>Ga0209064_1000311_pt1 | contig 111372 bp, 124 predicted proteins | sample Inofromicrocosms_FD_187498 | JGI IMG/M metagenome (GOLD analysis project Ga0209064, IMG submission 187498) | Mouse cecum microbial communities from Vienna, Austria - Inoculum for glucosamine and mucus D2O microcosms (SPAdes) (version 2) | ecosystem: Host-associated > Mammals > Digestive system...
AAAAAAAAAAAAAAAAAAAAAAAAAAAAAAAATTCTAATCCGATTATCAAAAATACGATAATCGGATTTTTGTATATTGCCATACTCGGCAATTTTATTCTGAGCTAAATTAATGTTTAATGTAAATACACAGAAAGGCTGGAAATAAAAGTATGAGAAAAGATTATAATATTGTCATCGTTGAGGATGACACTCTTTCAAGATTTACACTAAAAAAAATGGTCCATCAAAAAAATAACAAATATGTTAGTGCAGACTTTGATAATGCCGAAGATTGCATTAAGCATATTACAAACAATAAAGTAGATCTTATTATTATGGATGCAACTCTTCCAAATATGAACGGAATAGAAGCTTCAAAAGCCATAAAAAAAATTAATCCTGATATTAAAATCATTATATTGACTCCTGAGACAAGTGAAACAAATATTATCAACACACTTTTTGCGCATGCTGATGCTTATTTCATCAGAGATTTCAAGCAAGATAACCTGCAAAAAATCATTTCATATACATTAAACGGTCATGGCGGATTTGATAAAAGAATGCAGTTTTCTTTATTCAATTATATAAACAAACTTCCAAATAAAGTTTATTCTGAATTCACAGGCACTCTTACTTCCAACGAATCCACATATATTACACTCACAGTAAATGGTTTTAGCAAAAGCGAAATCGCCACATATTTTGATATGCCTGTCGCAAACCTTTATTATTTTATTTATTCAATACTGGAAAAGCTACAATCTAAAATTGGACTTGAAAACTTATATCAGGAGATGAAATATGACTTGTGTTAAAAAACTTGCAAAAAAATTTTTACATCACAAAACAAAAAGTAGATATTATACTTGCAAAAATTGTCATAAATGTGATTACCAAATAGATACACTGTTGGAAAACATATTTAATACAACACCTGACATCATTACATTTATGGATACAAAATTTCGCTATGCAATGTGTTCAAAAGAATTTCTAACCTTATTTGGCTTTGAATCAGATAATGAGATTATTGGGAAAACACCATTTGAACTTTTGCACTATGAGCAATACACAACGGTTAAAACTTATCTTAATCTGGTGATAGATGAAAGAAGCCCTAAAACTTATATTCAAAAATTTTATAATCCGGAAGGTGTGGAACAAATTTATGAATCAGTTTCCTCTCCTATAATTAATAATAACAAAGTTGTCGGAATTTTAACTTTAAGCAGAAATATAACAGAAACCATATACCTTAGAAAATCTCTTGAAGTTTCGAATGCCAAATTATACGCACTTATTAATAATTCTCCAATGCTAGCATATGTTATAGACAAAGACGGGAATTTTATTCTAGGTAATGCTCGAGCTAAAGAATTATTTTATAAAGGCTTAGACAGGACATCAACCGGAGAAAAAATCAAATTTGATATAAAATCAATGAGAGAAAATATATTAAATGAAAATATTGAAATTTTAAAAAGCGGTAAAGAATATAATACAGAAAAACAAATCCAAGCAAAAAACGGTGAAAAATATTGGTACGCAATTAATAAATCTCCATTAAAAAATCGAGAAGGAGAGTATTATGCAATAACAACTTTTGCGCGAGACATTGATGCTGAAAAACGTATTCAGGAACAACGCGAAACATATATTGCAACTCTCAGTCACGATCTTAAAACTCCTGCAATTGCACAGGTCAGAGCATTAGAATTATTACTTAGCGGAGAACTTGGCGAATTTAACAACGACCAAAAAGAGATGCTTAAACTTACTTTAGACTCTTGCAATTATATGTATGATATGGTATACACACTTCTTTCTACCTGCAAATTTGAAAGCGGTGAAGTTACGTTAAATTACAGTCAATTTGATATAACAAAACTGGTTTTAGAAAGTATACATGAAATATCAAAACTGGCACAAGACAACTCAACACTGATAAAATTCCAACCCAATATGCAAACTTGTATCATAAATGCAGACAGAATTGAAATCAAACGAGTTGTAATAAACTTCCTATCAAATGCGATAAACTATGCATTTCCATCTACAAACATTGATGTAAGTTTATTTGTTGAAAATAATAATATTATTTTAAAAGTTAAGAATTGCAGTCACTACATTGAACCTGAAGCTATGGACAGAATTTTCAGAAAATACGTCACACATTCTGAAAAATTTAATAAAGTCGGTATCGGACTGGGCTTATATTTATCAAAAAAAATTATAGAAGCTCACAACGGTACAGTAATAGCTCAAAGCTCTAAAGATGAAACTAATATATTCGGATTTAAAATTCCAATATCTCCCAAAATTGAGATAAACCAGAATAAGCCGGAGAAACAACATTTTATCTCGCCGTAAACAAATGTATCAATATCTTTAAAGATTGGTGCTTTTACGCTTTTTTTGCTAAAATATTAGTATAATATTTGGCAGGCGAAAAAGATTAGGATAAAATGAAAGAGCGAATTTTATTATTTATTATTGTTTTGGGATTAACAGCGTTTATTTATATTTTCCAGAGTTATACAGTATGGGGATTAGCTCTGCTTGTATCTTTAATGTCTGTTTATGCTATTTTTACAAATATTGCATATAAAATAAAAAAAAGAAAAGACTTAAAAACACCGCCTGTAAAAAACGAAAATTATAAACCATTTGTAAGTATAATGATTCCTGCGCATAACGAGGATTCTGTTATCGCAAATACTATTCATACAGTTTTAAATTTAGATTATCCGAATTTTGAAATTATAGCAATTGATGATAGAAGTTCAGACAAGACTGCTTTGGTATTGATGGATTTGGAAAAACAATATCCAAACAAAGTAAAAGCTTTTATCAGACCCAAAGACGCATTTCCGGGAAAATCCGCAGTTTTAAATGATGCATTAAAAATTGCAAAAGGGGAAGCTATATTAGTATTTGATGCAGATGCAACAATGGAACCTGATTTCCTTACTAATCTTGTTTACGAACTTGAGCCAAAAGATGTTGGCGCAGTTCAGGCAAGAAAAATCGTAAGAAATAAAGACATAAATCTTCTTACAAAATGCCAAAACAACGAAATGACAATGGATACCCATTTTCAAGTCGGCAGAGATTCTGTTAAGGGTGCAGTAGAGCTTCGCGGCAACGGCGAACTTATCAAAAGAACAGCTTTAGAAGATATCGGCGGCTGGAACAATTATACAATTACAGACGACCTTGATATGTCTACAAGACTGCATATCAAAGGATGGGACGTAAGGTTTTGTGCGGACACTGCAGTTTATGAAGAAGGTATTATGTATCTTTTCCCTCTGTATAAACAGCGCAGAAGATGGCTTGAAGGTACTATTCGCAGATATTTAGAATATTTTTGGGATATTTTAACATCAAAAAAAATGTCTATGCGAGTAAGGCTTGATATGATTGCATATATTTCAGAATTCATTATGCCGGCATGGTTCATTATTGAAATAGGTATTCTTGTTGCCAAAATAGTTGTTAAAGGAGCACAGCCGCATACACTTATGTCATCTGTCATTATGGGCTGTATTATAGGATTCGGGTTTGTTATGGCTTGCCGTTACAGTCTGAGAAGATATGATAACGTACCAAGAATTGATGCGCTGATTCAGTCAATTTATACATCGGTTTATCTTCTTGTAATCTGGTTTCCGCTTGTATTATTTATCGGAACAAAAATTTTGTTTATGAAAAAAGATATGAACTGGGGTAAAACAGCCCATGGATTAGTTCAGCACGAACACGCAATTCAAAAAGCCAAAGAAAAGATTAAACAAGCAAAAGAAGAATTAAAAAAATTATTACTAACGAAATAATAAATAGGAGAATAAAAATGACAACATTATCAATTGAAGATGTAAAAAATAAAATCCGTGCAGTTGAAAATTTTCCTAAAGAAGGAATTATTTTCAGAGACATCACAACAGGATTAAAAGACGCTGAAACAATGAAAGTTATGGTTGACTATCTTTGCGATCAGTATAAAGATGTAAAAATTGATTACATTGCAGGGATTGAAAGTCGCGGATTTATCTTTGGTATGCCAATGGCGTATAAATTAAACTGCGGATTTATTCCAATTAGAAAACCAAACAAACTTCCGGCTGAAACAATTAAAGAATCATACGATTTGGAATACGGTTCAGATACAATCGAAATCCACGCTGATGCAATTGAACCGGGAGCAAATGTTTTAGTTGTTGACGACTTACTTGCAACTGGTGGTACTGCTAAAGCAGCTTGTAACTTAGTCAGAAAAGCAGGCGGAAACCTTGTTGGGGCAGCATTTTTAATTGAACTTTGTGCACTTGGCGGTAACGAAAAACTTGACAATTGCGGAAAAGTAATTTCTATGTTAAAATACTAATATCTTAGTAATTCAGGAGATACAACAATGAAAAAATTAGCAATCATTTTAGCATTAATGTTATTTCAAACCCAAATTGCAGCAGTAGCAGCAAACGCAAACTATAACAAAAAACCTGCTCAAAAAACTCAAGAAACAAAACCTGTAAGTCAAAAAACTAAAGACACAAATGTTTATAAACAGGATGGAAGTGATTATTTACTAAAATATAACATTAATGACCTTGAATCAGCACCTTGGTTGAACGAAGGTAAAAGAAAAATCTAAATAAAAAAAGAGACGCAATTTTAATTGCGTCTCTTTTTTTTTATTAGCAAATTTAATTATTTTAAATAAAATTGTGCATTAACATTTGAATAAACTCTAATCACACCGGCTTCAATATTAGGAGCAGCTTCTGCCATTACTCCATCTTCCATTGCGCCTGCAGATTTTGCCATCATCAATGTATTGCGCGCGTAATTAAAATTACCTCCTGTACGATTTACAGAACAAGAAGTTTCAATATTTTTAATACCAATAATAGAAGAACCTGAAGCAGCTGCAACTATATCTGCTCTTTTTCTGGCATTTTTAGTAGCAGTTGTTAAAAGTTCAGCACATTGAGCATCTTTTTCTGCAAGACTAAAATTCAAACTATCAATATCTGTTGCCCCTAGAGCAATAGACTTATCTATAAGTGTTGAAATTTTATCAATAGATTTTGTGTGAACAATGATATTGTTAGATACAACATATTTATCTAAGTATCTTTTTCCGCTGTTATATGTATAACTCGGAGAAGCTGAATAATTAGATGTTTTGATATAATCCCCGTTTGCAGGATTTATCATACTTTTCAGGTACGCATAAACCTTATCGGAAATTTCTTTATTTTTTCTTGATGCTTCCTGCATAGATTTTTTATCATCTGTTCTAACAGCAACTGAAATTTCAACAGTATCCGGTGCAACTTCTTTTTCTGCAGTATAAGAAACGGAAACATATCCGCGTTTTGAAGCTTCATCAATATTATTAATAGCCCCTGCAGGCAATGCCGCAAACGGTACAGTTAATAATGCTGTACAAAATGATGCAATAATAATCTTTTTCATAAATATAATACCTCCATACTAAACTACTTTATATTAGAAACGGATTCTTCGTCTTTTTGTTCATTTTTTTTATTAATAGAAATTGGAGAAGATACAAATGAATCCTTTTCGATTAGTGTAGTATTAGAAATATCATCTTTTTGCAACTCAAACTTATCTGATTTTGAATTAATTTTATTCATCATTTTCATTTGAGCATTGCTTTTTGCTTTTTTAATAATAGATTCAAGCTCTTCATCAGTCAAATCAGGTGTACTTTTCAGTGAAACTGCAAGTTCTTGTTTTGAAATTATGCAAAAAGTAATAGCTGCAATTCCCCATAAAAGAACACCTTGTATAAGATTTAATGCAGGAAACATCAAGTTTGCAACAAGATACTTATTCCATAATGTCATAGCTACATACCCAGGAAAAATTACAAAACCTGCAAATAAACATACTCCAATGAATAGAGCTGTTATTAAACCTTTTATACCATTAATTTGAACTACTTTCATAATAAATCCTTTTTTATTCCTTTATCATTTCAAGAAAATCATCTTCTGTCAATATTATAACACCTAAATTTAATGCTTTGTCCAATTTTGACCCTGCATTTTCTCCTGCCAAAACATATGTTGTTTTCTTAGATACTGATGATGAGGTTTTTCCGCCATGCGACTTAATTATTGCAGAAGCTTCATCTCTTGTCATATTTTGTAATGTTCCTGTAAGAACAAAAGTTTGTCCACTTAATTTATCTGATTTAGGTTTTGCTTTAGCCTGAGGATTTATGCCAATTTCTTTAAGTTCTTCAATCATTTTTATATTTTCTTCATTGTGAAAGAAATCATAAATAGATTTTGCAATAATATCACCAATACCTTCAACTTTTGCAAGTTCTTCTAACTGTGCAGATATAAGAGAGTCCAACGATGGGAATTCTCCTGCTAAAATATCAGCAGTTTCTTTTCCTACATGTCTGATACCCATTGCAGTAAGGAGTCTATTCAGTGGTCTGTTTTTGCTTTCTTGAATTGAATTATAAATATTTGATGCTGATTTTTCTTTGACAGAGTCAAGCTGCATAAAATCCTGCATATTAAGCTTATATAAATCTACAGCATTAAAGATGAATTTTTTATCATAAAGCTGTTGAATAATAGCAGGTCCGACTTTATCTATATCCATGGCTTCTTTACTTGCCCAATATTCAATTTTCGCACACACAATTTTTGAACAGTTTAAATTTGAACAATACAAGCCTACTTCACCCTCTTTTTCAACAAGCGAAGCATCACATGCTGGACATTTATCAGGAATTTCGTATAACGGCAAGTCCTTGTGTTCAGGTGTATCCATAACCTTTATAACTTTCGGAATAATTTCAGCTGCTTTTTTTATTAAAACAGTATCACCTATTCTGATATCAAGACGTTTAATCTCATCAAAATTATGTAAACTTGCACGTGATACAATACTTCCACCAAGCGCTACAGGATCTAAAACTGCAACCGGTGTAATTATACCTGTTTTACCGGTATTTAATTCAATTTCGCGAAGTTTTGTTGTAACCTCTTCCGGCGGAAATTTAAAAGCTGTCGCCCACTTAGGAGCACGCGCGGTATAGCCTAAATCTTTTTGAATTGCGATATTATTTATCTTAATAACAACTCCGTCTGTTGCATAATCAAGATCAAAACGTTTGTTTTCCCATTCATTGCAATATTCGATGGCTTCTTTAATATTTTTTACAAGGCGAATATTCGGATTTATTTTAAACCCTAGTTCTTTAAGTTTCATCATACCGTCATAATGAGTTTTAATCTGTTTATCAGCATCATCTTCAAAGATTCCGGTATATGTAAACATAGAAAGATCACGCTTTGCAGTAATTGTTGAATCCAATTGTCTTAAAGAACCGCTTGCAGCATTTCTAGGGTTAGCAAAAACTTTTTCACCTTTCACTAATGCGTCTTCATTTAATTTTTCAAAAGAAGACTTCGGCATATAAATTTCGCCGCGAACCTCAAGTGTTTTAGGTTCAAAAAGCTTTAAAGGAATAGCTTTGACTGTTTTCAGATTTTGTGTAATATTTTCACCGGTAACCCCGTCACCGCGGGTGACACCAAGCGTAAACAAACCTTGTTCATATGTTAGAGCAATTGCAAGTCCGTCAATCTTGAGTTCACAAACTAGTTCCAATTCTTGCTCATATTCTTTGCATATTTTTTCATACCAGATGGTCAATTCTTCCGCATTGTATGTATTATCAAGGCTGTAAAGTCTGTATTTGTGAGTATGTGAGAAAAACTTTTCACTAATTGAACCAACTCTTTGAGTTGGGGAGTCCGGAGTTTTTAAAAGCGGGTACTGTTCTTCAAGTTTTTTTAACTCTGCAAACATTTCATCATATTCAACATCACTTAAATACGGATTTTCTTCAACATAGTATTTATAATTACTTTTGTTTATCTCGTTCTTTAAAAATTCAATACGCTGTTCTACAGACATAGCTTGATTTTCCACTATATTTACCCCTTACCCCATAATCATTAAAAGTTCTCTGATAACTTTGGTTGCAACAGCAGTAGAAGCACCGGTTGCATCATAATCAGGTGCAAGCTCAACAACATCAGCTCCAACAATATTGAAATCTTTCAGATATTTAAACCAACCAATAAGTTCATCAAAGCTCATTCCTCCGACTTCAGGAGTACCCGTACCCGGCATTATTGATGTATCAAGGCAATCTAAATCCACTGTAATAAATACATTTTTACCCTTCAAAGAGTCTAAATCAGAATATTTATGACACAAAGTATTATGTTTTGCCATAAATTCCCATTCTTCTTTCATTCCTGAACGAATTCCAACCTGTTTGATATTTTCAGGTTTTACGAATTTTGAAATATGACGAATAACAGCACTATGCGACATTTCTTCACCCATATATTCTTCTCTTAAATCCGTATGAGCATCAAAATGAACAACTGCCAAATCATCATAAAATTTAGATACTGCTTTAACCTCAGGTAAAGTCACAAGATGTTCTCCGCCAATACCAAAAACACGTTTTCCGTCTTTATAGATATCTTCAACATTTTGTTCAATTTGTTCTAAGGTTTTATAAGTATTACCGAGCGGGAATTCTAAATCTCCTGCATCATGGAAATTAACTTCGCCCAGTTCTTTATCAAAAACCGGAGAATACTCTTCCAATCCCCAGCTTGCAAGACGAATTTGTTCCGGTGCAAAACGCGAACCCGGTCGATATGAAACAGTTCCATCAAACGGTAATCCAAGCATTATAATATCTGATGAATCATAATCCGGATTTTGCGCCATCCAAGTTCTATCTAAAAATGGTCCTCTTAACATTTTAATTTCTCCCTAAAAATATCCTTATACCGGTATTTTACTATAAAAGAATTAAATTAACCATAATCTTAGAATTTATTATTTTTTCATATAATCCAATTTGCCATTTTTAAACAAATAATATGTACAAGAAAAACCGCTGCTTGAGGGTTTTAGACATTCATCCTGCTTATTCCAGCCATTTGGTATCAAACCATAGTTTTCATAATAGAAAAACTGAAATACATCCTGACCAATAATATTTGGAAGTTTTTTGCCATTAATATCAAAGAAAAATGCCATTATTGGAACCTCGCCATTTTTAGCAGTGTCGCTATCTAACTTTCCTCTCCACCAAACTGATGAACCATTCATTAAAATAATTTTATAATAATTTTTGCTTGCAGCGTAACCTACATGCTTATTTCCATTTTTTAAATAATAAGTATTTGGATAAATGCATATTCCCTTTGGGTCTAATGCACCACAATCATGTGCCAGTTTTAGATAAGGTTTCAAATTCTTTGCAATAGCTAAAGCGCCAGCTTCAGTATTAGTAACATTACCCCAGCTTGAAACTTCACCATTATCCTCGACAGCAAGTCTCATTGCCTGAGATAATATTGAAGTAACTTCCTTAAATCGTGTAACTGTTTGGATTTCAAAGCATTTTTGCATCAAATTTGGAATAGTCATTGCCGCAACTACACCAATGATACCAAGGGTAATTAAAACTTCAGCTAAAGTAAATGCAGATAATTTGATTAGTGCATTTCGCTTACTGTCATTCAGGATGACGTTACGCTTGAAAGGAGATAACTGAAACGCACCTAAATTAAGGCTTTTAAGGTTACCCCCCCCCGTTTTTCTAATTCTGTTCTGTTTTTCATGATTTTTCTCCTTATTTACACTTAACTTGTAACAGATTATACTATATATTTTTCAAATGTTCAATTTTTAATTTTGGCTGTAACGTTATTCCAATTGCATCAATTTGATAATTTTTTATTTTGCATTCGGATATATAGTTCAAAACTCCTGTTTTTATATTGTTATATTTTGTTCTTGTTATTGCCTCCATTGGCATTCCAAAAGCATCCGTTTTACGGGTTTTAACCTCTACAAAAACAATTTTATTTTTATATTTTGCAATAATATCAATTTCACAAAGTTTAGAAAAATGTTTGTTCCGCTCCAAAATTTCATACCCGTTTTTTATCAGGTATTCACAAGCTAAATCTTCCCCTTTGTTTCCTAATTCCCTATTATTCATATTCTTAATTACTATAAATTAACTAATCCGAAAAATCAAATAATTTAGCAGAAACAACCCCCAGAGCATCTGATAATTTATTAACAGTTTTCAGTGTAAGATTACATTTGCCGTTCTCTATCTGGCTTATACGATGTTCTGAAATCTCAACAAATTCACCAATTTGAGCTTGAGTTAACCCTTTTTTTATGCGATAAAATTTAACCCTTAAGCCAAATTCTTTAAGAAATTCTTCATTTTTCATATTCTAATGTTATCAATCATATATTGATTAATACATTATAATGTATTATAATTAATATAATAATATATTATAATATTTGGAGATAATATGAAATATAAAGGATTTACCTTAGCAGAGGTTCTAACAACACTTGGCATAATCGGTGTTGTTGCCGCCATGACTATTCCGACACTTATGGCAAAAATACAAGAAATCAGTTATAAATCACAATATAAAAAGATTTTCAGTGAATTAAACCAAGCACTCAGACTTCTTGAAGAAGACGATTCATCTCCTTTATTGCTATGCAAAAGCATGGATGATAAATGTTTTAGAGATCAGTTTGTAAAAAAAATAAAAATTTCACATATATGTAATGAAGCTATACCAAATAAATGTCAGGTAAAATCTAAATATCTGAATAATACAGAACAAGTATTAAAAACTAATGTTAATGGGAAATGGCCTGCTTTTATGGCATTGCGAGGTTATTCTGTAAAATTCAGATATCATTATAACAACTGTGTAACTTACGATGAATTGGATAAAGTAAACAATTTAAATGGTAATTTAAACAGTTGCGGGTGGGTTCAAGTTGATGTAAACGGGCTTTCCGGTCCTAATCAAGTAGGTAAAGATATATTTTTTCTTGTTTTAATGCAAAATGGTTTTGCTACAAGATTCTATACCGACAACCCTATTAATGACTGTAAAAAAGGAACAGGAATTTCTTGTTCTTCTTTATATATAAATGGAGGCGGTTTAAATTTTAATGAAGAGCAAACTCCTCATAAATAACTTTAACAACTTTTTAAACCTGATTTTGCAAACACACACACATCAGCTAAATAGGGAACATCATCGAACTTAACTTCTTTACTCCATCGAGCAGGACAGATATCTATTCCACCGCGACGTGTATATAATGCGCAAACAAACAATTCATCCTCATTATCCAGTAAATCATACAATCTTTTATAAATCATCTCACAGCACTCCTCGTGGAAATGAAATTCTGAACGAAATGATGATAAATATTTGACAAGTGATGATTCATTTATATGCTTTGACGAATTGTAATAAATAAAAACATCTCCAAAATCAGGCTGATGTGTAACCCTGCAATTTGAACGAAGTGAATCGAATTTTAAATAATACGCTTTCTTATCATTAAGCGATTCGACTTGAATCACTTCCGGAGCTTCTTTAAACTTATCAATTATAAGTGTTCTATCATCAACAAAGTCCATTATATTTTGGAAATTTTCAAAAATTTCAACTTTTTTAGCATTATTTTCAAGAAAATTAACTTCCACCGTACACTTTAGTAATGAAGACAAATCCTTTTCAATCATTTTCTTACATTGATTCAAACAATCTTCCATACCATCACCAATACGGGTCATATTAAACGAATTTAAGTAAAGCTTTAAAGACTTTGATTCAATAATAAATTCACTTTCGCAGTTATATTTCAGTTTCATAATACGAGTCACAGGGATTCCGGTCGATGTGAGCGCCGAAAACTCATAAGCATGCCAAACATCAAACCCTTTAAACGGCAAATTATCGTTCATAATCCCATATTGCTGCCTGTTTTCAAATCTTGGCACTGCAACAAGTAATGATGAATCGTAATTTTCACTACCCTTACTTTTTTTACCTAAATGCTCTGATGCGATTTTATTTGTTAACATATCCATGAGTAAATTATAACATAAAAAGCGTCCGAACTCGGACGCTTTTTAACAGTTATATTATTTTAAATGATTATGCTATTTCCTCATATGCTTGCGGGTTATTTAACAGGTCATAATTGATTTCGTTTTCATTATCCGCAATAGTTGCCGCAACAACAGCATCTGAAGTTATATTCAATGTTGTTCTTAACATATCTGTAAGTCTTTCTATTGTGAACAAGAACGCAAAACCTGCAACCAATTGTTCAGGACTTAAGCCCATTCCGTTAAGTATTAGAGCAATAGTAATCAAACCACCGCCAGGAATTCCTGCACAAGTACTTGATGCTACAATTGCCAATACTGCAATTTGAATAACAAGGAACGGAGTTAAAGGTACACCATACGCTTGTGCTAAGAAAATTACAGCTACAGTTTGTAACAATGCAGTACCGTCAAAGTTTAATGTAGCACCCAAAGGCAATACAAAACTTGAAATTTTATGAGAAATACCGCGTTTTTCACAGCAAGCAATTGTTAAAGGTAATGTCGCAGATGAACTTGCTGTACCAAATGCAACCATCATCGCTTCTGCAATAGCTGAAAACAACATTACTGCAGAAACTTTTGAAAAACATTTTAAAAATATCGGATAAACAATAAACATTTGAAGCATAAATCCAACTACTAAAACCAATAAATATTTAGAAATAGCTGCAAATATTCCGCCGCCGAAACTTGAAACTGCACTTGCAGTTAATGCAAATACACCAGGTGCTGCAAAAACCATAATCCAATCCGTAATTTTCATAGTCGCAGCAAATACAGATTCAAAAAAGGACACAATTGGTCTATTCACATCTCCAACTCTTGCTAAAGCTAAAGCAAAAAGCAATACAAATAAAATTATCGGAACCATATTTCCTGATGCAACAGCTTCAAACGGATTATTAGGAATGAAACTTAAGAACAAATTCAAAATATTTCCTTGTTGTTCGTGCATAGCAGCCTCAACAGATGATTGCACTCCGGAAGCTATATTAGCTGAAATATAATGCGCCGCACCTGCCCCCGGTTTTACAAGCAAAGCTAAAATTGAACCGATTGTTACTGCAATTGTTGTCAGGATTCCATAATATAAAATCATTTTAGAACCGAATTTACCAAGTTGCTTGTTATCACCAACACTTGTAATCCCGATAATAATCGCTGATACGACTAGTGGAATTACTACCATTTGAATCAATCTTATGAACACCTGACCGATAAATGTTAAAACATTATCAACAAAAGCATTTGGATGATTATGTAAAACTATTCCGACAAGAATACCTACGATAATACCAAAGAAAATATGCCAATTACGTTTAATACCTAAACCCAGGGCAATAAGAATCTGCATGTGAAGTTTCATTTGAGTACCCTCTTAATTCTTCTTACTATAAATACTATTAGACTTATTTATTATACTACTTTTATAGAAAAATTTCAAATAAAAACATAAAAAAATGGTCTGTATATATTACAAAACTAAGAAGTTAAATCCTTATAAATATCAAAAGCATGTATTAATTTTGAGTTATTCTGAATATCATGAATCTTTACAAGCGCCCATTTTGCAGTCATATTAAATTCTTCATCACTTATAACCCCTTGCTCTCTGGAATCTCTGAGACTTTTATCAATAACACGATAAAGTTTTCCCATTGTAATATTATCCATCCTGTGAATCGGACGCATAAAATATTCCGCCATACTACCGCTGGTATTTATATCAAGAGTCTTATAAAGCTTATTCAAAACAAACTTTACATCTGACAATTCATATTCCAAAAACGCAATAACCTGATCTTTTGTTCCGTGTCGATACACATAAGTCTTAAGCTTTTCAATATTATCCTTATCCTGTCTGTCGTGAATTTCAAAATTACCTTCAATAACAGAATCAATGTACTTATTAATATCTTTTTTATTTATATCAAGAGCCTGCGCTAAAATAATATCATCGCCCTGTTTCGTAAAAGAATTTTTCAACGGACGAAATTTTATAAGCGGACGGTTTGCCATAATTTCCTTAAATTCTTCTCGTGTTATCTCACTCTCCGCAACACTTTTTATTGCAGCAGAATTTTTATAAAGAAACTCTGCTTTCTGATTATCTGTAAGTTTTTCAGATGACAAAACCTTATAAATATCAAATGCGCTGATTGAATTAACAGGTTGAATTTTATCCATAACATAACTCCTATTGTTACAGATAATAATACCACAGATATATAATTAAAAAGTTTCATCAGCTTTTGGCGGGCCATCCGGAGAAATCTTTTCCTTCCAAGCTTTAATTATTTTGTTTTTAATAATTTTCCTATCAAACTCTGAATACTTATCATAATTCTTTGGCATATGAAAATAATTCCAAGCTGCACGAATATGTTCAGGATTATCAATCGGATATTTATTGTTTACATTGTCTGCAAACTCAACATCACCATATTCGTGTAGACCTCTGTTTTTATATACATCAACGCGTTTTTCCATAATAAAAACAATAACAAATATATAAAAGATTACATTGCCAAAAAGCATTATTATTTTGGAGCGTAGGGGATTATCTTACTCTCTCGCTTTAAACGGGTCTACCGGCAAGGCTCATCGCCTTGACCGTCCGCCCTCTGCTCGTTCGCGCTCGAACCTAAAACAAAGCTGTCGCTTTGTGGGTTCTCATCCGTTTCTCTTAATTAATAAAATCTAAAATTTGGAGCGTAGGGGATTCGAACCCCTGACCCCAACACTGCCAGTGTTGTGCGCTACCAACTGCGCTAACGCCCCGTGCTATTTTATTATAACACATAACTAAAATTATTAAATATTGTAAAAAAAATTTTGAAATTTATTAATTAAAAATATAGAAAATCTTTATATATACATAAGGAGAGATTTTTATGACTTCAATTGGCAACAGCGAACCTGCATATTTTGGAAAGCACCTTTCCGAAGTTATAGTTACACGTGCTGCAAAACCAAAAGAGAAAGCAAGTATATTCCCAGACAAATACAGTTTTAGCGGAGATAAAAACGGTAATGGATATGTTGACTTATCAGATTTAAATGATGACGAAAAAAAACTTTTTGAAGAAAAAGGAATCATTGGGAAATCCTGGGATTATGTAAAAGAACATTTTGGGAAATTATTTAATATTAAATCTGCAACAGTTAATATAACTAATTATAAAAACGAAGCTGGCAATAATGAAGAGTATAAACTAGAACTAGATGAAAATGGAAACTTAAGTAGTATGGAATATACGTTAGACAATCCATATTATGATGAAAAAGTAATAGAAAAAAGACATAATTATACCTACGATTCAAATGGAAATATTACAAGTTTTATATGCGAAAAAACAACACCTGCCGACCCTAATTTACCAATTCCTTCAAAAACTAGAACACTCAACGTTTCAATAGATAATGTATATAATAATAAAAATGAACTAATTGAAACCTATACAACTAGCGGGATATTAGTTAATCAAAAAGTTTACGACTATAAAAATAACACTGTAACCGAAAAAATTGGAATGTATGATCAAGATACAGGCAAATTTCGACCAACAAATCCTGATGCTGCAGGTCGAATAAAAAATATAGAACAAAAAGAAATTGAATAACCCTTTGTATTGTATATAAACAACACATAAAAAGAACCTCATACAAGGTTCTTTTAAATGGTGGGCGTAAAGAGACTTGTCTTGACCTGCTCGCGTATAACGTGCCTTCGTATCCGAAACTAAGTCCTTCGAACCGATTATCATTGTTTCGGACACTGCGCACTCAGCTCGCAGGTCGCCGAACTTCAAAACGGAGTTCTAGTCCTTATACACAGATAATAAAAGCGGTAATAACATATGTTATTACCGCTTTTATGGTGGACTTTCGGCGGCAAACCTCACACTTTTTGCACAGAAAATTCTTGTGCAAATTAAAAACCCTGACAACATTCTTTTCTTTGAAGCTGCAAAAAGTTTCTTGAAAGCTGCCTGATAAAAACAGAAAAAGCCCCAAAAATGGGGCTTATAATTTATCAGTTACAAAATGAATGCCATCAGTTGTTTTCTTGAAGTCTTTTCTGTTCACAGAAGCACCGCCGGCTTTGTAGCTGAAATGAACCCACATTGCATTGCCTTGTCTTTCTTGCAAACACTGGTCAACACTTAATTTGCCAGCCTTAACCCATTTTTTAATGTGTGAATAGGTGGTTTGATAAGGCAAACCAGTTTTTGTGCCGTCTGTAAATTTCAAAACAATTTCAAAGTCAACAGCTTCACCAGTGCAATGCTGGCTTGTTCTTGATGGGTGATAACCTTCTTTTTCAAGTAGGCTGTTCACAGTATTGCTTCTGTAACCGCTTGTGATTTTTATTGTTACGACTTTGACAGTTTTGCCATACATAACTTTGCCCACATATTCTTCATTGAAAAGCCTTCTTAATGGTTCAAGCCCATAATCACAAGTGTGTTTCAATGTTTTCAGGTGAATTGCAGAAGGTTTGTTTGATGCACCATATTTTATGGCGGTGTCTGAATAAGTCAGTTCTTCTTCAGTAAAATGTTCAGAAATTTTGCCCATTTTTATTTCTCCTTCACAAGTAGTTCAATAATGTGTTCAAGCTGTGTGTCAACTTTATCAAATCGGTGTGTGCCTTCTTCAAGGCGGTTGTCTATCCCTTCAAATCTGCCTTCAATTCTTTTTTCAAATTGATTAAAAGCAAGCAATGAAAGAAATTTTTCTTCAACTTCTTTCAATATTTCTTTGCCTTTATCTGTAAGGTCTGAAGGTGTAACAAATAGCTTTTTGTCTTTCAAAAACACATAAGCTAACAGCAAATAAGGTGCTGCTTCCATAAAGCTTTGAAAATCAAAATTCATTGAAGCACCGCCTTCCTTATATCAACCAGCAATTTTTTGTATGCCCTTTGCTGCTGCCGGTCAAATTGTTTGCTAAATGGTTTTATAAGTTCCAAGCATCTAACAATAAGTGCTTGAAATTTCTTCTTTTGTTCAACCTGAAGTTCTTGAAGGTTTTGAATCTGTTTTTGAAATCTTTTTTTGTCTTTCAAAACTTCATTTTCAGCCCTGAATTCAGTTTTTGTTTCAGCACAAGAACACCACTTTGCAATTGCAACAAAGGCTTCTTTCAACATTGCAATTATATTCACTGTGGTTTCTCCTTATTTATCTAAGCCGCCTTCAGCCACAAGTTCATCATAAATTTGCTGGCATTTTTCTTCAACAAAAATTGCAATATCGTCTGCATATTCATTGCCAAATTCTTCTGCACCAACAGCAGAACAAACTGTTTTCACAACTTGCTGCATTTTAGCATTGCCGTTGCTTTTGTCATAGATTGCTTGAAAAATGTTCATCAGCACTTTGATGTTGCCCCTGTGCAATTCAATAAAAGTTTCAAGTTTGTCTTTCGCAATTTCAATTGTGTTTTTTGTTTTTCTGAAGAAATTCAGAATTCTTTCAAAAATGTTCATGGGTTTTTCTCCTTTTCTTTTTTCCTACACTAAAAAAAGCCCGGTTTTTTGTTCCGGGCATTATAGACTTTTTGGTAAGTTGTTTAAAATTTTCTACAATGAAGCATATTCTGCACGCAGCACAGCAATTTCTGCATTGTAATAGTCAAGCCAAGTTTCACCAGTTTTTTCATCTTTCACTGAAGGTTCACAAACTGCCCTGATTCTTTTGTTATCAAGTGCAACAAGTGCAGCTTCAATTTCAGCTTTTCTTTTTTCTTTTGCTTCAATTTCAGCTTTTGGCACTGCCACAAATGCCTTATTCTTATAGAAATAGACATTTTCAGAATCAGCTGACATTTCTGAATTTTGTTCTTCTGTAACCTTCACAAAAGGTTTTGGCACTTCATAAGCTTCAGGGTATGCACCCAAAATTCTGCCGGTTGTTGCTTCAATTCTTAATTTAATCATTGTTTAAAATCTCCTCTATTTGTTCAACTGTAAAGCCCAAAACAAAAATTTTTGCATTTGGATCTTCAACAAGTTGTTGTTGCATTCTTTCAGGTTCTTCACCTACAACCCTGTGTGTGTCATCTGTTAAGCCTTCAACACCTTCTGCCAAAATTGCAGTTGTCTGCCAAACAAATCTTGTGTCAAGCAGCTTCTGAAGTTCTTTTTTTGTTTCTTCAGGGTGTAGTGTCAAATAATTGAAATAATCTTGTTGTGTGTTGAAAATAAGTTCCACTGCCATTTTTCATTTCTCCTTTCATTATGTAAGTGTCAAATATCTATTCACTTTTTTGATAGTAGCCACAAAAGGCAATTTGCTTTCATATTCAATGAATTGGTCAATTAAAACCATTGAAATTCTGAATGGGCTGCTTTCAGTTTCTTTGAACTGTATTGTGATGTATTTCTCACAACCTTGAACTTTGCTTCTGCTAACATTGAATGCTGTGAAAATAAGTTCCTTGTTCAATATTTCTGTAATGTCTTTCACTCTTTTACCTTCAAGCTTTTGGTGAATCACTGCAAAATCTGAAAATCTATGCAGCTGCTTTGTCGTTTCTTCTGTCATCTTTTGCCATCTCCATAAGTTCATCTAACTGCAAACAAAGGTTCAAATTGTGGGAATTTGCCCACTTGGACCAACCATGTGTTGAAGCTACAACAGATCTGAATTTGTCGTGTTGCATCTTGCCGGCTAAATACAAAGCCTTAACTTTTGCAAGCCGCTTCTTCACTCTTTTGACTGTGCTTTTTCTTATCAATATATAGTCTTTAAAATGCCTATATCCAAGAAAATCAACACCTTGTGATGTTCTGAACAAATCGCATTTGCTCAATTTTAATTTCAGTTTTTCATCTAAAAACTTTATAATTTCAAATTTTGCTTTGTTCAGTTCTGCTTTGTCATTTGAAAACAAACAAAAATCATCACAATAACGCAAATAACATTTAATTTTCAGGTGATGTTTGACAAAAGTGTCAAGTTCATTCATGTAAAGATTACCAAACCATTGTGAAGTTAAGTTTCCAATTGGCACATTGGTTTCACCCGGAATTGAATTCACAATGTCATCAAGCAATTGCAAAATCTTCTTATCACCTATTTTTCTGTGAATAATTTCAAGAAGCACCTTGTGATTGATTGAAGGGTAAAATTTTCTTATGTCCATTTTTAAGCAGAATTTGTTCTTTCTCACAAATTCCATTGTTTTCAGTGAACCAACATGAATGCCCCTGTTTTCTATGCAAGCATAACTGTCTTTTATGAATAATTTTACAAATATAGGTTCAAGAATGTTAATCAGTGCATGCTGCACAATTCTGTCAGGATAAAAAGGCAACACATATATAAGCCGTTCTTTTGGTTCTTTGATTGTCTTTTCTTTATATTCTCCTGCGTGAAATTTTCCTTCAATCAGCAGCTGTTTAATTGCTTTCAAGCATTCTTCTTTGTGATCTTCAATATATCTGACCGCATTATATTTGCTTTTCCCTTTTTTGGCTTTTGTGTAAGCCCATTCAATATTTTCATCAGTTATGAATTTTTGCCATAAATTCTTGTATTTTTTAACCATCTTTCATTTCTTTTTGTTTGTAAAAAGCCCTTGCTTTCACTTTTCAGCTACTAACAAAGGCTTTTTCTCCGTTGTGTATTTTGCCGCACCTTTTCAGGAATTTTGACGAGGTGAACCGATCCAGCTATGGAGTTTCTCACAATTCCATATATCACACGCACCCCGCCTGCCGTTATTCGCATTGACCGTACCACGACCATTATTACCATTACGAGAACGAGAGCCGCAATACGAAGAATTATTCCAATTACCACCAGCAAGCAAGGCAATAGACCAGCCACCCAAAAATTTGCCGTTCGATTTATCAAGCAACAATTATGCGTGAATTTAAAGGCTCACACGCACCCCGCCCGCCGCTACCCACATAGACCGCACCACGACCATTATGACCACTACGAGAACGAGAGCCGCAATGCGGAAAAGAAGCAGCCCAACTACCACCAGCAAGCAAGGCATAACTTTCACCATATAACTGACCTTTAGCACCATTCAAATCATCATGAACAGCCCAATTTGAACCATCATTTGCAGAAACATTTGCAAGCCATATCCACTGCAAACCGCACATTTCCCACAAGAAATATTTTGAAATCATAAACAAATTGTTAGTTGCTTGATGTCCACCTGTTGTGTCAGGGTTTGGCTGTGCTGCACCCTTAACAGTAACTTTTTGTGGTGAACCTTCTGCTGCCCTAGTGAATTCATGATCCCATAACAATCTTTTACCAACCAGCCGCATATCTTCTGCATGACCTTCCCATTGTCTGCTGCAAGCCCTTGTGCCGCCAAATACAGAAGTTTCTGCACCATTTTTGCCGCTTTGGTTGTAAATATCAACCCATAAATCAATTAAGTCAACATAAGCCATACCTTTTGGGCTGCATTTTGGTCTGTTGATATTATCCCAAATTGCATTTGGCACAATTTCACCAGCATTGAAGCCTTTTACAAAGTTGTTTGGTGCATAAGTATCTGTTATTGAAGTGCAAAGTGTGTGGTGTCCACCAATTTTTGCAACATCAGAAACAGCATAACCTTCAGGGGCTGAAGCATTCAATGAAAATTTCACTGTAAGCCCACCAGCACCATCAGGCACTAAAAACATTGAATAATCTTTTCCGGGCAATGGTGTGCCGGCATCAAGCAATTGTGGAAAACTATATTCAGTGTCATCAGTAATGGTGAAAAGTTTTGTTCCTTGTGAAGTGTCAACTTCAATTGAAGTGCCACCAAGCATTCTGATTCTTGAATGGTCAGAAGATGCTTCAAGATAGTGTGAAGCTGCTTGTTTTGTCGGAATTGTCAAGTTTGTCAATAAACTGCCGTTAAGCATTGGCAGCCTACCTTGTGAATCAAGCAGCACAAGTGTGTTTGCCCTGTTGAACAAATTGCCCTTTTTGGTTACAGTGTCATCACTGCTTGCCAATGTGTTTGCCGGATGAAATTCATTTTCAATAAATGAACCCATCACAACCCATTCTGAATTTGATTGATTCCTTTTCTTCAAAACAGGGTTTGTTTCGCTTGTATCAAGCCAAGTTTGCCCAGCATAAGTTGTTGTTGGTGCAGTACCGCCGCTGAAATCAGTGGCAACTGCTAAAAATGCAGTATTCAATTGTGAAAGAACTTCATCACCTGAACCATCTGCAATATTGATTGAACCTTGCATGCGTGTTTCTCCTTTCTTAATATCCTTGTGCTACAAAGTTAATGTTCTTTGAAATAGCTGTTGTGCCATTCTTCAAACAAATGTCAAAACCGGCTTCATTCAAGTTTGTGATAAATTCATCATCACCGCTTTCTTTGTCAAGAATAGTAACCTGAAGGTTAGGCACTGCATGAAAATGTTTTTCAAATGCAATGTGTTTGCCTTCCGGGTTCACTTGAATCAAATTTCCAGTTTCAACAATATCAGGCACATCAACATTGATTGTGAATTTGTTCATTTTAGCAACAATTGTGTCAGAAGAACTTGCCAAAACAACTCTGAACTTGAATTTTCTGCCAAAATATTGACCATTCACAAAATCTTGCCATTGTCCAAATTCTTCTTCAGTTGCAATTGCAAGCTGAATTCTTGAATTTGTAATGTAACCCCCAAAATCATCAATAAGTCTTTCAACTTCTGAAAGTTTTGGAATCTTGCCAAATGTTGAATATGGGTTTTCACCAAGAAAATTATATTCAATGTTGATATAACATTTTGAAGCTGCACCAATGTCAACGACTTTTTCAACTTCAAAAATACCTTCTTGCATTACACCGCCATAAAATAACAAGCTGCTGATTTCAGAAAATACAGGAATTTCAGAAACTTTGCCTTTGCCGGCTAAACTCAAAACACCATATTCATCAACATACATGCTTGCTGTTTTTGTTCCTTGATAGTGCAAAGCATGTTCATCAATTATTTCAATGACATTCTGAACAAGTCTTGCACCTGTAATTTCAAGTGAAACTGCTCTTTCTGAATAAATATTGTAATCAGGCACAAATGCCTTGATCCAATAAGTGCCATTTCCATTGGCGGTGAAAGTTGTTTGTGCAATTCTTCCCATGCACTGTGCTTTGCCCCATGAAGAACCTTTTCTGATTTCATAGACAATATTTCTTGTGTCATCAACAGGCTGCCATTTTATGATGTTTAAGCCATCAGAATAATAGTTTGTTAAGCCTGTTACATTTTCAGGTGCTTGTTTTAAAGCCCTACCTTCAATTTTGTAACTGTAAGGGTTTACATCACCAAGTGTTTGCAAACCACCACCAAATGAATTGAATGTTGGGCATTTTATAAGCAGCTTTTTGCCAATATCTTCTTTGCTGAATGGAATTTTCAAGAAGGCATCTTCATCAATTCGCACAAATTGTGAATCTTTGTAATGCGTTTTGATTTCAGAAGAATAAGCACCCCTGTTCAAATAATTCAAGTTATATATTCCAATGTCAGTAAGTTCAGCATCTTTATAAGCCAAAAATTCACCATCAACATAACAAAGTGTGTTCAGTCTTTCAGCATCTTCTTGTGTTCCTGAAAGAAGTTCTGAATTGCTCATGTTCATATCAACCACAAGTGTGTTTTGCATGTCAGGATTTTCATCTGAAGTGAACAAATGCTGCTTCAAAACACCTTGCCTTGCCTGATTGGTCATTGTTCCAATAAGCTTATATGTTGAACCATCATCAGAAACATATATTTCACAGCCGCCAAATAGGTTTTTGTCTGAAGAAACACCAACCCACACTTCAAGCGTGTTGTGTGTCAATTCCATAGGCGGTTCAAAAATGATTATAGGGTTTACATTGCCCACAGTTTGGTTTGCATCAACTGACATTGAAATTGCTTCTTGTGTTTCAATTTTTGCCGGTGAAGCTGTGCCAATCACCATTTCTTCAGCTTCAATTTCAAGCTGGTGGTCATCTTCTTTTATGCTTCTTATTCTGACTGGTTCACGATATAAACCGAGCCGGCTATATGTCAAGGTTACAATGTCCATTGCATCAAGCAAAATGAACCTGAACGGCACTTTGAATTTGTAAATATTACGCACAGCAATGCCCCTGTCAAGTGCAAGTTGTGCTGTTCTTTGTGCAATATCTGTTACACAAATTTGATGTGCTTTTTGTGTGTCTGCTGCCCTTAACCCATACAATTCAATGTTTGCAAGGTCTTGTGCTTCAACAACTTCTGTTGCATAATCGTTTGCCCTGTTTTTGTATTCAATTTTTACTGAATTATAGATGTCAGCCTGATCGCTTCTTGTGCAAACAACAGGTTCATCGTCATCAATGAAGTCAGTTTCATCAAAGTCATAAACTGGTGTTAAGTCAGGTTTAAAAGTTGCACCATTGGCACTGATTTTTTCATCACATAATGGAATAACTTTCAATTTTCCTTGTGTCCAAATGAAAGTTGAATTGCAGATTTCAACCAAGTCTGTAAGAATGCTTTGAACTTCATCTTGTGCATCATAAACAGGTGAAAGAAACAGGTTGTTTGCTATACAATAATTTGAAAATGCTCGCAATGAAGGCATATCAATATATGCAGAAGGAAAACCAGCCCCATAAATTGAATTTGTAAGAACATCAAGCACAATGTCTTTTGGGTTTGCATCATAACCATTTGCAATGCACTTGCCGGCAACTTCAAAATGATATTGTGGCACACCAGCTGAAGTTGTCAAATCAATATAACCGGCAACGTAAGCAAGATTTCTATAATTCAAAGCATGGTTTGGGTGTCTTGAAACCATTTCACCCCAAGCATTTTGATTCGGTGAACCATTGAAAAATGCAAGGTTCAATTGATTCAAACTATAAATGCCATCATCAAAAGAAACTTTTCTAACACCTCGAATTGCACCATAACATAAGCCAATAACAACCCTTGACTTATATGTGTAAGAAGTTGAAGTTTGGCTTTGTCCACCTTTGCCCATTTTTACACTTGACTTGTGTTCAATTGCTGTGAAATCAACATTGTCAATTAAGTTGCCGCAAATGTTGTTTGTTCCATATATAACTTGTTTTGTTGTTCCATAAGTAGATTGTTCATATTGAATAGCATTCAGTCTGCTTTCTTCTTGTGCCAATGTACTTTTATTGTTCCTTGAAAAACCCATTGTTAATTTCTCCAAAAACTGTAAGTGCAGACTTCTCTGCTTTTGTTAATATCCTGATTGTAGTCTTGATAAGTGCAACCCCTTGTGATGCAGTTGTCAATCATTGTGCCATCTTCATCAATGACAATTGCCGCATGGTCAATCAATTTTGCATAACGATATAGAATAATATCACCGGGCTTTTTTGTTTTTGTTTCAGTTCCATATTTCTGAATGCCTTCAAGATAAGTTTCTTTGCAGCTGTGGAAACTGAAATCAGGTCTGTAAAATTCCGGCTTAAACAATTTAATCAAACGTGCTTCAGCATAAACCATTATTAAGATGGTGTGGCAGTCTGTTGCCTTATAAGGCAACATTCCATTCACATGGTATTTTGCACCTATATATTTTTTTGCAGTGTCAACAATTGCTTGCCGCAATTCGCTTTCATGCTGTTTAATGTATTCAGCAGAATAAGGTTCAAGCTTGCTTATTCTTATTAAGTCATCATTCATTTTTTTACCTTTAGAATTTTGCTGTGCTGTCAGATTTTGGCACAAATGGTGTGCCTGAATAATTTGCAAAATTGTTGAATTTGCTTTTGCACTGCCGCATTGTTTTGTTGCAACCAGCGGCAATTTCAAACTTATCACCAATTGCCGGTTCATATTGCAGCGGTGTAGAAAGTTCAATGAAGCCTGATTCATGCACCTTAACTGATTTTTTAATGTTGATATTTTTGCCGGTTAAGAAGGTAATAACACCATTCTGATAATAGCCGCCGCCTTTTCTTAAATTGCAGTTTATATGTTTTTTTGTGCTGTTTTGTAAAACATAGCCATTTTCAGAAAAGTTTCTTCTGTTTGCACCACAGCCGGCACTATATAACGCATAACAACAAGATGCTTGATATACATGAGTAGGAAAAGCAGAATTCAGCAATTCTGTGAAGCTTTTCACATTTGTTTTTACATAAGAACCGCCCACTTCATCAACATCAAGATTGCCCACAAATAACTTTTTAAGAATAAGCGGTGTATTTTCCCAGCCATCTGTATAAAAAGCAATATCAAGTTGAACTTCTGCACCATCAAATGAACCATTTCTGAAGGCTTCCACAAGTGTAATTTCACCCAGTTTGTCATCTTCAGAAGGGTTGAATTCAATTGTTACATCATCAACTGACAAACCAGTCAACCAAGACATTTCTGAACGAGAAATGCCGGCATTGTTATGGCTGAAGGTGTTGCCATTGACTGTGATGTCAAAATCTGTGCTTGTAAACCTTAACACAGTGCCGGTTGTCAGCTTAAAAGTGTATAAATCAGCAATACGCAGCTTGTTGCCTTCTGTTGTTGCTAAAAAGTTTATAAGGTCTTGACTTGCTTGCTTCATAGTTTCACCGTTTCCATTTCAACAGAAATGCCTTCCCAAAGTCCTTGCCATGTTCTTGAAATTTCCAGTTCAGATTCTGTGAATCTCACTCTGAAATAATATGTGCCAGTCCAAGAAAGAACTGCATCAGCTTCAGGTGCTTCTTCAAAAGTTACAGCACCATTTGGATCAACAGAAACTGCTGTGCAAAGTTCACCATTCACAAAAATTTGCGGAATTTCAACAATGCCGGTTACTGGTTCAACCCAATAAGGGTGATTTCTTAACAGCTGAAAAGAAGTTTCTGTGCCGTTACCAACCCCAAAGGTTTGATTTTCACACCAATTTTCAGTGTCATCTTTGAAAAGGAAATCATCAAAATTGCCGCCCACTGTATTGAAGAAGCCTTGCAATCTTTCAACATCACCTTTTTCAAGTGTAATGCCCTGTGTAGTGTTATCAGTCAAGAAATTGTATTCAATTTTTATTTTGTATCGTGGATATTTCCACTTTTGAATGCGTGTTTCCTGTCCATTTTCGCTTTCATATATTTGCGTATTCCAAACAGGGGTGATGGTCTTTTGATAAGACCACCCCTGAAATTCTGGAAAAACAAAGTTACTCATCTTAACCCCCTAATGGTGCAAGTTGTCTTTTCTTCACACCGCTTTGAATGTTTCCATGTATATAGCTGGTTAATTCACCAACCCTTTGTTTGAAGTCCTTTGTGTCAATTGCTTGAACCACAACTGTTGTTGTGTAGTTTGTAGGTGAACTGTTTGAACCATTGTTCAATGAATTGGTGTTTGGTTCAATTCTTCCATTTCTATCAGGAATGAACAATTCAGGTCTTTTTTCACCAACAATATAAGCTTGCCCTTTTTTTACATCACCGCCTTTTTCTCTGAATTGAACGGCAGATGCTGCAATCATTTGACCAGCTGCAATTGCTGCCCCAGTTGCTAATGCAGCAGCCGGTGCAAGAACCCAGCCCACAAAAGGAATAGCAGCAGCAGAAGAAGCTGCCAATGCAACCGCTAATTTTCCAACCGCAGCTGCCGCTGTATTTGCCGCAGTTGCCACAATAGCCATTTCAGCTGCTAACATCATTGAAACAGGTGCAAACATTGATGCCATTGCACTGCTTAACATTAAGCTTGTGTTTAAGAAACCAACACTTATTGCCGCCAATGCTGCTGATGCAGCAGTCAATGCAGTTGAAATTGCAATGATTGGCATTGATAATGCAACCGCACCGCTTGAAAGTGCCAGTGCAGCCATTGCCCCAGCAAGCTTCATTATTGGGCTTGTAACAAAATTCACAGCAGTTGCCAGCCCTGTCATTGCCCCTGAAGTTGTTGCAGCAGAAGTTGCTGTTGCCCCAGCGGTTGTGATTTCAGAAGTGGCAAGAACCGCATTTTCTGCAATTCTTTTCTTTGTGCTTATTCCCAGCAAATTATCACACCACAATTTCACAGTAGTAAAAGCTTGTGTGATTCCTTGCATTGTCATGTGGTCAGCAAGCCATTTCTGAACAAGTTCACCACACATATTGCCAAAAGAATTCAAAACAGTGTTCAATAAGCTGTTCATTGCATCTGCAAATGTCATTTCACCATTTATTAAACTGGTTACAGTAGAACCCCAGCCGCTTGAAATGTCATCAAACACACCAGTGAAAGCTTCTTTTTGATAGTTTGAAAGTTCAACTGCTTTTCTGTTTGCTTGAAGGTTGTATTCTTCCATAGTTCTTGCAGCTGCCCTTTTTATCTTTACTTCTTCAGCAGCATTGCCTTCAACAAGTTTCAATTGTTCTTCTAATGCCGCAGCTTCAAGTTCTTTTTTCTTGTTGATATAAGCAATTTCTGTTTCAAGCATTTTGGTTTTTGAAATTTTGTGTGAATCATAGGCAATTTGTATGTTTGCAAGTTCATTGTCAAGTTCTTGTTTTGCATAGGTAAGATCATCAACCAACTGTTGTGATTTCAAATCTTTTTGCCTTTGTTCAAACTCTCTTTCAAGTTGCAATTTTGCAGCAAGTGCTTGTGCATATTCAGAAGTGCCGGCTTTCGCAGCAGCAACCCTTGCTTCAGCTTGTTTCAAATTGATTGCAAAAATTTCATCAGCAGTTTTTTGTGTTTGGTATTTTTCAACTTCAAGTTTTGCAATCTTATAGTCAAGAATTTCTTTTTCTTTAGCTTTTTGTTCAGCTGCTTGTTGTTTCGCAGTTTTACCTTTGCCAGTGCTACTGCTGCCCCCTGAAGCTGAACTGCTCGGACCTGAAGAAGAAGCTTTTGAATTCAAAGCAGTAAGTTCATTTATTATTGCTTCTCTTTCTTTTTTGACTTTTTCCAATTCCTTGTTCACAAGGTCTTGATCTCTTTGCAAAGACTTGCTTGCACCCCTTCTGCCTGTATCACCAAAGTCAATAGGTGTGCCAAATCTTGCTGCACTAATAAGCTGCTGTTGCTTATAAGCTTTGATGCCTTTTTCAACTTTTGCATCAATTTTTTGTTTCTTTTCAGTAAGTTCTTTCACTTTTGCAAGTGTAAGTTCATTTGCAATTTGTTCAGCTGTTGCTTGTGAAATTTGCCCCTTCAGCCTTAATTCTTCACGCAATTTGCCAATATATTTTGGGTATTTTTGTGTTAAATATTTAATTGCTTCATCAAGTCTTTTGGTTTGGTCATAATCAAGTTTTTTCACCCCTTGCAATTCATTGATTGTTTGAATTGCTTCAGTTGTCTTGTTGACATTTTCATCTTGTGCAGCATTCAATTCTTTCACAGCATTTTCTGTTGCGTGAATTGCTTCTTGATATTTCCACCAAGCTGTTGCCCCAGCTGCAAGTGCCACAGTTACCCATGTAATAGGGTTATTAAGCAATGCAATTGTGAAAGCTCTGACTTCCATTGTTGCAATTTTGATTGCCTTTGAAAAATTGCCCATCATCAAATATTGTGCAGCAGTTGCTTTTCTTGAAGCAACAGTTGCAGTGGCAGCTTCAACCTGTGCCATAGCATCTGCATGAACAGCCTTTGCTTCTTGTAAATTTGCAGCAGTTGCAGCAATAAGTTGTTTGTCTTGTGAAGCCAGTGCAGCATTATAAGCCATTGTTGCTTGATTAAGTCCAACTTCTTCAGCAGCAGCCACCTTTTTTGCAGAAGATAATGCTTCTTGTGCAGCCGTTTCAGCGGCAATTGCCCCAGCAGCAGCTTTGTGTGCAGCTGCAATTTGTGGCACTATTTTTGCAAGTGCAACACTGCCAGTGATTGTTGCAGTTAAGGCAATGGCAAAATTTTGCAGCCCAAAAACAGTTGATTGATTCACAGCTGCCCATTCTCTTAATGCGTTTATATGTTCAGTTGTTTTTTTAATCAATTTTGTTGTTTGTGTTACTTGTTCTTTAATTGCCGGCAATGCCAAATCTGAAATGCTTCTTGTCATAAGGGTGTAGGCATCAGACATTGTTGAAAGTGTACCCTGAAGGGTTTGGCTTTGTTTGTCCATCATTCCATAAAATCTGCCGCCCTCTGAAGTAGCATCTCTGAAAGCTTGTTGAACCATTTCAACAGAAATTTTGCCTTCTTCCATTTCTTTTTTCAAAACTGCCATTGATTTTCCAGTTTTTGCAGAAATTTCTTGCAATGGGTTGAAACCGGCATTTATCATTTGAAGCAAATCTTGCCCCATAAGCCGCCCAGCACTTGACATTTGTGCAAAGGCAAGTGTCAATGAACGCATTTTGTTTGCATCACCGCCTGAAATATCACCAAGCATTTGCAAATCAGGCAAAACATCTTCAACAGCTATATTGAAATTAAGCAATGTTTTTGAAGCATCAAGCAAGTCTTGTGTTTCAAAAGGTGTTACATTTGCCATATTTTGCAACTTATTCACAAGCTTTTCAGCTTTTTCTGCACTGCCCAGCATTACACCAAAAGAAACACCGGCTTGTTCAAAATCTGAAGATGCTTTCAAAGCACTTTTGCCCACATTCAGCAAAGTTGCACCAACACCAAGTGCTGCAATAGAACTGAAGGCTGTTGAAAGAAGGTTCACTGATTTTTTTGCTTCATTCATTCCTTGTTCAAATCTTCTTTTGTCCAAGTCAAGCTTAACTGCAACTTGCCCAGCTGTTGTTGTCATTGTGTTTTCTCCTATAAGATTTTTAAAGCTTCTTTTAAGCTCATTTTTCCTTGTTTACCCGGTGAAGCTGTTTGTTTTTTGTTTGTGGGTTTCACACTGTTGACTTCTCTGTCAATTTCAAGAAGTTCAACAATTTTTCTGTGGCTTGATGTCCAAAAACTAATTTCAGGCAGCTTCAGGTGTGTTGTAACCGCATAAAATAAATATGTGTAATCTATTTCATAGTTTTTTGCTTTTTGGCTGTCGTTTTCCTTGCAGCCGTCTTTGGCTTTTTTTCGGCTTTTGCCTTTTCTGCTTCACTCATTTGTGGCAAATAAGCATACATTGCTTTTACAACCTGATCAGTGGCTGCTTGCAATTCAACAAGTGAAAGATTCAGAATTTTTTCAAGTTCCATTGTTTTTTCAACCTTTAATGGTGCAGCAGCATCAAAAGGTGCAAAAACAACTGTTGAAGCCCAAATTGCATAAGAAATAAAAAGCAATTCTTTATTCATTAAGCCTTTAAGCAGTGCATCTTCAGAAACATTGAATGTGTTTCTTAATACTGCAAAATTACGCAATTTGAATTCACAATTCCATTTTTCACCAAACAAATCAATTTCAAGTTTTGGTGCAACAATATTTTCAAGTGTCATTCTTCATTCTCCTTTTTTTAATAAAAAGAAGCCGGTTGTTTTCCGGCTTCTATTACATACACATAAGATGGAAATATAGCCTTATTCTGTTTGTGCTGTTCCAGCTGTTTCATTTGCTGTGATTGTTCTATATTGACCATCTTTCTTTCTTGCAAATGCTTTGCCTGTGAATGAACATGTCCAATAGTCATCAGCTTTAGAAACAACATCAAGAATGCCCTTAACGCAGAACATTTCAATTTCAAGTTCAGCAGCTTGCCCATTTATAAGGTCAGTTTTTGCTTTCAAATTGAACATCTTTGGCACATCACTTTCAGCATCAGTCAAAACTGCTTGCTGGTTCGGTGTTTCGCCTGTATTGGTTAAGGTTGAACCATTGATTTTTGCAATTACATCAAGCGGAATGTTCACATTCTCAAACTTAACTTCAAAGCCTGTTGTCATAGTGAAGGAATCTGCTATTCTCAAACCGGCTTTTGCTTCTTTTTCTTCTGTTGTCTTTGTGATTTCCAAAGAACTTAAGTCAGGCAATTCAACAGCTGTTTCTTTTGTGTAAGTTGTTGTGGTGTTTGTACTAACAACCGCAATTTCAGCATAAGTGATGCCCAAAACATTTTGTTGTGTTTCAAGTGTCATTTTGTTTTTCTCCTTTTCTTGTAGCCTTAAAAGGCTGTAACTGTAACATTAAAAGCCCATACAAATCTTTTTTGTGTGTCAATCTCAACAAAAAATGGTTGTTGTGATTCCACTATTTTCATTTTTTTATTGTTTATAGTTGAAATTCTGTGTGGTTTTTCTGAAATAATTGCAGCATATATTGCTTTGCAAAGGTTTTCAGCAGCCACATTGTCAAGGTTAAGCACCTTAATTTGAACAGTTTTTGAACTGCCCACTGGTGCATGATAGCCGCCATATAACCAAAGGCAAACAAGTTCATTTGAATTGTCAACCAAATTCAATTTGCATTGTTTTGCCGCAACAATGTCATTGTTAATCAAATGCTGCCTTATTTCTCTTAATATGTCAATCATAGTTTCTTCAACTCCATTTCAACCAGTCGTGGTATTCTGTTTTGAACCTTCTGCAAACCCTTTTCAAGAAATTTGCTGTGGTTTCTGTTTTGTTCGTGTTGTTTGTGTGCATAAGGTGTATTTGCTGAAACATACACTGAAAGTTCTTGCCCTTGTGCTTCATCTAATACAAGTGGCTTGTTTGTGTTGTTTGAACCGCCTTGTGCAATTTGGTGAACATATTCAGCATTTGGTGTGCCGCCTTCGGTTACACAAATTGACCTTTTCAATGTACCTGAAAGAACTGGTGCTTCTTTCATAGCTTCACCACCAACAAATTCACCGCCTTTTTTCAAGCCTTTTAATGCAAGTTTTTCAACCTTTTCAAAAACATCTTTCATAAACCAAGATTGTTCTATTTCAAATGAAGCTTTCATTGCTTTTTCTCCTAAAAATATGCACAATAGCCTTGCAGCTTATTGTCAAAATCAATAACCGGGTTTGCTGAAATTACAGTGAAACTTGTGCCATCAATAACAACCTGATCACCAACTTTGGCTTCTTGCATTGAAAGAACCTTGCCTTGTGAAGTTTGCTGCTGTCCTGTGGCTGAAATAAGCAGCTTCTGCTTATATGTAATCATACAAGGAATGTTTTCTTTTTCTTCAACAACTTCAGGCATTCCATTTTCATCAGTTCCATCAATAACTTTCAAAGTGAATTTTCTGTTCATCATGTGCTTATACATTTAAACCACCTTTGCTGTTTTTATAAGGAATATATCAACAAATGCCATTGTTTCAGGTGTGAATTCAGAAGCATTGACATTATAAGAAACACTGCCAGCACCATCAAGGTTGATGCTTGAAATGCCCAGCTTTTGGTTCTTAATATGCACAGAATTGTAATTTTCTATAATTGCACAAGCTTCTTCTGCACAAGCCATTTGCATTGCTTCAGAATCTTCAATATATATGTAACTTTTACCATGCACAGTGATTGACTTTGCTTCAGCACTGAATGTTCTTTTTGAAAGAAAATTTGGTTTGAAGTATCGAGGAAACAACAAAGGTTGGTTGCTATCAACAGGAAAACCTTGCAATTTTAGTGTGTTAAGCTTTCTTGTTGCTTGAACAAGGGCTTTTTCTTTGTCATTGCCTTCTGTATTATCCCAAACTGCTGAACCAAACTTTTCTGCAAAATATTGGTCAGCTTCTGCCATTGTGCAATATACAGGAATTTGTTTTTCATTTATTGTAATTGTTTTCATTTCCAGTTTTCCTTTTTTTACAACAAAAAACAAGGGCGGTTGCCCACCCCTGTTTTTCTATTCCACAAGAAGAATTATGCAATTAAGTGTTTGAATTGAACAATTCTAATGTTTTTCGGTTCATAAGCTTTTTCCCAGTTTGTGCCGGTTGCAAATTCTGCATTGGTTGGTGAAACTCCAGCCGGTGAACCTTTGAACTTAATACCACGAGGGTGAATCAAGTTCTTTCTTCTTGAAATCAAGATGTCATTGCCAGCCAGTGCTTCTCTGTCTGCTTCAAGTGCTGGATAATCAGGGGTTGCTTCACCAAGTGCAACTGCCCCAGCACCAAATAAATAAGTGGTGTAAACAGTTTTGCTTTCAACTGTTTCAACAGGCAATTCATCATTGACAATAACCCTTTTATTTCCATAATAAGCAAGCGGTGTGCCGCCTTCTGATGGCTTAACATAGTCAATTAAGTCATCTTTACGCAATTTGCGTTCAGTTGCACTGTGCATCATAATTGCAGCAAGGTTTGAACCTCTATCACCAAGCTTGCCTTCTGCATCAATCAATGTGTCAGCATTGATTGTTCTGTCAGCAGCTGTTGTGCCGGCTGTAACATCAAGAACCAAACCAGCCATTGAAGCTGCACCAAATGCACCCTTCAAACAAGCAAGTAAGATTTTTTGATATTCACCAGCCCAATAAATGCCAATGCGGTTTGCAATAACTGCCATAGGATCTGCATTCGGATCATTCGCTTGAACTTTTGCAAGTTCTTTTACAAGGTCATTCACCTTGAATGCTTTACCTCTGTGGTTAATAGCAGCAGCATCAAGCCCTGTGCCAATGTCTGAAGTTGCAAGTTTTGTTGAACCATCTGTTGGCAATACTTCAGAATCACCAGCCAAATCTTTCCAAAATGGCATTTTTACTGTTGTGCCTGTTGCATTGGCAAGGTTGTCAAATTCTGCATCTCTAACCATAATGCCACAATCAACAAGGCTTGAATTGTAAGTTGTTTGTTCTAAACCATAAGAAACAACTTTTTCAATGTCAATCGGCAAACCGCCTACTGTTACAATAGTTCCCATTGTTTTTTCTCCTTATCTTTTTTAAAATTTGTACTCTGTTGTCTTTTCCTGAAATGTTGTTTTGTTTTACTTCAAACCAGCTTCAGCTTTGAATTTTTCAGCCAATGAAGGGTTGTTTTGTTCAAGTTGCATTTGTTTTGTAAGGTTCAAAGTTTCTTTTTTGTATGGGTTTGGCATAGAAGAATTGTTGAAATTTGCCGGATTGCTACCGCCACCCACATTGAAATTCACTTTTAATTCAGGGTAATCTTCTGCAATTTTCTTCACAGCTTCTTCAAGGTTTTCAGCATCAAGCTGAACCAAGTTCATTGCTTTGTCTTTCAAGCCAACCTTTTTCAACAGGTCAGAAACTTCTGCTTTTCTCCTTAATGCTGAAGCTTCTTTTTGTGCAGCTTCAAATTTTTCAGTAAGGTCTTTGTTTGCGTTCACAATCTCTGTGATTTTAGCATTTAGAACATCAGTTTCTTTCACTTGTTCAGGTTTGAAGCCTAATGCTTCAGCAAGAACTTCTTTCAGTTTTTTTGTGTCCTTCAAGTCAATTCTTTTGGCAGCATTTTCTTCATTTAGCTTTTTAATGTGGTCTTTGAATTCTGCTGTTGTGTCAGCTTTCGCTTTCGTTACAGCTTCATCAATCATTGTTTGAACCTGTTCTTTTGTGAAGGTTTCTTTGTTTTGAGGATCTCCCCCATTGTTGTTTTCCGGTGGCATCTCGCTTTCTCCTTTTTTTGTTGTGTATTACAATTAAGCCGCACTTGCAGCTTTAATTTTGCATTAAAAAGAAGCCCCTGAAGGCTTCAAAAATAACAATTGTTTTATAAAACTAATAAATCAACAAGCCATCAATAACACAAGGCAATTTTGACAAATCAGCTTCAGTTTCAGGGTTTGCTTCTGAATAACACATTGCATCATTGCAAGGCAATTCAGCGGCAAGCCTTTTGTGGTCATTTTCGCTTAATTTTTCAAATTCTTCATTGGTTAAATTCAAATGTGTTAAATCTTCAGGCAATTTTGTCATAGTTTTTTCAGTTCCTTAACATATAGTGTAAACGATTCATCAAGGCTTTTCAATAAGTCAGGCACATTGTCTTTTAAAAAACTTAATGCTTCAGTGCAATTGTTCATTCTCAATCTAACATATTGTGCAAATATTTCTTTTTCTTTCATTCCCGGAATTCTATAATATTTAGCACCATGACCAGCAATTGAAAAATCTTTTCCAAACATATTGCCATTTGTAAGTGCATCAAATATGTCTGAAACAGCATTCCAGCCTTCTTCTTTGATTTTAGAATAAGCCTTCACACCGTACTTGCTGGCAGCTTCTTTTTTGATTATTCTGAACCTATCAGCAACAGCTTCAGGAAATTTATTCATTCGCTTAATTCTGTGCTGTTCAACAGCTGCTTCAATCTTTTTGCTAAAACTGCCATAACCTTTTGATGAAGCTTTTATAATTCCATAATCAAGGGAATGCCCAAATTCGTGCAAGAAGGTTATTTCATCATTTGCAGAAATTGCACTTCTGATTCTGTCAAAATATCCTTTGCCCCTGTCATTGATGATTTTTACAGCCGGCAATTTGTTCACATTTGCAAGAACATCAGCCATTTCATCATCAATTGTTGCCATTTTGAAAGCCTTTTCAAGAAGTGCATCATTGCCTGTATAGGTAGCAAGCACATCTTTCATACTCCATTTTGAAGTTTCACCTTCAGCTTTTGCCCTTTGTGCTGTTGGTGGCTTTTCAATTTCTTGCAGCACTGTGCCTTTGTTTTTGCCAGCTTCTATGGCTTCATATTCATCAAGAACATCAAGTGTTACACCAAAGTGATGCACACAGTTTGGGTGAAACAAGCCTTGTGCTTTGGCTTCATCAATAGTTGTGTAGCCTTTTGTTTTGCCTGTCAAACTCAATATTGCATCTTCAAATGGCAAGCAAGGGCTATTTGGAAACTTTGAATGACCATTGACTTGAACCAAATCACCCATATCATCAAATGTTTCAAGTATTGTATTTGCAGCACCTGTTCTGTAAGCTTCAGCTGAAGTTGTTCTTGCAACAAGTTCTGCATAATCACCCATATTGACCATTGCATGCAGTGTGCCATCTTTTTTGTAGTAAGGCACTTTGAAAATATCTTCTTTCATAAAAGATTCTTGAAAATCTCTTATTGCTTTTTGCCAAGTTATGTTGCCAGTAACAACACCCTGAACAGATTGCAAGCCGGTATTTCTCAAATCTTCATTGTCAGGAAAGAATTTCAACAGCTTCTTCAATATAGCCTGTGTGTCATTGAAATTGGTTCTTTCAAAATATTCAATGCAATCACGACCAATGACATCAACAACACGTTTCAATGGTTTATAAGTGTTAATTGCAAGTGTTTTCACTGCTTGCTTATGAATGCCAGCAAATTGTGTATATGTTGAAGCCTTGACTGGTGTGAATTGAATGTGAAGCTGCTTGAATGCAACTTCTTGTTCTTTTATTCCCTTTTTATAAGTCCTTGAAGTAGTGTCTTTTGAAAAGAATTGGAATTTCTTATTCAGTTTAATAAGTTCATTTTCAACATTCTGTTGCAGTTTCTTCAGGTGTTCTGTGTCGTTGCCGGCAACAGCAGCTGCAAGAAGTTGTTTTTTTATTTTGGTTAAACTGTCATTATAAAACCGCATCAATAACAGTTCATTTTCGCTTATAGTATCACTGAATTTTTCCATTCGTTATTCTTCTTTTTTGTTTTTTGTTTCTTCAGGTTTATCTTCAGGGTTTTCTTCATCTCCTTCACCATCATTTGGGTAAAGGTCAGAAACATCAAGCACAGTTTTCTGTTTTTCATCTTCTGCAATTGCTGAAAGTTCAGTTTCAAGGGCTTCACCTTCAATTTTCTGAACATAAGCAACAGCAGTTTTCTTGCTCATGGTTGAACCAGCACCAGCTTTTTGTGCATTGTCAATTCTTTCACCAATGTCATCAACAAGACCATCTTGCCAATTGATTGAATAATCTGAAATTGTTTTGCTTTCAAGCTGTGCAGCAACAGAAAAAACTTTTCTCAAACTTTCGTCAAAATCTTCAGCAAGTCTGCCTGTTTTTGCAAGCATTCTTTGCATCAATCTTTTCATTGCTGTGCCTGACATATCACCGCCCAATGTTTGGTTTGGATCAAACAAAACAGGTGAAGTTTCAGAAAGCATATAGAAGAAAAACATCAGTTGTGAAATATATTCTTTGATTGCTTCATGTTGAACTGTCCAAGTAACAACACCCGGTGGCTGTTCTGAATTTGCACCGTTCATTATAGGCACATAAGAATTTTTTGCAATTTGCCCATTTTCATCAATTGCCCTACTCGGACCATATTTCAAATTGCCCTGATCTTCCAAATCTTTGCCGTATTTTGTAAGATGCAATTCAATTTGTGAAATCAATGGGTTAATGTCGGTGTAATCATCTTCACCAAACGCAGTTTCACTGTCAGAAGAATTGCCCACTGGAATGATAAGGAAATCATCAGCATTTGTTTCTTCAACCGGCTGCAAATCTTTGTACCTGTCAAGTGTTTTCAAGTCCACTTCTTGCTTAATTTTGTTGGTGTTTTTATCAATAATGAACAAGCGGTGCTGAATTTGTCCAATTGAATGCACTTCCACTTTCAAATATTGAACACCTTTTTCAACAAAAGAATAGGCAATAACATGGTAAAGAATTTCATTGATATTGTCAGAATTTACAACAGGAAACCACAAACGAGGTGAAACAGCTTCAATGATAGCTTCACCATTTACAACCCTGATTTTATATAAGCCGTTGCCATATCTTGAAGCATCAATTGCAACTTTTCTTGAAGTTTTCCACAATTTGCTTCTTTCAATAAGGTCATTCAAATAGTTTTCAGTTGTTTTGTCTGTTTTTTCAATTGTAGGGTTTTCAGAAAAAAGCAAGTCTGCCCATGCTTTAGAAACTGCCCTGTATAAGTTGACAAACACCCTTTTCACAGTTTCATTGATTTCTTGATCAGGATATACAACTTTTAAAAGCACATCAAGCACTTGCAAATGGTCATTGCAATACAAACATTTGTTCAAATCATACAATGCAATTCTTGTTTTTTCTGAATCCGGCACCCAATTATTGCCTTGTTCTAAAAAAGTTAAATCATTAAGCATTTGTTAATAGTTCCTTTTGTCTTTGAATTTCTTCTGTGATGTCTGTGATGAATTCTTTGCGTAGTCTTTCCCTTCTAATGCCTGAATATTCATCAAATCTTGCTTTCAATTTGTCAAGCAAGTTAGCATAAAAAGCATTGCTGCCTGAAGTTTGTGCAGCAACCTTCAATTGTTCTTCTTTTTCTTTCACAACCCCTTCAACAGCTGCAAGCTTCTGTTCAAGTTCTTGAATTTGTTTTCCAGCGGCTTCTGCTGCATCATTCGCATTTTTGATTACTTCATCAAGTTTTTGCTTGATTTCTGTGTTTTCTGCTCTTAATTTGTTTACTTCATCAGCAGCTGCTGCAAGTGCTTCTTCTTGTGTGATTTCTTCAGCATTTTCAGGCACTACAACTTCATCAAGTTTTTGTGCTTCAGGTGCTGCTGTTTCAATAGCAGTTTCAGTTTTTGTTTCTGTGTTTTCTGCAACATTTTGTGCATCAGTTTTTACTGCTTCAGCAGCTTTTGTTTTCTTTTCCATTTCAATTTCTCCTTTCTAAAGTTACACCCAAAGTTTTCAGTGTTTTCACAATGTTTGAAATATAAACATCACCATTGAAATTTTGAGTTCTTAAACCAATAAACTGTTGCAAATATTCAACAATAGTTTTTCTGTCAGTGAAGTCTTTCAAATCACCGCAGCCCCTTTGCTGATTCTTTGCCCTACTTGCAAGAACAAGGTTCTGAAGTGATGTTTTGCCGCCTTGACTTGCCGGCAATAAGTGTTCAAGTGAAACAGTTTTCTTTGTCAGCACATCACCATAAAAACCTTTTTTTACAGGTTTTAAGTTGCCTTTTAGCCATTGGGTTTTCAACACATTGTGATAACCAAATGAAGGCTTGTTTTTTATTGGTTCAATTCTCAAAATGTAAGCCCCAAAATCTCTTTTTTATATGTGTGGATAGGATAACGCAGCACCCCATCACATGCGTGGTCATTCCCAATGAAGATTGTTTCACTTCCAAAACCCGGTTCATCTTCTTGTGGGTATCTCAAAGTAAGAACTTCATTTTGTGTGTTCAAACAATGTTCACCAAGCAGAATTTGGTTGTTTCTGAAAGATGTTCTGACTGTGTTGCACCCAGCTGCAATTTCTTTTTCAGAAGAATAAGCATTCAAACCGGCAAGAACCATTTCTTGTATTCTGTCAGGTTCTGCTGAATCACAAAAGATGAAGTTTAATTTGTGGTTAATGAATTTCTGCTGTTCTTTGAACCAAGCAACAACATCAGCTGTAAGCTTGCCCTTCTGATAGAATTCATTTATAAGATGAAATTCATTGTTTCTTGTAATTCCCCAAACTCCAGCAGCCATATAAGCTGAATAACCCCAGTCAACACCGCCAATGAATTCTTTGTAAACTCCTTCAAGAATGTTTTTCTGAAGTTGTTCTTTGCTTATCACATGCAAGTCTTTGTTGAATTCAGGATATACAAGCCCTTCTGCAATAACCCATAAGCCTTGAATCATTCGCTGATAGTAAACACCTGAATAAGAAGCTTTTACATTCTCGATATATTCAGCCGGCAAATTCAAGTTGTCAGATAGTTCAAAAAACAAATATTCAAAAATCTTTTCTTTGTCTTTGTTGTCGATCCAATCTCTATATAAAAAGTGGTTAATATCAGCCGGGTTTGTTGTTGCAAATATCTTGCTGCCTTGAACTGACAAACGATTGATGGCAAGGTTGACAAATGCCTTTGTGTGAAGTGTCAATTCATCTGCAAGCCACAGTGCAAATGTATCACCCCAAATTGCACCTTCATTGCCTTTTTTGTTTGCACCAGCAATTCTTATATAAGCATCTCTTTTTGTGCCTAATACTGAACTGCTAACAATAAGCCGCCCATCACTTGAATTGTAATCACAATTTTTTTTGCCGCCGTATAAGTCCATTAAGTCAAGCAGCACATTGTTGTAAATAGTTTCTTTTGACTTGCCTGAAATAAGAATTTTGCCGGCATCTGCCCTTTGTGGTATGAAGTCAGCAGCAGCTTTTGCAATCTGTGTTACAGTCTTGCCTGAACGCACTGAACCTGAAAGCAATGTGAAGAACTTCAATTCATTATAAGGTCTTAAAATCAAATCAAGGTGCTTTTTTGACCATTTTGAAGTTGTCCAATCAATCATTGCTGTTCAACTCCTTTGCTGAATTCCTTATGCTTTCAAACATCTGCTTAATAGGCAAATCATCAGGCTTTGCAACTTCTTTTTCTGCTGCAAATGGTGTGTTGCTAATTGCTTCTTTTTCTTCTTTGGTTGCAATCATCTTATATAAGGCAATTTGAAGTGCCGGTGATTTACTTTTGAACCATTTTGCCCTTAACCCTTGCTTTGTAATGATTCGCTGCTTGTTTATTTCATCTTTTAAGAGGTCTAATTTGTCTAAACCATAATTGTAAAAAGTAGCCCTTGAAATAGGCAAAAAAGCAATCAAATCTGTAATGAACAAAATATTTGCTGTTCTAATAATTTGCAAGCATTGTTCAACAAGTGCATCATATTCTGCTTTGTCAATCGGCAGTTTTTTTTCATTCTTCTTTTCAGTCATTTCAACATCTCGTTTTTTCTGCATCTCGCATTGACTTCAAAAAATCAGAATATGTGCATTTTATTTTTTAATCATTTACATATTCTAAATATTCGCCAATATGTTCTTTCAAATAATCATCAAATTTTCTGTATAAAATAAAATCATTCAAGCAGCCTTTTATATATTCAAAGCTTTCAGTGTCAGGCATATCATAATAAGCAATGTTTGGTTGGAATTTTCCATTTTCTTTTTTCTCAACCCAAAAAATAACTGCTGAATCAATGTTTTTTGCTTCTTTGAAATTATTTTCAATAACCTGTTGCAACCATTCAAGTGCTTTTTGGTGCTTGTTTTTGAAATCAGCTACTTTTTCATCTTTCACAATTTTAAGCATCTTTCACAATCCTACATTCTGAATGGAATATATCCGGCACCCATTTGCCATTCTCCCACTTGTTCCGCCAGCTGTCCTTTTCAGATAGTGCTGCATTATATCTTGCCCTTTGTTTGTCAGGTGCTATTGCATAACCATAAACAGAAGGCATTGTTGTTGCTGAAGCAATCAATGGCATTGGGCAAATTTGCGGTTGAAGCTGCATTCTTTTTTGGTTTTCAATAAGAAATAAATCAGCAGCATCAGCTCTGAATTCTTCCACTTCCAAAATGCTTTTTCTTCCGTTTTTTCTTCCAAATCTTTTCACTTGCACAAGCTGGCAACCGCATTTCTTGCAAATACAGCTTTCAACAACTTCTGAAAAAATTCTTTGATTATTCACAAATCTTTTTGTCAAGGGTTTGATGGTAAAGGTATCAATGCACCAATAAGTTTCAATATCTGATTTTTTGTAAGCGATATTGCAACATTTAAACAACTCAAAACCCCTCTTATAGTTTAAAAGGGCATAGAAATGCCCTTTTTTGAACAAGTCAACATTTCAGGTGAAAAGCTTCTGTTCATCTACCATTATAACCTATTTTTGACTATCCAGCTGGATAGTATTTTCAAAAACAGCAAAAAAGGCTTGACAAACAAGCCCTTTTTCTACTCACTTTGATTTCACATATACTTTGAAAGTTCAATTTTTGTAACTTCTTTAATCAATAAAGCCCTTCTGTTTTGCGGTTCTTTTCTTGATATTCTGTAAGCTTTGTATATTTTTGATAAATGATATTTGACATTTATTATTGAATAGTGCAATGCTTCTGCAATTTGCCTGTTGGTTCTGCCTTCCACTACCATTGCCAATATTTTTTGTTGTGTTTCATTCAGTGCCGTCATTTTCTCCCCTCTATTTTTTTAAGTTCTTTTGCTTTCATTCTTTTTTCTCCTGTAATTTTTAATAATATCCATTGTTTGTGTGTTTTGGTGTGTATTCCTTCAGGTCAAACAATTGCTGCTGCACTTCAGGTGCTTTGCCTTCAAGAATTTTATTGAAGCAAGCAGCTGCCAATTTCATCAAGTGAATTTCTTCTTCTGCTTTTTCTTTTGTCATCTTTTCAGCTGCCACCCATTTTGGATATACATTCACACGCAGTGCAGCTTCTCTTGCACAACAGTCTTTCAGTTTTTTTATTGTTTCAATGTCCATTCTGCCCCCTGAAGTGGTTCTTTGAATACCATCTTGTCTTCTTCTATGTCAACCAAACCAAATTGCAATTCACCTGAATAATCAAGAAGGCTTCTTGTTTCTTCTTCTTCAGTTTCTTCATTGTAATAACTGAAGTATCTTTCAACACCATCATCAATTGTGTTGTTTTTAAATATGAAAAATGGGTGTTGTTCCGCATCAATTGTGGCAATTTCATTGGCAACTTTTGAAAATCTTTCTTCATCACCGCTGCACAATTTTTGCAATTTTTTGATTGCATCAACAATAATTTCTTTGTGTTTAGCAAAAAACATTTGCTGGTTCACAAGTTCCCAGCCTATTCTGTCAGTTAGATCTTCAGAATTGTTGATGGCTGAATTGATAGTTTTGAATTTTTCGTTCCCGGTATCAAACATGAAGAATGTTATTGGATTTATTGGGTTTTTATCATCAAAGCCATCAAATTCTTTGCCAAATCTTCTTGCCGCTTCTTTTTCTTCTTCTGAAGCATATTTGTTTATTAAATATCTGAAAATAGGAATTGGAAACAACCAGCTGTTTTTGAAATCTTCAATATATGCCGGCTTTAATTCTTTGTCTAAAACAAATAATTGACTATATGACATTTTTGCCCCCTTTTTGTTGCTTGTACCATTCCACAATGTTCAATTGTTTGCCCAAATGTATTGCATAGACTGGTTTGTCAATATGCAAATCTGTGTTGATTCCTGAAGGCAAAACTTCAATCATTTTAATTTCAAACAGCATTTGTTCTTTTCTTGCATAATTGTTTGAAAGAAGCACCAAATTCACTGCTTGTTTTGTTGTTTGTGTGCCGGTTTCTTCATCTTTTACTGTTTGAAATATCCTTGAAGCCCAGCTTTTCTTGACTTCACGATATTCAATATTTTTTTCACCGCTTTTGATTTTCTCGAACCATTCACCCTTCATTACAAGGTCAAGAATTCCATTTTCTCTGCTCATATATTCCACCTTCCATTTTTGATTGTGTTTTTTAACTCTTTGCAGAAGGCTGTTTTGCCTTCCAAAATTTTCTTCAGGTTTTGCAGAAATTGCCGGCTGTTTGTCGTTTCAAAATTTGAATGCACCAAATAACAAACCGGGCTGAATCTGACTTCCATGTTGTATAGTTTCAAGAAGTTTTCTGCTTCACCAAAATCAGGAAAAAGCCGCTGTGCTACTTTTGAATATTCACACTGTTCACAGCTGAAAGTTTCATCTTCTTTTTCAGCAGCTTCACAAACATCAGTGCCTTGTTCAATTCCATAATCACGCAGATTTTTGAAAGAACAGCCTGAAAGTTCCAGTGGTTCAATTCCGCAAATGTTGCAAATTTCTTCACTAATTCTTTGTGTCATTGCAGCCCCCTATTTCTTTTAAGTCTTTTATGTCGCAGAATTCACAATGTTCACTTGTTTCTTCACAATTGCTGCATTGTTCTTCAACATAATCTTCAATTTTGTGTGTCAATTCTCTGTTTTCAGCTGTAATTCGGATTGCAGTTTTTGCAAGTTCTGCAATTGCTTCATAGGTCAAGCCCTTGAAATATTCAACATTGAAAACTTCAAGTTGTTTGTTCTTTTCAATAAGTTCTTGCTGCAATTCTTTGTTCTGCTGCACTGCCCCTTCATAATGGTTTGCAGTTCTTTGAAGCAATTCTTCAAGCTGAATTTCTTTTGCTGTTTTGTAGCCTTCTTTGCCCAAATCAATAAGGGTTGTGCCACATTCTTTGCATTGGAAATTACTCATTTTCTTTTTTCTCCTTTGTACTTCTCAACCAAGACCACAAAAAGCCGGCTGAATATATTACAATTGTTGCTGTTATGTTGTCGGTGAAATACCCCAGCAATAAAAGGCAACACCCTAAAAACCAAATAAGAAGCTTTAATTCCATAGCAGCCACCTAAAATGGAATATCTTCTTCAGGCATTATTGAATAATCTTCAACAATTTCAGAAATTTTCACACCTGAAATTATTTTCAAAACAAAAACAATCTGCCCTGAATTTTTGGCAACATCTTTTGCATCAGCCAATGCTTTTGCATAGCTGTCATATATTTTGCGTGGCTGCCCATGTAAAGGGTTGAACACATAGAATCTGCCTTCAAGGTCTTTTCTATTTGCCAGCTGTGTTCTTAACATCTGAATTTCTGAATATTGCTGATCAATTCTTTCTTCATAGTTCTTTTCTAATTCAAGAATTCTTTCTTTGTGCCATTTCATCACTTCAGTTTTTTGGCTTTCAAGTTCTGCATTCAGTCTTTCAATTTCCTTTTTCTGAAATTGAATCAATTCTTCAGCCATTTTTTCTTTGTCCATTTGTCTTTTCTCCTTCTGCCTTCAGGCTTTTTAATGTTTCTATTGTCCAAATTATTTGCCGGTATGTAATAGGTTCAGTGTGTCCTTCAAATTTTGCTGTTATAAGTTCATTTGCCATTCTTTTTGCAACTTGCAGAAACACCTTTTGTTCAGGTGTGTTTTTGTGCATAGCTTTTGCACCTTTTATTGTTACAATGTGGGTGTTGCCGGTTGTTCTTTCAGTGTCATAAGCAAGAAGCCCATATTTTGAATTTTTGTCTTGCATATAATCTAATGCCCATGAAGCAAGTTCTGCCGGCACACAGAAATAAAATTTGTTGGGTATTATATAACCATTCCAAGCTTCTTCAGGGTGCAAATAGAAGCGGTGCTTCTGTTCCTTCCAATAGTTGAAGCTTTTTTCTGTTGTTTGCTGGAATTCCCTTCTGAAATCACTTTTGGAAATCTTCACTTCTACTTCAATAAGTGTGTTGTTGCTTAATGCACTAACATCTGAATTGTGAACACATTCTGTGCAAACCATTGTGAATTGTCGTTCAAATCTAAAATATTTCATCAATTCAAGTTTTATAATGTCAGAAAGTTTCATTGTTGTTTTTCTCCTTTGTTTTCCATCTCTTTTTTCAAATAACTAAAAATGTATGCAATCACTTCTACTGTCCAGCCATCACCTATGACATCATATCTGTGGCGGTTCTTTAAGCCAGCAGTGTAATTGTCAGGCAGTGTTTGCAGTCTTTCACATTCGAGCGGTGTAATATAACGCAGTTTATTGTTTTGCAAAACTATTTTTGGGGCTTTGTAGTCTGAAGATAAAATGCAATAAATCTTGCCATCTGTGCCAAATACTTCATTTTTTTGCTTGCTTGCATTCGGTCCGGGCTTCACTGTTCCAATGCAACCTGAATTGCTTTGTGAAGTTCTTTGGAATCTGTCAGCCCTATATTGTGAAACATCAAAACTTGCATCAACTTCTTGCAGCATTATTTGATTGAAACAGATTCTTCTATTTTGGGGTTGTGGTATTGCCAAAGTAGGAAAACCAAACAAATTAAGGTTTGTATCACCAAAATTTGCCCAATAAAATCTATTTCGCAGCTGTGCAGAAACAAGTTCACTGTTTATGTTTACAGGGTATGTTCCAAGTGCTTGTGAAACAGTTTCAAAATCTTTTGCCGGCATTTGCACATTCTCGAACAAAAAATATTTTGGGTTCAATTCTTCTTTTGCCCTTATGAATTCCCAAAATAAAGAACTTTTGCTGCCTTCAAGCCCCAGCATTTTATTATTTGCTTTTGAAAAATCTTGACAAGGTGAACCACCCAGCAATAAATCACAAGAACCAATTGTTTCTTTGAAATTCACATTTCTGACATCACCAAGCTGCACAGTGTTTGGAAAATTTTTCTGTGTAACTTCAATTGCGTGTGGCTTAATTTCACAGGCAAAATATTTTGCAACAGAAATGCCAGCCCTTTGCAATGCAACTTGACCACAAGAAATGCCATCAAATAATGAAACAACAACCAGTTCTTGCATTCCTTCTAACTCTCCAAATACTTTCTTAAAACTCTTATTGCTGCTTCACAGCCATAAGCAATGCCCACACAATAATCAGCTGCATCAAGTTTGCTGATCCATTCTTCTTGTTCAGGTTTTACTTTGCCACCTTCAGTTCTTTTCATTTCAAGGCAAAGAACTTCATGTGTGCCACTTTTGTTTTTGGCAAAAATAACAATATCAGGAAAACCTTTTCGCAAACCCATTGCTTTTTGCCTTCTTATATATCCAAAGTGGTTGAAATCTTTTTTGCCATCATCTGATTTTTTTGGAATATACATTCCATTTTGGGTGCTGACTGCAATTATATTGTGCAAATCGCAGTATTTTATGAATTCAATTTGTTCTTCACTCTCTTTTGGTGTTGTGTTTTTTACCATCTTTATTTCTCCAATTTTTTGAAAAGAAGGGGCAAATTGCCCCTGTTCCCATTTATACTGTTGCTTCTTCTTTCGCAGCAGCTTCTGTTGTTGCTTCTTCAGCTTTTGCTTCAGGGGTTTTTGCCGTTGCAGAATCAAGCGGCAATTTTGTTTGTCTTGCAAACATGTCAATTTTTTCATTAAGAACTGCAATTTCTTCTTCAAATTTTGAAATTTCATCTTCAAGGTCAGCAATGTCTTGTTCAGCTTTGTCTGCCTGTCTTTGATGGTCTTTCAGTAAGTTCTGAATGTTGATAATGCTTTCAAAATCTTTTGTGCGTTCTTTTATACCTTTGACATTTTCATTATCAACATTGCTGTGTAATGCTTCAGAAACAAGGTTTTTCAATTTCACAAAAGGTTCATAAGTTAATGTGCTGGCAAGTTGTGAATGATATTCAACTTTGTCTTGCAATTGAATAATTTGTGCATTGTTTTCATCAATATGCTTGTTAAGAAGTTTCACACGCAACAAAGCATTCTTTTCATCAGCAGTGTTTGCAATAACTTCAGGCACAGGCTTTGCAGCAGTTTCAACAATTACATTTTTGCCGGTTGCCCCAGTTTCAGATTTTTCTTCAGTGGGTTTGTTGTCAGCTGCTGGTTTTGTTTTTGCACTTCTGTCAGTGTCTGTTCCATTTTGCTTTGTGCTGCTTTCATCAGTGTTTTTCTGTATTCCGGCATTTGTGCCATCAGAATCAGTGCTGCATAATTGTTCATTTTCACCTTCTTTTTCACCTTCTTTTTCATTCGTTTCTGAAACTGCTTCAACAGCTTCTGAATTCGCTGTTGCCGTTCCTTCTTCAGCTGTTCCTGAAGTTTCTTGTTCTGCTTCCACTGTTGATGTTTCTGCTTGAACACCTTCAAGGGTATCTGATAAGGGTGTGTTTGGAAATAGAACTTCATTTTCTGAAGCTTTTGCAGCTTCTGCATGTTCTTCTTCAATTTCTGCATTGATAACATCATCATGTGTTACAACTTCAGCAGCTTCTTCATTTGCTTTTTGAATTTCAATATATTCATCAATTGTGTGTGGGTTTAAGCCTTCATTGCCAATGAATTTGCCTTCTTCTACCAATCTTTTGCCAATATCACAAAGGGCATAAGAATTTGTTGTGCCTACTTGTACCACCTTGAAACCTTCATTTTCAGGTTTTACAATCTTGAAAAATTCAGGGTTTTCAAATGGTAAAACATACACATCACCCAAATACATTGGGCTTTGTCTTTTGGCATCAAAATAGCCAGCTGTTTTTTGTTCTGTTGTCATCTTTCTTTTCTCCTTTATTGCTGAAATATCAAAACAATTTTTGCTGCGACTGTTCAGCTTTCAATCGCTCATTTGCTAATCTGTAATACTTTTCATCAACTTCAATGCCTATAAAATTGCGTTGCAATAAGTGTGCAGCAACACAGGTTGTGCCACTTCCGGCAAAACAATCAAGCACCACATCACCTTCTTTTGTTGAATTAAAAATGTGATTTTTCACACAGTCCAAAGGTTTTATTGTGGGGTGTTTCCACAATGCTTTGTCTTTTTTGTTTGTTTGGCTTATGAAGTATGTTTTTTTGCTTTCTGCCGTTCCATAAACTTGAACACCGGGTTCACGAAAGAACAAGCAAAATTCTGAATCACCCATGTAACTATTGCCACAAGCTGGCACAGGGTTTGTTTTTATCCATCTTAACGGCTGCCAATTGCAGCCTTTTTCAACCACAAAATGATTCAATAGTGTTGAAATTTGTGCCTTGCTGCACCAAATATAAATATTGATTGCTTTCATTACTCTTTCAAGTTCTGAAAAAGTTTCAGAATATTCAAAACCTTTAGCAATATGGTCAAATTGTTCATAGTGAAGCTTTTTTTCAACTCCAAATGCACCTGAACCATGTGCAACCTTCATTTCATAAGGCGGATCTATATAAACCAAATCAACTGAATTTGAAGGAATAGAAGGCAATAAATCAAGACAATTGCCCAAATGTATCTTGTTCAATTCAAGCATCTTGCCCCCTTAAAGATTCACCCTTGAAAACAAATTTCATCTTGCACAAGTCTTTCATTCTGTCCAAAGTTGCATTCCATTCAGGAATTTTTTTCAATTTTGCAATCATTTCAGGGTTTGCAGTGTAGGCAATACATTTTTTGTAATTCAGTAAAGTGTCAACTATTCTGAATGAAGTTTCTTTTCTTTTATCGGTGTAGGTTTCCCTTCCAATGTCATCAAGCACAATGAAATCAAATTCAACAAGCCATTTCAGAAGCGGTGTAACATCACCTGAATTTTCATAACTATATTTTGAAAATTTATCAAGCAAGTCTGAAAGTGTTGTGAATAAGCAGCTGAAGCCTTTATTCAATAAATGGTTGCAAATTGCTGCAAGCAATGTTGTTTTTGCTGTTCCAACTTTGCCCACCATTTGAATGCCTGAACTTGTTTTTGTGTCAAAAGTTTCTGCATAATATTTGCATTTTAGAATATCTTCTTCATTTTTATATTTTGCCAAATTTTCAGGCTTCAACAGCTCTTCAAAAGTTTTTTCTTGAAATAATGGTGTCATCAAAGAATTTTTAAACAGTCTTTCAAGTTTTTCTTTTTTCAGTTGTGCTGCTTTTGCAGCTTCTGCCGCTTTTTTTCTTTCTTCAATGCAGTTGCAAGTAGGCACTTGAATTCTGATTCTTTTTTCTGCAAAATTCGGTTCAAACCATCTGAAAGATTTTCCACAATATTGACATTTTTTCATTTCTTCAGGTTTTTGCATTTCTTCAACTGCACTTTTTATTACTTCTTCATTCATTTCTTTTTCTCCTTTTCTTATAGGTCATAGGCAGAATCAGGCAAGTCATCTTGCTGAACTTCAGCAGCTTCAGCTTCTTCTTCATCAAATTTGCCTGAAAGCACATCAGCCCAATTGCCTTCTTCAATCAACCAACGCAAGCCCGGTTTCTTAACTTCTCCATCAAAGTTGAAAGAAACTTTTGAAAATTTTTGAAGCAGCACAGGAATCAATTCATTAAAGTTTGGAATTAAAACAGGAATTTCAGCCAATTTTTGCAATTGAAAATTATTCAAATAGCAAGGCTTTTTGAAAATCTTTTCATATTGTTTTTTGAATTCAGTTGTTGTGCTTCCAAAATAAGGATCTATTGGCTTATTATTATTTATATATATATTATTATTATCTTTTACTATATTTATACTATCTTTAGGAGTGCCTGAAACTTCATCAGTGTTTGTGTTTCCAGCTTGCACTTCTTTGTTCCCACCTAATTTTTTTGTTAGGTGGCAACTAATTTTTTTGTTAGGTGGCAACTAACTTTCATTTTCAACTTCTTCAGTTTCTTAGTTCCCACCTAATTTTTTTGTTAGGTGGCAACTAATTTTTTTGTTAGGTGGCAACAAACTTTCATTTTCAACTTCTTCAGTTTCTTTGTTCCCACCTAATTTTTTTGTTAGTCCACAACAAAGATTTATATGCAATAATTTGCCAAATTTTTCTTCATCAAATAATTTGTGATATGAAATTTTCCATTCATCATAATTTTTGTTGAACTCAAAAACCTTTTCTTCAAAATTACAAGAAATTACACAGTTTCTTTCAAGGTGTTTCAATTCTCTTTTTATATCGCTGTCATAAACATAGGCTAAATTAAAAAGGCTTTGTGGCTTAATTTTTGCAGTCTTTTTGTGGCAACCATAAGAATAACGCAGCAACAGCAAAAGAATTCTTAATTGAACAATAGAAAAATCTCTAATGAAAAATTGTTCAAGCAATTCACTTGCAATTCTTATATATCCATTTTTAAGCTGAACATCTGCCATTTCTACACCTCAATCAAAAATTCTGTGCTTATTGGTGCAGTCAGTTTTTTTGTAAATTTGCAATAATCACATTTGCCGCATCTTGTAGGTTCAAGCTTTCCGGCTTTCAACTGCACAATTCTTTGCACATTTCCTTCAATACCAATCAATGCTTTGTCAAAATCATTTTGATTGAAGCCAATTACATCAATGTCAGAATATTTTGTTTTGTCAGCTGCTGCAATTAAGAATGGCAAGCTTTCACCGCCATAAGTGGCTTGTTCTAACAGTTGATATATTGCACCTTGTAAGTCATAGCCCCAAAATTCAATGAATGAAACAAATGCCCCCAAGTCCTTGATCCAAAATCTTTCATGCAAGTCTTTCACAACTTTCAAATCAACAATGCAAGGTGTTTTTGAACCTCTTTTGTGGTAGCTGTCAAGTTTACCCTTCCACTTTGCCCCAAATAGTTCAGCTGTAAGAATCACCTGTTTTTCTCCAGCCATACACTGCATGAAAAATTCATCTCTTTCAATTCTTTCAATAACTTCTTCAGCTTTTATATATTCAGCCTTCAGGCTGCCATCTTTTTTGAAAAAGTCAGGGTGTTTTGCTTTGAAACAATCAAGTGTGCCTTCAAAATGAGCATCAACATAAGAACCAACCAGCATTGCAGTTGAAGGTGCTTCAACCCATTCACCTTTTAGCTTTGCCATTGCCCTTGCTTCACAGCCCGGTTTGCCCATTGTTCCCATAAAATCTTTGTATTGGCTAACTGAAAGAAATTCCCAGTTTGCTTCTTGTGAATAATAGTTTTCTTCTGTCAAGTACATCTTATATTTCCCCTTGTTTTGCTAATGCTTGACAAGAACGGCACAAAGGTCTGCCAAAATTTCTTTTGGAATAAGCATCTTCTGCATCATTTATTTGTGAACCACAGTTTGCACATTCAAGATATATTTCAACAGGCACTTCAGATTGCCCTGAAATTGAATTTTCTGTGTTTTGTGGTGCAACTGTTGCTTCAGGTTCAGAAAATTCATTCTGTGGCATCTGAGCGGTTTCATTTTGAATATTTTGTGCAGTTAATTGCGGCACATTTTGTTGTGTTGTCAAAAATGGGTTTCTTATTTCTTCAGATTGTGTTGTTACTCCAGTTTTATTGTTGAATTCAAAATCACTACCTGTTGAATAAGCAATTTGCTGTGCAGAATTCTTGAAGCTTTTTGCAACATTCTTCAAAACCCTTCTTAAAACGGTTTTCTTATACATTTCACCCGGTGTTTTTGTCCATGCCGGTGAATTTGGTGCTTTTGAAAAATCTTTTTTCAATTGTTCAAGTTCTTCTTTTGTCATATCTTCACCAATTGAAGAACCATCAGTGAAAACAACTTGTGCAAATGCACCAATAATTGGCTTATTGTTTAGCGGTATAGGTTTAAAAATGAATTTCACATTGCCATCTTCAACAATTTTTTGGTAGTCATCACCTTCTCTGATAACTTCTTTTATAGTGTTGAAAATAGGCTTAATGCTGTAAGTTTTGGCAATTTTATCTTCACCTTTGTAGTCAGTTTGAAAATTCAAATCATTTTTGCCTTCTTCTTTGTTCCAATAAGGTATTGCATAGCATTCACCGCTTTGGAAATCTAAATCAAGCAAAGCCCCCTTCATCAAGCAAGCAATGACATCTTCAGGCTTGATTTTCATTAAGTCCTGTTTTTTTATGCTTTTTAGCATTGCAACACAGTTTTGCTGAAATTTTGCTGCTTGAAAGCCATCAGGCAATGCAGCTGCTTTTGCTGCAAGTGTAGTGCCAAGATTGTTTTCAACTGTGATTAAAAAGTTTTCAATGTTGTTTTGTTGTTCTGTCATCTGTAATTCTCCTTTTTTTGTGTCCTGTTAGCCCTTTATGATGGGCTGTGCAAACCGCCAAGAAAACACAGCCCACGAAAAAGGCTACACAGAAGCTTCTTCTGCTGTGCCTTCTTCTTCCCCTTCCCCTTCCAACTCAATATTTGAAAATGCACTATCAAGGGCAGATTTTAATTGTTTAAGAACAGCCGGTGGCACATCTTTCAAGTCCATTGGCTTGCCTTCTGAAAGATTCATTGCTTTCACATCAATGCTTTTGCAGTCATTGTTGTCATTGAATACAGGTCTTGTTGCAAGTGTTAATTGTTCAAGGCAGAACTTTGGGTGTTCACCAAGTTGTTTCACAAAAGTCAAAATTTCTTCATCATAGTCAGTTGCAGCATCTTGCATTACTTGCTTGTTGTGTTTTTCATCTTCAGCATTTTTTTCAAATACAAGCGGCAATTTTGTCAAGTCAACCAATTCACCCCAAACAATTTCAACTTTGTGTTCAATGATTGCAAGGTTGTCATTTTCGCTGCATGTCTTTTTGAAAATTTTCAATTTTTCATTCTGTGTTGCAACAACATTTTTGTAAAGCAAATCTGTTTTGTTTTGTGTTTGTTCTGTCATTTTTTCTTTTCTCCTTTTTCTGTAAATGCGTTATAATTCAACAACTGTAAGTTCACTGTCATCAGTTGTTCTTGTGGCAATAAATTGCAAACCTGAAGCTTTGCAGCGGTCAAATAAGTGCTGTCTGTTTACAGGTGAAAGCTTTTCAACTCCATCAATAAGCACAATTTGCAAACCGGCTTTGTTTTTCAGTGCAATGTCAACACAAAGGTCAAGTTTTTCACCTTCAGACAAATTGCTGATTGGCAAATCACCATTTGGCTTTTTGATAAGAACCTGATCACCATCAATTGACATTTCACCCAGCGGCATATTTGCTTCTGCAAGAATTTGTGCCGGCAATTCCCTTGCAAGTTCAATTTTTCTTGTGAATTCATCACTTTGTGCTTTTAGTGCATCAATTTCAGTTTGCATTGAAAGCATTTTGTTGTACTGTGGCAACTGCTGCTTCATTTTCAATGCTTCAGCAGCTTCTTCTTGAAGCGGTGCAAGGTTCATTTTGTCTTTCAACAAATAAGGTTCAAATGCCTTCAATTCTTCATTGAATTGTGCAATATCTCTTTCAAATTCAGCTTCAATGACTTTGAAGCTTTCCTGTTCTGCAAGTGGAATTTCAGCAAAATCTTTTTGTGCAGCTTCAAGTTCTGCTTTTAATTGTGCAATTTTTGCCTGAAGTGCAACTTCCTGATCTGCAAAATGGTTTCTAACCCCTTGCTTTTTTAGTTCTTTATCAGCTTGAAAGCCCCTGATTTTATTGTCATAATTTGCTTTTAATGTTTCAGCTTTTTCAATTTGTGCATTATATTGTCTTGCTTGTTCAATTTGCGTGTGAATAGCTTGCAAGTCGTATTGTTCCCACTTTGCAGCATTGAAGTTTTCAGGCAAGTCTTTCATAATATCTTCAATGAAAGCTTTTTTGTTTCTTATATCTCTGTTTATGTTTTGCCTTTGCATAAAATATTGCCCATTTTCTGAAGCAATTTGCTGCAAAACTTCAAGAATATGGGCTTCATAATTCACCCCACCGGGTATTTCACCAAACCAGCCCCTGATTGTTTCAAGATCCCAATGATATTCAATAAGGTCAAGAATAATTCTGTTTTGTTCTTTGCTGGTCATATTGATAAATGAAACAGGGTTCAATTGAAGTTCAGAAAATATTTCTGCAAGAAAAGCTTCAGGGCTTTGAACTTCTTTGCCGTCTTGTTTAATGCTTTTGTAATCTGTTTTGTTTGTGCGTGGTTTTCTTGTAATACTCAAACCGCTGTCAGTTTCAATAATGATTTCACCTTCAGTTGCACCGGCTTTTACAATACAATCTCTTGAACTTCTGTTTGTTAATGCAAATCTGATTGCATCAAGCACTGAAGTTTTGCCTGTACCATTGCCGCCAATCAATTCAAGGCTTTTTTCATCAGCTTCAAATTCGCTGATTCCAAATAAATTCTTAATTTTGATTTTTGAAATTTTCACCTGAAATTCTCCTTTTTCTACATTGCTGCTAATTTTTTCTTAATTTTTTTGTAATAGGCATCAATTTGCCCATTTTGTTCAAGTCTTTCAACATCATTGATGGCTTCACACAAAGGAAATAAGCCCACTGTTCCAGTTGTCAGTTGATATTCTGCATGTTTCAGTGTCAAATATTTCTGAATTGCTTTTTTCTTTTCCAAATGTGTCAAGCCTAATGGCAATCTGAATTCAATGAATCGTGGTTCATTCAACCAATGCCAAAATTTTTGAAATATGTTTCTTTTTGCTGGTTTACAAATAATCAGCTTCAATTGTGGTTTAGCCATTTTTAACACCTCTTTTTCTCATTTCATTAAGTTGAAATATTACTTTTGCCATATCAGCAAGGCATTCAGCTTCTGAAGGTTCACCTTCTTCAACCAAAAAAATGAAGTTTGGTTTTCTGTTCCTCTTTTCTTCTTGATGTCTTGCCATTGGCATTTCTCCTGTTTTTGCATAGCAAAATTAAGCCCTATAAAAAGGCTGGTTGTTTTGTGCTATAATCTAAATTGAAAAATAATTTTTTGGGCTGCTGAAACTTTCAGCGGCTTTTTTTATAAGTTCAAATTTGTGAAACCTTTTTCAAGCATGAATGCTTCAAGGTTTGCTTGCGGCACTCTCCATCTATTGCGTTTTTTTTCTGCTTTTAGTGAACCATCTTTCAGGTATCTTCGCACCTGTTGTTCACCAATCGGCAGCAATCTTGCAATGTCCTGAATTGAATATTCCTTAACATTTATCAATAATGGTTGCAAAATAGTTCTCCTTTCATTATTATGTTATGTATAACTTTTGATAAAATAAGTATAATACAAGGAATAAACATTTGTCAATAGATGATAATAAACATTTGTCAATAGAAATTGAAAAAGGTTGCAAAATATGAATATCACTGAACTACAAACGGTTTTAATAACCTTAACAAAAAGAAACATTTCACAAACAAATATTGCTGAAGCCTTTGGCACTACTCGTTCCAACATCTCTTTGAGAATGAAAAACAAAAGTGAAGTTACCCCGGAAGAATTGAAAAAAGTTGAAGCATTCTTCAATGTAAGCATTTCAGGTGATGAAAAAGTTAATATTGTCAATAATTTACTGAATGATATTCAACAAATGTTTAATCTTGATGAAAAAGGCATGCTTGTAATTAAAACTTTGTTAAATAACAAAAAGTGCATATCTGTAACAAAAATTTTTATTGAAGCATTACAAGGCAATGCTGATTCTGCTGAAGCTGTCATTGGCATTTTGAAAGTGCCGGAAATAGCAAGAACTTTTATTGAATAGGTGAAGCATGGTTGATGAATATGTGATAATTCAAAAAAGTGAAATTTTAAGAATCTTTAGTGATTCCCCTGTTGTTTTGGTGGAAATTCTAACAAAAAACAAAGAATGGAATGGCAAAATTTGTGCAATTTCAAATCAGAATAGCGGCTTTCCATATCTTGAAACAGCAATTGAAGCCGGTGTTTTTGAAGATAAAACAGCAACTTTTGGTGTTACAGTAAAGTGCCTTGACTTAATGAAAAAAGTTGAAAGCAGTGGTGAACTTCCACAAATAAACACTGAAGAATTTTTTGTTTCACCCAAAGGATATTGCTACAAAGAAAAAGCTGTTCAAAGTAATTTTGAAAATAGGGTTGTCAAAGATACTTCACCGCAAAATTTGAGTTATTTAAGATATAACAAGAATGATGCAGCTGCCCCTGAAGAAGCACACAAAGAAGAAAAACTTTTTGTTGAAGAAAATTTTGGCTGCTTATTATCTTTGTTTTTGGGCTTAATTGCTTTTATTCTGTGGTGTTTTATTTCAGGGTGGCAATAATGAAGAAGTATTTGCACAGTGAAGAACAACAAGGCTGCTTGTATTTGCGTGTTTCCAGCAAAGAACAAGAAGAAGGCGGCTTTTCAATACCGGCACAAGAAAAATTTTTGCGTAAATATGCAGAACAGAAAAACATTAAAATCACAAAAGTTTTTGCTGAAAGTGTAACCGGCAAAGAAACTGGCAGAAAACAATTCAATGCAATGCTGAAGTGGCTGAAGGCACAAAAAAAAGCCTGTCATCTCTTGTGTGAAAAAAATGACAGGCTATTAAGAAATGAAGATGACGCAGCAACAATTAAAAACTTGTTTTTGAAATCAGATGTTTCAGTGCATCTTGTCAAAAGGAATATGGTTCTTGATAAGAATTCAACCCCTTATGATATTTTTATTTTTATGATGGATTCAGCAATTTCTTCTTTGTACCCTCGCAATCTATCACTTGAAGTGAAAAAAGGAATGAATGAAGCTGCTGAAGAAGGTTATTTTCCGGGCAAAGCACCCACTGGATATTTGAACCAAAGAACAAGCAAGAAAAAAACAAAAATTATTATTGACAAAGGCAAAGCCCCTTTTGTTATTCGAGCATTTGAACTTTATGCAACTGGTGTTTATTCTTATAGAACACTTGCACAAAAACTTGCTTCTGAAGGTTTCACAATAGGCAAAAGAAAAGTTTCTGAAAAATCAATGGAAAAAATTCTAAATAACCCCTTTTATATGGGTGATTTCATTTATAATGGCAAAAGGTTTTACAATTGCCAGCACACCCCATTGATAACAAAAGAACTTTTTCACACTGTTCAGAAAACTATTCAATCAAGAACTGCACCGCATATATTCAAGCATGATTTCTTATATTCCGGCTTGATAAAATCACCAAATGGCTATTCGCTTGTAGGTGATATTAAAAAACAAAAATATGTGTATTATAGAAGCACTGACATCAAAGACAAAGGGCTGAAGCTATTAAAAGAAACTTATGTTGATGAAATGGTTGAACAATTATTGAAAAATATCAGCATGCCTGAACAGCACGTTTCAAAAATTTTGGTAATTCTCAAAGACATGCTTGAAAGCAGCACTGAATATGAAGTGAAATCACTTGAAGAAATTTCAAAAAATATTACCAAACTGAAAACAAGATTGGGCAAACTTTATGTTGACAAACTTGATGAAACAATTTCTGAAGAATTCTATTTTGAAAAAAGAACAGAATGGGAATCTGAACTTGATGAATTACGCAGCCAATATGAATATATATCCAAAGAAAATGATGAATATTTTGAACGAGCAAAAACGATCCTCGAACTCTGCAAAAATGCTTATAACTACTATATACAGAATAATAATGAAAATAAAAGGTTGCTTTTAAAATTGCTAACCTCGAACTTTTCATGGAATGGTCAAGACTTAACTATAACAATAAAAAACACCATCAAGCCAATGCTTAACAGTGTTATTTTTCAAAATGGTGGGCGTGAAGAGACTCGAACTCCCATGCTTTCGCACTAGTTCCTAAGACTAGCGTGTCTACCATTCCACCACACGCCCACGCGCGTGTTGTCTTAGGACAATATCTAATGTATAATAACCAATTCTCATTGTCAAGTATAAATCTTAAAATTACAAAAAGAAAATTTGTAAATCCGTAAAGTTTATGTCATAATGACAAAGTAAACAGAATTAGGGATGAGCTTATGGAATATAAATTAAAAGATACGTTATCTAAGGACGCATTCAGATACGGTTATTTGACAAAAAAAATTGCACCGTTTATAAAACCGCATCTGCCAAGAATTTTTTTAAACATACTTATCGCTATTCCTCTGGGACTTTTAGACGGTGTTGTTGCTTTTGCCCTGAAACCTTATATGGATTGTGTAATCAATGGTAAAGCCTGGACAATCGGAAGTTTTACTCTGGAACAAAATGTTCTAGCAACAGCTATTCCCTTTGGTATAGTATTGTTTGCTGTAGTCCAAGGAGTTTTAAAATACGCAAACAACTACCTTACTGATTGGACAGGAAATAAAATATCAAATTCTTTAAAAATTGAATTATTTAATAAATTAACATCATTAGACCCTAAATTCTACGATATAAATTCTTCAGGTCTTGTTTTAACAAGATTCTTCACAGACCCTGAAACTGCTTCCAAAAATATAATAAATACAATCAGAACTTTTATTATGACAATTTTCGGTATTGTAGGACTTGTAAGCGTTCTTTTATATAACTCTTGGAAACTTGCAATCATCGGTGTCGGCATCATGGCAATTGCAATTACACCTGTTGTATTTTTAAGAAAAAGAATTAAAAAAGTTTCTAATGCGACAATGGTTGTCGGCGGAGATATGACTACAAACTTCAACGAAACCTTTGCCGGAAACAAAATAATGACAGCTTATAACCTGCAGAAATTGCAAAATAATAAATTTGAAAAACAAATTAAAACTCAGTTTAATTTAACAATGTCGCTTACCAAAAGAGTTGGTTGGATGTCACCAATAATGTATTTCATTTGTTCTATCGGTATAGCTTTTGTAATGTTTTACGGCAATTCTCTTATAATAAAAGGCGAAATGACAGCAGGAAGTTTTGCATCATTCGTCACTTCTCTATTGTTATTATACAAACCGGTTAAAAACCTCGGAAGAACTTTAACAGATCTTCAAACAACATTTGTAGCTTTAGGCAGGGTTTTTGAGTTATTTGATTTAATTCCGCATATTGAAAATTCCAAAAATGCCGTTAAAATGAATAGTTTAAAAACATCTATAGATTTTGAAAACGTATGTTTTGAATATGAACAGGATGTTCCAGTATTAAAAGATTTTACACTTCATGTTAATAAAGGTGAAACTATAGCACTTGTAGGAAATTCCGGCGGCGGAAAAAGTACAACAGTAAACTTACTACCTAGATTTTACGATATAAAAAGCGGTTCTGTAAAATTTGACGGAATAGATATCCGAAATATTGAGATTGAAAGCCTTAGAGATAATATATCATTCGTTTTTCAGGATAATTTCTTATTTTCCGGTTCAATCAGGGAAAATATTTTAATGGGAAAACCTGATGCAACAGAAGAAGAAATAAATACTGTAATAAAAATGGCGCATCTTGATGAATTTTTATCAACATTGGAAAACGGGATTGATACATATGTCGGAGAGCGCGGAGCTTCCTTATCAGGCGGTCAGAGACAGCGTGTAGCCATTGCAAGAGCAATGATTAAAGATGCCCCAATTGTAATCTTAGATGAGGCAACATCAGCTCTTGACAATGAATCAGAAGCAATTGTACAAAAAGCTCTGGATAACTTAATGCAGAATAAAACCGTTTTCGTAATCGCACACAGACTTTCGACAATAAACAATGCCGACCGAATTGCGGTAATTAATGAAGGTGAACTTGTAGAGCTCGGAACTCACGCTGAGCTGATGAATATTAAAGACGGTAATTACAAACACCTTTACGATATGCAATTTAAAAATCAAGAAATTTCTGTTTAAAAATTTTTACTAACTAGCAATTTTTCCGTTCAAAAATACTTTATATAAATATAGGAGAAAATAGAACGGGGAAATTTTGCATATGTTTGATTTATGTAGTCCAATGGGATATAACAACAATATCAATCCACTTGTAAACTGGTATAATAACAGGTATTCTCACTCTATCGGACCTATATATAATTTTAACGGCGAAAAATCTTCAAACTCAGATTATAAGCAGCCTTCATATGGATGGAATTTCTTAGGGCCTGTGTATAATTTTACAGGAACCGGAGGGTCAGCAAGCAGTTCTACTGTTTCGAAAACTTCCGATACGCAGACTGTAAAAGAATTAAAACCTAAACCAAATCCAGAAGACAAACCAAAACTTTCGACAAAAGAATTTAATACAGCACTTGTTTCTAATTTTGAAAAGTATATAGGCTGTAAAGAAGGGGATAAAACTTATAAAAAATTCTCCTCAAGTCCTGAATGGTGTTCGGATTTCGTGTCATATGTTGTTAAAGAAACCTATAAAGAAAAAGGACTTCCAATACCTAAAAATTTTGGTTCACACAGAGTTGAAAAGATAAAACAGTGGGGCATTAAAAATAATAAATACTTAAGTACAGTCGGCAAAGAAAACAAAGCACAATTCATTGCTCAAAATATCAAACCCGGGAACTTAATGATTTTGAGGGAAAATAATGCATCTCATATTGGAATAGTTACAAAGGTCAATAAAGACGGTTCGTTTGAAACAATTGAAGGCAACGTGACTTACAAAGGAGTTGATTCTGTTGTAAGACAAAAATATAATGCTAATTATACTGATCTTAGCGGATTTGTCCGATTGCCAGTCTGATATTGTTTTCAAGTTCCTCAAGCGTAGATTCATTATATACAACAAAATCAGCTTTTAAGATTTTTTCATCCTGCGAAACTTGGGAATCCATCCTGATTTTTGCATACTCTTTTGTGTAGCCATTACGAGCAATTAGGCGATTTAAGCGTATTTCATCATTACAATAAATAAAAAATATCTTATCAAATAAATCTTCCATGCCGGCTTCAAACAGTAACGGAATTGCCACAAAAACCAGATTTTCATTGCTATTTTGTGCAAAAAATTCTTCAATTTTGATACGCAAATGCGGGTAAATAATATTTTCAAGTTTTTGTTTTAAATCCGGAGTGTCAAAAACCAATTTGCCAAGTTTTTCTCTGGAGATTTTACCGTTTTCAAATACATCAAAATCCCTAAATACAACAACAATTTCATCCAGTTCATATAGAAGCTTGTGACAAACTTTGTCTGTATCAAGAACTTTATAACCAAGCTTTAATAAGATATTTTCTGCAGCAGACTTTCCGCTTGCAATATTTCCGACAAGTGCCGCCTTAATCATTTTTTTGAGCAATCCTGTTTAAGAAATTTCTTAAATCCTTAATCTGACGCGGCTTAATTGGTTTAAACTCACCACGTTTAAGCCCATCAAGGTTTAGAATAGCGTGCTGAACACGTTTTAACGATACTACTTCATATCCTAAATATTCAAACATTTTCCTAATCTGTCGGTTCAAACCCTGATATAATAAAATTTCCATAACAGTCGATGTTTTATCTATTTCTAGCACATCAACCTGAGCATAAGCAGTTTTTCCGGGTTCAATTTCAATACCTTTGTACATTTTATCAATGTCATTCTGAGTAATCGCAGAATTCACAACGACTCTGTACAGTTTTGGAACTTTAGCTGACGGGTGGGTCAATTCATTAATTAAATCACCATCGTTTGTTAAAATTATCAATCCAGTAGAATCTTTATCCAGCCTGCCTACAGGTTTTAAGTGATGAAGATTTTCCGGCAATAAATTGTAAATCGTTTTTCTTCCATTTTCATCATCAGAAGTTGTAATATACCCGGCAGGTTTATAAAACCTGTAATATTCATGCTTTACAGGGTGAATAATCTTCCCGCTGACAAAAACTTTGTCTTTAGGCTGAACAGAAAACCCCAGTTCAGTAACTTTTTTCCCGTTAACCGTCACAACACCGGATTCAATAAGTTCATCAGCTTTACGTCTTGAACATAAGCCTGATGAAGCGATATATTTATTTAAACGAGTGCCGGACATTTTAATTCCTCATCAAATTTTTCTGCTAAAATTTGCGGCATTCTACGATATAATTTACCACTATTATTAATTGCGACAACAGAAACCTCAGCTTCCACAAATGTTTTACCTGTTTCTTTCGACTTGATAAACTGTTTAAACACAGCAGTTAATCCGTTAAATGAAACTACTTCGGTTTCCACCACAACAATATCATCTAATCTTGCAGAAGATTTATACTTCACACTCAAATTTGTCACAGGAAGTGCAATATCCTGATTTTCTACTAAGTCAATCAGACTTAAACCTTTCATTTCAGTCCAGTATACACGCCCCATTTCCAACCATCTCAGGTAAGAACCGTGCCATACCACACCATATGAATCTGTGTCTGAATAAAAAACTCTTTGTTCGAATATATTTTTCATACTCGAATTATAACACTAAAATTAATATTAATGTATAATAGATTTATGAATACTAAGATATCAGAAAAAGTAATAAACAGATTAACCCTATATCACTGTATTTTACAGGATTACATAGCAAAAGAAAATGAATATATATCAAGTAAACAAATCGCAACACTTTTAAAAATTGATGATTCTCAAGTAAGAAAAGATATTAATTTGCTTAACAATTCAGGAAAATCCAGGGTCGGCTATATTGTGAAAGAGTTAAAAAAATCAATAGAAACAACACTTGGATTTGCAAAAACAAAAAAAGCGTACATAATCGGTGCAGGAAACCTTGGTATGGCGCTAGCGAAATACGACAATTTTATAAATTATGGACTTAATATTATCGGGCTTTTTGATAATGATCAAACCAAAATCGGTAAAACAATTAATACAAAATCTATTTATGATATAAAAAATTTACCTCAACTTGCAAAAGAACACGGAGTAGAAATAGCTATTCTTACAGTACCGGGGAAATTTGCACAAAACACTGCTGAATTCATTATTGATTCTAATGTTAAATACATTTGGAATTTTACTCCAACAGTTCTGGAAGTACCGAAAGATGTTCAAGTTTGGAACGAAAACCTAATGGGGAATTTTTTACAGTTTACCTACAATCTATAAATCAATTTTTCTAAAATAATCTTTGTCTATAACTGCGCATGCTGTACAGCTTATACCATCGTTAGTATTACCTTCTCCGCATTTTTTATGAGCATATGCACAACAATGTTTTTTATACTTATTACAAGAATAATAATTATATAAAACATTGTTTTCATTGTAATCAAAATCAAACAAATCTATTCCCCACTTGTTTGGACCTTTATGATAACCATTAATATCTATTAAAAAATTAAATTGACCGTCTCTTGTTGTGAGATTATACATAATACCATCTAACCCGGTATACCCTTTTGCGTAAGGATGTCCGCAGGATGAAGACGGACAATAATGAGCTTTTGTTTTTGAGCCTTTTGCTGAGGTATAATAATCATTTAACTCTGAAGTTTTCACATTTGGATTGTATGAACCTTTTATATATTTAAAAAAGGCATTACGCAGCTCGACACCTTTTTTATCAGTAGGATCATAATATAAACTGTATAAATCTTCAGTTTCTGCTTCCTGCCACAGCTTAACTGCCTGATGAAGATGAGATACTGCCTTTTTAAATTGGGTTTCCAAGACTATACGCTGATATTGTTTTATAAGTATCGGAATTGTTATTGCAGAAACAACCCCAATTATTCCTAAAGTTATTAAAACCTCAGCTAGTGTAAATGCCGATTTTTTCATTTTATATACCTCCAAACACTGTTACCATGAAGAATATCATGATTTTTACAGACTGTCAATCGTGGAATAATCTGTATTTTATTTGCACAATAATTCTTATGACCAAGGATATAAAGAAAAAACTCGGTAAAAATATTAAAAAACTAAGAAAACAAAAACATCTTTCACAAGAAGAACTATCTTTGAATCTGGATTTGGATGGCTCTTATATTGGAAAAGTCGAAAACGGAAAACTGAATATTACTATTGAAAAAATAGCTAATATTGCAGAGTTTTTTGATGTCGATGTAATTGAATTATTTCGATAATACATTATTCGAAACATTTGCTAAATATATAAACCTTAAACCTTCAAGAGTAAGAACAGGATTTACAAAATCAAACGGTCTTTTTAAATAATTTGCAATCAACCCGCAATAACCGCCGGTTGCAACAATTGTCACTTTTTCTCCTAATTCGGCTTCACATTGCTCAACAAGCCCATCTACCATACAAGCAGTCCCCCTGATTACACCCGATAGTATGGCATCAGTTGTATTATGTCCGATTGCAGCAGGCGATATGGAAACATCTATCTTTGGCAGTTTTGAAGTCGAATTTTTCAAACATTTCATCTGCGTATTAATGCCGGGAGCTATTACACCGCCTAAAAACTCTTTTTTGGAATTAATAATATCAAAAGATGTTGCTGTACCAAAATCAATAACAATTACAGCACCTTCATACATTTTAGATGCCGCTACTGCATTTGCAATTCTGTCTGCACCCACTTCATTCGGCTTATCAGTTTTAATTGTTATACCTAAATTAACATCACAATCAACAAATACTGAATTTATCCTAAAAACATTATCAACTGCACGTTTGAATTTAATATTTAATTCTTCTACAACAGAAGCTATAACACACCCTTCGATAAGATAATCCTTAAATAAGGATTTCAAAAGAATCTCATATTCTTCACCGGATAAATCCCTATCAGAAGCTAAACGAAATTCATTAATATATTTATTTTCATCAAATAAACCCAGAGTAATATTAGTATTTCCGATATCTGCTGTCAATAACATAAAATAGTCCTCACATATCTGAGGACTATTTTATTACAAACATAGTTTTATTGCAAAACTCTTAAATACCTGTAGATGCAGTAGAACTTGAAGAACCTGCCTGCGCCTGAAGTTGAGGATCATGAGCTTTAGCAAAGTCAAACAAAGGTGTTTTCTTCAAAACAGCTTTGAAATCGTGTTCTCCAGTAGAAAATCCATTAATAAAATTATTAAATCCTGCAGATATTTTATTATTTCCGCCGATTGCATTTATTTGATCTGACATATCTCATCCTCCAAAATCATAATCTAACTTATGTATATATAAAGTATTTATTAAGGAGCTAATTGCGCAAATACAAAAAATCGTTACAATAGTTAACATTTAAGAATATTAAAGAATATGTTCAAATTTCTATTATATCTTGACAAAAAATTATGAGCGAATAGAATTATAATTATCGTAGAATACTAATTGAAAGTAGTATATAGTAGACAAAAAAGAAGGAGATTAATCTCATGGCACGTGAAAAGTATGAACGTACGAAACCGCACGTTAACGTAGGTACAATCGGCCACGTTGACCACGGTAAAACTACATTAACAGCAGCAATTACCGGTACATTAGCAGCAGCTGGTAAAGCAGATGCTAAAAAATTCGATGAAATCGATGCTGCTCCAGAAGAAAAAGCAAGAGGTATTACCATCTCTACTGCTCACGTTGAATACGAAACAGATACAAGACACTACGCACACGTAGACTGCCCAGGCCACGCTGACTATGTTAAAAACATGATTACAGGTGCAGCTCAAATGGATGGCGCAATTCTTGTAGTTGCAGCAACTGACGGGGCTATGCCTCAAACTCGTGAACACATCTTGCTTGCTCGCCAAGTTGGTGTTCCTAACCTTGTTGTATTCTTAAACAAATGCGATATGGTTGACGATCCAGAATTATTAGAATTAGTAGAAATGGAAGTTAGAGAACTTCTTTCTTCTTACGAATTCGATGGCGACAACATTCCATTCATCCACGGTTCAGCTTTAAAAGCTTTAGAAGCAGTTCAAGCTAACCCTTCAATCACTCGTGATGACAACGAATGGACAGCTAAAATTTGGGACTTAATGGATGCTTTAGATTCATACTTCCCAGAACCAGAAAGAGACTTAGACAAACCATTCTTGATGCCAGTTGAAGACGTATTCTCAATCACTGGTCGTGGTACAGTTGCTACTGGCCGTGTTGAACGTGGTATCGTTAAAGTTGGTGACGAAGTTGAATTAGTTGGTTTAGGCGAAACTAAGAAAACTACAGTTACTGGTGTTGAAATGTTCAGAAAATCTCTTGACCAAGGTCAAGCAGGTGATAACATCGGTGCTTTACTTCGTGGTGTTGATAAAACTGAAATCGAACGTGGTCAAGTATTAGCTAAACCAGGTTCTATTAAACCTCACACTAAATTCACAGCAAACGTTTACGTATTGACAAAAGATGAAGGTGGACGTCACACTCCATTCTTCCCTGGTTACAGACCTCAGTTCTACATCAGAACAACTGACGTAACTGGTTCAATCAAATTTGAAGGTCAAATGGTAATGCCTGGTGATAACGTAGTTATGGAAGTTGAACTTATCGCTCCTGTAGCTATCGAACAAGGTATGAGATTTGCTATCCGTGAAGGCGGTAGAACTGTTGGTGCTGGTGTTGTTGACACTATTATCGAATAGTTAAAAGCTTAAATTAAGCAAAAAAAGACTTGATGAGTTTCATCAAGTCTTTTTTATTTTCTAACTTACTTTCTAAATCTTTACCGAGTGAAATTTTTACCTAAACCAATGAATGCTTCAATATTTTCGCAACTAACAGCTAAGTAAATTTTCTAAAATTTTAGCATTAGTCTGCGCTCTACGTATCTTTAGCAGATACTTTTCAACATTTGCTTTTAATTCTTTTGCATCTGTATCTAAATATGTTATTTCATTATCCAACATATTTACATATTCTTTCACTGTAATCATTTGATAATTATTCTTTGCCATTTTCCCCATCCGTTTTGAATTTTATCCCAATAATGCTTCTAGAATTTCTGCATTTGTTGTTGCTTTTTTACCATTTCTTAACTGACTTCTATACATATAAGTTCTTAATGCTTCACGAATCAATTCAGAACGTGTACGATTTTCAGAATCTGCAACCGAATCAATCTCATCTAAAAATTTTTCGGGCATTGAAATTAATACTCTAGCCATTTTTTCTCCTTTAATTTTTCCTTATTGTAATCCCCTTACTTATATATAAAGTATTTTTATTTGCAAAAATTGCGTATTTTTGACTTAAAAAATATATAATTGTAATATATTGTAACATTCAAAAAAGCAAATATAGCTTTACTTTCAGCCAATACATAAAATTTAGTATAAGAACAAGAAAAAAGCCGGTCTAACCGGCTTTTGAAATATTATAATAAAGAGAGATGATTATGCTAATAATTTTTCTAATTCTTTTGCTGTTTTAGCGGCTTTTGAAGAAATTGATTCTTCAATTCTGGAAGCTAATTCTTCTTCTGCCGGAGTTAAGTATCTTTCGTTATTCAAAGCTTGCACGTAATCTTTAACTGTGATAAATTCTGAAGTTTGAGCTTGAACTGATTGAGTTCTGATAGATGCTACATAATCTTCAACTCTCATCATAGAAGATTCATCTGCCGGATTATATCTTAAAGTTTCTGCATATTCTTTTACAGTAATCATTTCTCCATAAATATTTGTCATAATCATTTCCCCGTTTTTCTTTAATCATTTCCCTTACATTTATATAAAGTAATTTTACATTTAAAAATTGCCTAAAAATTATTTAAACAGTATATATTCGTTACATTTATTTACAAAGGTACAAAATGCTATTTATTACAATGGGTTTGGGGTAAAATAGATGTAAATGAAATTACACTATAAAAAGGAAATATAAATGCTTAGAACAGGAATAGTAGGACTGCCAAATGTCGGTAAATCAACATTATTTAATGCTTTAACAAACGCAAGAAATGCTCAAAGTGCAAATTACCCATTTTGTACAATTGAACCAAACATTGGAGTTGTTGAAGTTCCGGATGAAAGACTTGAAATATTATCAAAACTTTGTAAAGCTCCAACAATTATACCTACAGCTATTGAATTTGTGGATATTGCAGGACTTGTAAAAGGTGCAAGTAAAGGTGAAGGATTAGGAAACCAATTTTTGCAAAACATCAGAGAAGTAGATGCTATTATTCAAGTTGTAAGATGTTTCGATGACGAAAACACTATTCACGTAGAAGGTAAAGTTGACCCGATTAGTGACATTGAAACAATTAATACTGAACTTGCACTTGCTGATATGGCATCAGTAGAAAGACGTCAGGCAAGAATTGCTAAAACCGTTAAATCCGGTGATAAAGATGCGGTTTTGGAAGACAAAGTATTGAAAAAATTAGTTGAACTATTATCAGAATGCACATTTATTGACACTTCAAAACACTTTGAAGGCGATGAAATTCAGGTAGTAAAAATGTTGAACCTTCTTTCTACAAAACCGGTAATTTACTGTGCTAATGTTTCAGAATTTGATTTAAAAGACGGAAACGCTTACACAGGAAAAGTTGCAGAATACGCGAAATCTCACGGTGCAGAAATGGTTGTAATTACAGCAAAAATAGAAGAAGAATTGGCTGAACTTGGTAAAGAAGAAGCAGAAGAATACTTACAAGAGCTTGGTATTGAGGATTCCGGAATAAACAGAATGATAAAATCTGTTTACAATCTTCTAAAACTAAGAACATTTATTACAGCAGGTGAAAAAGAGGTTCATGCTTGGACGATTACAGCAGGAACTAAAGCTCCTCAAGCTGCAGGCGTAATCCATACAGACTTTGAAAAAGGGTTTATCAGAGCAGAAATTACACCATATAAAGACTTTGCTGAACTTGGTTCATACAATGCCTGCAAAGAAAAAGGAGTTACACGTCTTGAGGGCAAAGATTATGTTATTCAAGATGGTGATTTAGTTCATTTCAGATTTGCAGTATAAAATAAAAAAGGTGACTTAAATGTCACCTTTTTCATTATTTAACTAATTCTAATTTTTTACCACAGTCATTAATTTTATTTTGATAAGCATTTGCAATAAATCTTGTATTTGGTTTTACCATACAAGAACCTGTAAATGTTAAAGGAATTCCTTTTGGTACGTGATATAAAATTAAAGTTGTATCATTAATAGGTGTTGGAACATCTTTTCCATCACAGTGACGTGTCAAATAATAATTTCCGTTTTCATCAATTCTTGTGTAGTAAATATCTTTTTCGTCGTTTGCGTTAACAAATTGAGTACCTTCACGAAGTCCGGCAATACCTACAGTACTGTCGCCGGATTCTGTAAAATACAACTTATCTAAATACAACATATTTTCTTTATAAGCTTTTCTGTAATCTGAATGAAGCCCTGATGGATTAAATATAGAAATTGCCATTCTTCCATCTGTACTTTGCCTAAATATAGATGCTACAAATTCTCCGGATTGAGTTTTATTCATAGGGAGTGTATATATTGCACCATTATTTAATGCGTTACATTTTGGATTACGTCTTACCTTCATTACGTTATCAAAAAGCTCTTTATAATCATCTAAGAATTTTTTGTATTTTGAATTATCTACATCCAGCCATTCATCATGAATTCTTTGTCGTCCTTGAAGATACATATTTTTTGTTTTCGTATCGTACCCTGTAGCTCCTGCATCATCACCGTCAAACAATGTTGGCATACCGGGAAGAGCAACTAAATATTTCATCATACCAAGTACTTTTGAAAGCGCAGGCTTCATTAAAGCTTCAAATACATCATCTTCGAACTTATCAGCTTCATAACCAGGAAGCCTGAAACCATACACTTCCCTAGCTTGTTTTAATACCATCGAAATAGTTACATCTAATGGTTTTACACCAAAAGCTTCAGGGTCAAACTGTTTACCTAAGAATCTTCCGTTAGCTAAATCTGAAACTGCCTTGCTTATAGGTATATAAGCCTGATTAAATGTTTCTTCCGAATAATGATATTTATCCTGATAAGCTTTTAAAACATTAACCAATGCCGGTCTGACAGCATCAGCCATAGCTACAGCTTTTGGAGAAACTGCCACAAAGTTATAATTTCTGACCTCTTCATCTGAAATTGGATCGTGGAATTTATCTTTAATAATTTGATATGCCTTACGTCGTTTTTCCATATTATCAGGATATGTTAAATCAGTATAGAACATTTCCATATCCATAGCAGCACAATGAAGTGCACGTGGCTTGTCGTGATTACCTATAAATGTGTAAGAATATCTTAATGCATCAAGTCCGCCAGAACGAATAAATGCATTACTGCCGTTAAGCATTTTTTCAAATATTATACGCTGCAAGTAATTATTATCACTAAAACTTGAACCGTCTTCAAAATCTTTAGTAAAGATTTTTGATATATCTCTAAAGAAGTGTGAATAGTTTGCTGTTGCAGTTAATCCGGTATCTCTTAAAAATTTTGGAACAATGTCTTCCATCTTCGGATATTTTCCGGAATATTTACCATAACCTAACTGGTGAAGCAACCCTTCATCCGTAACTTCAGCTACTGTATAAGCATTCGAATTTTTAGAAATTACAGCTTGATTAAAGTTTTTCCAGAAATCTGTAACTCTTTGCCAAGTATATTCAAAATTAGTATTTCTATTACGTAAATCCTCAATATCTGCTATATCTTTTGTCGCATCAATTCTCCAATCCAAACCTGCTTGAGTTTTATCAATAATTAAATCAGCTAATTGAAAAGTTGCAATACTTGTTCCCTGAATCGTTCTATAAATACTTTCAACAATTTCTCCATCTATAGATGAATCAACTTTTTTGAGACCTTTCGACAAAGCTTCTAAAACCATTTTAGCTTCATCCTCAGCACTTGCAGGATTAGTAATATCAAGAGTTTGAAGATGCACTTCTTTTAATGATTTGTAATCATATGATATTTCACCTGTATTACTATCAATAGCAACAGTATTGTTTGGAGCCAGAGCTTTCACAACTGCATATTTAGTAATAGAAGGCAAAACAAGCGGAAGTACATATTTACCATATTCAGTAACTTTTTCTCCGTCAAATAACTTTCTTTCTTCCGGTAATGCAGAATCTACATTATTCAAAACAGTTTGAGCAAATGTAAGCATTTCGGTTGTATAAATTTTATCCATCATATTATAAGTTTTTGCATACTCATTTGATAAAGTTGGATTACCTTGCTTAAACATATCATATCTGGACAAACCTATTTCTGATTTTTTCACCGCTCTCTTTGAAATCAGTGGAGAGGCTAAAACAGAAACTAAATTATCACCAAATTCAAAAGAATCTAACGGAGTATCCATCAAACCTTGTAAAATTTGTGATTTCTTATCTTCATTTGAAAGCTGTCGTTTATTATTATAAAAACCTGATAATACGTTTTCAACCTCAGCTTTTGAGACTTCAGTCTTAACAGATTTTGGTAATACTTTATTATCAGACATATTCATAATATACTCATAAGTTTTTTGTGGATTATCCGAATCTATGTATTTCAGACTTTGAGCCACATGAGTTCTTAAAATATCATCTGTTTTTTGAGTCCAATATTTACCTGAAGAAATTACATAATCTTGTACCTGATAATTACCGCGTAAAATTCTTTCCATTTCAGCTTTTCTATCATTTACAGAAAGATTTTTCAAAGCCATAGCATCAGAATTTGAATAAACAAAGTTCAATTTTGCAATATCCGGATTAGCATCCCAGGTTTCAAAACCGCTTTCAAACTTACCATCAACAACAAATGTCTCAAATTTTGAAAGGAATCGAGCCGCTTTTGGACTTTCCATATAAATAGGGAATTGAGCATTTGCGTTATTATATTTACTCAAATTACGAACATTTTTATTATATGTTTCAGGATTTATTTCAAATGCATAAGGATAAATAGAATCATCATGCGAATGAAGATCATAAACATTTGGAGTACTCATTTGAGAGTATGTTTTGATTAAAGATGTTGTATCATTTCTTTCTTCTTCTGTAACTAAACGCGTATCAAAAAATTGAATATAAGTTGGTTTTTGAGAATTATACAAAGGATTTCTTTTTATAGAAATTGAACCGGTACGATTCTGGTTGTAAATATAAGGGGAGTTAACTATTTTATGAGAAATATACTCTTTATTCTTCGCAAATACCCCCATACTAAGCGGACCATCTTTTATAGAAGAAGCTCTAAACCAATTAATATATGGAGAATCTTCACCCCATCTTAGAATGTTTTTAAAGTGAACACCTTCCAAACCTTCATTTACAAATGCTCCGTCTGATACAAAGTTTAAACCATGAGCAAACATCTTTCTTTGCAATGATGCATAGTTGTTGATATTACCCAACGAACTTGCCATCTGCATACAGTTTTTATTCCAGTAAGCGTGAGCTGTAAAATCATCATCAGTAAAAACAGGTAATGAAATGATTCTGCCATAATTATCGTATTCGCCGTTATCAATAGCTTGTTCTAATCCTGCAAGAGTTCCGCCGAATTTATTGGTAATTGTTTTAATACCTTCCTGACCACGTTTTTCAAGCTTCTCATCTTTCACAATCATATTTTGGTCATTATACACATAACCAACTTTTTGAGAATCAATAATTACAAGCTTCATCGCGCCGCCGCGTGAAAGATTTGATTTATCAGGAGTTACGATATTGAAAAAGTTTCGTTTTTGATTAGCTTCAGAGCGTTCATCTATAATATCTCCCGCATCAACTCTCGTTTTGGTAAAATGCGTATTTTTATCAACAAGTAAAAAATGATATGCAAACGCCTGATTATCTTCAATACCGAATTCACGGGCTAAATCAATACGATTTTGCCCCGGATTCATTTTATAATTATCCCCACCGGAACGACTGTATGCTTTTCCGGTTGTAAAATAATTCCCGTTTTCATCTTTATCAAGTTTATAAATTTCTAAATAACAATCATCCTTATTTTCATCATAAGGATATGCTATTTCAAATTCTCTAAAACCATCATCTGATTTAGTAAATTTGTACCCTTCAAACGTAATTTTATTATGTTTTACATTCTCATTTTTTAAATCAAAACTAACTTTCACAAAACACTCCTTAGTGTCAATTATAACAATCATAAAAAAAAAATTTTGACACTTGCTACCCCATTATTAAGAAATTTTTACAAAGAAGCCAAATTATTAGAAATTAAAGATTTTTTGGCTATAATGAAACGTGTACAAAGTACAATTAAAATGGTAAACATTAAGGAGAATAGAATGTTGGCAACCGAAATTAAATGTGATATTAAAGATATTAATCTTGCAGAACAAGGCAAGAACCAAATAGATTGGGCATTCAAAGATATGCCGGTTTTAAAAACAATCAGAGAAAGATTTATAAAAGAACAACCTTTTAAAGGTCTAAAACTATCTGCTTGTGTACACGTAACAAAGGAAACAGCGGCATTATGCACAGTTATGCAAGCCGGCGGAGCAGATGCAGTTCTTGTAGCATCTAATCCTCTATCTACACAAGATGATGTTGCAGCAGCACTTGTTAAATATTACAATATTCCGGTTTTCGCGGTTTCCGGTGAAACTGTTGAACAGTATAGATCACACATCGAAGAAGCAATTAACCATAATCCTGATATTATTATTGATGACGGTTGCGATATGGTTTCAACAATTCACGCTCAGCGTCCTGATTTAATCGGTAAAATTATCGGTTCTACAGAAGAAACCACAACAGGTATTATAAGATTACAAGCAATGGAAGCTGATGGCTCTTTAGGTTTCCCTGCTGTTGGTGTTAATACAAGCTTAACAAAACACTTATACGACAACCGTTACGGTACAGGACAAAGCGCATTTGACGGTGTTTTAAGAGCCGCAAACATTCTTATCGCAGGTAAAACAGTTGTTGTTTCTGGATACGGCTGGTGCGGTAAAGGCGTTGCATTAAGAGCAAAAGCTTTAGGAGCTAACGTAATTGTTTGTGAAGTTGATCCGCTTAAAGCTTTAGAAGCTGCAATGGAAGGTTACAGAGTAATGCCGATTGCAAAAGCAGCTTTAGAAGGCGATGTTTTCTTAACAGTAACAGGAGACAAACATGTTATTGATGTACAACATATTCTAACAATGAAAGACGGTGCATTTGTCGGAAACGTTGGTCACTTCGATTGGGAAGTTAACGTAGGCGACTTAAAAGCTCATACAAAAGAAATCAAACAAATCAGACCGGCATTAGAAGAATACGTTTTAGATAACGGAAAATCAGTTTACGTAATCGCAGAAGGAAGATTAGTAAACCTTGTAGCAGCAGAAGGTCACCCTGCAAGTGTTATGGATATGAGTTTTGCAAACCAGGCACTTGGTATTGAATTCCTTGTTAAAAACCACGGAAAACTGGAAAATAAATTATATACACTTCCTTATGAAGTTGATGTAAAAATCGCAGAATTAAAACTTCAATCTATGGGAATTGAAATTGATTCATTGACAGCTGAACAGGAAGAATACCTTAACAGCTGGAAATTAGACTAAGTTCAAAGTAACTCCGAATAAAAAAGCCGGTCTTTATGACCGGCTTTCATTTTATTTTGAAAATCGTTTCTTATTATAAATAATTGATGAAATCAACGCCGCAACAATAAAGAATAATCCTATAAGCCCTGTTACAACTTCCGGGACTTCCTTAACTGTAGACACAAGCATAATTACAGCTAATGCCCCAATTGCCCAATGTGCACCGTGTTCAAGATACAGAAACTGCGCAAGTGTTTTCTTTTCAACAAGCATTATTGTTAAAGATCTTACAAACATCGCACCAATTGCTAAACCGATTGTAATAATCAAAACATCATTACTTAAAGCAAATGCTCCCAAAACACCATCTAAAGAAAACGAAGCATCTATAAGTTCTAAGTATATAAAACTGATTAATCCTGCGCATTTTACACTATCAGCAGCACATTTTGCATTGCGCATTTCTTCGTGCTTTTCCAGAAAATGAGCCACGCCATCAATTGCCAAAAATGTAATAATCCCAGCCATGCCGGAAATAATTACTGCAACTTTTGATTCTACAGGAATAAAAGATTGTAATCCTAACAACATTAACATAGAAATAATGATTTCAATTCCTCTTATATGGTCAAGATGAGATAACGGGGCTTCAATAGGCTTTATCCAATGAACATCTTTTTCGTGGTTGAAAAAATAATTAAGAAATAACATTATCAAAAACATACCGCCAAAAGTAACAATCGGCGCATGAGTTGCATGTAAATATTGCGCATATTTATGAGAATCTGTCAAAGCTATTTTAGTCACTGTTAACATATCTAACTTAGCAAAAATTGCAACTACCAAAACCGGAAATAAAAATCTCATACCAAATACCGCAATTGCAATACCCCAAGTTAAAAATCTATGTCTCCAAACATCAGACATTTTTTCAAGTTTCATTGCATTAACAACGGCGTTATCAAACGATAAACTGGTTTCTAACACGGCAAGAACAAGTACAATAAAAATACTTGATAAACCTGCTCCTGAATGAACATGTTCACCCCAGAAATATGCAGCAATAATTCCTGCAATTGTAACAATATACGAACCTAAAAAATACTGTAACATATAAATAACTCTTTCTTTTTCTATAACTATTTAATAGTAATAAAAATTCAAGCATTTGTTATCATATAAATAAACTAAAAGAGCCCTCGTATTGAGAACTCTTTTATTGAAATCTATCTACATAAATCCTGAATCCGGTTTAACCGTTGGCTACATTTACCTCCTAGTTCATGTCGCTTACGCTAGGAACGTAGTATTGGAATGTATCAGGACCGTTGTTTGGAAATACCAACTGAAATGGTTGATTTTGTCTAATAAGTCCAGCTCTGCCTTTGTATGATGCCGGATATTCTTTATCGATATTTAAATTTTCTTCCTGATAATTTACATAACTTACAGGAATAAACAAAAATCCGCCACCATCTTGAGGTACAACTTTACCTGTTACCTGAAAACCTTGGAACAACATTAAATCATAATCAAGTCTTGTATTAGCATTCATTTGCACATGTAAAACTTGAGGAGGATTAGATGTTTGAAAATCTTCCAATGCTGTTACCTGTACAGTTTTAGCTTCTGCACCTTGAAACATAGCAAGAGATAAAACAAATGCTGTAAATAACATAAATAACTTTTTCATCTTTAAATTACTCCTTTTCTATAGTATATAATTTTGTCTTTTTATTGTTTTATTTTTCTGCATCCGGGAATTTCAGGAAAAAACTCTGATTTGCTTTTATATATAAGTCTTCACCTTTTTCAGCATATGAGAACGGCGAGGATTCATACATTGACTTAGCAGAGGATTTAAACCTGTTTCCTTCTGTATTTTTAACAGCTCCGGACACTGCTGCGACACCCATTGATAAACCCTTTACAAAAAAGTTACCCACACCTAATGCTGCACTTTTTGCAACTGAACCCTTATCAACCGGTTTTGTATATGATGCTGTAATGTACGAATTTATCGGATGAGTTTCGCCATTTAAATCTGTATATTCCGTAGGTTGAAATGAGAATCCTGCATCACGTTTAAGTCTTTTCGGACTAACTACATCTAACAGATTACCTTTAAGTATAGAGCCCGCGATTATAACTTTTGGTTCACTAAATTCCAAAGGTTCTGCTAATTTCACAGATATAGTTTTAGGCGGCTGTGCTGTTGAAAAATCATCAATAGCTGAAACCTCTATCGTTTGTGCAAATACTTTTGAAAAAGCACAAGATAGTACCATTAAAAAACATAAATATAAAAATTTTTGCCTCATAACAGTTACCTATTTATGAAAATATAATAACAAATTTTTCAAAAAATATCAAATAGTCTGTAAATTAAGTATTTTCGAAGTATCTAGCTAAATATTTACCGGTATAAGAATCTTTACATTTCGCAACTTCTTCAGGTGTTCCTTGAGCAATAATCTGCCCGCCGCCAACACCACCTTCAGGTCCAAGATCAATAATATGGTCTGCGATTTTAATCAAATCAAGGTTGTGCTCAATCATAAGAATAGTGTTACCTTGGTCGGCAAGTGCCTGAAGTATTTTTGCAAGCTTATCCAAATCCGCCCAGTGAAGTCCGACCGATGGTTCATCAAGGAGATATAGAGTTCTTCCAGTTGAACGTTTATTAAGTTCGGAAGCTAATTTTATACGCTGAGCTTCTCCACCGGAGAGTGTTGTGGCACTTTGCCCAAGTTTCATATAGTCAAGCCCCACATCGTTAAGCGTTTGAAGTTTGTTTTTAATTGCTGGTACACTATCAAAAAATTCTAAAGCTTCTTTTACACTCATATCGAGAACATCAGCAATTGTTTTTCCTTTATATTTAACTTCAAGCGTTTCACGGTTGTAACGATTTCCTTTGCAAATATCACATTTTACATAAACATCAGAAAGGAAGTTCATTTCAATTTTTACAAGTCCGTCACCTTTACAAGCCTCGCAGCGTCCGCCTTTTACGTTAAAACTAAACCTTCCCGGTTTATACCCGCGAACTTTTGCTTCATTAGTTTTTGAATACAGGTCGCGAATAGGTGTGAACACATCGGTATAAGTTGCAGGATTGGAACGAGGGGTTCTTCCAATTGGAGATTGGTCAATATCAATAATTTTATCAATATTTTCAAACCCGAAAATTTCATCAACACCTTGTGGTTTAGGTTTATTTTTACGAAGCTTATGTGCTGCATATTCATAAATCAATTCTTGCATAAGTGTTGACTTACCTGAGCCGGAAACTCCTGTAAGCACAACTATTTTTCCTAACGGAATATTTACATCCACGTTTTTAAGATTATTCAAATGTGCATTTTTTACTTCGAGATAATTTCCGTTACCTTCGCGAACTTTTTCCGGAATCGGAATAGATTTTTCGCCGCTCAGATATTTCCCAGTAATAGAATTTTTCGCTGCAATAATATCATCAACAGAACCTTGAGCGATAATTTTACCGCCTGCAAGTCCAGCTTTTGGACCAATATCAACGATATAATCTGCACTTCTAATAGTATCTTCATCGTGTTCAACAACAATGAGGGTGTTGCCTAAATTTCTAAGCTTAAACAAAGTTTTAATAAGCATATCGTTATCGCGCTGATGCAACCCTATAGACGGTTCATCAAGGACATATAAAACTCCGCTTAATCCGCTTCCGATTTGAGAAGCAAGCCGAATTCTTTGAGATTCCCCGCCGGAAAGAGTTCCAGCCATACGCGCTAAATCCAGATAATGCAGACCTACATCACTTAAAAATTTCAGACGTGCACGGATTTCATCTAACACCTGTTTTGCAATCTTCATCTGATAATCAGTCAAGTCAAGATACAGGTCAGTAATAAATTGTAACTCGTCATCAATAGACATTTTTGTAAATTCGTAAATATTTTTATTACGAATTTTAACTGCAAGAGGAAAAGATTTTAGCCGTGCTCCACCGCAAGCCGGACAAGGTTTTGCGACCATAAATTTTTCGATTTCTTCACGCCAGTAATCTCCAGAGGCATCATTGTAACGCTTTTCCAAAAACGGAATAACACCAACAAACGGAGATGTATTTGTTTGATAACGATGTGTACCAAATTGTTGAACTCTGATTTTTATAGGCTCTTTTGATCCATAAAGGATGATTTTTTGCTGTTCTTCTGTTAAATCCTCAAACGGCATATTCATATCAATATCATAAGCAGCACAAACTGAGCTCAACAAATCATGATAATAAGTTGTAGCACTTCTTGTTGCCCAGGCAAAAATTGCACCGTCATTTAAAGATTTTGATTTATCAGGTACAACAAGATCAGGATCGACAATAAAATCCGCACCAAGCCCGGAGCATCTGTCACAAGCACCGTACGGAGCATTGAATGAAAATATTCTCGGAGTTAACTCTTCAAAACTCAGATTACAATCAGGACAAGCAAGTTTTTCAGAAAAAACGATTTCCTTATCGCCAACAACATCTACAACGACTATTCCATCAGCTTTTTTTAAGGCAATTTGAACACTGTCTGCAATCCTTGAAGTTGCAGATTCTTTTACTACAATTCTATCCACAACAACACTTATATCGTGTTTTTTTGTTTTTGCGAGCTCAATTTCATCTTCATCAAGGTTGTAAACTTCACCATCAACCTTAACCCTTACAAAACCTTCCTGCCTTAATTCTTCAAAAAGCGAAGAATATTCACCTTTTTTACCGCGCACAACAGGAGCTAATATCTGAATTTTAATTCCTTCACCAAGCGCTATGATTTTATTTACAATCTCATCAAGCGTTTGCGGTTTAATCTTTTTACCGCAAGACGGGCAATACGGCGTACCAACTCTTGCATAAAGCAAACGCAAATAATCATAAATTTCAGTGATAGTTCCAACAGTAGAGCGCGGATTGTTACTTTTAGATTTTTGATCAATAGAAATAGCCGGAGACAATCCGTCAATATATTCGACATTAGGTTTATCAAGCTGTCCTAAAAATTGTCTTGCATAAGTTGATAAGCTTTCAATATATCGTCGTTGTCCTTCCGCAAAAATCGTATCAAAAGCCAACGAGCTTTTACCAGACCCCGAAACTCCGGTAAATACAATAAGTTCATTTTTGGGGATTTCAAGGGAGACATTTTTTAAATTATGTTCTTTAGCTCCCACTATTTTAATCATATCTGCCATAGTAATATTATTATACGAGTATAATTTTTTTTCAAATTTTCAAAAATAACCTTTACAATAACACAAAAATATGTTATAATATAGACATTCCAGACTAGCTGAACAAAAAAACAACAGATGATTTCCTTGTTAGAAAGGAAATTTTACTATGGGAAAATCATCAAAATACCCGGGCTACGCAACAGGAAGCGTAGAAATTAATGGCAACAAAGTTGCAACATCTTCAAAAACAGGAAAAAACACTTACAGCAGTTCATACAACATGACTGATACTGAAAAATCTGTTTATGATGGAGTTTTAGGTAACTTAGACACAAGTCTTAAAGACTTATTTTCGATTTCAGATGCAAAACAAGAGCAATGGAATCAAACACTTGACACCTATAAAAAACAGGGAATAAAACAAATTAACGATATTTATGACCCTATGCAAAACGCTTTAAAAAATGATATTGCTTCAAGATTCGGTAACCTTGATAACTCTATATTTATGGATAATTTGAGTAATATCACAGAAAATAAAGCTCAAGCTGTTGCTGATTTAAGTGACTCTTTGCTTATGAAGCAAAATGATTTATATTCAACAGAAATGGCTAACAGAATGAATTACATCTCACTATTAAGCGGATTATATTCAAATTATAATAGCCAAATGATGAATTTCATGCAACTTGCAAATGCTAACACAGCATCCGGCAACAATTACAACCAAGCAGCATATCAAGCAGCACAGCAAAACAGTACTTGGAACAGAACAATACAAGGATTAAATACAGCTGCAAACGTTGCTCGTGCTGTAGCATCATTTGCAAACCCTGCGGCAGCTGCGGCAAGTACAGCCATTAGTGCAGTACAACAACAGCAGCAAAATTAATTTTTGAATTTGTTGTGAGGGAGCGGATTTCCGCCCCTCTTTTTTTATTTAAGAATCTCCGTTTTGTAAACTTATGTAACAAAAACCTAATATTCCCGAAATTATACACAAAGTATATACTTATTATATATAAGATAACAAAAATAAGAGGACAAATATATGGGCATCTACGGAGCAGGCAAAGCATTTAATCTACGATATGCACAAAACACCTATGTACCTAATCGCGGGATAAATACCAGACAGACAAGACAACCTATAATGTTTGGCAGTCATTGTCATTGTGCACCACAGAGTACAAATGTAACCATTAATAATGGTCCTACAGGATTCTGGGGCTTTATGTCAGGCTTATTCGGCGGTCTATCTGGCGGCGGTATGTTCGGCGGAATGGGCATGGGCGGTTTCAATCCGCTTGGTGGGATGTTCAACTTATTTGGCGGCAGCATGAGTCCGTTTGGAGCACTAAATGCTCAACAGGCTCAAAATCCGTTAACCGGTAATCAAGATAAATTAGCAAACTTAAAAACACTTTATCCGAACCACAATATTGTATCTGATGGTAATGATAAATATTCAGCAACAGATAAAGATGGTCATTTAATCGGTCAAGGCTTAAGCTATGAAGATATGTGCAAAGTATTATCTAAAGCTAAGCCTGAAGAGAAAGTAAAAGTGAAAGTCGACGACAACGATGATAATAATGACGACAACAAGATTAAAGATGATAATCATCAAGGTAAAGTAAACGACAGTAATGTCAATGATAATAACGACAAATTTGGCACAGTGGCAACAGCTGATGACTTTGGAAAATACAACGGTGCATTCACAGTTCATGACGAGGAACGTGGTGCAATCGGCGATATAAATAGAGATAGTTTCAAGGTCTCTTCAGAAAAAGATAAATCCGGCTTCCCTAATATAATTACAGTTGGAGGATACCAATATTCATTCCAAGGAGTTGATTCTGATGGTGCGGCATTATATAAATCTCAAAGCGGCAAAGGCGACATATATAGATTAGAAAAAAATCCGGATGGTAAATTTGCACTTAATCAATATTCAGGAATGGAAGGTGCTGGAACAATTGACATATCTACAAACAAATCATCAGAAAAGCCAAAAACATCTACAATCTCTGCAGACCAACAATTAACCACAACCGGAAATACAACTTTAAGTGATGGAACAACAATAACTAAAAATAAAAATGGAGATGTAACAGTTCGTATTCCTTTACCATTAAAAGATGCAGGCGAAGTAACTCTAAAAGATGAAACTATAAAAAATAAAACAGCTCAAGAAATAAGAGATTTAGCAGCTGAACAAATAAAGAAAAATCAACAGCCGAGACCAAATCCTGCAGTTAATAAAACGGTTCCAAATCCTGCAGTTAATAAAGCAGTTCCAGATCCTGCAGCACATCCTGCTAATAATGGAAAAACGCACATAGGCAGTAGACAGCCTTGGTTATAATAGAAAAACCGGAGAAAATTCTCCGGTTTTTCGTATTTCAGATTAGATTTTTACACCTTACAAATGACCTTTTAAAGGTCATTTATTCTGCTGACGATAAGTAATTTATCAAGGAGGTCGTTATGGCAAAAATTATTGAAGGTCAAAGAAGAATTATCAAATTATCTACAGAAGATGTATTAAATATTATACGCGAATATCAGCAGATTACCCGCAAAAGCTGTTGTTATGAGCATACCAGAGAATTACTCGGTAAAAATCCGTTATTCATTCCTGAAGAGGTATAAAAGGGTAAATACTGCTTAAATTTGTTACAATTAGTCGCAAATATTTCCACCTTATAGTATAATCAAATCAAAAGGATTTATACTATGCAATTTATTGATAAAGCTAAAATAAAAATATCTTCAGGTAAAGGCGGAAACGGTGTCGTTGCCTGGCGTCGTGAAAAATTTGTAGACAAAGGCGGTCCGGCTGGCGGTGACGGCGGAAAAGGCGGAAGTGTATATTTAATCGCAGATGAAGGATTATCTACACTTTTAGACTTTACTTACCGTTCGATATTTAAAGCTGACAACGGTGAAAACGGTTTCAAAAAAAGTATGCACGGAAAAAGTGCTAAAGATTTATACATAAAAGTTCCTACAGGCACCATTGTTAAAGACCTTAAAAGCGGTAATATCATTGCAGATTTAACCGTACACGAACAAAAAGTTCTTGTCGCAAAAGGCGGACGCGGAGGACGCGGAAACACTCATTTCTGCACCCCTCAAAACAGAGCTCCGCAATATTGTGAACCTGGCGAACCTGGAATTGAACGAGAACTTCAATTGGAATTAAAACTTCTTGCTGATGTCGGACTTTTAGGTTTCCCTAATGCCGGAAAATCTACATTCATAAGCAGGGTTTCAGCGGCAAAACCAAAAATTGCAAATTATCCATTCACAACAATTGTTCCAAACCTTGGTGTTGTCAGAAAATCAAACGGTGACGGGTACGTAATTGCGGATATTCCGGGGCTGATTGAAGGAGCTTCAGACGGTGTTGGTTTAGGACATGATTTCCTTCGTCACGTAGAACGATGTCGATTCTTACTTCACATAGTTGATGGCACAGAAGAAGACCCGATAAAAAATTACAAAATTATTAATGACGAACTTGCAAAATATTCCGAAAAACTTGCAAACCTTTATCAAGTCGTTGCGATTAATAAAATTGATGCAATTGAACCTGAAAGACTAACAGAATTACAACAGGAGTTTGAGAAACTAGGTGTTAAACCTTTCTTAATTTCTGCAGTTACAGGCGAAAATCTTGACAAAATCAAGTACGAACTTGAAGCAAAAGTTGATTCAATTGAAAAACCTGAATCAGAAATTACTGTAGAAGAAGATTTGGATGCAACAAATAACGATGACGGTTATTGGAATGTTCAAAAAGTAAATAAAGACACATTTGTTGTAACAGGCGGAAGAATCATAAGGATTTCACAGGTTACAGACCCGAGAAGCACCGAACAGATTATAAGATTCCAGAATATTATGATAAGTATGGGAATTATGGATAAAATCAAGCGTTTAGGTGTTCAAAACGGCGATACAATCGTTGTCGGCAAGCTTGAGCTTGAATACTGGGACGATGAAATGTATTCATAACTTTAATAACTTGCATGAACTTAAATTAGGTGATAAACTCAAATTGTATAGTAAAATGAGGGTAAAATTATGGCAAGATTAATCAGACCTACCTGGGCTGTAAGATGTGTACAATCAGGCTGCAAATGTTTATTTGAAGTAGCAAAATTAGAAGACGGAAAACAGCAGGAAGTTGTTTGTCCTAATTGCGGTGAACATTATGTTTATCCGATTTATGACAACGAAGAAGATAAATAATGTTTTTTAACAATACAGATAAAAGATACAACCAATTCAGTGCATATTTGAAAAACAAATTCGGAGCAAAGGTTTATAAAATAACCTTAGACGCAGGTTTTTCATGTCCAAACAGGGACGGTACAATATCCACAGGCGGTTGTATTTTTTGTGATGAAGGCGGAAGTTTTTCTCAAGCACATTCAAACCTGTTATCAATAGAAGAACAGGTAAAAATCGGAGCGGAAACTCTTCATAACAGATTCAAAGCCGAAAAATTCATGTCATACTTTCAGGCTTATACAAATACTTATAGACCTGTTAACGAACTTGAAAAAATCTACAAATCTGCCTTAACGCATCCTGATGTTGTAGGTTTATCAATCGGGACACGCCCTGACTGTGTTGAAGATGAAAAACTGGAACTAATTTCAGATATTGCAAAAGATTATTACACGTGGGTTGAATACGGATTACAATCTATTCATGACAAAACACTTCTAAAAATCAACAGAGGTCATGATTTTGACTGTTTTTTAAAAGCTTACGAAAAAACAAAAGAAAAAGGGATTAACGTTTGTGTACACGTAATTTTCGGTCTGTGGGAAACCCGTGATGAAATTCTGCAAACCGCCCAAAAACTTGCCGAACTTGGAGTGGATGGAGTAAAAATTCACATGCTTTGCGCGCTTAAAGACACAAGACTTTCAAAGCTTTACGAAGTCGGCGAAATAGATTTTATGAGCGAAGAAGAATACGTAAATCTTTGCTGTGACTTTTTGGAAATTTTGCCTCAAAGTACAACTATTCACAGACTTGCAGGAAACGGTTTAAAGAAAAATTTAATAGCACCGCGCTGGCTTGGAGCAAAACTTGACTGCCTTAATAAAATTGACCGCGAATTTATTAAAAGAAATTCATTTCAGGGCTCAAACTGCGGAACTGAACAATACCGCTTGCTTTAGGTTATAATCACTGTTATATTTACCCCTGACTCGGAAACAATTTGTAACATAATTTTGTAGCATAATACAGTACGAAGTACTTTACAAATGCGAACTAATATGGGATAATATAGGTGTCCTAATGTAACATTTTGTTAATGGGTAGCAAGTGTTTTAGCAAAAAATATTTTTCAGCTGTATTATACGAATGAAATTTATTTAAGTGTAGTGGGGAATACTATATGTTAACAATTCAACCAAAATTCACACATTATTCAAACACAAGACAAATTGCGTTTAGAGGTGAAGCTCCGTCAAACGAAGACAAAATTTATGAAGAAAAGCAAAAACATTATGCAAAACAAGTTGAAGAACTTGATAAATTAATTCAAGATAAACATACAAATAATACCTTAAAAAAAGTATTAAAAGGTTCTAAAGTTGTATCAGAAGGCTTACTAGAGGGTTGGGCTGTTGCCTGGGGTGCTCATAAAGGTGCAAAAATTGTTAAACCATCTATTCTTGTAAAAGGTTCAGACAGCAAATTATATAAAGTATTGAGCCCTATGTTTTCAGGTATCAAAAAAGGCGGAGCAAAATTCATTGAGGTTCTGTCCAAAGGTGTTGATAACGTAAAAGCTTCAAAACTCTACACCGGAGCAACTGAAAAACTTGCTGCAATTACAGAAAAAATGAACAACCATTCTATTGGCAAATATGTTGTAAAAGCATTTGAATACATCGGAACAGCTTTCAAATTTGTCGGCAGATTGTTTAAAAAAGGTTTTGAAGCAATCGCTAAACCATTTAAAGGCAAAACCGGCGAAGAATTATATGATAAAGCTGCAAAAGTAACCTCAAATACAATGGGGGTTGGAGCAGGCGCAGCAGGCGCGTACGATGCCGCAACAAAAGACTCTAAAAAGACAGTTAACCCTGAAACAACAGAATCAACAGAAGCTGTAGACTCTGTTGATGATGATATTGATAATGATGAATTAAATGAAGTTGAAAAAATGCTTGAGGATGGTGAATAATATGACAAGAATACCTTCAATCAATGCAAATACAACAAACCCATCTATGACAGCTCAGCAACGTAAAGAAAAAAGCGAACAAGTTGCAGCAGGTGTCGGTGGTGCTGCCGGTTTAACTACATCTGCCACAAAAATGGCAGGTAAAAGAGGACTTCAAGCTGAACAGTCATTATCGAATATGCTTGGAACGGTTACCAAAACACAACAAGCAGTTAACAAAAACTCAAAAGCTGTCACTGGCCTGTGGGCTACATTTAAAAACAACATAAAAGTATATTCTGCAGATATTTTTGCAAGATTAAACAAACTAAAAGATGCTAAATTTATCGGACCAATTATTAAAAGTCCATTTACAAAAAAAGTTGCTGGTTTCTTTGGCGGAGCGTTAGCATTTTTTGTTCTTATTACAGGCGTAAATAAAGCCGTAAAAACCGGTGAAATCGCAGTAGACGACTTCAAACATCAACTTAATGAAATGCGAAATGCAGCTTAAGCTTATAAAATTTGAGAAATAACAATAATCGTGCTAAACTTAGTTTATGCACGATTTTGTTTTAAAAGAAATTGTTAATACAGATATTGAAAAAGAACTTGAGCTTATAGGATTTGACAAAACATACAAAAGTAAAGCTAAAGACAAGTTTGAGTATAAGAATTTCAAGATTTTCAACCTTACTCCTGCTCAAGCAAATATCATAAAACAAACCGCAATATCAGTCGGCGCAGATTGCGGCACCCATCGTGAAGTCATCACTGGTAAAATAGAAAACTCTAACTGTATTTTAGGCGGAAGTATATCAGAGCTTACAAAAATTGCACAAAAGCTTCAATTTCAGCCGTTTGGATTAAAAGTTCTCGGACAAAAACTATTAGATAAATTAACTTATAGAAAAGTAAAAACTAAAATTATGGGTATTTTAAATATTACCGAAAACTCATTTTCTGATGGAGGCGAATATTACGAGCTTGAAGCTTCCATAAAGCAGCTGCATAAATTGATTGAGGACGGAGCTGATATTATTGATATTGGGGCAGAATCCACAAAACCGTATTCTAAAGCAATTCCGCCGCAAAAACAATTGGACAAACTTATTCCTGTTCTTGAGTATTTAAAAACAATTCCGCACCCGCCAATCAGTATTGATACAAGAAGCTCAGAAGTTGCATCAAAATGTATTGAACTTGGCGCTGATATCATAAACGATGTTTCCGGTATGGATTACGATGAACAAATGGCAGATACTCTGGCAAACTTTCCAAATACAAAAATTATTCTCCAACATAGTCAGGGAACTCCTGAAAATATGCAGGATTCACCGAGTTATGAAAACATCATGGATGAAATTTATTTAAACTTAAAATCAAAAGTTGATTTTGCAATATCTAAAGGTATAAAAAAAGAAAACATTATAATCGACCCGGGCATCGGCTTTGGCAAAACAAAAGAACATAATCTTGAGATTTTAAAACGCTGGAAAGAATTAAAAACACTTGGCTGTCCTGTTCTTATCGGGTTATCAAGAAAAAGATTCTTAGACATACCAGATGCACCAAATGAAGAAAAAGACATTTATTCTCTTGCTTTCGGAAGTGTTTTAATGAACGAAGGACTTGATATTATAAGAGTTCACAATGTTCAAATTCATAAGAAATTTCAAAATATATCAGGCTAAATCAACAGTCCAATTTAATTATTTTTTCTAATTTCCAATACTATTTGTATGAATCTTACAGTAGGAAAAATTATATTATTAGTTTTGCTTTTCATATTCTTAGGTGCAGTAGTTGTCACCTACTTTAACCACACATATATCAAAGCAGAATTCAACAAAATGGACCCTATGCCGCCGAGAATGGGGGTTTACTACAAGGGTTATAAACTTGGAACAACACGAAAACTAAAAATTTCAAAAGATTTTAAAACAACATATTTATATATTACCTTAAATCAAAGAGGCTTACAGCTTCCAAAAAACATAACCGTTCGTATAAAAAATTACGATGAAGATACAAAATACGTTGATATACAATATCCCAGAGCACCTATGCTAAAGTATATCAGAACAGGTGATGTGATTAAAGGTGAATCAGGATTTACATTCAGCGGGATTTCAGATATAAACCAGGCCCACTTGGATAACTTATCTGAAAAAGGGGAAAGCCTGTTAAGTTCTGCTACAAAAACAACAGATGCTTTAACTGAGTTATTTGATCTTGTAACAGATATTCTAACAGAAAACAGAGAAAATATCCTCGATTCCACTACCCACTTAAAAAACAGTATGTTAAATCTTGAAACAACTACTGCTAATCTGAAAGATTTATCTCAAAAAACAAATGACGAGATTACCCGTCAAACAATACGCAACAGTGCTGCAAACCTTGAAATGACAACATATAACTTTGCAAATTCATCCAAAGATTTTATATCAATTTCAGGCAACTTCAACAAAACAAGCTCAGATTTTTCAGTACTTGTACCAAAATTAAGCGTTCTAATTGATGCCGTTCAGCTTGTGGTCTGCAACGTAAACGATATTGTAGTCGGTGTTAAAAAGACACTTCAGCAACGTTTTGGAGGAGCCAGAATATTCTTTGGCAAACCTATCAAAAATGGGGATTGTAAATAGTTTATCTCAAAAAATAAATATATAATTACAATAATATTATCATTAAAATCAGCACAAAGTCGTAACTGTATCACACGACTTCCGAAAAAATACAAAAAAAACCTGATTTCAATGAAATCAGGGATAAAATTTGTAGGGGAAAAATTAAATTGGAGTTAAAAAAACTTTTTATGCTATATGCAGCATTTGTTTATTATAAGCTGCAATAAAATTCATTTGCTGAAATAATAATTCAGATTTATCTACAAAAGGTTCAGGAGTAACTGCAACAGTTGTTGTAACCTGATCTTTGTAAATGTCTTGTAATTTCTTATCAATCTTTTTTAAATTTGCAACTGCCATAATTAAATCTCTCTTCTCTCTTTAGTTATCTCTTATGTATATATAAAGTATATATAAAATTAAATATTTCACAGACTTCTTCTTTTGTTACATTTCGTAATATTTTATAAATATTTTCAACATTTTAGCAACAAACCGTTTTAAAATGTTTTTATATACTTGTAGGGAAAAAGGGGAAAGCCATGTCCAACCAAAGCGTAAATATACCAAGTATAGTTAATAAACCGGTAAACTTTCAGCAAAATATGCCTGCAAATATAACATCAATGCAGGGAGTTGATTCTGAAAAAATTAAACATTCCGTGGATAAATCATATTTGGCTAACCGTGCAAGAGCTTCTGAAGAAGCTAATCCTGCAGCTGTTTTAGGCTTAACAGGTGCAGCATGGTACGGTATTTCTCAGGGAATGGACAGACTTAACCCTAAATTTGCAGGTGAATTCCAACATTCCTGGCTTGGTAAACTCGGACGATGGGGAGATGAAATTTCAACAAAAAATCCTATCGGAAGAAAAATCGAAAGCTTCGCACGTTGGGTTGATAAGCAAATAACAAAACTCTCCGGTAAAAGTAAAATTGTTTACTCTCTAAAAAATCACTCGACATGTCCGGAATGGCAATTTGCTAAAGTTCCCGGAGCAGGTGTTCACGGATTTTTGGCAAGTGATGCAGAGCAGGTAATTGAAGAATTCCTTAAACCAATTGCAGGCAGACAAAATAATATAATAGGTATCCCGACAGGATTAAAAAACTATGTACAAAAGCTTGAAAACTTCGGTTTAAAACAGGCTGAAATTGATGCATTTGCGCAATCACTTAAAGGAAAATCCATCATGGATAAAGCTCTGGCACTTCAAGTGAAAGAACTTGAGCTTTTAGGAGCAGATGCGAAAGTTATTGCAAATGTACAAAATAAACGTGGTATTACAGGTTTACAAAAACTTGCAGAACACTTAAAAATCAAAAAACTCGGCTTCAAAAATATGAAAGAATTTGAAGCATTAAAAGGTAAATTCCTTGATAATCCTGACAAAGTTATCAAAATGCTTGATAATATGGCAAAAGAACATCCAAATTGGAAGGTCTCAATTTGGCGTGGTCAGGGAAATATTTTCAGCAAAATCAAAAACCATTTATTTGGCAGAACCGTAAGTTTTAGCGAATACAGAAACAAATATCTTGCGACTACAGGCAAAGGTGCCCATACTAAACTTGGCAGAGGACTTCAAAAAGCTGTAGGCTGGATTACTGAAGGCGGTACAAACAGATACGCAGGCGGTAAATTAGCAGTACTTATGCAGGCGTACATCTTTGGAGATATGTTATATCACTCAATTAAAGCTCCAAAAGGTGAAAAAGGCAAAACCCTTATAGAACGTGCAGTAAATGACTTTACATACTTTATTGCAATGTCATTAGGTATTATGGGTATGCACAAAATCGGCGGTTTCAAATACGCAGGTCTTGATGTAAAAGGCCGCGAAGCATACCGTGAAGCATTAAAAATATTTAATGAAAAAGTAACAAGCGGCTTCTTCAAAAGCAAAAAATCATACAAACTTGCACGTAAAGCTCTTGATAAAAAACTTGGTGTAAAAAATATCAAAAATCCGATCACAAACCTTCTCCATAAAGTCGGAAAACTAATAAATATCGGTAACGAACGTGTACTATCTTACAGCTCGCCTAAAAACATGAACTTAAACTTCTTAAGAAAGATTAAAAACGGAAACATTTTAGGTGTACCTTTAAGAATCATTATTCCAATGATGATGGTCTCTCCATTCTTAGCAAAATGGACGACAAAAGCTGTTCATAAAATTTTCGGAAAACCGACAAACTCTGTGCTTGATGAAGACAAAGAACCGGAAGAAAAAGAAGCTCAAAAAATGGCTGCTGCGGATAATAAAATCAATCCTCCGTCTCCAAGTGCAGCTAAACCGACAAATACCGGAGCTCCGGCACAAAAGCCAAGAAATCCGCAAGAATTAAGCGATACTAATTTAATAAAAATGGCATTAAACGGCGAACAGCCGGTAGTCAGAACATATATTCCGTCACCTGAATGCGGAGTTCCGACAGCACCTGCCAGAAGCTATATTCCAAATCCATCAGGAATGGTTCAAAAAGACCCTGATACTACAGCTGCTGAAAAAGCACTTGCTGATGCGGATATGGCGGAAAAATTTGTCAATGAAACTCTTGCTTCATTAAAACAAAAATAGTAAAACGAACTATTTACAAATTTTCCTAATATATGCTATACTAAATTAAGCTCTGTATAGGCGTTAATTTTGTTCCTACATTTTTATAAATAGGGAGAGTTAACTCCAGGGCATTGAAGTATACCCGCCGATACTTGTATCGCCAGCGGGAAACGGATTAGTCCGGGTTCTCACCCACCTGCGAGCAACAGCAGGTAACAAAATCCGCTTATACGGGGCTTTTTATATTGCACCGCAAAAACTGATATGTTATAATACACTTAGGGACAGGTGTAGTATGCAGAAAATTTCAACATTTATACTTTCTGAAGAATTATCAACTTCCGAAGTGTTAAAACTTTTTATCAGTGAATTTGATAACCTTGAATTACTTAAGCAAACATCTGATTTTTCGGGAATTCTCGAAATTTTATCAAACATTGCAGGTAAATCTTTATTTATTGTTGATTTATCAGCAAAAAAACAGGAAAAACTGGATTTAATGCTGAAAGTTTCACAACAATGTCCAAATTGTAAAATTCTTGCCCTGTCTGATAATCCGTCTGTTGATTTGATTATACAAATAATGAGAGCAGGAGCTAAAGAATTTCTCCCTGTTCCTATACTAAAAAACGAATTTTTTGATGTTATTAACAAACTAATTTCAAAATTAGAAGAACCTAAAAAAATTAACAAATGCAAAATTATATCAATATTTTCAAACAAAGGCGGAATTGGAAAAACTTCACTTGCCTCAAACCTTGCTCTTGAGCTTTCTAAAATTACAAAAGAGAATGTAGCACTTATTGATATGAACTTTCAGATGGGTGATATTACAACTTTTCTGGATCTAAAACCATCATTTAACATATCATATATGCTTGAAAATATCGATAAAATCAATGAAACATTTTTATTAAGCACACTTGAAAGATATAAAAATTCAAGCCTTTATGTTTTGGCTGATCCGCCGTATTTTAAACAGGCAGATACAATTCACCCGAAACAGATTACAAAGCTTTTTAATACGTTAAAAGAAACTTTTTCATACATTATTGTTGATGCTGAGGCAAGTTTTGACGGTAAAAACATTGCAGCTCTTGACAATTCGGATATGATACTTCTGGTATCTGTTGCGAACCTTCCGGCATTAAGAAACACCCAAAGATGTCTGGAATTATTTGATAAACTTGGATACGACAAAGAAAAAACAAAAATCGTTATAAACCGCTATATGGAAAACGATGAAATAAAAGAAAATGATATCGAAAAAGTTTTATCAAAACAAATTTACTGGAAAATTCCGAACAACTATTTTGCAATAATGTCAGCAATAAACAAAGGATTACCGGTAAGTATAATAAACAGTTCAACAAATATAGCTCAAAGCTATAAAGATTTAGCACAGCATATTGCTGACAATTTATACAAACAAAATATGTCAAATAAATTTAAAAATATATTAAATAATAATCTATAGGGAGATAATAATGGGATTAGCAGAACGATTTAAAGACAGACTAGATAAAAAAGACATTTTTAATCACAAAATAGAACAAACTTTAGAACAACAATCTATTAAATTCATTTCTAAGCCAACCATAATTCAGCCAAAAGAAGTTTACACAAATATTAAAACTCGAGATGAAGTGATTTCAAATATTTATGAAAATATTAACAAGACAAATATTGATGACTTAGAATCCGAAATCATCAATAAAATTCGAAAAACCCCGTACTGGGAAGAATATTCTTCAAGCCGTCAGGAAAAAATGATTTCTTCTTACTTTGATAAAAAAATAAAAACTGAAAAATATTCAAAAATTGAAAAGACTTCCAAAGAAGAATTTGTTAAAAATATAATGATTTTAGCAAATAATAAATAAAACAAAGATGGCGGTAATTTTTCAAATTACCGCCATCTATTTACATCTTAAACATTGATTTCATTTTTAAAGATTTCAATATAGTTATCCAACTGCGCGTATCCTATAATTGAATTTACATACATTTGAAAAACTGCAACAAGCACAGATAATGGGATTAAAAAAAGCAATGTAATCGGTGCATACGCAACATTATCAATAGTAATTGTAGATGAAGATATTGCAATAATCGCCATTATACCCATATAAAGAACCAGAAAAACTATATAAATAATACTTACTGCCAATCCTATTAGCATAGAAACAATAATATATTTTAAAGCAACCATAATAGTACTTTTAAAAGATTTTTTCATAAAATCAATTATTATCAACGGATTAAATAATTTTGCAGAATAGCTGCCGTCATTAACATAAGTCACTGGTAAATAACTCAAAAACGGTGTTACAATAAAAGCAATAACACATAACAGTAACATTACAAATAAAAATCCGAGCATAAAAAGAAATATTCCTGCACCCTTGTCACCTGATTTCACTATACTTAATATAAGCGAAGTTAAAGGTAAGAAAAATAACGTTCCAAAGAAAATTATCACATAAATACTCCAAACAAATCCCAGCGGAACAAGTTTTGCACCTTTTATAAATAACTCCCACGACATTTTCGGGAACCCAACTCCATTATTTAATCTGTTTTGACAAAAATCAACAGAGTAACCTGCAAGAAATATAGAAGGAATAATACTCAAAATTCCTAAAATCAAAGCAACAACACCAAAAATTATTAACATTTCTTTTGGTGTTTCTTTATCAATATAATTTAACATAACGCCAAATATACTTGGAATAAGCAACGTAAGCGCAAACCACATATGATTTTTAAAAGGAGTTTCCCCTTTATATAAATTTTTAAAACTTTGAAGAATTCTTTCCATAACCTTGCCTTTCTACATTATCAATGTATCAAGTATACAGATTTTTTCAAACAAAATCAATAGTAGAATACAATAAAATAAATTTTGTACTAAAATGTTAATATGGAAAACAGAAAGTTCAAAATAAGTTCAAAATATTCACCCTCCGGAGATCAGCCAAAAGCAATAGATCAGCTTGTTAACGGAATAAACAAAGGTTACGATGCGCAAACTTTGCTCGGTATTACAGGTTCAGGAAAAACATTTACAATTGCAAATGTTATAGAAAAAGTTCAAAAACCTACCCTTATTATTGCGCACAACAAAACTCTTGCGGCACAGCTTTATAACGAATTTAAAGAGCTTTTCCCCGATAATGCCGTTGAATACTTCATCAGCTACTATGATTATTATCAGCCGGAAGCCTATATTCCCAGAACTGATACCTATATTGAGAAATCATCTTCAATAAATGAAGAAATCGACAGACTTCGCCACAACACAACAAGAAGCCTCTACGAAAGAAACGATGTTATTGTAATATCATCAGTCAGCTGTATTTATGGTTTGGGACTTCCTGAAAACTATTTTAAAGGTTCAACCGAAATTAATGTTGGGGATGAAATTGACCGTGATGATTTATTAAAATATTTTGTAAGCGTAAGATATGAACGAAACGATTTAGAACTTAAGTGTTCAACATTCCGTGTAAGAGGCGATATTGTAGAAATTATGCCTGCTTATGAAAAAATCATTACACGTTTTTATTTCTTCGGCGATGAAGTTGAAAAAATTGTACGAATTGATAATGTCTCAGGAGAAATTATTAACACTCCGCAATCTGTTGTAATTTATCCTGCAGTTCACTATCTTTCTGATGATGAAAATGTAGATGAAACAACTGACTTAATAAGACAGGAACTTCAAGAACGACTTATTGAACTTAATAACGAAAATAAACTTATTGAAGCCCAAAGACTTGAACAGCGCGTAAAATATGATATTGAAATGATGAAAGAAATGGGCTATTGCACAGGTATTGAAAATTATTCAAGAATCATTGAACGACGTCCGCCGGGCTCAGCACCTGCAACATTATTGGATTATTTCCCTGAAGATTTCCTTGTAGTTGTTGATGAATCTCACGTAACTTTACCGCAAATTAAAGGTATGAGTCACGGAGATGCCGCACGTAAAAAAGTTCTTGTGGATTACGGTTTTAGACTGCCTTGCGCAAAAGACAACAGACCGCTTACTAATGAAGAATTTTACGATAAAGTAGGACAGAAAATTTATATTTCAGCAACTCCTGCTGAATTTGAGCGGCAAACATCAGAACAAATGGTTGAACAAATTATCAGACCTACAGGCTTGTTAGATCCTAAAGTTTCCGTCCGACCTATTGATACTCAAATTAAAGATCTTAAAGAAGAAATCCAAAAACGCACACAAAAAGATGAAAGGATTTTAATTACAACTCTTACAAAACGTATGGCAGAAGATCTGACCGATTACTTTATTCAAGAAGGAATCCGTGTAAGATACCTTCACAGCGAAATCAAGTCAATTGAAAGAGTCGAAATTCTTAGAGATTTAAGACTTGGTGAATTTGATGTTCTAATCGGTGTTAACTTACTTCGTGAAGGGCTTGATATTCCGGAGGTTTCGCTTGTTGCAATTATGGATGCAGATAAAGAGGGTTTCCTGCGTTCTGAAACAAGTTTAATCCAAACAATTGGACGTGCCGCAAGAAACTCCTGCGGTGAAGTTATTATGTACGCAGATAAAATTACTGAATCTATGGAAAAAGCAATTAAAGAAACGGAACGCAGAAGAAATCTTCAAATTGCTTACAACCAAAAATACGGTATTACACCGCAAACCATTAAAAAACCAATTGAAAATAATTTACTGTCACTTGTTGCAAGCTACCGCGATCTTGAAGATATTGTTGCTGAAGAAATGGTTGATATGGGAATTGAAAAGAAAGACTTGCCAAAACTCATTGATAAACTTGAAAAAGATATGCATAAAGCTGCAAAAATTCTTGATTTTGAACGTGCAGCCCAAATTCGTGACCAACTCAAAAAGCTTCGTGAAATGAAAAATTAATTACCATTAACTCTTTCTGATACATCATCTATTAAGTTTACGTTGACATTTTCATCATATTCTTCGTTGTTACCTCTAATATGCTCATAAGCAGCCTGCGCCAAATAATTAGCTAAAATAGAGATATTTACAATAAATACCATTGAGCAATATGTAATAAACCAAAAATGAGTAAACGGTAAATTAAAGAATGAAAATAAATAAGCCACCGGTCCGATTAAAACTATATTTGCCAGCAATAATTGCGGAATAAAGAACAAAAAGCTTATCAAAACATCAATACAAGACTCTAAAATAACCTTAAAATTATAGCCTTGAGCGACTTTTAGATATTTTGCGAAAGACATATAAGATGTTAATACGATAGAAAAAATAATTGACCATACAATAATTGCAAAAATCAATGGAACATGAGGTAAATCAATAGGAATCTGTACTTTATCAACAAGATTTTTACCGATTGTACCGAATACTAAAATTTGAGGTACAAGAACCAATAAAGTTTTTCCAAGAGCCTTTATATAGCTTAAAGGGTTTAGTGTAAGAATTTCACGTCTGTTCATTCTTACGTTATTTATACCTTGAGATAATAATCCCAAAAGTAATACACCAACTATTGTGCCAAATAATTCAAACTGTGAAGTTTTACCAACCATATACAAATTTATTACATAATTTACCGGAATAGAAAATGCAATAATTTTAACGTAAGCTAAATCTTCACTCAACGCTTCATTAAATGCGTCAACAATAGATGCCATAAAAAGTTCTCCTATATTTAAAGAAGCTGAACGTGAAAGCGTCCAGCTTCCTGTATTACATTACTTTTATTACTAACCTTGAATTAAACGTTTTAATTCACCAGGTTTAGAAGATTTTGCAAGAGCATCTTCAATAGTTACCAAACCTTTTTTAAACAATTCGGCAAGAGCAGCTTCAAGAGTTTGCATACCTGAGCCTGAGCTAGTTTGAATTGTTGAATAGATTTGAGCAGCTTTAGCTTCGCGAATAAGGTTAGCAATCGCAGGGGTTACAACCATGATTTCCTGCGCCATTACGCGACCTTTTCTGGATCCATCCGGCTGACGTTTTGGAAGAAGAGTTTGTGAAAATACTGCAACAAGAGAGTTCGCAAGTTGAACACGAATTTGTTGCTGTTGACCTTCAGGGAATACGTCAATAATACGGTCAATTGTTTGAGAAGCTGATGAGGTGTGAAGTGTACCAAACACTAAGTGACCTGTTTCAGCAGCTGTCAAAGCTAACGCGATAGTTTCGTGGTCACGCATCTCACCTACCAGAATAATATCAGGGTCTTCACGAAGTGCAGATTTAAGAGCGTTAGCAAAAGATCTTGTATCCATACCTAATTCACGTTGGTGAATAATAGAAACTTTAGAAGTGTGAACAAATTCGACAGGGTCTTCAATTGTTAAAATGTGTTCCGGTCTTGTTCTATTAATATAGTCAATCATAGCAGCAAGAGTTGTTGATTTACCTGAACCGGTAGGACCTGTAACAAGAACCAATCCACGTGGTTTTTCTGCGATTGTAGTAACAATCGGAGGCATACCTAAATCTTCCAATTGAGGAGCTGTAGTTGCAATTGTACGGAACGCAGCTGCATAGCATCCTTTATCTTTGTAAAAGTTAACCCTGAAACGTCCGATTCCTTCAACACCATAAGAAAAATCTAATTCCCATTCTTGTTCTAAATGTCTTCTTTGTTCATTTGACATCATTGGAAATAATAAATTTTCAACTTCTTCTGCTGTTAGCGGCGGATAATCAGCTCTAACCAGCTTACCGTCAATACGCATAACAGGAGGCAGCTTATTAGAAATATGTAAATCGGAACCGCCTTTTTCTACTAATTCTTTCAATAAATCTTCTATAATCATATTTGTCCCACCTTTATTCTGTAAAGTTCATAATCGCATCATTTTCTTTTGAAGCCAATTCTATAAGCAAATATGTCATATATGCACCAAGAGCAACAGCTTTTGGATCAAGATTAGTTTTATTTGCAGCTTCAATAATTGCGGTATTAATTTCAGGATTTTCTTCTTTAATATAATGTATCATTTTTTTACGCCAAGAAGGCATATCTTCAAAAATTTCATTAAATGCTGTAGTTGCAATATCTTCTGAAATAACAGGTAACATACTTTAAAGCCCTTATTCTTAATACTTACGAATACAGTTATTATACACTAAATTTAACACCTTGTCCAGATTAAGCGAAAAATCATATGTTTGAAGTATAATCTTATTATGAGATTAAAACGATTACAGCTGGCGGATTACAGAAATTGTAAAGACCTTACTTTGGATTTTGAAAAGTCCAAAGTTTTAATAATCGGAAAAAATGCTCAAGGTAAAACAAATATTTTAGAAAGCATATATTTTCTCTCTACTTTAAAAACTCCAAGAACTTCAAATATTCTTGAACTTATTAACTTTGAGGGAGAATATTTTAAACTTGAAGCCGATATCGTAAAAGCCAATACCGATATTGATTTATATTACGTATATTCTAAAGAAAAAAAACGTGAAATTAAGGTTAATAAAGTAAAATCAACAACAAAAGACTTTAAAACGGTTCTGAAAACCGTATTATTTTCAACAACAGATTTGCTTCTATTACGCGGGACTCCGCAAGACAGGCGGGATTGGCTTGACAGAGCGATTTCTCAAATTTATCCTGCATATGATGACAGGCTTTCAAAATATGATAAAATTCGAATCCAAAAAAATAATTTCTTAAAAGAATGCTTAAAGACAGGTAAATCAAATAATGCTCTTTTGGATGTTTATAATGAACAGCTTTCTGTTACTGGTAGCAACATAATATTTATTCGAAAAAAATTCTTAAAAGAAATCGAAAAACTTGCAAGAAATAAACATAAAACGATAAGTGAAACAGAAAATCTTTCAATCAAATATGACTGCTCATTTGATAAGGACTTTGAAAATATCGAAGATATTCAATATGCATTTTTAGAAAATCTTGAAGAAAGAAAAATAGAAGAAATGCGCCGCGGTCAATCTTGTGTCGGACCACACAGAGATGATATAATTTTTTATATCAACAATCAGGAAGCCACAAAATTTGCCTCCCAAGGTCAGCAAAGAACCATTGTACTTGCACTTAAGCTTTCTGAACTTGATATTATAACAGATAAAACCGGCGATGAACCGATTTTACTGTTAGATGATGTATTAGCTGAACTTGATGACCTGCGCCAAAACTACCTTCTGAAATCAATTAATGCAAATACTCAAACAATAATAACATCCGTTGACACAATTCTTTTTGAAGAAGAATTTTTACAAGATGTTCAAATTTATAAAATTGAAAACGGGAAATTAATTTAAAAATCTCCGCGTGAACGGAGATTTAAGTTTTATTTATTCTTTTTAACAGAACCTGTTAATAATGCCGCAAGAATTAAACAAGCTGCGCCGATAAAGAACGTATATTCATAATGATGATTCATATACCCGTCCGCATTGATTACGGACTTATTGATAATCCACGCAACAAGTGTACAAACAAACACCTGCGGACCTGCAATAAATATATTAAAAATACCCATTACAGAACCTTCTGTACCCGGTTTAATATATCGTGAAAGCATCGCAAACGGAAGCGCACAAACACTTGCCCAGCCTATACCAGACAGTGCCATACCAAGCGCTACCACAACAGGCGAAGTTTTAAAGATTCCCATCACCAAATATGCCAGAGCCATTGAAATCAATGAAATTATATGAACTTTTTTATTACCGAATTTTCCTGCCAAAATTCCTATAGGAATTGCAATAATAAAGCAAATAAGGTTAAATATCGCAAAACAAATTGAAGAATAATTTGTTGCAGTAGTTTGAGTACTCATAAATTGAGCCTGAACATCTGCCGCCAATTTAGTTAAATCCGGCACACCGTAAACTGTATGAATTGCAAAATTTGTGAAAAATATCATCATACACATCATACCAATCCAGGTAAAAAACTGCATAACACAAATTTTAGAAACTTCCGGAGAAAGAGCAAAAAACTCTTTCATAGACTGCCAAAAACCAGTTTGCGGAACGTTTTTTTCAGAGACTTCAGAATCCAATGTACTTTTTTCATGAATTGTCAAACAAGTCCAGGTCATAGCTAATGTAAATGCCAAAGCCGCCATAATAAATTGAGCAGGTATAGACATTTGATACCCGAATGCAAGTTTTAACACAGGAGCAGTGGCTGCGGCAACAACCGAACCTAACCCTATTGCAAGACTAATATACGAATTTGCGAGTGAATGCTGTTCTTGCGGTACAACATCAGGAATCAAAGCCCTATAAGGACCTTGAGCAATATTTATGCAAGCATCAATAATCCAAATCATTACACCTGCAAAAACCAGTCCTGCAACCGCTGGAAGTGGTAAATGCAAAAATTGCGCTATATGATTAACGATTTCTCCTGAATTCGGGAACAACCACAATGCAAGAGAAGCGATAATAGCACCCCCTAAAAGATAAGGTCTTCTTCTGCCAAATCGTGATTTTGTTTTATCAGACAACGCACCGATTAATGGTTGGACAACCATTCCAGTAAACGGACCTGCAAGCCAAATTAGCCCGTAAATAAACGGGTCAGCCCCCAAGCCTTCTGTTACAGGCGCAGATAAAATAATCCTCATTTGCCAGGCAAACTGCAAACCTAAAAATCCCAATGCAAAATTTAAAAAGTTTACAGTCGTAAATTTTTTCATATCAAAGTTATCAGTCATTAACCCTCTCCCTAAAATATCGTATTTCTAAAATACACGTAAAATATACGCAGGTCAAGATAAATTTTTCACCGCCGCACTGATTAAACCTTTGAATAACGGGTGCGGTTTATCAGGACGTGATTTGAATTCCGGATGGAACTGACAAGCCACAAACCAATCCAAATCAGGTAATTCAACAACTTCAGCCAGCATTCCGTCAGGTGACATGCCGGAAAATACCAACCCTGCTTCTGAAATTTTATCTATATATTCATTATTAACTTCATATCTATGACGATGACGCTCTGAAATAATTTCTGCACCGTACGCTTTAGCAGCAACAGAATCTTTCTTCAAATGGCAATCATATGCACCTAACCTCATTGTACCGCCGTAACCTTTGACATTTTTCTGCTCAAGCATAATATCAATTACCGGGTAAGCAGGATTTTCATCAAATTCTTTCGAATTTGCGCCCTTCAAACCTACAACGTTACGAGCATATTCAATAACAGCACACTGCATACCTAAGCATAATCCTAAAAACGGCAAATTATTTTCACGTGCATAACGAATAACATTTAACTTACCTTCAATTCCGCGAACACCGAAACCTCCGGGAACAACTACAGCCTGAACATCTGCCAGTTGCTTTTTGCAATTAGCATAATCAACGCATTCTTCTGAATTTATCCATTTAATTTCTACTGCGGCAGAATTATCATATCCTGCGTGTTTTAAGGATTCAACAACAGAAATATAAGCATCGGAAAGTTTTGTATATTTACCTGCAATAGCTACTTTTATAGTCTTTTCAGGATTTTTAATATTATTTACAAGTTCAACCCATGATTCCAAAGCTGGCTCTTTATCTTCCATTCCCAACATTTTAAGAATTACAGAGCACATTCCCTGTGTTTCTAATGCCAGCGGAACTTCATAAATTGTTTTCATATCGCGGCATTCGACAACAGCATCTTTAGGAACTGAACAGAACAAAGCAAGTTTTTCTTTTTCAGTTTTTGGAATAGGTTTTGATGTTCTGCAAACAAGAACTTCCGGCTGAATACCATAGCTTCTTAATACATTTACACTGTGCTGTGAAGGCTTTGTTTTTAATTCACCTGATGTCGGCAAATACGGTAATAATGTACAATGAACAGATATAGCATTACCAATTCCTGCTTCAGATTTAAATTGACGGATAGCTTCAATAAACGGTAAACTTTCAATATCACCTATTGTTCCGCCTATTTCTATAATATGAAAATCCGGCTTAAATTGTTTTGTTGCCGCAACAATTTTTGACTTAATTTCGTTAGTAATATGCGGAATAACCTGAACAGTTGCCCCAAGATAATCCCCTCGGCGTTCTTTATTTATGACTTCCTGATATATTTTACCTGATGTAACGTTATTTACCTGCCCGAAACTTGTATCAGTAAATCTTTCGTAATGCCCTAAATCCAAGTCGGTTTCCGCGCCATCATCGGTTACGAAAACTTCACCATGCTGAAACGGGCTCATTGTTCCCGGGTCAATATTAATATAAGGATCAAATTTCTGAATAATTACAGAATAATCTCTTGAACGAAACAATCTGCCTAAAGATGCAGCTATAATTCCTTTACCTAAGGAACTAACAACACCACCTGTTACAAAAATATATTTAGTCATAATTCATTCTTCCATTTTACTAAATTCGTCATTCGGACCTTTGAGCAGGAATCTTTTACCCTTAGTTAATCTTAGGCACTTTAAAGAATCCGTTTTCTTCATCAGGAGCGTTTGACATCAATGCTTCTTTTGATATTTCCTGACAAGGTTCATCTTCTCTTGTAACATTAACAAAATCAATAACCTGTGTCATAGGTTTAACATTTGATGTATCAACTTCATTCATCTGGTCAACATATTTTAAAACATCGCCCAATTGTTTTGTATACAAAGTTTTTTCTTCTTCTGTTAATTCAAGTCTTGCAAGTTTTGCAACGTGTTCTACATCTTTTACGGTAATCATTTTTTTCTACTCCTCAAAAATATTTATAAGCTTATGATAGCATAAAAACATAAGATAAAAAATTTATTTATTAACGAATTTTAAAATTTAGATTTATTAAAGGGTTTATGATATATTATTTAGTATAGTGGGAGTAATAATGGTTAACATAAAAGTTTCAGAACTTGAAAAACTTGAAGAGTTAATTATTGAATACAAGAATGAAATTGACATGAAAAAAAAGCATGTCACATATCTTTGCTTGATTGAAGAAACGTTAAAACTTGTCAAAAAAATTGTACTCTCTTTTTATCCACTGCCAATAAATATTCCAAAAGACGACTTGATACAGGTAGGTGCTGTCGGGGTTTTAAAAGCCATCGAAACATATAGAATCGAAGAACGCGGAAGTTTTAAAACTTATGTAAGTAAAGTTATTCGCGGAAAGATATTTCACTACCTTAGAGATAAAGCAAATATTGTAAAAACTCCGCGTGAAACTATTGCTAATATGTCAAAAGTTAAAGAAGCAATAGACGTATTATCAGAAAACAATACCAAAATACCAACAGTTGAAGAAGTTTCGCAATATGTTAATTTACCACTTGAAAAAGTTGAAGAAATTATGAATATTGAGCTTGTCAAAAACATGGTTTCGCTTGACCAAAACATTTATACTGCTGAGGGCGGAGAAACCTTAATGGATAGAATTCAGGATAAAGACGAATCAAATTTTGAAGATACATACGCAAACAAAAAAATTATTGAATATGCAATAAACAAACTTCCGCCAAACGATAAAACTGCAATCTGTCTATATTATATTGAAGGCGAATCTAGAAAAGATATTGCAAAACATCTGAATGTTTCACCTACACAGGTTTCAAGAATTTTAAAAAGAGCATTAAATAAATTATATACAATTATACAAAAAGAGATGTCTGAAGAAGTTTCAGGATAAGGAGGATAAAATGGCATTTTCTCTCACAATTTTAGCATTTATATTTATAACGGGGCTTGTAGTCGGAAGCTTCTTAAATGTTGTCATACTTAGAACCGTAAGCGAAGAATCTATTGTTTTTCCGGGTTCAAAATGTCCAAAATGCCAAACTCCACTAAAATGGTATCACAATATCCCGCTATTTTCTTATTTATTTTTGAGAGGAAAATGCGCATTTTGTAAAGAGCATATAAGTATTCAGTATCCGATTGTTGAACTTTTAACAGGACTTCTTTTTGTAGGCTTGTTTTTAAGATTTTGTAAACCGTTTGATGCCTTTTTCGGACTTTCTGTTATGAACCCGATAAGTATAATGCAAATTGCAGTTTATGTATTTTCATTAATCATTTCTTGCCTGTTTATTGCAATTGCGGGAACTGATATATTAGAAAAAAAAGTTGCTGATGCTCATACAATTCCGGTAATTGTTTTAGGTATTTTGTATAGTGTAGTATATTCAGTTATATCTTTTGTTGCATATTCAAAAGCAAACGGTGCGCCAAAATTAGACTTAGACTTCTTTTTAACTTGTCCTGTATTATATTCTTTAGCTGCGGCAATTATGGGATATTTGATTATGGAAGCGATTTCACGTCTTGGACTTGTCACAGTAGGGGCAAGAGCTTTTGGAGAAGGAGATTCTTATATCGCTGCAGGGTTAGGGGCTGTATTTGGTTCTATGCTAGGATGTTCTCCTAGTTATCCTACATTTTTACCTATATTTCAGGTTCTTGTAGCAATCCTTGTTCTTGCAGGTGTAATACAAATTATTATCACATTACCGATATTTATGAAAAAACTTTTTGATAATAAGAATTGGATAACATTAGCCTCTTTGGCTGTATTTATTATTTACACAATCAGCTATCTTTTTGCACAACAATTAGGCTGGCTGACACATCAAGTTGCATACTGGTCAAGCACAATCGTACTTCTTGCAATAGGTCTATTTACCTGCCGTGAAGTTATTTGCGGAATCAAAGAAAACAAAGCTGCTGACGGGCTTTATCTTCCATTTGGACCTGCAATGATTTTAGCAGGATTTATTGCAATGTTTACATTAGGATTCTAAAGAAAAAATAAAAATTAAACAGACAGAACTTTGAGAGATTCTTTAAGAATCTCTTCTGCTGTTGCTCCCGCGGATACTGAATTCATTGCACGCGAAATAGCACCGCTGACTTCATCTTTACTGTAACCAAGTGAAAATAATACCATTTGTGCATCTTCTATATTCGGATTATTTGAAGAAATAGATGAAGTTGCCGCACAAACATTTACCCCCTGATAAGATGTTAATTTATCTTTCAATTCAAGTATAATTTTTTGTGCTAATTTTGGACCAACACCTTTTGCACGGGTAAGTTCTTTATAATTTCCATCCAGAACAAAACCGACTAAATCACTTACATCAAATGAATTTAAAAGGGTCAAAGCCATTTTCGCACCAACTCCTGAAACTGATGTTAAAATATTAAAAATGTCCCTGTCTTCACGTCTCAAGAACCCGCAAAGACTCATTTTATCTTCTCTATGCAACAATACAGAATAAATTTTAATTTCAGTATCAACTTCGGGTAAAAGAGCAAAATCTCTTTGCATAATTTCAAATTTATACCCAATACCGCCTGCTTCAACTGTAATATAACTACCCTTAACTTCAGTTTTATATGTAAAAATACCTTTGATATAATCGTACATCTTAACCTCTTAACAAGCTTTTAAGCTCTTCAATTGTATTTTTAAGTTCACCATCCGAATTCAATTTTTCTTCAATCAAATCACAAGAGTACATTATTGTTGTATGTTTTTTGTTGAAGAAGTCACCAATTGCCTCATAACTCATCTGTAAAACTTCCCTAGCCATAAAAACAGCTATATGACGTGCATGTGCAATTTTTTGCTGACGCGCAGTACTTTTTAAATCTTTCACGGTTAATTCAAAATAATCAGCAACAACTTGCGCAACTTTATCAATTGTGATTTCTTTTTTCCGAACTTCACAGTTAAGAGCTTTTTTTGCAAGTTCAAGTGTTACACCTGTCCCTGAAAATTCAGCATACGCACTGACCTTATTAAACGCTCCTTTTAATTCTCTTACGTTATTAACAAAATTATCCGCAATGTATTCAAACACAACATCATCTGCTTCGACTTCAAGCTCTTTAGCATAAGCTTTTACAATTTCAAACCTTGTATCAAAATCAGGAGGAACAATATCTACAACAAGCCCCATCTCAAAACGAGTTCTTAGCCTGTTATCAAGAGTCGGAATATCTTTTGGCAACCTGTCTGAAGCGATTACAATCTGCTTATTATTCGTATACAAAGCCTCAAATGTAGAGAAAAAATCCTCCATAGTCTTCATTTTTGATTCAATAAACTGAATATCATCCATTAAAAGAATATCAACATTTTGGAATTTTTGGTGAAATTTTCTCATTAAAGAATTATTACACACCTGACGTTTTTTAGAATTCGGCATATCATTATACTGAAAACATCTCATCCATTCGTTAAAATAATCTTCCATTCTGATATATCTGACTTTTAATTCCGGCTTATTAAAAATAATATAATGCCCGATAGCCTGCATCAAGTGAGTTTTACCCAACCCTGATGACCCGTAAATAAATAACGGATTAAATTTTTTCGAAGGATTATTTGCCACAGAAAAAGCCGCATTATAAGCGAATTTTGCATTATCTCCAACAACAAAATTATCAAATTTCAAATTCAAATTCAAATTAGCACTAGATTGCATTTGCGCTAAAGACATTTTCGCATCTTCAGCTTTTTTATCTTCTTCTGTTTGACCAGCAATTTGTTTTGATAATTCTTTTTTACGAGCTTTAATATATTTTTCAGCTAGATCTGCATCATATGTTAAAGAAAAAACTGCATCCTGCCCCAAAACAGCCTTAACTGATTCTTTAATTTTTTCAGTCCAATTCTTTTTTAATATATCGACAGCCATCTGATGAGGAGAAAATAATACAAGCGTATTGTTTTCCATATCAACAGCCTCTAACGGCGTAATCCATGTTCCAAAAATATGCTCGGGTACATTTACTTCCAGCTCGTCCTTAACCCGATTCCAAACCTCTTTAACTTCATTGATATCCATATATTGATATTACAATAAAAAATCTTTCAAAAGAAGGAAAAATAAACTTTTTGTAATATAAAACTAAAAAGCCTTAATTAAAAAGATTTTAATACCATTTTCCAATCTTTCAACTCTTTTTACATATCTGTAATCTTTTAAATCTGTCAAAATAAGCGCCACAGCCGGTTGTTTACCTGTCATTTTGCTATAATACAAAGACTGACCGACACTTTCAGCCCACTTATGTGCAAAATCAAACTCAATTGCATAATCTTTAGTCAAACAATCCACCCTTGTATTATCCCACAATACAAATTCCTGTTTGCCAAAATCATCTCGACACCACTGACTTACATAATAAGCTTCTTTCATTTTAGGCAGCATAACCTGTTCTTCGTACATAGACTTTGGAACATAATTAAGCGAAAGATAAAAAATTCCGCTCGCAGCCATCAAGAAAGTAATAACAAATGCAATACATTTTACACCAAAATTTCCTGCTTTTTGTTCAATTTTTTGCTTGGTTTTATTCTTTTTCGACTTCTTTGCCATAAAAAAATTATACACAGAAAATTAAGTTTTGTAAAATTAAAAGCATACATAAAAAATGGACATATTATTAACATAAAACGAATTTTTAAGACGTTATTATATATAACAGTCGAAAGGATAAATTATGCTTACAAAAAGAGAACAAGAAGTTTTAAAACTAATATGCAAAGGTTACAATAATGTTGAGATTGCTAAAATTCTACATATTAGTAAACATACTGCAAAAGCACACGTCACATCAATAATAAATAAGCTTGAGTGCAGAAACCGAACCAATACAGCTTATGTAGCAGGTAAGAAAAATCTTACTTAATTATAAAGAAGTTACAGTTGAAAAAGTCACTTTACATTAATTAAGCCAGATTAGTTTACGCAATAAAAAAGAGAATCAGGAGGTTTCCGTGATTCTCTTTTTTTTAATTAGGTGCTGGCAACGATGCTATAGCTCTGGCTGAGAGACTCGAAGCCTAGAGATATAGTACTTCGAGATGTTAGTTTAAATTTCTAAAAATTTATTCTATTGAAATTTACTAACTCGAGATCTATCGAAAGTTTTGCTAAAAACTTTCATTGCGAGGTGACGCACTTAATAAAAAAAGAGTTTACGCAACAAAAAAGAGAATCAGGAGGTTTCCGTGATTCTCTTTTTTTAAATTAGGTGCTGGCAACGAGCTATCTTCCCAGGCGGTGGCCCGCCAAGTATTGTTGCCTCTGTAAGTCTTTACGACCGTGTTCGGGATGGGTACGGGTGGTTTACTTACGATTGGTCACCAGCGAATTCTGTCGTACGCTGAAGATTGCATAATGATTATAAGGTGCGTAATCATCTAACCTTTAATTTTGATTTTCAAAATCTGTTAGGAAAAGCCCTCGTCCGATTAGTATCAGTCGGCTGAAAATGTTGCCACTCTTACACCTCTGACCTATCTACGTGGTAATCTGCCACGGGACTTACTAGCTTATGCTATGAGAGATCTCATCTTGTGGTGGGCTTCGTACTTATATGCTTTCAGCACTTATCCGCTTGGAACACAGCTACCGGGCGTTTACCGCTGGCGCGATAACCCGTACACTGGAGGTCCCCTCTTCCCGGTCCTCTCGTACTAAGGAAGACTCCACTCAAATCTCTTGCGCGTATACCGGATATGGACCGAACTGTCTCACGACGTTCTGAACCCAGCTCGCGTGCCGCTTTAATGGGCGAACAGCCCAACCCTTGGAACGTACTACCGCTCCAGGATGCGACGAGCCGACATCGAGGTGCCAAACCTCCCCGTCGATGTGGACTCTTGGGGGAGATAAGCCTGTTATCCCTATGGTAACTTTTATCCGATGAGCGATGGCCCTTCCATTCAGAACCACCGGATCACTATATCCTGCTTTCGCACCTGCTCGACGTGTTTGTCTCGCAGTCAAGCTCCCTTTTGCTATTACACTCAATGGTTGATTTCCGACCAACCTGAGGGAACCTTTGAACGCCTCCGTTACTTTTTAGGAGGCGACCGCCCCAGTCAAACTGCCTACCAGAAACTGTCCACTGCCCTGATTTTTGAGGGATCAGTGTTAGAATTCAAATTATTACAGAGTGGTATCTCAACGATGACTCCAGAAAAACTGACGTCCTTCCTTCATAGTCTCCCACCTATACTGCACAATAAGAACCCGAATTCAATTTCAAGCTACAGTAAAGCTCAATAGGGTCTTTCTGTCCTGGTACACGTAATCCGTATCTTCACGGATAATCCAATTTCGCCGAGCCTCTCGCCGAGACAGCGCCCATATCGTTACGCCATTCGTGCGGGTCAGAACTTACCTGACAAGGAATTTCGCTACCTTAGGACCGTTATAGTTACGGCCGCCGTTCATCGGGGCTTAGTTTCAGAGCTTCGACCGAAGTCTAACCCTTCCACGTAACCTTCCGACACCGGGCAGGCGTCAGCCCCTATACTTCGTCTTGATCGACTTAGCAGAGACCTGTGTTTTTGGTAAACAGTCGCATGGGCCTATTCACTGCGACCCTATCACGCTCCACGAGTAAATCGCTTCACGCTACCAGGGTACCTCTTCTCCCGAAGTTACGAGGTGATTTTGCCGAGTTCCTTAGCGAGAGTTGTCTCGCGCACCTTAGTATTCTCTACCAACCTACCTGTGGCGGTTTACGGTACGGATAACTAATAATCTCAAGTGCGAAGATTTTCTTGGCAGTGTGGAGTCAACAACTTCCCCTCCGTAGAGAGTCCTACTCGATGTCTCAGTTTATAACGATTATGCGGATTTTCCTACATAATCTACCTACACATCTTTACGGCCACGTCCAGTCGGCCGCTTGTTTATCCTCCTGCGTCCCTCCGCCTTTCAAACGATTATTCGTCAGTTCAGGAATATCAACCTGATGTCCATCGACTACGCCTTTCGGCCTCGCCTTAGGATCCGACTAACCCCACGCGGACGAGCCTGCCGTGGGAAACCTTAGGTTTACGGTGCATTGGATTCTCACCAATGTTTTCGCTACTTATGCCGACATTCTCACTACTGCTTCGTCCATCAGTCCTTTCGATCTGACTTCGTCCTACAACAGTACGCTCCCCTACCCATATAGTAAACTATATGACGCAGTTTCGGTTATATGCTTTAGTCCCGGTGTATTTTCGGCGCGGAGTCGCTTGACTAGTGAGCTATTACGCACTCTTTCAAGGGATGGCTGCTTCTAAGCCAACCTCCTAGTTGTCTGAGCAACTCTACCTCCTTAACCACTTAGCATATATTGGGGACCTTAACTGGCGTTCTGGGCTGTTTCCCTCTTGACCACGGATCTTAGCACTCGCAGTCTCACTGCTGGACAGTAACATTACCGGTATTCGGAGTTTAACATGATTTGGTACGGCATTTCGCCGCCCGCACCAGACTAGTGCTCTACCTCCGGTAAGATAAATCCAACGCTGTGCCTAAACGCATTTCGGGGAGAACCAGCTAGCTCTTGGCTCGATTGGCATTTCACCCCTAACCTAAACTCATCCACCGATTTTTCAACATCGGTTGGTTCGGACCTCCACGTAGTGTTACCTACGCTTCATCCTGGTCAAGGTTAGATCGCCAAGGTTCGGGTCTATTTCATGTTACTTAACGCGCTATTCACACTCGCTTTCGCTGTGGCTCCGGATATCAACTCCTTAACCTCGCAACATAAAATAACTCGCCGGCTCATTCTTCAACAGGCACGCTATCACCCTATCAATAGGGCTCTAACTGATTGTAAGCTAACGGTTTTAGGGTCTATTTCACTCAGCTTCTCACTGTTCTTTTCGCCTTTCCATCACTGTACTCGTTCACTATCGGTCACTGACTAGTATTTAGCCTTACCGGATGGTCCCGGTGGATTCAGACAGGGTTTCACGTGCCCCGCCGTACTCGGGAGTCTTAACATCAGATTATTTAATTTCGATTAAGTGGCTATCACACTCTATGGCACAACTTCCCAGTTGACTTCATCTATCAAATAATTTTGTAACTGATTTACTAAGCTGTAACTTAGCGGTTAAGTCCCACAACCCCTCTAATACAACGCTTACAGGCTATCACGTATTAAAGGTTTAGGCTCTTCCAATTTCGCTCGCCGCTACTCTCGGAATCATTAGGTTATTTTCTTTTCGTCCTGTTACTAAGATGTTTCAGTTCACAGGCTTTCCTTCTGGCTGACTATTGATTCATCAGTCGATTTCAGAGTTTTAACTCTGAAGGGTTTCCCCATTCGGATTCCCGCGGATCAAGACTTTTTAGCAGTTCCCCGCGGCTTATCGCAGCTTTACACGTCCTTCGTCGGCTGTCAGTACCAAGGCATCCCCCATTAGCTCTTTGTAGCTTTACCTATTATATATTGTTCTCTTTTGATTCCAACATACTTTTAGTTATTCATTGATGATTACGTTTACTTTAGATATTATATTTGATAACAGTTTTATCATATACTTTATCTTTGTATACGCTTATAATCTTATGCAATTTTCAATGTACGGTTCAGTGTAAACACTGAAGACAAAATAGTCTGAAACTTCTTGTTAATTAATTTAATCTCGTATAATAACCTGATTCTTGAATTATTATAGTCAATGATTAACGACCTTGGGATGATCGGCTCTACGTCCGATTATCTCCCTAGAAAGGAGGTGATCCAGCCACACCTTCCGGTACGGCTACCTTGTTACGACTTCACCCCAGTCACCAACCCTGCCTTAGGACGCTGCTTCCAAAAGGTTAGCTCACGTACTTCGGGCGTGGTCGACTTCCATGGTGTGACGGGCGGTGTGTACAAGACCCGGGAACGTATTCAACGCAGCGTGCTGATCTGCGTTTACTAGCGATTCCGACTTCATGCACTCGAG
>Ga0209064_1000312_pt1 | contig 111284 bp, 120 predicted proteins | sample Inofromicrocosms_FD_187498 | JGI IMG/M metagenome (GOLD analysis project Ga0209064, IMG submission 187498) | Mouse cecum microbial communities from Vienna, Austria - Inoculum for glucosamine and mucus D2O microcosms (SPAdes) (version 2) | ecosystem: Host-associated > Mammals > Digestive system...
TTATAGAAGGATGGTATAACAGAAAAAGGATACATTCAGCGATAGGATATCAAATACCTTATGAAATAGAAAAAATGTCAGCGTAAAAATTCCACGCTTTTGTGTCCAAAAACTTGACATAGATTCAGATCATGCCAGAAGAAAGAAAAGAATATATTAAAAAATTAGAAGAAGAAGGAGGAAGTAAAGAGATGAAATTTGAAAAATATTTTATTGAATGGCTAGAGGATGAAAAAAGAGAAGGAAGAGAAATAGGGAGACAAGAAGGAGAAAAGCGTGGTGAGAAATTAGGAATAGCAAAAGCAATAAAACAAATGGTAAAAGAAATGATACAAAAGCAAATGAGTGATAAAGATATAATGGATATAACTAAAATAGACGAAAAAGAGTTACAAAAACTAAAAATGGCATAATAATTCGAATTAATACAATAAAGAAAACCGCAATTTTTAAATTATGTGTTTGAAAATTGTGGTTTTATTATGTTTTTAGACAACAAGTTGTAGCATTTTTAGCAAGTTTTTTATTTTACTGTATTGACGTTTTATGACATCTGCCATAAAATATAAATGTGAATAAAGAGACAAAAAATGTAAATACTATAAAAGATAACAAAGAGATACTTGTTGACGTAATCCATGTATAAAGTATAAGATATAAATGCAAAACAAAAGAAGGGAGTTTTAAAAAATGAGAAAACAAACAAATGAGAAAGGAATTACACTAATAGCGCTAGTAATAACAATTATAGTATTATTAATATTAGCACGGAGTGACAATAGCAACATTAACAGGAGATAATGGAATATTAGGAAAAGCAGCGCAAGCAAAAGAAAAGACAAATGCAGCAGGAGACTTAGAATACTTACAAACAGAAGTGTTAGGAATAATGGCAGAATATTATACAGGTGACAAAAGTATGCAAGAAGATGAATATATTTTAACAGAATTAGGAAAGAAAAATGGAATAACAGCTAATATAGCAAAAGGAACAGTAACATATAAAAATAAAGAATACACATTAAGTGAAATAACAGGTGGAACACAAGAAAAAGAGCAGATAGAAAAGAATGGTCTAGAAGAAATAACATTAGCAAATGCTGAAAAAGGAAGTAATGAAGAAACATTATTAAAAGAACAAAGTGTTAGAGCAATAATCACAGAGAAAGAAGACAAAACAAACAAAGCGGTAATTCCAACAGGATTTTACTATGTAACAGGAACACCATCAACAGGACTAGTAATCTCAGACAAAATGGGAGATGACGACAACAATTCTAAAAAGGGAAATCAATTTGTATGGATACCATGTTCAGGAACAAATGGAATACCATACGAAAAAACAGATGACAATGGAGCAGGAAATCATGGACTAGCATCATATTGGGAAGATTATAAAAGTAAGCAGTATTATTATACAACAACAACAACAACAGGAGAAACAATAACAGGCTGGTCAGATAATGGTGGAAGTTATGCAAGTGTAACAAAATATGGTGGATTTTATATAGGAAGATATGAGGCAGGAGTGCCAAGAAACACAGATTTTTACGCAGATAGTGAAGGTGCAACTTATCATACAAATGCAAAGAAAAATGCAGATGCAGTGTTAAATATGAGTCCAATAGTACAAAAAGACACGCAAAGCTGGAATTATATATCACAAGAAAAGGCTAAAAAAGTATCAGAAAATATGTATAAATCAAGTACATCAGTAACAAGTAGTTTAGTAGACAGTTATGCATGGGATACAGCTGTAAAATGGATGGCAAGTGATAGTAAATATAGTGGAATAGGAATGGACAGTAAAAATTACGGAAATTATTTAGACAATACTTCAATAACAGCAAATACATTATATGCATTACATAGATATGCAGGAAGAAATGCAACAGGAGTAGCAAATAATAAAAGTGATTATTGGACATTTGCGACAAAATATAAAAAAGGAAATATGACATCAGGAAGAATTACATTGTTAACATCAATAAGAGACCAATATGAATTTGCATTAAATTCATATGATGACACAAATTATAATTATTATATATATAAAGAACTAGCAACAGGAGCAGCAGATGAAACAAAAGTAAAAAATATATATGATATGGCAGGAAATATGTGGGAATGGACTACTGAAACAGGAAACCATACTACTGCAAATGGAAGTTCTGGAACGACATTTGCTGTTCTTCGTGGGGGTAGTTTCAACTACCATGGTAGCGACGGCCCTGTGTCTGGCCGCTACGGCAACTCTTCCACTTCTGGGTTCAACGTCAGCATTGGCTTCCGCCCTGTGCTTTATATAAAATAATTGATATTATAAATAGAACCGCAATTTTTAAATTATATGTTTAAAAGTTGCAGTTTTTTTTTGCACCAGCGAAAAAAATAAAACAAAAGTGCGTATCATCTATTAACATAAACTCCAAAAACATATAAAATATATATGCAAAACAAAAGAAGGGAGTTTTAAAAAATGAAAAAACAAAAAAACAAAGGAATTACCTTAATAGCACTAGTAATCACAATAATAGTGTTATTAATACTAGCACGGAGTAGCAATAAGCACATTAACAGGAGACAATGGAATACTAGGAAAAGCAGTACAAGCAAAAGAAAAAACAAACGCAGCAGGAGACTTAGAATACTTGCAAACAGAAGCACTAGGAATAATGTCAGAATACTATGGAAGTGCAACAGATATGCAAGAAGACGAATACATACTAACAGAACTAGGAAAAAAAGACGGAATAACAGCAAACATAGCAAAAGGAACAGTAACATACAAAAACAAAGAATACACACTAAGCGAAATAACAGGTGGAACAGAAGAGAAACAAACATTAGAAAAAAACAATCTAGAAGAAATAACACTAGCAAATGCAGAAAAAGGAAGTTTAGAAGAAACATTATTAAAAGAACAAAGTGTTAGAGCAGTAATAACAGAAAAAGAAGACAAAACAAACAAAGCAGTAATACCAACAGGATTTTACTATGTAACAGGAACACCATCAACAGGACTAGTAATCTCAGACAAAATGGGAGACGATGATAGCAATTCCCAAAAAGGAAACCAATTTGTATGGATACCATGTTCAGGAACAAATGGAATAACATACGAAAAAACAGATGATAATGGAGCAGGAAATCATGGATTAGCATCATATTGGGAGGAGTATAAAAGCAAGCAATGGTATTATACAACAGTACCATCAGGATACGAAAATGCAGGACAAACAATAACAGATTGGTCAGATAATGGTGGAAATTATGCAAGTGTAACAAAATACGGTGGATTTTATATAGGAAGATATGAGGCAGGAGTGCCAAGAGACACAGATTTTTACGCAGATAGTGAAGGTGCAACATATGAAAGAGAAGGAAAGAAGAATGCAAGTGCTGTATTAAGTATGAGCCCAATAGTGCAAAAAAACACACAAAGTTGGAATTATATATCACAAGAAAAAGCTAAAAAAGTTTCTGAAAATATGTATAAAGCAAGTACATCAGTAACAAGTAATTTAGTAGACAGTTATGCATGGGATACAGCTGTAAAGTGGATGGCAAGTGATAGCAAATATAGTGGAATAGGAATGGACAGTTCAAACTATGGAAATTATTATAATAATAACAAAATAGCAACAAATACATTATATGCATTACATAGATATGCAGGAAGAAATGCAACAGGGGTGGCAAATAATAAAAATGATTATTGGACAATTGCAACAAAATATAAAAAAGGAAATATAACATCAGGGTATGTTTCATTGTCAGCATCAATAAGAGACCAATATGAATTTGCATTAAATTCATATGATGACACAAATTATAATTATTATATATATAAAGAACTTGCGACAGGAGCAGCAGATGAAACAAAAGTAAAAAATATATACGACATGGCAGGAAATATGTGGGAATGGACTACTGAAACAGGAAATCACACTACTGCAAACGGAAGTTCTGGAACGACGTTTGCTGTTCTTCGTGGGGGTAGTTTCAGCAGCTACGGTAGCAACTACCCTGTGTCTCACCGCCACGGCGGCGATTCCACTACTGGGTACAACTTCAACTTTGGCTTCCGCCCTGTGCTTTACATAAGGTAATACTGACCACTGAAAGCCTGGAAGCTCTCATTTGGAAAGTATAGAGATGAAAGATAAATAAAAAATGGTAAAGGAATAAACAATGGAAGTATCAGCATATGAAAGAAAAAGTAAAGAGCTAACACTAATTCCAAAATATGAAAGATATATGGAATATATGCTAGAAGTAATATTGTTACAATTACCACGAACAGAAAAATTCAGTATTGGTACAGAATACAAAAACATAATGTATGAAACATTCAGAAATATAATGTTCATACCAAAAGCAACACCAAAAGAAAGAATATATTATTTGAACAGAATAGACGCAGGATTAAACATACAAAGAGCATTGCTGAGATTGATGAAAAAATGTAAATGGATTGACAATAAAAAGTTCGAATATGTCATGAACACATTAATAGCTGAAACAGGATCAATTTTAGGGGGACTGATAAAATATTATGCCAAAAACAGTTAAGAATGTATATTATAAATATTTGACATATGAAAACTTAATGAAAGCACATAAAAAAAGTCAAAAAGGCAAAACAAACAGAAAAAATGTTATAAAATTCAACTTCAAACAAGAAGAATACATACAGTGGCTATACGAAAAATTAAAAACAAAAACATATAAGCATGGAGGCTATACAGAATTTTATGTCACAGAACCCAAACTTAGAAAAATAGAAGCCTCTTGCTATATGGATAGAATTGTACACAGGTGGTGCGTAGATAGCTTTCTTGAAAAATATTTCGTACCACAGTTTATTGATAATTCTTATGCATGTATCAAAGGGAAAGGAATGCACAGAGCTGCACTAGATGTCCAAAAAGCTATGAAGAAATGCAAAAAACAATATGGTGAATATTATATATTAAAAATGGACATTGCAAAATACTTTGCAAATATTAACAAAAACAAATTGTTTGAAATTTTAAAACGAAAAGTAAAAGATGAAAATTTAGTATGGCTTTTGCACGAAATAATATATTCAAAAAAAGAAGAAAAGGGAATACCAATACGGAAATTTAACAAGTCAAATTTTTGCAAATATATATTATAATGAAGCAGACCAATACATAAAAAATAAATTAAAAGTAAAACATTACTATAGATACATGGATGATAGCATAATTTTAATGAAAGATAAAAAAGAACTAAAAGAAGTAAAAACAAAGTTAACACAATTTATAGATGAAGAATTAGGTCTAGAATTTAATTCAAAAACAAATATATTTAAATCAAACCAAGGTGTCAACTTTTGTGGATATAAAATAAACGAATATAGAATGAAACTTAGAACCAAAGGGAAAAAGCGAATAAGAAAAGTAATAAAAATAATGAAAAACAAAATAAAAAATGGAGAAATGACTTCAAAAGATGCCAAAAGGCATTTATGTGGATTTTTTGGATATATGAAATATGCAGACAAATACAATTTTGTAAACTGCTATTTTGAAAATGAAGAAAAAGAATTGGGGTAAATCAAAGGCTTTGTGGAGCTGTTCTTCGTGGGGGTAGTTTCAACAACAACGGTAGCAACAACCCTGTGTCTAACCGCAACGGCAACAATTCCACTACTGGGTACAACATCAACATTGGCTTCCGCCCTGTGCTCTAGTATTATTCCAGATTATGTATTTTAAGGAATATGTACAGCGAAATATTAGATATTAAAGGGGTTTACTCCATCCTTAATTGGTAAATATGAATCATAGACAAGGTATTAGTAGAAATTTCGAATTTATAGTAGTCTAAAATAGGTTAAATATGAAAGAATATTAAATTATGAAAACAAATATAAATGTATGTTATCTATCTGGAACGATTATTTCAGATATTGAATTTAACTTCTTTTTTAATAGTAAAAAATTGATATCAAAGGCAATGTTTCTATTAAAGACAGAAGAAGGATTTAGAAATAGCAACATAGTTAAATCAATACAGTTGGAAGTGCGTGCATATGATGAAATGGCAGATTTGATTTATAGGGATTTTGCTATTGGAGATATAGTTATGCTACAAGCTTTTTTAGAAGGAGATAAGGTTATTTTAGAGAATGTGTTAAAAATGGAGAATAGTAAAAAAACACTTGACAACACAATCCAAAAAGATATAAAATAAGAACAACAAAAAACTAAAATTAAAAGGGAGTAGCTTTCAATTATTAATCAACAGTCGCGATACAAAAGAGTATCTGGTTAGTAAGCTATAAAAATAGTAAGCGAGACTTTTAAAAGGAAACAGAAAATCCTTTTAAAAGTCTTTTTTGATTTTTAAGCCAAGGGTGTTTTTGGGGACAGACCTTAAAAACACCCAAAACCCAAAAAGAGTAGCATAATTTTAGTAAAATTTGTTAAAAATAGAAATAAGGAGTGGTAAGTTTGGAAAACAAGCAAAAAGAAGCAAAATGGTTCAGCAAAAAAATAAGTGAAGTAGAAAAAGAACTAAACACAGATGTAGCAAAAGGCTTAGAAAGTGAAGAAGTTCAAAAAAGAAGAGAGAAATATGGTTTAAATCAATTAAAAGCAAAAAAGAAGAAGTCACTTGCCCAAAAGCTATTGGAGCAGTTTAAGGATTTTTCAATAATTGTCTTGATAATTGCTGCAATTGTTTCAGGAGCAGTAGGAATTGCTGAAGGAGAAGGGGTTACAGATACTATAATTATTTTGATTGTTGTAATTGTAAATGCAATTATAGGAGTAACCCAAGAGGCAAAGGCGGAAAAGTCTTTGGAGGCTTTGCAAAAGTTGACAGACCATGCGGCAAAGGTTATTAGAAATGGAGAGATAACTGTTGTTCCAGCAAAAGATTTAGTTCCAGGGGATGTGGTTGTTTTAGATACAGGTGATTATATCCCAGCAGATTTAAGGGTAATTGAAGCTGTAAATTTAAAATCACAAGAGGCATCTTTAACAGGAGAGTCTGTGCCAGTTGAGAAAAATACAGATGTAATTAAAGATAGCGAAGTTGGACTTGGGGATAGAGTGAATATGCTATTTTCTTCTAGCCTAGTAACATATGGCAGAGGAAAAGGTATAGTTGTTGCAACAGGAATGGAGACTGAGGTTGGAAAAATAGCAGGTATGCTTGATAGTACAGAAGAACAAACCACACCACTTCAAGATAAGTTAAATAAATTAGGTAAAACTTTGGGAATAGCAGCATTAGCAATTTGTGTATTCATATTTATAATTGGGCTAATTCAAGGAAAAGAACCAATTCATATGTTTATGACAGCTGTAAGCTTAGCAGTTGCAGCAATTCCAGAAGGTTTGGTTGCAGTTTCAACAATAGTTTTAGCAATTGGTGTGCAAAAAATGGTCAAGAAAAATGCGATTGTAAAAAAATTGCCAGCAGTTGAAACTCTAGGAAGTGCAACTGTTATATGTTCTGATAAAACTGGAACATTAACACAAAACAAAATGACAGTTGAAAAGGTATTTTGGAACAATGGAGTAAGAGAATTAAGCAATATCAAAGAAAACGAGATAGACGCACAGTTAAAAAAATTAGTATATGCAAATATGCTATGTAATGATACAAAAATATCAAATGACGGAACTTTAACAGGAGACCCAACAGAGACAGCCTTAGTTGATATGGCGTTTAAGTTAGATTTTGACCCAAGTATTTATGACAGAACACCAAGAATAGAAGAAGTGCCATTTGACTCAGATAGAAAACTAATGACAACTGTAAATGAACAAGACGGAAAATATATTGTTTATACAAAAGGTGGAATAGACGAATTATTATCAAGATGTACATCATATGAAATTAATGGAAAAATAAATGAAGACCTAGGAAGTTATATAAATAAAATAAGAGAACACAACGAAGAAATGGCAAAAGAGGCACTAAGGGTACTAGGATGTGCATATAAAGAATTAGACCATAAACCAACAAAAGAAGAAATGGAAAATATCGAAAGTAACTTAATATTTGTTGGAATGGTCGGAATGATAGACCCAGCAAGAGAAGAAGCAAAAGTTGCAGTTGAAAAATGTAAAACAGCAGGAATAAAAACTGTTATGATTACAGGTGACCACAAAATTACTGCAACAGCAATAGCAAAAAAATTAGGAATTTTAGAAAATGAAGATGAGGCAATAACAGGTGCAGAATTAGAAAAAATGACAGATGAAGAATTACAAAAAAATGTCAGAAAGTATTCTGTATATGCAAGGGTATCACCAGAGCACAAAGTTAGAATAGTAAAAGCATGGCAAAAAAATGGCGAAATAGTAGCAATGACAGGAGACGGAGTAAATGACAGCCCGGCCTTAAAAACAGCAGATATAGGCTGTGCAATGGGAATTGTAGGAACAGATGTAGCCAAAGAAGCAGCAGATGTAATCTTAACAGATGATAATTTTGCAACAATCGTATCAGCAGTAGAAGAAGGAAGAAGAATATATGACAATATCTTAAAAGTAATACAATTTTTACTATCAAGCAATGTAGGGGAAATAGTTGTATTATTCTTAGCAACATTACTAACACCAGTATTTGCAAAATGGTTTGGAATAACAGACATAACACATTTAGAAATATTATTGCCAATTCATATATTATGGATAAACTTAGTAACAGACTCATTACCAGCACTAGCATTAGCATTTGACCCAGCAAATAGTGATATAATGCAAAGAAAACCAGCAAAACCAAATCAAGGAGTATTTACAAAAGGAATGACTTGGAGGGTAATATACCAAGGAGCAATGATAGGACTTCTAACGCTTGCAGCATTTGCGATAGGACTAGGTACAACAACAACTCCAATAGATGGATTAACACTAGACCAATCTAAAATAGAAGTAGGTCAAACAATGGCATTTGTAACATTAGCATTATCAGAATTGGTACATGTATTTAATATAAGAAATAATAAAAAATCAATATTTAAAACAAAGGTATTTAATAATACAAAACTAATTTGGGCAGTGGTAGCATCAGCAGCATTAATGTTTGTAATTTTAGCAATACCAGGATTAAGAACAATATTTAGTATACCAGTATTACCAACACAAAATGTTTTGGAATTAGTAGGACTAATTTTAGCCCCACTAGTAATAGTTGAAATATTTAAATTATTCAAAGTAAATACAACAAAAGATGAATAAGGAATAAGAAAAAAGAAACTAATCAGGCAAAAGAAAATAAAATGAGCTTCTATTGCATAAAATGGTTTCTTTTTCTTGATATTTTGGTAAAAAAGTGGTAATATATCTGTATGAAAAAAGGAGATGAAAAGCAGATGAGTAATAAATTTTATATAACAACCCCAATTTACTACCCAAGTGGTAAATATCACATAGGAACAGCATATACAGAAGTTGTAACAGACAGCATAAAAAAATACGAAAAATTAAAAGGAAAAGACACATATATGCTAACAGGTTCAGACGAACATGGACAAAAAATACAAGAAAAAGCAGAACAAGCGGGAAAAACACCAAAACAATATGTAGATGAAATAGCAAAAGAAGCAAAAGAATTATGGGCAAAAATGGAAATAGAATATGATGATTATATTCAAACAACAGAAGAAAGACACACAAAAGCCGTACAAAAAATATTTGATCGTTTTATGGAACAAGGAGACATCTACAAAGGAGAATACGAAGGTTGGTACTGTGTACCTTGTGAAACATTTTTTACAGAAACACAATTAGTAGACGGAAAATGTCCAGACTGTGGAAGAGAAGTAAAACTAATGAAAGAGGAATCATATTTCTTCAATATGAAAAAATATGCAGACAGACTTTTAAAATATTATGAAGAACACCCAGACTTTATAAAACCAGCATATAGAAAAAACGAAATGATAAACAATTTTATAAAACCAGGATTAGAAGACCTATGTGTAACAAGAACATCATTTGACTGGGGAATAAAAGTCTTAAAAGACCCAAAACACGTAATTTATGTATGGGTAGACGCATTAACAAACTATTTAACAGCATTAGGTTATTTATCAGAAGATGATACATTATTCAAAAAATACTGGCCAGCAGATTTACAAGTAGTTGGAAAAGATATAGCAAGATTCCACTTAATATATTGGCCAATATTCTTAATGGCATTAGATTTACCACTTCCAAAAACAATATTAGTGCACAACTGGATAATGATGAAAGACGGAAAAATGTCAAAATCAAAAGGAAATGTAATATATCCAGAAACACTAATAGACAGATATGGATTAGACGCAACAAAATATTTTATATTAAAAGTTGTACCAGTATCACAAGACGGAGTATTTACACCAGAAGAATTTGTAGAAAGATATAATTGCGATTTATGTAATGATTTAAGCAATTTATTAAACAGAACAGTATCAATGGTGAACAAATACTTTGGTGGAATTGTTCCAAAATATAATGGAACACCAAATGAAGTAGACAAAGAATTTGAACAATTCACATTAGAACAAATCAGTAGATTTGAAGCTAAAATGGGAGAATACGAAATATCAAATGCACTACAAGAAATATGGACAATAGTTTCAAGAACAAACAAATATATAGATGAAACAATGCCATGGCAATTAGCAAAAGACGAAGAACAAAAAGAAAAGTTGCAATCATCAATGTATCATTTAATTGAAAATTTAAGAAAAATTGCAATTCTGATAAAACCATTTATGGAACATACATCAGAAAATATTTTGAGGCAAATAGGAATACAAGATGAAAGCTTAAAAACTTGGGAAAGTTTACAATCATATGACAAAATAGAAAATGCAAAAGTCATAGAAAAAGGCGAGCCAATATTTATGAGACTAAATGTAGAAGAAGAAATAGAATTTTTAAAAGAAGTAATGAAAAAATAAAGGCTAAAAGCTAAGATAGAGATAATAAGACGAGATATAAAACGAAGTAAAAGGGATGTAAAAAATATGGTAAATGATAGTAAATATCCTGTAAATATTTATAAAATCGAGACCAAAGGGAAAATAAATTTAAAAAAGATTTTTTTTATAATATTAATAATAATATCAACAGTATGTGCTTTAATAACTACACACTATATAATTATAACAATTAATGAATATAAGACATTTAAACGGTTATGAAAGAGAGCTAAAAGCATTAGAACTACAAGAACAAGAAAAGCAAGCAAAAATTTTGGAAGAAGTAGAACGAAAAAGACAAGAAAAGATACCTAAGCTGACAGAAGAAGGAAGGCAAAACATTTCTAGTATATATAAATCTGAAACAAAAAGAGCATTTTTGACATTTGATGACGGACCATCAACAGTTACACCGCAAATACTTGATATATTAGAAAAAGAAAATATAAAAGCAACATTTTTTGTACTAGGTTCTAGGGTGGAACAAATGCCAGAAATGACAAAAACAATATATGAAAAAGGACATTTTATAGCAAGTCATGGGTATTCACATATATACTCACAAATATATTCTTCGCCAGAAGCGGTTCTAAACGAATATAACCAAAGTATGGAAATAATAAGAGCTACTTTGGGAGTACCTGAATATAATTCACATTTATTCAGGTTCCCAGGTGGACTTGTAGGTGGAAAATATGCAGAAATAAAAAGTCAAGCAAAAGAATTATTATCTCAAAATGACATTCTATGTGTTGATTGGAACGCATTAAATGGAGATGCAGAAACAAATAACCTTTCACCTGAATTTGAACTTGCAAGATTGCAAGAAACAGTAGGAAGTAAAAATAGTGTAGTAATATTAATGCATGATGCACCTGCAAAAAGGGTAACAGCAGAAACTTTGCCACATATAATTTCATATTTGAGAGAACAAGGATATGAATTTAAAAATTTTTATGACATAATAAAATAATTTAAAATAGGAAGGAGTAGGAAACTTGCCAAAGGAAAATGCAATACAAGATAAATTAGAATATCTAGGATTAGATTTAGATAAAATACCAAGAATTCTAAAAAAAGATGATGATTTAGAATATAGAATATCAAAGACTTACAGACAAAATCAACATAGACAATATAGATATATACCAATTAAAGATATACAAATATTATTATCACCAACAAATAGACTAGACGATATTGAAGAAAAGTATAAAAAATCAAGTCCACTAGTAGATTATCTAGATAACAAAACAGAAGAAAACATTATTAAATATACAACTTTTTTAAAAATGCTAAATGAATTTAGCATAGAAGAAGTAGAAAAACTAGAAAAAGAGCAAGAAAATTTAAATAAAAAAATACCATTTAAAGTAAAATATGAAAGCAACTATTTATGGCAAATTTACTATTCTGAAAATACAGACAAATATTTTATGATAGTATCAACAGAAGATACAAACTACTCAGCATTTTTCTTCTTGTTAAAAAAACAATTAGAAAAAAAGAGAGCAACAAAAATATTTGTCCCAATAAAAAATGTAGAATGTAGCAATACATATTTAAAAAAATCAGAACTTGAAGATATAGAAAACTACTTATGGCTATTTACAAAAAGTTGGCCATTAGTATATGAAGTATATGACAAAAATGACAATTTGACTATACAAATAGTAGGAGAAACAGAAATATATCAAAAAGTAAAAAGCCAATATAAAATAACATTAGAAAACGAAGAAGAAGCAATTAAATTTTATAAACTACTAAAAGCAATGTTCATATTACAAACAGAATTAGCATCATACTTTACATTTAGAACAAATATCTCTAAAAATGGTGAAATCGAATTCTATTTAGAAGACGAAAAAATAGAATATGTAGATATAGCCCAGTGGCTAAAAGAACAATATCATAATGGAGAAGAAAGACAAAAACAAACAGAAGACTTAATTGAAACAAGCAAAGAAAAACTAAATCAATTAAAAATAGAAATTGCAGCACAAGAATATGAATATTTAGCGAAAGAAAAGCAAATATCAACATTTTTAGAATGTAAAAAAACATTTTTCGGTAGATTTAAATACTACTTTAAATATAGTGGCAAAAAGAATAAAAACAAAAAAGAACAAGAACACTTGGAAGAAGTGGAAGAAATTGACGAAACAGGAATTAATGCACAAAATGAAGAAGAATTAAATGTACCAACTAAAAGAAGAAAAAAATCAAAATATACAATTGAAGAACTAATAGAATTATATAAAAGTATAGAAGCAAAAGAACACGAACTAAAAAACTTAGTTATGGACATCAATAGCCTAAAATTGAAACATAAAAATATGCAAAAGAAAATCGAAAATGCAGCAGCTTTTATACAAGAAATAGACAACCACAAAAAAAGTATATTTGAATTCTGGAAATATAGCAACAAAGACGAAATAGCATCATTACCAGAAGGAGAAGCAGAAGAACTAAACATAACAAAAAAAATAACAAAAACATTTGACTATGAAGAAGACCTAGAAAAATTCGGTAGAAATATGGACGAACTACAAAGGAAAGTCCTAAATAAAGATGAAACAGACAGTGTATTTATAACATCAACAAATATTGTAAACTTGCTAAACAAAATTAAAATAAATGAATTTTTACCAAAAGACATAGAAAACAAACTAAAAGAGCTGAAAAAAGAAGCTGTTCAAGAAAAAACTTTAACAGACGAAGAATTTGACATATTTGGTGGGACATTCCAAGACAGCACAAAAATATCAAAAATAAAAAACAAAAAACATAGAGAATTACCAAAAGACAGATTTAATATACTAGAAATAAATAAAAACACAAAACAACTAGGCTTTAAAATGACACTAGAAAAAATAATATCTAGCATAAAAGAAGCAGTAAGCAAAGTAAACACAACAGAAGAAATACCAGTATATAAAGCAGTATTAGACGACAAATTAGACGATAGACAAATAAACGTATTCAACATAAACCCGGAAGAAGAAATGCAAGAAGCAGTAAAAAAGAAAAGTAAAAAAATAAACTTTTACAAAATAAACTTACCACAAGGCTCAAACGCAGTCAGCTTTACAAATTGCATCTTCTATGACAACCAAAACAAAACATTGCCAGTTGGCCAAGACATCTCCACAAAAATTTTGGTGGACACTTCAAAACTAAATTTAAGCTTAAACAGTAAATCCACTTTTAGAATCCTTGACTTTGAAGATGAGACTGATGACTTCTCTGATGTAAGTGTCAAAACTGTTAATGTATTTGAGTTTGATGCTTAAATTGCCACCGGGGACGGACCTTTTTGGCAGATTCCTGCCAAAGGGGACGGTTCTTCTTGGCAGGTTTCTGCCAAGAGGGACGGATGTTCTTGACGTAAGGTTTCAAATTTGGGATTTTTGTGAAATTTTTTTGAAAAGTTGTGGACTTTTTTATTAATGTGTGCTAATATGTATTGGTACACATTATATTTGCCGGTGTGGCGGAATTGGTAGACGCACACGACTCAAAATCGTGCGGGAAACCATGTGGGTTCGAGTCCCACCACCGGTACCAAAAAGCAATTAGTCAAAAATGACATGATTGCTTTTTTATGTTATAGGAAAGTTCTCCTTTCCTATAACATAAAATGCTACAATCGCTATTGCCTTCGAGATTTTCTCATTACATTCGAAAACTCGAATCGGCGAGAAGAAAAGGTGGCAAAGCCACTTTTCTTGTATTTGCAAATAACTTCTTAATATGATATAAATAGAAAAAAAGGAGAAAATAAAAAATGAAAAAGCAACACAAAATATTAATAATAGCAATAATCATATTACTATTAACCACAGGAGTAGTAATCTACACTACCCAAATAAAAATAAAAGGGCAAAAGCAGGCAGAAACAATTCAAAACAACATACCAGAAAACAATCAAAATATTGACAACGAACACAATAAAGAATTTGAGATAAATTATAGTCAAAGGAAAGACCTAGGAATAGAAGAAATGGCAAAAGGAATATATACTTTTGGTGGAAACGTGACAATCATAATAGAGAAAGATATGGTATATGAACTAAAAAATGCATTAGAGCAAAACGTTATAAGTGTAGAAGACATATTAGAGCAAGCTAAAAAAGATAAAGCAAATGGAATATGTGAAGCCAGAGAATATAAAGATGGTGGGAGCATAGAATATTTATATCCAGAATACACAATTTTAAAATGCAATAAATTAAATGGGAATAAGAACGTATATATAGGATTTAAAGGCGGAATACTGGATATGTTAAATAAAGCCTTAGAACGTAGAGATTAAAGGAGTGTCCCCTTTGGCAAAAAATTGCCAAAAAGGTCCGTCCCCAATGGCAGGAATCTGCCAAAAAGGTCCGTCCCCAGTGGCAGGAAAAGGAGGAAAATAATGTTAAAATTAAAAAATATAACCAAGACGTACATAAGTGGAGATGAAAAAGTAGAGGCTTTAAAAGGTATAGACATACAATTTAGGGAATCTGAGTTTGTGTCTATATTAGGGCAAAGTGGATGTGGGAAGACAACACTATTAAATATAATAGGTGGGTTAGATAGATATACAAGTGGAGATTTAATAATTAATGGTAAGTCTACAAAAGACTTTAAGGATAGAGATTGGGATACATATAGAAATCACAGTATCGGTTTTGTGTTCCAAAGTTACAATCTAATACCACATCAAACAATACTATCAAATGTGGAATTGGCACTAACAATTTCAGGGGTGTCTAAAAAAGAGAGAAGAGCAAGGGCTATAAAGGCTTTGGAAGATGTAGGATTAAAAGAGCAAATTAATAAAAAGCCAAATCAATTGTCAGGTGGGCAAATGCAAAGAGTTGCAATAGCAAGGGCATTGGTAAATAATCCTGATATTATTTTGGCAGATGAGCCAACAGGTGCATTGGATACAAAGACAAGTGTGCAGGTAATGGAGATTTTGAAGAAGATTTCTAAAGATAAATTGATTATAATGGTTACTCATAATCCGGATTTAGCAGAGAAGTATTCTAGCAGGATTATAAAGATACTAGATGGTAAAATAACAGATGACTCTAATCCATACGAAACAGAGGAAAAGAAATCAAATAAAGAGAAAGTAAGATTTACATCAATGAAGTTTTTCACAGCATTAAGACTAAGCCTAAATAACCTAATGACCAAAAAAGGAAGAACATTATTAACATCATTTGCAGGGTCAATTGGAATTATAGGAATAGCTCTGATACTTGCAATATCAACAGGTGTACAAAATTACATAAACAAAGTTGAAGAAGACACACTATCATCATATCCAATTAGTATAGAAGAATCAACAATTGATATGTCAAGTATGATGGAAGCTATGATGGGTCAAACAAATAGTGATACATCAAATTATGAAGACAGAAAAATCTATTCTTCAGATATAATGGGAGAAATGATTACAACACTTTCTAACAAGGTGGAGAATAATAATTTAACAGAACTTAGAAAGTATATTAAAGAAGGAAATAATGGAATAACAGAAAACAGCAATGCAATTCAATACAATTATAATTTAAATATGAATTTATATAAGGAAGACACAGAAAATGGCATTGTTAGAGTTAATCCAAGTACTGTTATGAATGCACTTGGAATGGGAGAGATGTTAGAAGCAAGGAACAATTCTTCAATGTATTCAATGATGTCTGGAAATTCTACAATGCAAATGGCAAGTAATACAGATGTATGGACAAAGATGTTAGATAATGAAACTTTACTACATTCACAATATGATTTATTAGCAGGAAGTTGGCCTAAAAATTATAATGAGGTGGTTTTAATTGCTACTGAGGATAATGAAATAAGCGATTATACTTTATATGCATTAGGACTAAAAGACCAAAAAGAGTTAGAGAAAAAATGGAATGCAGTTCAAAAGGGTGAAGAGATTTCAGAAGAAGAGCAAACAAGCTATACTTATGAAGAACTATTAGATTTATCGTTTAAACTAATTCTAAATTCTGATTATTATCAAAAGGAAAATGGCGTGTGGCTAGATAAAAGTGATGATGACGAATATATGAAAAACAGATTAGGTGAAGCGGAAGAAATCAAAGTTGTAGGAATTATAAGACAAAATGACCAAACAGTTGCAGCGTCAATGGCAGGTGGAATTGGATATTTAAAAGAACTAGAAGAATATGTTATTAATAAATCAAATGATGCTGAGATAGTAAAAGAACAAAACGAAAACAAAGAAATAAACGTATTTTCAGGGTTGAAATTCCCAACAGATGAAGAAAGAAATGCAAATTTTGACTATAATTCATTATCAAATGAACAAAAAATGGCAATGAGTAGGCTAAGTAGTGAACAAATAGCTCAAATGATGGAAGCATATACAGAAAATAAAAATGCAAGCTATGAGAAAAATTTAGAAAAATTAGGTGCAATTGATTTAGATAAGCCAACATCAATTAGTATATATCCAAAAAACTTCGAGGCAAAAGAAAAAATATCAACAGCGATAGAAGAGTATAATCAAAAACAAAGAGATGAAGGTAAAGAAGAAAATGTAATAAATTATACTGATTTAGTAGGAATTATGATGAAGTCTGTAAGTCAAATTGTAGATATTATAAGTTATGTGCTAATTGCATTTGTTGCAATATCACTTATTGTATCATCAATTATGATTGGAATTATAACTTATATATCAGTTTTAGAGAGAACTAAGGAAATAGGAATTTTAAGAGCAATTGGTGCTTCTAAAAAGGACATTTCGAGAGTATTTAATGCAGAAACTTTTATAATAGGTTTTATATCTGGATTATTAGGAATAGGAATTACAATGTTGCTTACGATACCAATTAATAGTGGAATTTATGCGATAACAGGTGTTGCTGTTAAAACTATGGTTCCACCAGTTGCTGGGGTTGTTTTAGTTCTAATTAGTATGTTCCTTACTATAATTGCAGGGCTAGTTCCTTCTAAAATGGCTAGCAAGAAAGACCCAGTTGTGGCATTAAGAACAGAATAAGGAAATTTGGGACATTTGGGGACGTTTCCTTTTGGACATTTTGTCCATTTTGGGACACATCTCTTTCAAAAAATCGATGTTTTTGGCTCCGCCCCCAAAAACATCAAAACTTTTTTGACCTGTCCCAAAAAGTTTTGCGAAATGCAAAAAGTTAATCAAAAGCTCTTGCAAAACTAAATAAATGTGATATAATATAAAGCAATATTGAAAAAACAATAACAAGGACAACACAAATAATACAATAACTCACAGAGAGCCAAAGACTGGTGAAAATTTGGCAGGTAAAAATTATTTGTTATCACCTTAGTTTGTCGCTAAATTGAAACAACAGTAAATTAGCCGTAAATCTGCGTTAAAGATAACAAAGAGAGAGTAAATAAAAAAACAAATTTACTCTAACTTAGGTGGTACCGCGGAAATAAAATCTTTTCGTCCTAAATAAGCAGGATGAAGAGATTTTTTGATGTTAAAAGGAGGAATTTTTATGTACAAAAAAGTAGAATTACCACAAGAAGGTTTTGTGGGAATCGAGAGAGAAGTTGCGAAACAATGGAAAGAGAAAGACATAATTAAAAAGAACTTTGCTATGAATGAAGGGAAAAGATATTTTACATTTTATGATGGCCCTCCAACAGCAAATGGAATGCCACATGTTGGGCATATTGAAACAAGAGTTATAAAAGATATTATCCCAAGATACAAAGTAATGAAAGGATATCATGTAATACGTAAAGCAGGATGGGATACACATGGACTACCAGTTGAGCTTGAAATCGAGAAAAAACTAGGTATTTCTGGAAAAGAACAAATAGAAGAATATGGAGTAGAAGATTTTGTTAAACAATGTAAAGAAAGTGTATTTACATATGTTCACAAATGGGAAGAGATGACAGAAAAGGTTGGATATTGGGTTGATATGGAAAATCCATATGTTACATATCATAATGATTATATAGAGTCTGTATGGTGGGCTTTGAAACAAATGTGGGAAAAAGGTTTGTTATATGAAGGTCACAAAGTTATGCCATATTGTCCTAGATGTGGAACAGCCTTATCTTCACACGAGGTTGCGCAAGGTTATAAAGATGTAAAAGACTTAACTTGTATTGCAAAATTCAAAGTTGTTGGTGAAGATAAATATATTCTAGCTTGGACAACAACACCATGGACATTGCCTTCAAACTTAGCTCTTTGTGTTAATAAAGCTTATGAATATGCAGAAGTTAAAGCAAATATTGGAACAGATGATGAGCCAGTATATGAAAATTACATATTAGCAAAAGATTTAATTGATACAGTGCTAAAAGAGACACCATATGAGTTAGTAAAAACATTCAAAGGTGAAGAGTTACTAGGTACAAAATATGAAAGATTAATGCCTTTTGGAGAAGTTGAAGGAAAAGCATTTGAAGTAATTCACGGAGATTACGTAACATTAACAGATGGTACAGGAATTGTTCATATTGCACCTGCATATGGAGAAGACGACAGTTTAGTTGCAAAATTAAATGGAATTACATTTATTAATTTAGTTGATAAATCTGGAAAATTTGTAGCAGATGTAGAGCCTTGGGCAGGAAGATTTGTAAGAGACTGTAACGAAGATATTTGTAAATGGTTAAAAGAAGAGAACAAGCTATTTAGCAAAGAAAAACACTTACACTCATATCCACATTGTTGGAGATGTGACACACCACTACTTTACTATCCAAAGGAGAGTTGGTTTGTTGCAATGAGCAAACTAAGAGATGAATTAGTTGCAAACAACAATAAAGTTAATTGGTATCCTGATACAATAAGAACAGGAAGATTCGGAAAATTCTTAGAGAATGTAATTGACTGGGGAATTTCAAGAGACAGATATTGGGGAACACCACTACCTGTATGGACTTGCGAAGACGAAGAATGTGGACACAAAGAATGTATTGGTTCAATTAAAGAATTAAAACAAAAAGCAATTGAATGTCCAGATGATATAGAATTACATAAACCATATATAGACAATGTACATTTAAAATGTCCAAAATGTGGCAAAGAAATGCACAGAGCAAAAGAAGTTATAGACTGTTGGTTTGATTCTGGTTCAATGCCTTTTGCACAATGGCATTATCCATTTGAAAATAAAGAAATGTTTGATAAAAATTTCCCAGCAGGATTTATATCAGAAGCAATTGACCAAACAAGAGGATGGTTCTACACATTAACAGCAATAGGAACAGCATTATTTGGAAGAACTCCATTTGAAAACTGTATAGTTTTAGGACACGTATTAGACGAAAAAGGACAAAAAATGTCTAAGTCAAAGAAAAATGGTGTAGACCCAATGACATTATTAGACACAATAGGAGCAGATGCAACAAGATGGCATTTCTATACTTGTTCAGCGCCTTGGCTTCCAACAAGACTTGGTATAAACAATGTACAAGAAACACAAAGGGGATTTATATCAACATTATGGAACGTATACTCATTCTATGTTCTATATGCAGAAATAGACAAATTTAATCCATTAAATTATAGTGATTTCAAACTTACAAATATTATGGATAAATGGATAATTTCTAAGTTAAATACATTAGTTGAAGAAGTTGACAAAAAACTAGAAGAATATGATATTATATCAGCAGCACTAGCAATTGAAGACTTTACAGACGAACTTTCAAACTGGTATGTACGTAGAAATAGAGAAAGATTTTGGGCTCAAGAATTAAATGACGAAAAAATAGGAGCATATGTAACATTATACAAAGTATTAACAACATTAGTAAAAATATCAGCACCATTTGTACCATTTGTAACAGAAGAAATCTATCAAAATCTAGTAGTTGGATTAGACAAAAATGCGCCTGAAAGTGTACATTTATGCTTATGGCCAGAAGTGGATAAAATAGCTATAAATCCAGAACTAGAAAAAGAAATGGACTTAGCATATAAAATTGTAAAATTAGGAAGAAGCGCAAGAAATTCTGCAAATATTAAAAATAGACAACCATTATCAGAAATGCTAATTTCAGTAGATACATTGCCAGATTATTATTCAGACATAGTAAAAGAAGAATTAAACGTAAAATCAATCAAACTAGGTGCAGAAATGTCAGAATACGTAAACTTTGAAATTAAGCCAAACTTGCCAGTACTTGGAAAAGAATATGGGAAATTAATACCTAGAATTAGACAAGAAATTGCTAACAAAAATCAAATGGACTTAGCAAACACTGTAAAAAATGGCGGAGTAGAATACATCGAAATAGATGATACTCAAATTGAATTAAATGCAGAAAACTTACTAATAACAATGCAAGGAAAAGAAGGATTTGCATTTAGTGGTGAAGGAGAAATTGGTGTTGTATTAGATACAAACATAACTCCTGAGCTAAAAGAAGAAGGATATGTAAGAGAAATACTTTCAAAGGTTCAAAATATGAGAAAAGACAAAGAATTTGAAGTATTAGACAATATCAAACTATATGTATCAGGAAACGGAATGCTAGAAAAAGTTGTAAAACAAAACGAAGAAGTAATTAAACACGACACATTAGCAGTAGAAGTAGTTTATGGTACAGATAGAGAAACATACACAGAAACAAATATCAATGGAGAAAAATTAAATATTGATGTAGAAGTTGTGTAAAAGAAAAGTGGTTTTTATTGTATAGCAAATTTGATTTTGCTATATAATAAAAACAGTGTTATAATATAGAAAAACATACAAGGGGGAAGAAAAATTGATTAAAAAAGTAGGAATATTGGCAAATGGTGGAGACGTATCAGGATTTAATGCAGTTATAAGAGCAATTGTAAAAACAGCAGAAAATCACAATGTAGAATGCTATGGAATAATAGACGGATATAATGGATTATTAAAAAAAGACTTTGAAAGATTAAGTACAGCAGCTGACGGAAATGCAATAGGAATATTGCCACAAGGTGGTTCAATAATTGGCTCATCAACAAATGCAAACTTATTCAATTACAAAGTTGTAAATGAAGACGGAAGTGTAGAATTCAAAGATGTATCAGACCAAGCAATAGCAAATATAAAAGAATTTGGATTTGACTGTATATTCACATTAGGTGGAGACGGAACACAAAAATCAGCAAGAGACTTTTCAACAAAAGGAGTAAATGTAATAGGAGTTCCAAAAACAATAGACAATGACGTAGCTTGTACAGAAATCACATTTGGATACAACACAGCTGTATCTGTTGCAATGGAAGCATTAGACAGATTACACACAACAGGAGCAACACATCACAGAATAATGGTACTAGAAGTAATGGGAAGATATGCTGGCTGGATAGCCCTAGAAGCAGCAATAGCAGGTGGTGCAGACGTAGCATTAATACCAGAAATACCATATGACATAAACAGAGTAGCAACAAAAATAGAAAACAGAAAGAAAAGGGGAAAAAGTTTCAGCGTAGTAGTAGTAGCAGAAGGAGCAACACCAATAGGTGGTGAACTTACAGTAATGAACACAAGAGACAACGGAGCAGGAGTAGACAACACAAAACTTGGTGGAATTGGAGAAGTAGTGGCAAAACAACTACAAAACCTAACAGGACTAGAAGCAAGAAACACAACATTAGGATATATGCAAAGAGGCGGAACACCAACAGCATTTGATAGAGTGCTATCAACAAAATATGGAACAAAAGCAATGGAACTAGCATTAGAAGAAAAATTTGGAAGATTAGTAGTAATAAAAAATGGAAAACTAGACAGTGCTACGCTTGACGATGTAGTTGGAAATAACACAAAAATTGGAGCAGCATCAGGAAATACAGCAGAAAGTAACTTGAGAAAGATAGAAATGGATGACGATTTGATAAAAACAGCAAGAAACATAGGAATAAACTTAGGAGATTAATGATGCTTTTGGGTGTTTTTGGGGACAGTCCTTAAAAACACCCAAAGAAAAAAAGGTAGATAGAAAAGTAACAAAAGATTTGGGTGTTTTTAAGGTCTGTCCCCAAAAACACCCAGAAAGAAAGGATAATATAAAAATGGAAAAGAAAAAGATAATAATAATTTCACTAATAACAATTGCTATTGTAGCAATAATTGTAGGAATAGTTTGCTTCTTCGCATTTGGCAACAAAAATGACAATAACAGTGATGAACAACAAACAAATAAAGTAAGCGAGTTATATGAAAATTTAAAAGCAAAAGAAACATATAGTTTTACAACTACATTAGATGACAAAAATAAAGAAGTCTATGTCAAAGGTAACAATGCGGGATATACAGAAACTTTATATAATGGAGAACTTTCTAAATATATAATCAAAGACGGAAACTCATATTTGATTAGAGATGAAAGTAAAGAGTATTATACTTATAGTAATAATCAAACAGACTTGAATAAAGTTGAGAAAATACTAGGAAATCTTGCAGGTGTAGAGTTTACAACTGGAAAAGAAAATGTAAACAACAAGAAGTATCAATATATGGAATATAACCAATCAACAGGATTTACAATGATGTCTTCAACACAATTAGCATCAAGTGAAGATGTGAAAACTAGATTTTATTTTTCAGGAGATAAATTAGCATATATAAAAACTATTGTAGGTGAAAAGGAAGAATTATTAAAAGTTGAGATTTCAGACAAAGTAGATAGTAAGTTGTTTGAAATTCCAGCAGATTATCAAGAAAAATAGATTGTATTTTGGGAACAGGACAAAACTTTTTGGGACAGGCCAAAAAAGTTTCGAAAAAAGACGTTTTGGGCCTGTCCCAAAAAATCCAAAAGGAGAAATGATTATGTTAAAAGAAAAATATAATCCAAAAGAGTTTGAAGATAGCCTATATGAAAAATGGGAGAAAAATGGGTACTTTAAGCCAAATATGGATAAAAGCAAAGAAAGTTATTGTATAATGATGCCGCCACCAAATGTAACAGGAAAGCTACATATGGGGCATGCTTTAGATGATACAATACAAGATATTCTAATTCGTTTCAAAAGAATGCAAGGCTATAATACATTATGGCTTCCTGGTTCAGATCATGCTGCAATATCAACAGAAATGAAAGTTGTTGAAAAATTAAGAAATGAAGGTAAAACTAAGCAAGAGCTAGGTAGAGAAGGGTTCTTAAAAGAAGCTTGGGATTGGACAGAATTATATGGTGGAACTATACAAACACAACAAAAGAAATTAGGATGTTCTTGCGATTGGGAAAGACGTAGATTTACCTTAGACAAAGGTTTATCAGAAGCTGTTTTAGAGCAGTTTGTTAGCCTATATGAAAAGGGATTAATCTACAAAGGTACAAGGATGATTAATTATTGCCCAAGTTGTAAAACTTCAATTTCTGATGCAGAAGTAGAATACAAAGAAGAAGCAGGTCACTTGTGGCATATTCGTTACAAAATAAAAGATACTGATAAATACATAATAGTAGCAACAACAAGACCAGAGACAATGCTTGGAGATACAGCTGTTGCAGTTCACCCTGATGATGAAAGATACAAAGATTTGGTTGGAAAAACTTGTATTTTACCAATTATGAATAAGGAAATCCCAATAATTGCAGATGATTTTGTAGATAAGGACTTCGGGACAGCCTGTGTAAAAATTACGCCCGCGCACGATATGAACGACTATCAAGCTGGATTAAGACATAATTTAGAAATAATAGAAGTATTTGATGAAAATAATAAAATGGGTGATTTAGTTCCTGAATATAAAGGAATGGACTTGTTGCAAGCTAGAAAAGAAATTGTAAACAAATTAAAAGAAATAGGAGCATTGGTAAAGGAAGAAGAACATGTTCACAATGTAGCAAAATGTGAAAGATGTAAAAACACAATAGAACCCAAAATTTCTGAGCAATGGTTTGTTTCAATGAAAGACTTAGCAAAAAGAGCAGCAGACAGTGTTAGAAATGATGAAGCAAAATTTGTTCCTAAAAAATATGAAAAAAATTACTTTAATTGGCTAGATAACACACAGGACTGGTGTATATCAAGACAATTATGGTGGGGACATCAAATTCCAGCATATTATTGCGACGAATGTGGACATATAAATGTAGCAAAAGCACAACCTGAAAAATGTGAAAAATGTGGAAGTACTAAACTACATCAAGATGAAGATACACTAGACACATGGTTTAGTTCAGCATTATGGCCATTTTCAACACTAGGTTGGCCAAACACAGAAACAGAAGATTACAAAATGTTCTATCCAACAAATGTGCTAGTAACAGGATTTGATATTATAACTTTTTGGGTATCAAGAATGATGTCACAAGGATTAGAATTTACTGGAATAGCACCATTTAAAGATATTCTAATCCACGGAATGGTACGTGACAGTCAAGGAAGAAAGATGTCAAAAACATTAGGAAACGGAATTGACCCATTAGAAATAATTGATGAATATGGAGCAGATAGTTTGAGATTTTCTCTATTATCTGGAACAACAATGGGAAATGATATAAGATACATTCCTGAGAAATTAGAACAGGCAGCAAATTTTGCAAACAAAATTTGGAATGCAGCGAAATTTATCATAATGAACACACCTGATAAAGAAAAAGTAAAAGAAGTTCTAAGCTCAATAAATACAGCACCTTTGGCAATTGAAGATAAATGGATACTAAACAAGTTAAATAAACTAGTTGTTGATATAACTAGAAACATAGAAAATTACGATTTAGGTGTAGCGCTAGATAAAATATATAATTTTGTATGGAATGAATTTTGCGATTGGTACATAGAAATGGTAAAACCTAGAATATATAGCGAAAACGAAGAAACAAAAGTAGTTGTAAGTAGTGTGCTAAACTATGTATTATCAGTTGCTTTAAAATTATTACACCCATTTATGCCATTTGTAACATCAGAAATTTACGAGAACTTAGTTAATGTTGATGACAACGAATTAATGATTTCTGAATGGCCAACACAAAAGCAATTTGCATTTGAAAAAGAAGAACAAATAATTGAAAAAATAAAAGACATCATAGTAGAAATCAGAAATGTAAGAAGTACAAAAAACATACATCCAAGCAAAAAGTCAGAATTAATATTTGTAACAAATACATATAAGGAAGAACTAAAAGAATTAGAACAAGTATTATTGAAGTTAGGATTTGGAGAAAAATTAACGATACTTGAAGAAAAAGGGCAATTTGCCGAAAATTCAATCAATATAATAAAAGATGGTATAGAATTGTATATGCCTTTACAAGGTTTAATTGATTTAGAAGAAGAGCGCAAAAGATTAGAAACAGAAAAGACAAAATTGGAAGCAGAAGTTGCAAGATGTGAGAAAATGCTTTCTAATCCAGGTTTTGTAAATAAAGCTCCACAAGCTAAAATTGATGAAGAAAAAGCTAAGCTTGAGAAATATAAAGAAATGCTTGCAAAAGTAGTAGAAAGTTTAAAATAGTTATGGCAAATAAAAAAGCTATGTCAAAATAGACATAGCTTTTTTTGTCGAAAACTTTTCAATAAACGACAAAACTTCTGTAATTTCGCTCTTGGAAAAAAATGGAAAGTAAATTATAATAAGAAAAACTAAGGAGGAAATAAAAATGGAATCAAAATTTTATGAAGAAGACAAGCTTCTAGTTTTAAAAATAACAGAAGAAATTGATGACCATAAGGTACAAGAGATAAGGAGGAAAGCAGATTATGAAATGGAGAGATATATGCCTAGAAAAGTTATATTTGATTTTGATAGTGTCACTTTCATGGATAGTGCCGGAATCGGACTAATAATAGGAAGATACAAATTTGCAAATATGATAGGAGCAAAATTAGAGCTCAAAAATTTAGGTCAAAGTATAAAAAGAATATTTGAAATGAGTGGAGTGCTAAAACTAGTGGGTGTTTTTGGGGACAGTCCTTAAAAACACCCAAACAAAAAATGTAAATAGAAAAGAAACAAGAAGTTTGGGTGTTTTTAAGGTCTGTCCCCAAAAACACCCAAAAGGAAAGGATAGATATGAAAGAAGAGTTTAAAAATGAAATGAAATTAGAGTTTATTAGCAAGTCAGCAAATGAAGCTTTTGCAAGGATTACAGTTGCTGCGTTTGCTTCTCAATTAGACCCTAGTTTGGAAGAGTTGGCAGATATAAAAACTGCGGTGTCAGAGGCTGTTACAAATTGTATTGTTCATGGATATGATAAAAGCCAAGGAATTGTGAAGATTGTGGCTAAGTTAAAGGAGAATGAAATTTTTATAGAGATTTCTGATAAAGGTAAAGGTATTGAAAATGTGGATGCTGCAAAAGAGCCACTATATACTACAAAGCCTAATTTGGAAAGGTCAGGTATGGGCTTTACTATTATGGAGAGTTTTATGGACAAGCTTGAAGTTCAGTCTATTGTAGGTTTGGGTACAAAGGTTACAATGAGTAAAAAAATTAAGCCTAAGCAAGATACAGAAGACGATTTTGAAATGACAGCAACAACTGTAACAAATTCATAAACAAAAGATTAAAAGAAAAGTGGGGTAATTATGTACGAAAATGATATGGAATCTATAAAAAAAGCCCAGCAAGGTGATAAGTATGAACTAGAGAAATTAATCAATCATAATAATGGATTAATTTGGAGCATTGTTAGAAGATTTAATGGCAGAGGTTATGAGTTAGATGATTTATATCAAATTGGTTGTATTGGATTTATCAAGTCTATAAAAAGGTTTGATACTAATTTTGAAGTTAAACTTTCAACATATGCTGTTCCATATATGATAGGTGAGATAAAAAGATTTATTAGAGATGATGGACCTATTAAAGTTAGTAGAAGTATAAAAGAACTAGGAATGAAAATAAATGAATTGCAGAGGAGTTATTTGATAAAAAATGGAAGAGAAATAAAAATTGAAGAAATACAAGAAGAATTGAAAGTCACAAAAGAAGATATAAGTCTTGCACTAGAAGTTTCAAAAGGAGTAGAGTCGATTGAAAGTGCAACTTACATAAATAATAAAGACGGAAATCAAATTAATTTAATAGATAAAATTTCAACAGATAAAAACGAAGAAGAAATTATTACAAATAAAATAGCAATAAAAGAACTTATAAATGGATTAAAACAAAATGAACAACAAGTTATAATGCTAAGATTTTTTAAAGATAAAACTCAAGCTCAAGTAGCCAAGATATTAGGAGTTTCGCAAGTTCAAGTTTCAAGAATTGAACGAAGGGTTTTAGAGCAAATGAAAATGAAGCTAAGTTCATAAAATCAAGGTTCGAGATAAAAAACAAGCAATATAAGAAAAGTTCAAGATAAAAAATAAGCAATATAAGTTTAAATTATAATCAATTAGAAGGGAATTTGTAATGAAAAAATTTTTAACATATTTTTTCTTGTTCGTATTTATCTGTTTTATTTTGCCAGCATTATTAACAAAAAAGGAAAAGCCAGCAAATTCAGATATTGCAGAAAATACAGCAACTGAGACAAAACAGGAAGAAAATACAGATAATACTCAGCAAACAGAATATAATTATGCAAAATATGGGACAATAAAATTATTGCACAGCAAAACAGGAGAAATAGAAGAGATACCAATAGATACATATTTGTATAATGTTGTATCAGCAGAAATGCCAGCAACATATGAATTAGAAGCATTAAAAGCACAAGCAATAGTTGCTAGAACATACACAATATATAAAGCCCAAAATCCGAAACACGAAAATGCGGACATATGTGATGATTCCACTTGTTGCCAAGCGTGGGTTTCAAAAGATGTTAGATTATCTAGGTGGGAGGAAAATGTAAGAGAAAGCAACTGGACAAAAATTGAGCAGTGTGTAAATGAAACAAAAGGAAAAATTGTTACATATGAAAATAAACCAATAAATGCGTTTTTTCATGCCAATAGTGGTGGAACAACAGAAATGCCAGTAAATGTTTGGGGTGGCTCAAATTTTCCATATTTGCAGGTGGTAGAAACGGCAGGCGAAGAAGGCTACAACCAATATGCGTCACAAGTAGTTTTAAGTCCAGATGATTTAATTGCTAAATTGAAAGCAAAATATCAAGATATTCAAATTAATTTTGACAGTGGTGAAGACATAAAAGTGTTAGACTATACAGACAGCAAAAGAGTAAAGACTGTTAAATTTGGAAATCACGAGCTTTCAGGTGTTGAGACAAGAACTTTATTAGGATTAAGGTCAACTAATTTTAAAATTGAAAATGAAAATGGAAATATTAAATTTTCAGTAGTTGGTTATGGACATGGTGTTGGAATGAGCCAGACTGGTGCTGATGCAATGGCAAAACAAGGGAGTACATGTAATGATATTATAAATCATTTTTATGTTGGAGTAGAAATTAAAGATATAAATTCGTTATAAATGTATATTCTTCTAAAAAAAGGAAATACTTGTATTAACAAAGTATTTAAGGAGGATTATATGAGAAGAAATTCAAGAAAACCAAACCGTCAAACAAAATCACTTAGTGATAAAATTATTATTTATTCTTGCATAGCAGTAGCAATACTTGCAGCAATTTTAATAGGGCTACTTTTATATAGTAAATCTTTAAGTGATGATGTAAAAGAAGGAACTATGACATTAGAGCAAATGGCAAATATTAATAAGAATAATGAAAAAGAAGATACACAAAGTGCAAGTACAGAAATAGGAAAAAGTGTAGAAGATGCTAAACAAGAGACAAACACAACAAATAATACAACTTCTAACAACACAGTAGCAAATACAACAACAAAAAATACAAATACATCAGTAAATACAACTAAGACAAATACTAATTCAACTAAAAGCAATACTGCGGCAAATACAGCAACAGCTAAAAAGGAAGAGCCTAAAAAGGAATTAAGTTTTGCAAAGCCAGTAGATGGAGAAATTATGAAGGAATTTGCAAAGGATAATTTAGTTTATTCTAATACATTAGAAGAATGGGTTACACATTTAGGAATTGATATAAAAGCAGAGAAAACAACTGTTGTAAAATCAGCAGAAGCAGGGAAAGTTAAATCAATTAAAAATGACCCTAGATATGGGTTAACTGTTGTAATTGAGCATGATAACGGATATCAAACAGTTTATTCTAATCTTTTAACTGCTGAATTTGTAGTTGAAGGTGAAAAAGTAGATAAGGGACAAACTATTGGTACTGTTGGTAATACAGCTGCTTTTGAAAGTGGAGATGAGCCACATCTTCATTTTGAATTATTAAAAGATTCTATTCAAGTTGATCCAAGTATTTATTTAAAATAATTATAGAAATATAAAAACAGACAGGTATTTTACCTGTCTGTTTAGGAGTTATACTTCTTCTTCAAATGGAATCATTGTAGTAAGGAGTTTGTCTCCGCAAAAGCCTACTACTTTTAAACGTGGAGTGCTAAGGAACTGTTTTTTAGACCCTTTGTATAAACTTTTCAAGCAGTTCAACTCATTTTCAATAAGCTTAATTTGAGATTGCAGATTTGCAATTTCTTGCTTTCGCTTGAGCATAGTGCTTTCAAGACTTTCGAAAGAAATATCAGAATTTCTAAGGAATACTTCCAATTCGTTATTTCCTTCGTTCAGCTTTTTATGAAGCTGGTCTACAAGAGGCTTTCTCAAACTTATATAGTGTTCGCGAAGCTCCTCCCATGCTCCAAAGTTTTTCTCCCAGAAGTAATTGTCAATTGCATTTTGAAATTCCTTACTTGCAATAGAATGACTAATTTGCTCTGGATAAAACCACTCAGAAAGTTCTGAGCGAACTTCATCTGTCAAAATTGCGGAAATAGTAATATCATTAGAGCTATATGAAGCCATTTCTACAATTCTTTTGGTGATGACAAGTAAATCATCACTAGTGAGCTCCCGAAAGAGAGCTTTTTTTGAAGCTGTTAAAACCACAGTATTTCTCCTCTTACCCTTTTGGGTGAATGGTATTTGTTACCATAACTATATTATAGCAAATCTACATAAAATAGTCAAGGCTTGCCAACATAGTTAAAATTAGACGTACACAAATATTTCATTGACACTCTCTAAAAAATATAGTATTATAGAACAGTAAAATAAATGAAAAGAGGGAAACAAAATGAAAGTATTAGCAGTAGGTGATATAATAGGTACAGCAGGAATAAGAAAACTAAAAAATACATTATCAAAAATAAGAGAAAGCGAAAATATAGATTTTGTAATAGTAAATGGAGAAAACTCAGCAGAAGGAATGGGGATAACAGAAAGAAATTTCAATGATATATTAGCAGAAAAAGTAGATGTAGTAACAATGGGAAATCATACTTGGGGTAAAAAAGAAATATTCAAATTTATAGACCACCCAAAATTAATAAGACCAGCAAATTACCCAAAAGGAGTAGTAGGAAAAGGTTATAATATCTATAAATGCAAGAATAAAAAAATAGCAGTAATTAATTTAATTGGAAGAGTAGATATAAATGTACTATCTGAAAATCCATTTGTGTTAGCAAAAGAATTAGTTGCAAAATTACAAAAAGAGGCAGATATAATAATTATAGATTTCCATGCAGAGGCGACAGCAGAGAAAATTGCATTAGGATATTTCTTAGATGGAAAAGTCACAGCAGTATATGGAACACATACACACGTACAAACAGCTGATGAAACTATATTAGAAAAAGGTACAGGATATATTACAGATATTGGTATGACAGGACCAAAAAAATCAGTAATAGGAATGGATGTAGACGCTTCTGTTAAAAGATTTGAAACAACACTTCCTGAGAAATATAGAATTGCTACAGGTGAATGTATATTTAATGGTGTAATTTTTGATATTGATGATAATACTAATAAAGTTAAAGAAATTAAAAGGATAAATATTAGATAAAATTGATAGACTTGGTTGATTTTAAACGAAAGTTAACTAAGTCTATATTTTTGTTATCGAAATCAAGCTACTAGTGTTTTAAATTAAAGGAAAATCTAGTATTTGTCGAAAATGATTTTTTAATGCGATGAAAAATTCCAAAAATTTCCAAAAAAGACTTTACAAATATTTCCAAATATTGTAAAATAAAAATCGTAAAAGTTGCAACAACAAAAATAAAAATTATAGGAGGCAAAAGAAAATGGAAATATTAAAAATTTCATCAAAATCAAACCCAAATTCAGTAGCAGGAGCAATAGCTGGATTGGTAAAAGAATCAAACAAAGCAGAAATGCAAGCAATTGGAGCAGGAGCGCTAAATCAAGCAGTAAAAGCAGTGGCAATAGCAAGAGGTTTTGTTGCACCAGCAGGTGTGGATTTAGTTTGTATACCAGCATTTGCAGAGGTTGAAGTTGAAGGAGAAGATAGAACAGGTATAAAGCTAATTGTAGAGTCAAGAGCTTAATATAAATAAAGTAGCAGGTTATTAAAAATAGCCTGTTTTTTGTTGTATAGAGAAATCGAAATTAACCCATTATTGTTCTTTGAAAAAATAATAGAGAGATACTTATTGACATAATTCTTGCAAAATAAATATAATCATATATATAAAATAAACAAGGGGATATGTCAAATGAAAAGAAATGAAAAAGCAATAACTTTAATGGCCTTAGTTATTACAATTATAGTTTTACTAATATTAGCACGGAATCACAATTAGTGCAGTATCAGGAGAAAATGGAGCAGTAAGCAAAACAGCAGAAGCAAAAACTTTAACAGAATTATCAGCTATAAAAGAGCAAATAGAATTAGATACTATAAGAGAAGAAATAAGATATATGAATGTAGAAAAATGTAAAGAAAGGTTCTCAAAAATTACCAATAAGTACAAAGATAATATTGGAATTTACAGAGAAAAAATAATATTTTTAGCTGATGAAAGTTCAGTAGAAGCTCAAAATGCTAAGAAGGTTGGATTTGATATTATTAATATGAATGTTGAAGAATTCAAATATTATATTGAATTAGGAAAATTAGAAGATAGTGCAATTGAACATAAAAATTTCCCAATTGGTAGAGAACTTAATACATATGAGTTTGCAGACACTATTAAAATTGGAGATGTGTCATATGGAGTTGGTTGGTTTTTAATTGGAAATTATACACAAGATGAAAAGAATAATAAAACATATAATTCTCAATACGAAGAGCTAGGTATGCAAGACACAACACATGCACCTTATATAATAAATTATAATACAGGAGAAGTTTTAAGTATAGACGGAATGGTTATGTATAAGGCAGAAATTCAAGTTCATTCATTTAATGCTTCGTCGAGATTAGCAAATGCAATAACATATGTTGATGATAAAACTAAAAAGACAGGTACACATTATGGAAATTTGTATTCAACATCGTTATATACTGGACTAGTCCATCAAGGGAATGCAAACTATAGTGATAATAGAGGAACATTAGAATATGATGAAAATGGGGCACTAATACTAGATGAAGACAATGCAATTCCTGTTTTAGAAGTAAAACAAAAATATAAAATAGATGACCTATATTCTATAAATACAACAATTGAAGGCGATATTTATCAAGGATGGGATTGTGCTAAAACTATAGTAGCATTATCAGATATAGAGTGTAGATATATATCTTGGATTGGAATATATAAAGGATATTTACACGTATATTCATTTTCTAATCAACCAGAAATAAATTTAAATGAGGTGATAACAAAAATAGGTTTTGCAAGTATAGATATCTCAAAATACGAAGGAAAAGTAATGAATATTCAAGTTGTTGCAAAACGAAGTGGAACAACAAAAGTGTATATAAATGGAGAATTGATTAAAACATTTCAATCAGGAGATGAGCAACTTACATATAATTATACAACAATAGGTGATTTAAGAGTGGGCAGGAATTTGAAGTTTGTAGGAAAGATGTATGATTTTGCATTGTATGCTGCAGAACTTGAAGAAAAGGATGTACAAGAAATTTGGCAAAGTTCTAAAAAATATATAAAATAGTAAAAACCTTTAGAGAAAATCTAAAGGTTTTTTAAAATCAACTTGATCGTTTTTCAGATCTAAATGTCTTACTTAATTGAGTGTATTACAACTCGTAACAGAATTTCTTCTGTCAATATTATTATACTCAATTTGTTAGAAAAAATCAATAAAAATCTTGAAATTTTGCTCAATATAATGTATGATAAGCAAAGGATATGAGGTGGAATATGAAATCAAACTGGATAAAATATGTTTTTGCAACATTTATCATAATAATACTAGGATTTTCAATATACAAAATAAAAAAAGACGAAGCAGAAAAAAAGCAAGAACAGCAAATAGCAAGTAACCAAGAAGAACAAATAAAAGAAATAAAATTAGGAATAGCAGGAATAGACACAATGAACCCAATACTCAGCAACAACAAAAACGTACAAGACATCTATAAACTAATTTTTGAACCACTAGTAAACCTAACAGCAGAATATAAAGCAGAGCCTTGCTTAGCAAAAGAATGGGCCAAACAAGGAGACAATTCATACCTAATAAAACTAAGAGAAAATGTAAGGTGGTCAAACGGGCATCAGCTAACATCAGAAGACGTAAGGTTTACAATAGACAGGCTAAAAGACACACAAACAATATATTCAAGCAATGTTCAAAATGTAGTGGGAATAGACATTGTAGATGATTATACACTAAAAATAAACTTAGACAAAGAAGTACCTTTTTTTGAATATAACTTGACATTTCCAATATTATCAAAAGAATATTTTGAAGGAGAAGATTTTGTAAATACATCAAAAAATGATGCACCGATAGGAACAGGGCAATTCAAAATAACAGAAGTACAATCATCATATATAATTTTGGAAAAAAGTACAAACTGGTGGAACAAAGAGAAAAATACAGTTTTAGAGAAAATAACAGTAAATTTATTTTCAGCTGTGGGAGAGCTATATAATAGTTTCAAATTAGGAAATATAGATCTAATAAGTACAACTAATACAAATGTGCAAGAATACATAGGAACGATAGGATATAGCTCAAAAGAAATGAAAGGTAGAGAACACACTTTTCTAGCTTTGAATACAGCAAATTACTTTTTATCAAAACCAGAAGTGAGGAAAGCAATATCATATTCAATAGATAAAGCTGGAATTACAACAAATGTGCTAAATGGAAAATATTTGACAAGCAGTTTTCCACTTGACTATGGGAACTGGCTAAGCCAAGAACAAGATGCAAGTAGTGGTTACAATGCAGAACAAGCAAAACAAATCTTAGTAGATAATGGCTGGAGTTACAGAAACAATTATTGGCAAAAAACAGAAGATTACAAAACTCAAAGAATAGTGCTAAATTTACTAGTAAAAAATAGTGATCAAGCAAAAGTGGCGGTTGCGCAAAATATAAAGGCGCAATTAGAGGCACAAGGAATAAGAATAAATATTGTAGGTGCAACAGATGACCAATACAAAAATCTATTAGCAGCAAGAAGTTACGATATAGCATTATGCAGTATGACACTATCACCAAGTCCAAATTTAGAAACATTTTTTGGAGAAGGAAATTTAGCAAACTATTCAAATGACGAAATTCGTAGCATAATGAGTGAAGTGAAAAACACAACAGATGAGAACATCTTAAAAGAAAAATATCAAAGACTAATTGAAATTTATAAAACAGAAATGCCATATATAAGTTTATACAATAATAAATATACAGTGGCATATAGCTCAGAATTAGTAGGAGATATAACCCCTAATTGGTTCTACCAATTTTATGGAATTGAAGGATGGTATAAATAAAAATAAAAAAATTTGAAAAAAGTATTGACAAAACAAATATTTGATATATAATATGAATATCGAACAAGAGTTCATAAGATTAAGGAGGAAAAAACAATGGGAGAAAATACAGAAAAGAAAAAAGCATTAGAAGCAGCAATGAGCCAAATAGAAAAACAATTTGGAAAAGGCTCTGTAATGAAATTAGGCGAATTTAAAGCAATGGAAATAGAAGCTATACCAACAGGAGCACTAAGTTTAGATATAGCATTAGGAATAGGTGGAGTACCACGTGGAAGAATAATAGAAGTATATGGACCAGAATCATCAGGAAAAACAACACTAGCACTACACATAGTAGCAGAAGCACAAAAAATGGGTGGAGAGGCAGCATTCATAGACGCAGAGCACGCACTAGACCCAGTATATGCAAAAAAACTAGGAGTAGATATTGACAATTTAATAGTATCACAACCTGATACAGGAGAACAAGCATTAGAAATAACAGAAAGCTTAGTAAGAAGTGGTGCATTAGATGTAATAGTAGTAGACTCAGTTGCAGCATTAGTACCAAAAGCAGAAATAGACGGAGATATGGGAGACTCACATATGGGACTTCAAGCAAGACTAATGTCACAAGCACTAAGAAAACTAGCAGGAGCATTAAATAAATCAAAAACAGTACTAATATTTATAAACCAATTAAGAGAAAAAATAGGAGTAATGTTTGGAAACCCAGAAACAACAACAGGTGGTAGAGCATTAAAATTCTATGCATCAGTAAGAATGGACATTAGAAAAATAGAAAACATCAAACAAGACGGAGAATTTAAAGGAAACCGTGTACGTGTAAAAGTAATTAAAAACAAAGTTGCACCACCATTCAGAGAGGCAGAATTTGACGTAGTTTATGGACAAGGTATCTCAAAAGAAGGAAATATTTTAGATATGGCAGTAAACTTGGACATTGTAGAAAAAGCAGGTTCTTGGTTTAGCTACAATGGAGAAAGAATTGGTCAAGGTAGAGAAAATGTTAAAAAATATTTGAGAGAAAATCCAGAAATGCTAGCTGATATAGAAAAGAAAGTAAGAGATGATTTTGCAAAAGCTTTTGAACAAAGCTTAGGTGAAGAACTTCCAAGCAATGAAGATGACGACGAAGAATAATTTTTAAAGCAAGAAAAGTGGTTTGCCATTTTTTCTTCTTGTAATATAAAATAGGGGCTAAATAGATTAGATATTTTATCTGATTTATTTAGCTTTTTTTGTTAAATTATTATTAAATGCTTGACACGTATCAAAAATACGTATAAAATATAGAAAGAAGGGAATAATATTGAAAAAATACACACCAAAACAAGTAATAAAAAAATTAGAAAAAGAAGGTTGGATAGAAGGAAGAGTACGAGGAAGTCATCACATATTTACTAAAAAGGGAGAACTAAAAATAGTAGTTGTTTCAACAAGTAAAAGAATAGTTCCCATAGGGACTATGAAAAATATAGAAAGGCAATCAGGGATAAAATTTTAGAAAGGAAGATAGGAAAATGAAAAAGAAAGAAAGTTATGAATTTGTTGCTGTATTTGATTATGAAAAAGACGGGATAAATATTAGATTTCCGGATTTAGAAGAGGCTATTTCTTGTGCAAGCACAACAAAGGAAGCAATAAGGAACGCAAAAGAGGTGTTAGAATTAGTATTATATAACAGAGAGGAAGAAAATATAGAAATTCCAGAAAGTACACCATTAGAAAAAATACAATGTAACCAAAATGAAAAAACAATAAACGTAAGTGTTTGGATGCCACTAGTTAGAAACGAGATGGAAGAACAAGCAGTAAAAAAGACTTTAACAATTCCACAATGGCTAAATAAATTGGCAGAAGCACAAAATGTGAATTTTTCACAAGTTTTGCAGTCAGCTCTAAAAGAATATTTAAAAGTTAAAAGAATTTTATAGTCTTGAAATTTCTAAGCAAATATAGTAAAATAAAAAAGCAAAAAAAGAAAAGGAAAAAGAAAAAATGTACACAATAGAAGAATTTGATAAAGAAAAAACAAGAATACTAAAATACATATTATACAAAAAAAGAACAGAGCAAGAAGTGCGAAGAAAATTTTCGAATGAAATAGAAGAAAACCTATTAGAAGACATAATAGAATATTTAAAAGAGGCAAAATACATAAATGACAACGACTATATAGAAAGAACAATAAATAACTTTATGATATTAAAAAATTTATCAATAAAAGAAATACAATACAAACTACAAGCCAAAGGACTAACAAAAAATCAAATAGAAGATTATTTCAGTGAAAATAGAGAAGAATTAGAAGAATATGAAGTAAAATCAGCAGGAAACATCATATACAAAAAATCCGCTTCAATGGAAACAGAAGAAATAAAACAATACTTATTAAAAAAAGGATATAAGCTAGAAAACATAAACAAAGCAATAGAACAGGAGTAAAACAAATGGCAATTTTAACATTAGAAACAAAAAAATACGCAATAAAAATAGATAACTTTGAAGGACCGCTAGACTTATTGTGTCACTTAATAGACAAAAATAAAATGAACATATATGACATAAATTTAAGCAAAATAACAGACCAATACGTAGATTATCTAAAAGAACAAGAAAAAATGAACTTAGAAATAGCAAGTGAATTCTTAGTAATGGCAACGACACTATTATTTTTAAAATCAAAAAATCTTCTACCAAAACAAGAAGAAGACGAAGAAGAAATTACAGAAGAAGAACTTATTAGAAGAATTATAGAATATAAAAAATTCAAAGAAATAAGCAAAGTGTTAAAAGAAAATTATTTAACATATGCTAACAGATATTTTAAAGCAGAAGAACAAATCAAATTACCAAAACAAAAACTTGAAAAAGATTATGATAATACTATAATACCAACAATATATGAAAAATTAGTACAACGAAACAGTGAAAAGATAAATCAGAACGCAAAAAACATTGAAAAAATAGCAATAACAGATAACTACACAGTAGCAAGTAAAGTAAAAGAAATGTTCAAAGTTTTAGTAAAACAAAAAAGATTTGTATTTAATAAGCTGTTTTCAATAAAGAAGCATAACAAAAACGAAGTAGTAACAGCGTTTTCAGGATTATTGGAATTATCTAGAAGAAGTAAAGTTGAGACATCACAAGAGAAGTTATTTGGAGACATAACAGTAGAAAGAGCAAAGAAAAAAGCAATATAAGTATAAAAGATTGCTAGGAAAGGCGACTAATTAAAAGTAAATAGTTGCCAGTTTTTATATAAAACGTGTTTAAAAAAGAAAAAAATGGAAAAACTAATATAAATCGTCTAAAAGGAGGCGAACATATTGGTTTTTCTTTTTATATTTTCAATAATAATATTGTTATTAATATTTTCAAAAATAAAAATAGAAATAGAAAATTTAAAATTCACATCACAAAAACAGCCAAGGCATATAAACAAAAATTATAAAATAATAATCAAACTATGCATACTAGGAAAAATACCAATTATAAAAATAAACATCACAAAAACAAGATTAGAAAGAATAGAATTAAAAAAGCAAATAGAAAAAATAAATTTCGAAGAAATAATGGATAACAAACAATTTGATTTAAAAATGATAAAAGCATTTAAAAGTCTAAACATAAATATAGAAAATATCAATTTAAAAATAGAAATGGGAACAGAAAATGCAGCACTTACAGTAATAATAGTGCCAGTGACAAGTACAGTACTATCAATCATATTAAGCAGAAAAATAAAAAAGGAACAAAATCAAAAATTTGAAATCAAACCAATCTATATAAACCAAAATTTAATCAATATAATGTTTTCAGGTATATTTGAAATAAAGATGATACATATTATAAATATAATATACATCTTAAACAAAAAAGAAGGAGTGGGTAAAAATGAGCGAACATCCAATAGAAGGACTTATGACTACGGCTATGAGTAGCATTCAAGATATGATAGACGTAAATACAATAATAGGAGAGCCAATTGAAACATCAAACAACATTGTAATAATACCAATATCAAAAGTTTCATTTGGATTTGCAGCAGGTGGAAGTGAATTTAAGGGAGAAACAATAGACGAATACAGTAAAAAAGATAAGGAAGAAGAAATTCAATATAGACTACCATTTGGTGGTGGTTCAGGAGCTGGAGTTACAATTAATCCAATTGCATTTTTGGTAATACAACCAAACAATGTAAAACTAATGCCAGTAAATCATTCATCATCACTTGACAAATTATTAGACTATATACCAGATTTAATAGAAAAAACAAATGCTATGTTAAATAAACATATGCAAAACAAGAAAGAAGAAACTCAAAATATATTAAAAGAAATGCAAAAAAAACATAAAGACACAGTTGAAAAACAGAACAAAAAGAAAAAAGAAGCAGAAGACAAAATAGAACAAGCAACAAAAAAAGTAAAAGAAGAAGTTATAGAAATTGATGAAGATTATGAGTTTGAATATGATGAAACTTTAGAAGATGAATAAAATTTTTTGGGACAGGCCAAAAAAGTCCACGAGCAAAACTTTGTTGACTTGTCCTAAAAAATCAATAAAAATGAATTAATTATGAATAGAAAAGTTCATAATTAGTTCATTTTTTTGTTGTATAATTCAAAAGCTGAAAAAATAAAATAGGCTAAGAAGGAGTGTCCCCGTTGGCAAAAAATTGCCAAAAAGGTCCGTCCCCAATGGCAATTTAAGAAAGGAGTATTTTTATGCATAAGTTAGGAAAAGCAATTTGTAAGCACAAAAGATTAATTTTAATAATTGCGTTGTTGTTATTAATTCCGTCAGTTATGGGAATGAAGGCAACTAGAATTAATTATGATATTTTGGTGTATTTACCAGAGGATATCGAGACGATACGAGGTGAAAATATTCTGTCAGATGATTTTGATATGGGTGCATTTTCGGTTGTGTTGTTAGATGATATGAAGATAAAAGATATTAAAAAGCTAGAAGAAGAGTTCAAGAAGATTGACAATGTGGAGAAAGTGGTAAGTATTGCAGATGTGGTGGGTACAGCTATCCCAGAAGAAATGATACCAGAAGATATAAAGTCAAAGGTATACAAAGACAATGAGACAATGATGTTAGTTACTTTCAAAGAGCAGATTTCTTCTGATGAGACGATGAAGACTGTACAGACTTTAAGGGAGATTACTGATGAGCGTTGCAAGATTAGTGGAATGACAGCTACTGTGTTAGATACAAGAGATTTGTCAGATTCAGAGATTGTCATATATGTTGTTATTGCCGTGGCTTTATGTTTGATTATATTAGAGTTAGCACTTGATTCTTATGTTGCACCTGTATTATTATTGTTAAATATAGGTATTGCGATTTTATATAATATGGGAAGCAATATATTTTTGGGTGAGATTTCTTACATAACAAAAGCTATAAGTGCTGTGTTGCAGTTAGGTGTTACAATGGATTTTGCTATTTTCTTATATCACAGCTATATGCAAGAGAAAGAGCATACAAGTAATAATGATGAAGCAATGGCAAGTGCAATTGGAAAGACATTGGTGTCTGTTGTGGGAAGTTCACTTACAACAATAGCAGGATTTTTGGCATTGTGTAGTATGAATTTAACTCTTGGAAAAGATATAGGAATTGTTATGGCAAAAGGTGTTTTACTAGGGGTGATTTCAGTTGTAACTGTTTTGCCAGCAATGATATTAGAGTTAAATGGTTTAATTGAAAAAACAAAACATAAAGAGATTTTCCCTAAATTTACAGGGGTTAAGAATTTTGTAATAAAGCATTATAAGCTAATTGCGTTAGCATTTGTTATTATTTTGCCAATAGCGTTTTATGGATATCAAAATACAGAAAGTTACTATAATTTAGACAAGTCTTTACCAAAGACATTGGATAGTGTGGTTGCAAATGAAGAATTAAAAGATAAGTTTAATATGGTGTCAATGGAATTATTGTTAATAGATAAAGATATTCCAGATAATCAAGTAAATAATATGTTAAATGAGATAGAAGACTTAGAAGGTATAGAGTGGACATTAAGTTTTTCAAAAGTAGCAGATTTAGGGATACCAAAAGAGGTTTTACCAAATGATTTGCTAGAAATTTTCCAAAATGACAAATATCAAATAGCAATTATAAATTCAAAATATGAAATGGCAACAAATGAACTAAATGACCAAGTGACAAAAGTAAATGAAATTATAAAGAAATATGACCAAAATGCTATTCTTGCAGGTGAAGGTCCATTGATGAAAGATTTAGTTGAAATAAGTGACCACGATTTTAACAGTGTAAATACAGTATCAATTGCAATTATATTTGTAATCATGATAATTGTATTAAAATCAATATCACTACCAGTAATATTAATAACAGTAATAGAATTTGCAATATTTATCAATATGGGAATTCCATATTACACAAATACAATATTGCCATTTATAGCGTCAATTGTTATAGGAACAATTCAGCTAGGGGCAACAATTGATTATGCAATATTAATAACAAATAAATATATAACAAATCGAAAAGAAGGAAAAGACAAAAAGCAAGCAGTTAGCGAGGCATTGGGAACATCAATTAGTTCTATTGTAATAAGCGGATTATGTTTCTTTGGTGCAACTTTTGGAGTAGGAGCATATTCAAAAATAGAAATGATAGGTTCTTTATGTACATTGATGTCAAGAGGTGCTATTGTTAGTATGGTTTGCGTTATAGCAGTATTACCAGCATTTTTGATGATTTTTGATAAAATAATTTGCAAAACGACTATGGGAATGAGAAAATTAGAAGAAGGGAAATGATTAAAATGAAAAAGAAAATAATTTCAGGTGTATTATTATGTACAATGGTTTTTTATACAATGCCAGTAATGGCAGTTACAAAAGATGAAACAGTATATTCTAAAATAGACGCAAGCGGAAGTTCATATAGCACAATTGTAAGCAGTCGTACACAAGACGAAAATGGAAATGATAAATATGACCAAGAAAAATCAGAAAAAGAGTTACCAATTGAGTGTAATGTAAAATATGAATTAGACGGAAAAGAAATAGACGCAAATGAACTAGTAGGAAAGTCTGGAAAAGTAAAAATAACAATAGAATATAAAAACAAAGATGCACACACAGTTAAAGTAAATGGTAAAGATGAGACTTTATATACTCCATTTGTAGTAATTTGTGGAACTATATTAGATAACGAACATCATAAAAACATAGAAATAACAAATGGAAAAGTAATAGATGACGGAAGTAAAACAACGGTAATAGGAATTAGTTTACCAGGAATGCAAGAAAGTTTAGGAATTGAAAAAGACAAATTGGAAATTCCAAACAAAGTAGAAATTACAATGGATTCAACAGAATTTGAATTAACTAATATAGTTACTTTTGCAACACCTAAAATAGTTGAAGAAAAAGACATAGAAATATTTGACAAAGTAGATGAAATATATAGCCAAGTAGATACTCTACAAAGTTCAAGTAGACAATTAGAAGAAGGCGCAAATACATTAAAAACAGGAATAGATACTTATACAGAAAAATCAAAAGAATTTAACAATGCTATGAGCCAAGTAGCAGAAGGAACAGGAACAATAAATTCAAATTACAGTAAAATAGACAGTGGCATAAGTTCTTTAAATTCAGGAAGTGCTGAACTAAAAAATGGAGCAGAACAACTAAATAATGGAATAGAAACATTATCAACAAACTTAGGAAGTTTGCCACAAGGTATAAGTGCTTTATATCAAGGAAGTAAAGATTTAAGTAATGGAATGGAAGGGTTAGCAGCAGGAGTAAATACATTAAAAGGTGGACTAACACAAACTACAACCACAGCTATAACAGAATTAACAAAAAATAACGCAATATTACAAAAAACAATAGAAGCATTAGGAGAAGAACAACCTGAATTAGTAGCAACTTTAAAAGCTCAAAAAGCAGAAAATGAACAAGTAATAAAAGCACTAACACCAACACAAGAAACAAATTCACAAATGCAAGCATTAGAAAATGGAATGCAAGCAGTAAAAACAGGAACAAAATCATTAGAAGAAAACTTAGGAAAAGTAAACCAAGCAGCAGGAGCTTTACCAGAGGCAATGGCAAAAATTCAAAATGGGTCAAAAGCAGTAGCTAATGGTTCAAAAACTTTGAATTCAGGTGCAGTAACATTAAATAATGGTTCAAAAGCTCTAAAAAATGGAATTCAAACATTAGATACAAGCACACAAAAATTACTAGACGCAAATAATCAATTAACAGAAGGAACATCAACAATATCAAATGGTATGGATACTTTGGCAGAAGGGATTAAAAAATTCAACAGAGAAGGTATAGATAAAATTTGTAATTATATTAATGGAGATTTAAAGGATATTACTAATAGAGTTCAAAAATTACAAGAATTATCAGAACAATATGAAGGTTTTAATGATGATAGTAATGGAAATTCTAAATTTATTATGATTATGGATAGTATCAAAAAAGATAAAGAAAATAAACAAGAAATAATTTTAGAAAATAAAAATAATGAAGATAAAAAAGATTAAAATGTAGATTTTTTAGAAAATTTGCGTTATTATATAATTATAGTTTGATAACTTAGTAGAAACATTAAGAATGGTTACTACTAAGTTATTAAATTTAATAAATAGAGGTGTAATAAATGTTCAATATATTAGTAGTAGAAGATGACAAAAATTTACGAAAACTAATAACAACGTGTTTAAGAAGAGAGCAATATAAAACATATGAAGCAGCAAATGGAGTAGAGGCACTAGAAGTATTAGATACAAATTATATAGATTTAATAGTAACAGACATAATGATGCCAAAAATGGACGGATATGAGTTAGTAAGGGAACTAAGAAATGCAAAATTCAATACACCAATTTTGTTGATAACAGCTAAAAGCACGATAAATGACAAAAAAGAAGGATTTTATTTAGGTGCTGACGATTATATGGTAAAACCAATTGATATAGAAGAATTATCTTTAAGAGTAAAAGCATTACTAAAAAGAGCAAAACTCACAGCGGAGCAAAAAATCAAAATAGGGAAATTGGTAATAAATTATAATCAACTATCAGTGGTAAAGGAAGACAAAAGTTATACTTTGGCACAAAAGGAGTTTTATTTGTTATATAAATTGCTAAGCAATCCAGACAAAATCTTTACAAGACAAGAATTAATGGAAGAAATTTGGGGCTTGGAAAACGAATCAGATTATAGAACAGTAGACGTCCATATCAAAAGGATTAGGGAAAAGCTGGCAGATGTAAATGAATTTGAAATTGTAACAGTACGTGGAATAGGATATAAATCAATAATAAATGGAGAAAAATAAAAATGTTTGAAAAAATTTTAGGAAAAAGAAAATCAATACAAAGGTCACTAACAAGAAGTTTTATAATATCAATCTCAATGGTAATAATAATTACACTTATAGGATTTTACATATTTGTTGTCCCATCAATGAACACAAAATTGATAGAATTTAACATAAGCGGAAAAGAAGACATTGGAGAAATTTTATTTATTGCAACAAGTTTTTTGGCATTGGCGATAATAAATATAGTGTTAATTAGTGCAATATTAATAAGAATAAATACTAAGAAAATGTTACAACCAATCAAACAACTAAATGACGCAACCAAAAAAGTTGCCTCACGGAGACTATGACATAGAATTAGAAACTAAAAGAGAAGACGAAATTGGAGAAGTTACGCAAAACTTTAATAAAATGATAAAAGAATTACAAAGCACAGAAAATTTGCAAACAGAATTTATAAATAATGTATCACACGAAATAAAAACTCCAATAACTTCAATAGAAGGGTTCGCAAAATTACTAAAAGAAAAAGACTTATCAGACGAGGAAAGAGAAGACTATTCAAATATTATTATAGAAGAATCAGAAAGACTTACAAATTTAGCAGGAAAAATGTTAAAACTATCAAAATTACATAATCAAGATAGAATTACTAATAAACAAGAAATTTTAGTAGCTGAACAAATCAGAAGAGCAGTTTCTCTGTTAGAACCAAAATGGGGAGAAAAGGACATAAAAATAAATGTTAACCTAGAAGAATGTTGCTTTTTAGGCGATGAAGAGTTACTATTTCAAGTATGGGTCAACTTATTAGACAATGCAATCAAATTTTCAAACAAAAATGGAAAAATAGATGTAAAAGTCGCTAGTAAAAACGGATATATTAATGTTGCAGTTAAAGACTACGGAGCAGGAATGCAAGAAGCGGAACTTGATAAGATTTTTGAAAGATTTTATCAAATAGATAGGTCACACTCAGAAGAAGGCTGTGGATTAGGATTAGCAATTGTAAAGAGAATTATAGAGCTTTCAGAAGGAAAAATTGATGTAGAAAGTGAAGAAGGCAAAGGAACAACTGTAACCGTTAAGTTGCCACAAGTTAAAGAAAAAAATAATAAAATAATAATAAGCTAAGGAGTGTCCCCTTTGGCAAAAAATTGCCAACAGGGACGGAGATAAATGGCAATAAATTGCCAAAAAGGACCGTCCCCAATGGCAATATTGGAAAGGAAGATAGTTTTATGTCATATATTGAGTTTAAGAATATTGTAAAAGAGTATAAAATGGGAGAGGTTACGATTAAGGCTTTGGAAGATACGAAATTTGAAATTAATAAAGGTGAACTTGTTGTTATTGTTGGACCTTCGGGGGCTGGAAAGACTACTGCTCTTAACATTTTGGGTGGTATGGATATACCTACTTCTGGACAGGTTTTTGTTGATGGGAAAGAGATTTCGAAGTTAAATAACAAAAAACTAATTGAATATAGAAGAAATGATATTGGATTTGTATTTCAGTTTTACAATTTAGTACAGAATTTGACTGCTAAGGAGAATGTAGAGCTTGCAACACAGCTTTGTAATGATGCGTTAGATGTTGATGAGATTTTGGATAAAGTGGAGTTAGGCAATAGAAAAGATAATTTTCCTTCTCAATTATCTGGTGGAGAGCAACAAAGAGTGGCTATTGCAAGGGCAATTGCTAAAAATCCTAAGTTGTTGTTATGTGATGAGCCAACAGGTGCGTTAGATTACAAAACTGGGAAGAGCATTTTGAAGTTGTTGCAAGATATGGCAAGGAAAGAGAAAATGACAATTATTATAATTACACATAATGGCGCGATTGCTCCAATGGCTGATAAGGTAATTCATTTTAAAAATGGTAAAGCGGAAAAGGTAGAAATAAATTCAAATCCAGTGTCAATCAGTGATATTGAGTGGTAAGAAAGGGAAAAAATGAAAAAGTCATTAATAAAGAATTATTTTAAATCAATTTATGTAACAAGAAGAAGGTTTATTTCCATATTAATTATGGCTTTTTTGGGTGTGGGATTTTTTGCTGGTTTAACAGCAAGTAGCCCAGATATGCAAGACACTTTGGAGCATTATTTAGATGAAAATAATATGCACGATATAAGTGTAATTTCTACAATGGGATTAAATAACGAAGATATAGAGACATTGAAAGAAATTGACGGAATAAAAGAAGTGTATGGAATTCAAACAAAAGATACAGAGGCAAAGCTAGGCGAAGTGGAAAAGGCTATAAAAGTAATTGAATATAGTGAAAATATTAATTTGCCAACACTTATAGAAGGCCGTATGCCAGAGAATGAAAGTGAATGTTTAATTGATGAAGGATATAACAGGTATACAGGGGAAAAGAGCTGTATAGGAGAAAAATTGATATTAGAAAATAGCGATGTAGATGAAGACGAAAATCCTATTTTTACAACCAAAGAATTTGAAATAGTAGGGGTTGCCGTTTCTCCACTATATATAGGAAAAGAAAGGGGAACAACATCAGTAGGAAATGGTTCAATAGATTTTTACATATATACAAAAAATAGTGTAATAAATATGGACTATTTTACAGAAGCAGGGATTATAGTTGAAGGGGCAAAAGAACTAGAAACTAATGGAGATGCATATTTAAGGCTGATAAATAACGCCGCAGACAAGATAAAAGGAATACAAGAAGAAAGAGAACAAGCAAGATACAATTCTATAATAGATAAAGCAAACCAAAAATTAGCAGATGCACAAAAAGAATTTGATGATAAAAAAGCAGAGGCGGAAAATAAGATATCAGATGCAGAGAACAAGTTAAATGCTGCTAAGGCAGAAATTGAAACATCAGAAGTAAAAATAGAAGACGCGAAAAAAGAAATAGAAAAAAATACTAAAAAAGCTAATACTGAATTTGCGAATGCTGAAAAACAAATAAAAAATGCGGAAGAACAAATTACAATAAAAGAAAAAGAATTGCAAGAAGGAAAGAAAGCACTAGAAGAAAACAGAGCTCAGGCAAATGCAGGGATACAGCAATTAGAAAATGCAATAAATACAAGTAATGCTACAATTCAAAATTTGCAGGAACAAAAGAAACAATTAGAAATTGCTGGAATGGACACAACACAAATAAATGCAGGAATTTTACAAGCACAAAATGCTAAAAAAGAATTAGAACAACAAAAAAATCAAATACAAACTCAATTAACAGAGGCAGAAAATAAAATAAAGTTTCGGAGAGCAAGAATTAAACAAGGGAAAACAAGAGTTAAATAAGCAAAAAACAACACTTGTAAATACTAAGAGAACAACATATAGCAAAATCGAAAGTGGAAAAAAAGAAATACAAACAAATAGCCAAAAACTGCAAGATGCTAAAACAGAGATTGAAAAAAATGAGCAAGAACTAGAAAAACAAAAAGCAGATGTAAAATCACAATTAGAAGACGCACAAGAAGAGTTAAATAAGGCAAAGGAAGATATCAAAAAAATAGAAAAAGGAAAGTGGTACATACAAGATAGATTAGATAACACAGGCTACACTAGTATATTTGACGCAATAAAAACAATGTCTAATATTTCAAAGCTTTTTCCTGTAATATTCTATTTAGTAGCGGTATTAATAAGTTTAACATCAATGACAAGAATGGTTGAAGAAGAAAGAGTAGAAATTGGAACATTAAAAGCACTTGGTTATACAAATACTCAAATTATATTAAAATACGTCTTATATGCATTACTTGCGTCTGTAATAGGTGGAATACTTGGAATGTCAGTAGGATTTTACTTATTGCCATATATTGTATGGAGTTTATATTCTATGTTATATACAATTCCGAAGTTTTATTACACGTACAGATTAGGGATAGGCTTACTAGGAATTATAATTGCATTCATATGTATAGGTGGAACAACAATTTTTGTTGCAAACCAAGAATTAAAGCAAATGCCATCAGTATTAATGAGACCTAAATCACCTAAAAACGGCAAAAAGATTTTTATAGAAAAAATAAAATTTATATGGAAAAGACTAAACTTTTCGCAAAAAGTAACAGTAAGAAACATATTCAGATATAAGAAAAGAGCATTAATGACAATAATAGGAATAGCTGGATGTACAGGACTTATGCTAACAGGTTTTGGAATAAGAGATTCTGTTGTTGACATCCCAAAAGCACAATTCGGAGATATATTTAAATACGAAATCGGTGTAACACTAATAAATACCGAAGGTCTAGAAGATATAGAAAAATATTTAAATGAGAATGAAAAAGTAGAAAACTACACAAAAATATGTGCTACAACAGGAACAATAACTAATGGAAATGGAAAATATGACACAAATGTATTTGTGCCAGAAGACGCAAATCAAATAGACCAAATATGTGAATTATTAGACTATATTGAAAACGAAAAAATATCATTATCAAATGAAGGAATTATCATTACAGACAAGATGGCTGAACAGCTGGAAATAAACAAAGGAGACGAGGTAACCTTTATCGACGGAGATAATGTAAATTATACATTTAAAGTAGATGGAATAGTAAAAAATCATGTTGGGCATTATGTTTATATGACAAAAGATTTATATGAACAAAATATATCTCCTTATAAAACAAATATGCTTATGCTAAATACGAATGAAATCACAAAAGAAGAACAAAATGAAATTTCAGCAAAACTCCTAGAAATAAAAGGAGTTGCAGCAGTATCTATAATTTCAGATTTGATGTCAACAGTAAGTGATATGTTAAACACTATGAATTATGTAGTGGTAGTGTTAATTATAGCATCAGCACTTCTAGCTTTTGTAGTATTGTACAATTTGGCTAATATCAACATAGGGGAAAGACAAAGAGAGATTGCTACACTAAAAGTTTTAGGCTTCTATGACAGGGAAGTTGATAATTACATCAATAAAGAAAATTTAATTTTTACGATTGTTGGTATAATTTTAGGATTAATATTTGGAACTTTATTGACAGGTGCAATTATTGTTAGTATTGAGATTGATAATTTGAAATTTATGCAGAATATATTACTTTCTAGTTATATCTTTTCAGCTGTTATAACATTGACTTTCTCAATTGCTGTTAATTATATTATTCATTTCATATTGAAGAAAATTGATATGATTGCAAGTTTAAAAAGTGTGGAATAGAAAAACATCTGCCAAGAGGGACGGACCTTTTTGGCAGATTTTTAAAATTATGAACTATTTATGAATACAGCATAATAAATCAGAATATATTTTAATATCAATTGGAGGGATTTTTTATGCGATTTTTAAAATTAGTTACTTGCATATCACTTATATCAATTTTTAGTCTATGCTTTGCGACACCTTGTTTTGCCGAGGCGACAGCTTATGTATGGTCACCATTAAATGAAACAAAAGAAACAAGCTCACAAATTTCTGCGGAAACAAATTCAACGGAAACAACAACCAGCACATCAACAAATACTTTGTCATTAGAATCAGGGGCTGCAATATTAATTGAACAAACAACAGGTCAAGTTTTATATGAACACAATATACACGAACAATTACGTCCTGCTTCTGTTACAAAGGTTATGAGTATTTTACTTATTATGGAGGCATTAGACAGCGGGAAAATAAACTTAACAGATAAAGTACCTTGTAGCGAAAATGCTGCGGCTATGGGAGGCTCTCAAATTTGGCTAGACCCAAGAGAAACTTTATCAGTTGATGAAATGTTAAAAGCAATATGTGTAAATTCTGCGAACGACTGTGTAGTAGCGATGAGCGAGTTTATAGCTGGTTCAGAAGAAGCTTTTGTTCAAATGATGAATGACAAAGCAAAAGAACTTGGAATGAATGACACAACATTTAAAAACTGCCATGGCTTAGACGAAGATGGTCATGTAACATCTGCTTATGATATTTCTGTAATGTCCAGAGAATTGTTGAACAATCATCCTAGTATCACAAAATATACTACAATTTGGACTGATTCTTTACGTGATGGCAAGTCTCAATTATCAAATACAAATAAATTGATAAGAACTTACAAGGGTGCAACAGGATTAAAAACAGGTTCTACATCACTTGCATTATACAATTTATCTGCAAGTGCGACCAGAGATGAATTATCTTTAATAGCTGTTATAATGAAAGCACCTTCTACAAAAGTACGTTTTGCAGAAGCTCAACAACTTTTGGATTTTGGATTTAACACCTTTACTTTTAAACAATTCGGAAAAAAAGATGATATTGTAAAAAATATTTCAATCGATAAAGGTGTAACATCTAATGTTGAGGCTATTTTAAAAGATAATTGTGGTACTTTAATTGAAAAAGGTAAAGATAAAAATATTGAACAAACTTTAAATTTGCCTGAAAATATTCCAGCACCTGTAACTACTGGTCAAAAACTTCGGAGAAATTTCTTTTAGTTTAGATGGCAAAGTTATTTCTTCTACTGATATTATTGCTAAAACTAGTGTTGAAAAAATTAGCCTATTTACTACGGCTAAACGTGTTATTTATTCCTGGGTTGATTTGCTAAGAAGTTAAAAATATAGTGCGTACAAATTTGTATATCAAACTTGGCGCACAAACAATTGAATGGGCTTTGAAGAAAAATACAATTTTAAGTATATATAATCAAATTAAGCCACTATTATTCTCCTAAATATTAAAAGATTTTTTAATATTTAGGATTTTTATATAGGTTTTCTACTTGTTATAGAAACATCAACAGTAGAGCCATTAGAAGAGCAATGTATAATTATATCATTTCCAGTATTATTAACAAATTTGAAATCATAACTACCATAGGCAACAGCTGCGTCTTTTCCTTTTTGGATATATGGTACATAGTTACTGTGTGCATGTCTTTCTATAACTGATAAGCTAGGTACAGCTAATACGGCATTATAAAGAGTGCTACTTATTTGACAATTTCCGCCACCAAGGCCTTTTTTCTTGTTTCCATCTTTGTCAAAAATATCTGCTTTTTGATATCCTTTTGCAGTTGTGGCTTGTCCGTACAGTGTTACAAAAAGAGAATGTTTCGCCGTTTTTTACAGTTGTATTGTTCAATGTGTTACAAGTAATATTTATGTTATTTTGCCTAGCAGACTCCTTATTATAGACTTTTGTAGAAAAGGTAGCAATAGTTTCTTCTTTATATTGCGGTTGCGTTGCAGGGACTTCAATATTAGTTATATTTTTGTTATCTTCATTTTTATTATTTTCTGTTTTATTTTCTTCGGTTGTAGAGGTTTTGTTTGCTTCATATTCACTTTCTTTGTTTTCATTTTTAGTATAGTTGTTTGTAAAGTACAGGTATGCTCCAATTCCACCTGCTAAAATAATTATAATAAGTATTATCCAAATCCATTTATTTTTTTTCATTATTTAATCACCAAAATTAGTATGTCCAAAAACTTAGAAAATATTTAAATTTTGAAATTATTTCAAAAACTAAAATTTCAATAAAAATTTGACCAGATATAAAAAATATGTTATAATGTAAACATAAAGTGCCGAAAGGCGATAGAAAGGTAAATAGATAATATGAAAAAGAAACTAGTGAGTTTATGGAGAAAAAAACGGAACAGTGGAACTTTTACGTTAATTGTATTTTCCATAACGATACTATTTCCAGCTCTTCTTTTTGGATTTATTATTGCGATGTTGCCAGTTAGTACATATCCATATGTTTTATTAGTGTTTATGACATATACTGCGATTGTACTAGTCGGATATCAATACTTAGATAGAGTAGTTTATTATCTAGAAAAGAAGTGAGAGATTTACCAGAAAAATTAGTGTATTTATTACACTAATTTTTTCTATTGACATTTTTCGCAAAAAAAAGTATAATAAATATGCAAATAAAAAAGGAGAGAAGTTTTATGCTTGCAAAATATTGGAAAAAAATTGGAATGTTAATATTAATAATAGCTTGTATATTTAATATAATGGGCAAACTAGTAAATAAACTATCATTAAATAAAGAAATGATATATTCAGCACAATATATGTATGAACAAGAAGAAAAAAATGACAGAAAATAAAACAAAACACTTGAAAAAATAAAAGAACTATGATATTATAGAAAATAGTCAGTTATAAAATTGAGAAAGAGGTGAGCTTTAATGAAAAAAGAAATACAACCAAAATACAACCAAACAACAATTACATGTGCATGTGGAAACGTGTTAGAAGTTGGTTCAACAAAAACAGATTTAAAAGTAGACGTATGTTCAAAATGCCATCCATACTGGACAGGAAACCTAAGACAAGAAACAGCTGGTGGTAGAGCAGACAAATTTAAGAAAAAATATGGTCTTGCATAAGACAAATAAAACGAGCAAAGGTTCAAAACTTTTGCTCATTTTTTTGGGTGTTTTTGGGGACAGACCTTAAAAACACCCAAATTAAATTTATTTTAGTATTATCTATATGTTTTAAGATTTTGGTGTTTTTAAGGTCTGTCCCCAAAAACACCCAAAAAGTCCTTGCAAAAATCGACAAAATGTAATAAAATAGGCTATATTAACAGGAGGTAAAAATGAATACAGCAAACGAAATAGAAATACAAGAGCAATATATAGAAAAAGTAAAAAACATAAATAAAGGCAAAAATCTAAAATACACCATTCTAACAATGGGATGCCAGTTAAATGAGAATGATTCTGAAAAGTTATGTGGTATGTTAGAGAAAATGGGATATACAAGGACAGGAAATCAAAAAGAAGCAGATTTGGCATTGTTTAATACTTGTTGTGTTAGAGAGAATGCAGAAGATAAATTATTTGGAAAGTTAGGAGAGCTAAAAAGAATAAAAGAAGAAAAAGGGATAATTATTGCAATTGGTGGTTGTATGATGCAAGAAAAGCATATAACAGATAAAATAAAAGAAAGCTATCCTTTTGTTGATATTTTATTTGGAACACATACATTGCACAAGTTTCCAGAAGATTTATATAAGTCAATAGAAGAAAAAAGAAAATTAGAAGATATATTAGATATAGAAGGTAAGATATATGAAGGGTTACCTATTAAAAGAAATAGCAATATAAAAGCTTCTGTAACTATAATGAATGGTTGTAATAATTTTTGTACTTATTGCATTGTGCCATATGTACGCGGAAGAGAAAGAAGTAGAGCTCCAAAAGATATTATAAATGAAGTAAGAGATTTGGCAAAACAAGGATATAAAGAAATAACGTTACTTGGTCAAAATGTAAATTCGTATTTGAGAGTTGAAAGAGAAAAAGGAATAACGTTTGAAGAATATGAAGGTGTAAATTCATTTGCAACTTTGCTTAGAGCGATTAACAAAATTGATGGAATCGAGAGAATAAGGTTTGTATCTCCACATCCAAAGGATTTTACAGATGATGTTATACAAGCTATAAAAGACTGTGATAAGGTTTGTAAATTAGTACATTTACCGCTTCAATCAGGAAATACAAAAGTGTTAAAAGAAATGAACAGAAAATACACAAAGGAACAATATCTAAAATTAGTAGATAAAATGAAAAAAGAGATACCAAATTTAACATTATCAACAGATATAATCGTTGGTTTTCCAGGGGAGACAGATGAAGAGTTTGAAGATACATTAGATGTTGTGAGAAAAGTAAAATTTGAACAAGTTTATATGTTTATATATTCAAGAAGAGTAGGAACACCAGGAGATAGAATGGAAAATCAAATTCCTGAAAACATAAAGCATAAAAGATTTGATAGATTAAAAGCATTGGTAGAAAGCCAAATTGAAGAAAATAATAAAAAATATATAGGGACAATACAAAAAGTTTTAGTTGAAGGGGAAAGCAAAAATAATGATAAAATGCTTACAGGTAGAACTGATAGCAATAAAGTTGTTATATTTGAAGGAGACAAAAACTTAAAAGACAAAATAATAGATTTAAAAATAGTTTCAGAACATATGTGGTATTTGAAAGGAGAAAGATAAATGGCAGATAAATCAGAATACTCACCAATGATGCAAAAATATCTTGAAACAAAAGAAGAATACAAAGACTGCATACTATTTTATCGTTTAGGAGACTTTTACGAAATGTTCTTTGATGATGCAATAACAGCATCAAGAGAATTAGAGTTAACCCTAACAGGAAAAGTATGTGGAACAGAAGAAAGAGCACCAATGTGCGGAGTACCACACCATGCAGCAGAAATATATGTATCAAGATTAATTGCAAAAGGATATAAAGTTGCAATATGTGAACAATTAGAAGACCCAAAAAACACAAAAGGAATTGTAAAAAGGGGAGTTATAAGAGTAGTAACACCAGGGACGCTAGTAGATAGCAATATGCTAGAAGAAAGAAAAAATAATTACATAATGTCGATATTTAAAAGTGGAATATATTTTGGATTAGGAATATGTGACATATCAACAGGTGAATTTTATTCAGCAGAAATAAAAGACAATTACAATTTCCCTTGTGTGTTGGACGAAATAGCAAGATATACACCTTCAGAATTAGTGGTAAACTCTATGATGTCAGATTGTCAAGAAGAGATGAGCAAAATCAAAGAGAGATTTGAAAACATATATGTAACTAGATTTAATGACAAATTTTTCACAAAAGAACTAAATAATCTAAATTTAAGATTTAATATTGTAGACACAAATGGAAGAAAAATCGAAAACTTAGAAGAAAGACCATTTGCTGTAAGTGCAATGAATAGTTTGATAGAATATCTAGAACAAACACAAAAAACAAGCCTAGACCATATAAATAAAATTACAATGTATAATATTTCAAAATATATGACATTAGATATAAATGCAAGAAGAAACTTAGAAATAACAGAGAAAATGAGAGACAAGTCTAAAAAAGGAACACTTTTATGGGTGTTAGATAAAACAGCAACATCAATGGGTGGAAGACTTTTAAGAAGGTGGTTAAGTGACCCATTAGTAGATGTTGTAGAAATAAATAAAAGACTTGATGCAGTAAAAGAGTTAAAAGATGACATTATGCTAAGAGGAGAAGTAATTGAAAATCTAAAAAAAGTTTACGACATAGAAAGATTAGCTGGAAAAATGGCTTATGGAAATGCAAATGCAAGGGATATGATAACATTAAAAAATTCACTATATAAGTTACCAGCGGTAAAACAAATTTTAGAAAATTGTAAATCTCCGCTTCTAAAAGAATTATATGGAAATTTAGATGAATTACAAGACATATATGAAATTATTGAAAAAGCAATAGTTGAAGACCCACCTATGACAATAAAAGACGGTGGAATTATAAAACTTGGATATGATGAAGAAATAGATAAATTAAAAACAGCTCAAACAGAAGGAAAAAATTGGTTAATTCAATTAGAGGCAGAAGAAAAAGAGAAGACTGGAATTAAGAATTTAAAAATCGGATTTAATAAAGTTTTTGGATATTATTTAGAAGTAACAAAATCATATATGAACCAAGTGCCTGAAAGATTTATAAGAAAACAAACACTAACAAATGCAGAGAGATACATAACAGAAGAACTAAAAAACTTAGAAAATCAAATATTAGGTGCAGAAGAAAAAGTTGTAAATCTTGAATATAATGCTTTTGTGGAAATAAGAGATTTAATTGCAAAAAATGTTAGAAGACTTCAAACAACAAGTGAAGTAATATCAAGCTTAGATGTAATTGCTTCATTTGCACAAGTAGCAGAAGATATGAATTACTGTATGCCAAAAGTTGATACAACAGGAACAATAGATATAAAAAATGGAAGACATCCAGTAATAGAAAAAATACTAGGTACAGGTAGCTTTGTAGAAAACGATACATATCTTGACAAAAATGACAACAGATTATCAATAATAACAGGACCAAATATGGCTGGTAAATCTACATATATGAGACAAGTTGCTTTAATAACATTAATGGCGCAATGCGGAAGTTTTGTACCAGCAGAATCTGCACAAATTGGAGTAGTTGATAAAATATTTACAAGAGTTGGTGCATCTGATGATTTAAGTATGGGACAAAGTACATTTATGGTAGAAATGATGGAAGTTGCAACAATTTTAAAAGAAGCAACAAGCAATAGTTTAGTAATTTTAGACGAAATAGGAAGAGGAACATCTACATATGATGGATTGTCAATTGCTTGGGCAGTAGCGGAATATATTGGCGACAAAGAAAAATGTGGAGCTAAAACATTATTTGCAACACACTATCACGAACTAACAGAACTAGAAGATAAGTTAGACGGAATAAAAAATTATTCTATTGCTGTTAAAGAAAAAGGAGAGGATATAATCTTTTTAAGAAAAATAGTAAGAGGCGGAACAGACGAAAGTTATGGAATTCACGTAGCAAGACTTGCAGGAGTTCCAAAAGTGGTAACAACTAAAGCAAATGAAATATTACGTTCTTTAGAAAGAAAAAATATCTTAACAGGTAAAAAGCAAGAAAAACAAGATAAAAAGCAAGTAGAAGGTCAATTTGATATGTACAATTATAAATTAGCAGAAATTGCACACGAAATTGATAAAATCAACTTAAATGAGTTGACGCCAATAGATGCACTAAATACATTAGTAAAAATGAAAGAAAAAATGAAATAGAAAGTTACAGCTGGAAAAAGTGGAAAATGATTTTGTAAAAATATAATAAAAGGGGAGAAATATAATGAAATTAATGAATATTGTAAAACACTTCAAGTTAATTACACATCATAAATGGGTAGTATTTAAACTATGTTGTAAGGTAGGTGAGCCTTGGAGAGGTTTTATGCATGATATTTCTAAATATTCTCCAACAGAATTTTGGGAAGGCTGTAAATACTATGTAGGAACACATTCGCCTATTACTGAAGCAAAAAAAACAAATGGGTATTCAAAAGCTTGGTTACATCATAAAGGAAGAAACAAACATCATCCTGAATATTGGCAAGATGACAGAGCACCAGAAAAAACACCAGTAATACCATATCCATATGCGGCAGAAATGATATGTGACAAAATAGCTGCTGGAATGATATATGAAGGCAAAAACTTCACAAAAGAATATGAGTTAGAATATTTTCTTACACGTGAAAAAGGAAAAACAAAAATTAATGAAAAAATTTCAAAATTTATAGAAGAAGTGCTAACACAAGTAGCCAAGGATGGAGTAGACGCAACCTTGACAAAATCAAATATAAGAGCGATTTATAAAAAATATTGCGAATAAACATCATCAAAGTATTGACAAAAAAGGAAAATACTTGTATAATTTTATAGTGACAAAAAACACGTCAAAAATTAATTAGATAAAAATGAAACAGATATATACATATATCTCTAAAACAAGGGGGGAATTAGAATGGCACAACCAAAAAGAAGATGGTCAAAAGCAAGAACACATTCAAAAAGATCAACATGGAAAAAAGAAAATCCAACATTAGCAAGCTGCCCACATTGTCATGAACCAGTATTACCACACAGAGTTTGTAAAAACTGTGGTTACTATGACGGAAAAGAAGTAGTTGCAAAAAAAGAAACAGAAAATGCATAATTTAAAATAGCGGGGTTTGATTATTCAATCAAATCCTGTTTATTTTTTTACATTTAAAACATTGACAAAGAAAAGTAGTTGATGTAAAATTTAGTCAAATGACAAAGTGTCGTAAAATAAAAGAGGTGTTCAAAATGCCAAAAGAGACATTTTTTAACTTAAAACTGGACAAGCGCGAAAAAATAGAAATAGCATTAGTAAACGAATTTAGTAGAACAACATTTGAAAAAGCATCAATAAGCAATATAATAGAAGAGGCACAAATACCACGAGGAAGCTTTTATCAATATTTTGAAGACAAAGAAGACGCAGTAAAATACATAATGCAAAAATATACCAAAATAGAAAAAGAAAAATTATATAATTTATTAATAGAAACAAATGGAGACATATTTGAAACAACATTAAAAATGTATGACTATATTATAGAAGTGGCGAAAAACGAAAAATACTTAAAGATATGCAAAAACATAATGCAAGAATTAAGAAAAAACAATGTAAACATTTTCGAGCAAATTCCAACAGAAAGAGAGCAAAACGAGCTAAACAAAGTTATAGATACTAGTAATTTAAAAATAGATAAAAAAGACGATTTAAACTATATAATGAAAATAGTAACAACAATTGGTAGAACAGTAATGTTAGAAGCAATATCAAATCAAATAACAAAAGAACAGGGAAGAATTGAGCTAGAAAGAAAGTTAGAAATATTAAAAAAAGGAATGAAAAAATAAAAAGGGGGAAAGAGATATGTGGAAAAAATTTTTAAAGAAATCAAGTTGGACAGACATTGTGGTATCACTAGTGTTTATACTTTTAGGAGTTATGCTTATTGCAAACCCTGAAGTAATAACAGCTGCAATAGCAATAATTCTAGGATTTATTGTAATTCGGAATGGGAGTTCTAAAATTTATTGATTATGTATCAGGAGGAAAACAGGACAACTATTTACTAGCAATGGCAATAGTGCTAGTTATAGCAGGTATAGTTATTATGATATGTGCAGAATCAATAATATCAATATTCAGAGTGATAATAGGTCTTTGGATTATTTATAGTGGAATTATGAATTTGCAAACAACAATAGTTTGGAAAGATTATAAATCTAGAATATGGCTTACAACATTGCTTTTGGCAATTGCTATGATAATTGCAGGAATTTATGTTTTAGTTAATGACGGAGTTATTATTCAAACAATTGGTGTTGCGGTTGTTGTATATGGTATTATAGATGTTATAGAAAATGTAATATTTATTAAGAAAGTTGATGATTATTTAGAGTAATTGCAAAAGAAAAAGCAAGAGGCTATCTTAAAAGATAGTTTCTTGCTTTTATATTAATTACAATCACAGCCATTATTTGCAGTCATATTTGGCATTGTATAATTCATAAAATGTTTTCTTTCAGCTAATTTATCTTGAACACCTCTTAAAGCTTCACCAAATCTTTGGAAATGTACAACTTCTCTTTCTCTTAGATATCTAAGTGGGTCTAGTACTTCTGGATTATCGCGACATAAATCGATTAGTTTTTCATATGTTGCTCTTGCTTTTTGTTCAGCAGCTAAATCTTCTTGTAAGTTTGCAATTGGGTCACCTTTACAAGCGATGTATGCAGCTGTAAATGGCATTCCAGCAGCAGATTGAGGATATACATCAACACCATGGTCTGTATAGTAAGGACCTAATCCTGCTTTTTCAATTTCTTCAATTGATGCTCCGTCTGTTAATTGATGAACTATTGTTCCTACCATTTCTAAGTGAGCTAATTCCTCTGTTCCTATATCGTTCAAAATAGCTTTAGCTTTTTGGTCAGGCATACCAAATCTTTGAGATAAATAACGTAAAGAAGCAGCAAGTTCTCCGTCAGGTCCACCATATTGAGATATTATTACTTTTGCTAATTTTGGATCTGGACATTTTATATTAATTGGATATTGTAAATGTTTATTATAAGTCCACATTAGAAATTCCCCCTTTCCCATGGCCATGGTTCTTCTAACCATCTCCATTTATTACAAGGGTAATTAATTGTAAGTGGTCCATATACCCTTTGATATTTATCTTTTAAATCTTTAACTTTTTTAGCATATTTTCTATGCAAACAAAGTGCTCTTTGGTCTTCTGGGTGTGTATCCAAATAAAGAGCAAGTTCATTAATTGCAAATTCTAAACCTTGAATTTCACACATCATTTCTCTTCTTAAATCACAGTCAACAGTATTTACTGGTTGCTCACATTCTGTGTTAGTAACTTCCATATTACAGTCACAATTTCTATTTTCTCTTATTTGCATTTGTTACACCCCTTTCCAATAGTATTCATTTCCCTTATAAAATTAATTTCTTCCATTGATTGGCAAGGAACATAAGGGCTAACCAATTCAGGAAATATTGTTCCCATTTTTAATCCTGCACATGGCTTAAAAGTTTTATCCATATATTGAATTGGAACATAACTTTGTGCTAACATAGGATTTTCTGGAAATAAATTATATTCTTCATCAAATCCACAGCTACAACCGTCTTCATATTGTTCATAAGACATTACATCTTGACAACTGGTTTCCATCATATTGTTATCATTTTCGCATGAATTATCATTATAACTATTATTCATACAATGACATTTTCTACAATTTCTATACATTTTTCTTCCTCCTTTGATATTATTATATGTTTTTAGTAGATAATTGACACAGAACATTGATAAAATAACTTGCAGATATCTTATAAATATGTTACAATAATAGACATAAAGTCGAGAAGGCTTTGGAGGTATCTGTATGAAAATTTAAATTAAGTTTCATAAACAGAATTGTAGTCACAAAATGAAAAGGAGAGCGAGATGAAAAATCGGACAATAGGAAAACTTGAAAGAGCATTTTTTACAATTACAATACTAGTACTAGTATTCCTTTTTAGCGCAGCTGTAAATAAAAGTAAGGCATTCTTACTAGTAGCAGTACCATTATATATTGCATGGGGTGTGCTGGCATTTGCAGTTATGGAAATGAGAATCAAAAGAAAAAACAAGGCAGAATGGAGAAAGGCACAAGAAAGAGCGTTAAAAATAATAAAAGAAAATTTGACGCAGGAATTTTCGGTAGTTCATCCTACGAGCAAAAGTGTAAGAGACTACGAATATTGTGGAGTAGTATTTAAGGCTCGATGGGACGAAGGAAATCAGGTAGCCATAGTTGCTATAGTTAATGGTTCAGACGGTAAAATTCATTCGGAAACCAGATTCGACAATTACGTACTATTTGTATTAGAATATATTGATAAAGAATTCAAATATTTTGGAAATAAGTGACTACACCAATATCAGTTAGCAGTTTTATTGCTAGCTGATATTTTTTGATATATTATGTGAAAAAACTGCTTGAACAACTAAAATTTTTTTGTTATAATATATGTGTTATATACAAAATTTGTTAAAAAAGGAAGAGAGGGATTAATTTATGAAATTTAAAAAAATAATGGCTGGAATAATACTAACTATAATTTTTATATCACAAGTTAGTTTCATCCCAGCTAATAGTTTTGTGTATGCAGAAAATTCTTTAACAGCAAACGAAGGAAAATTTCATTATGACCAACTAACAGAAACAGCAAAAAAGATTTATAATGGAATATATCAAATGTATGTTAAAGGATACTTAAAGACAGGAACGCAAGATTACGATCTTGTAGAAAATGGCTTTTTTACAGAAAGTCAAGTAGAACAATACCAAAAAGGGAACTCAGAATTAACCAAGGCTATGAGTGCAGCTAGATATGCATTTTACGCGGATTATCCTGAGATTTTCTATGTAAGCTTTCCAAAACTTACAACCAGAATGACAAAAGGAAGTGATGGAAAATATCACATATATCTTGGTTCTGGTAAAAACGAAAATTACTATACAGAAGGATTTTCTAATCAGGAACAAGTAGAAAGTGCCATACAAGAATTTGATGTTAGAGTAAATCAAATTGTAGAAGGCGCAAATCAACTTGAAATAAAAGAAGGTCAAAATAGACAAGTTGAACAAATCAGATATGTACATAATCAGATAATTGAAAACACAAAATATAGACTTGAAGATGTATGTCATGAAGGAAACGAAGGATTTTTAGGAACACCTTATGGGGTACTTGTAAAAAAACAAGCTGTATGTGAAGGCTACTCAAGAGCTTTTAAAACAATATTAGACAAATTAGGTATTAATTGTATACTTGTGCAAGGTGCTCACCAATATTCAGGAGAAGTATCAGTTGCACACATGTGGAATTATGTACAAATAGAAGAGACAACAGCTAGACAAGCAACAGGAAAATGGTATGCAGTAGATTGTACACAAGATGACCCAGAAATATATGTAGCAGAACAAAAAGATAGATCTGATTATTTAGAAAGATTCGAAACCTATGGAAACGAAGGATTTGAAAATATAAAATATTTACTTGTAGGCCAAATAACTATGAACGATAGACATTTTGCAAATAATGTTGTAGAAGCCGCAGGTGATTATGAATTCGAATATCCAATGCTAGAAGACGAAAATTATGGAATAGATAATGTTGCAAATGCAAATGGAATAAGTGTTCAATACAGGAAAGATGCTCAAGTTATAGGAAAAGACGAATCAGGAGAAAATATATATGAAGCGGAATTTAAAGTAAGTTATAAAGGTATGGGAATAGCTAAATGCAAGGAACAAAAATTATATATGCTAGCAAGATTAAATGATTATGATAAGGAAACAGATAGCTTAATTACAGGACCATGGGGCTATTTATTACTAGATTATTATCCTAGCTTAGAAAGAAATGACTATGAAGAATATTTTAATTACTATGATGCTAGAACAATGTACCTAGAATTCGCAGTTACAGATGTAGCACCTGTTGAAATACCTGGAATTATATTCTCAGAATTAAAATATTGGGGTGGAGAAGATAAGATCATTGCAAAAACAGAGAAAATTTATAATGAAAATAGCGGATATGAACCACCACCATACCTAAAAACAGCAACTCCATCACAAAGTACTACACTTATTGTACGTGACAAACCATATCATATAAAAGCGGTTTGGAACACAGATTTGGAATTAAGTGAAGGCATTAATGAAGAAGAGATTGGTTACAAACTAAAATGTACATCAAAATTAGGTAATGAAGTAACTGGTGATAAATATACAAAAGTAGAAAATATTACTTGGAATGGAACAAACGCAGTAGAGTTTGATATAACATTTAGTAAAATGTATGCTGATGATAATGTATGTTATAGTATATATATTACAGGTCTAGTAGGTAAAGATAGCAAAAAAGCTCCAAACCCTGTTGTATATGCTGTTCGAAATGAAATAGGGGCTGTATGCCCAATAACAAACAGAGGAAATTGGAACATATATGGTAAACCAACATTACTAGAAAGCAATGACCTTTCTACAAGTGGTTGGGAAACATCAGGTGGTTTAAATGTTTCTGAAAAATTAAAAGACAGAATAGCACTTGTAACAACAAAAACAACGGAAAAGCAGACAGAAAAAATGGAACAACTACTAGAAGAAAAATACCCAACACAAGAAGTTGTAGCTAGTTCAACTTATAATATAACATTGAGTATATGTAAACAAATGGTAATAAAAACAGGACAGAAAGTAAAGGTGAAAGTGGGATTTCCAGGAGGATATGGACCAGAAGACGAAGGTGTAACATATAAGGCATATCACTTTAAAAGAAATAATAGAGGAGAAGTTATAGGTGTAGAAGAAATAGATTGTGTTGTTACACAATATGGTCTAGTTATAACATGTGATTCATTTAGTCCATTTGCTATCGTAGCAGTAAAAAGTGATGAAACATCAATACAACCACAAGAGAAATCAATAATTGCAACAGCAAAAGAAGGTGGAACAATCACAACAAAAAATCCAAACGATGCAAATATTATTAAACTTTCAGAAAATGAAAGTGAAGAAATAAGCATTAAAGCTGATGAAGGATATGAAATAGAATCTATAACAGTTTGTGGTAACACAATAGAAGTTACAAATAAAGATGTAATGAATATTACAGTAAAATACGAAGATGTACAAAGTGCAAACAATATAGTTAATGCAAACTTTGTTGCAAAATCAGTTGCTCAAAAAGACGAAGAAAGACAAGAAGAACCAGTCAAGCTAACAGCAACCCCAGCAGAAATTACAATGCCAAAAAATATTGCAATAACTTTAAACAAAACATTGAAAATAACACCAACAGTAACAGAAACATTAGGTGTACAAACATATCAATGGTATAAAGATGGAAAAGAATTAGAAGGAAAGACAAACAAAGTATTAGAAATACAAAACGCTACTAGAGAAACAGCAGGAGAATACACATTAAAAGTAACGACTTCAATAGAAACTGTAAGTGCTGATGCTATAAGTGAGCCATGCACAGTAGTTGTACCAGACTTTGTAACAGCGATAGAAAAGACAGAAATATCAGATAATAAAGTATTCTATCCAGGAGAGAACTTTGAAGTAGTAGTGAAAATTAAAGATATTAACGATATAAAAAATGGTATAAATGTATTAATGGGGCAATTAGAATATGATACTAATTTACTAGAAATAGTAGAGGATCCAATAGGACAAAACGGTTGGAGTGCAGAAAATGGCTTTAACGAGAAAAACTTCAGATTCCTTTTAGACAATAATAATTTTGTACTTAAAGATAGTGAAGTATTTAAAATAAAATTTAAAGTAAAAGATACTGTAACAGAAGAAAAAGATTTAACAATAAAAGTAAAAAATATTGTAGCAAGCAATGCGGAATTAGAGATTCCATCAAATGATGCTGAAACGACTGTTAAAGTAGATAGAACACCAAGTACAATTACAGTAAAAACAGATGCAACAGAACAATATATAATTGAAGAAGGATTTATTTCAAGAATAAGTGCTAGAACAACAGTTAGTCAATTTAAAGCCAATGTAGAAGCAACAAGAGAGATAACAATAAAAGACAAAGAAGGAAATGCTCTTGCAGATACTGATAATATAGGAACAGGTGCAATATTACAAGTTGGAGATGACTTACAATTTACATTAATAGTAATTGGTGATATAGACGGAAATGGAGAACTTGGTCTAACAGATATTGCAAAACTAAAATTACATTGTATTGCAGATGAAGAAGATGCAGATGATGCTAAATATATATTAACAGGTATTAATTTAAGAGCAGCAGACTTTAATGGAAATAATGAAGTTACTATAACAGACTTAGCACAATTAAAAATAGCATTCTTAACAGCAAGTGAAGAAAATTAAAAAGGAGTAAAAATGAAGAAGATAATATCATTAAGTTTAAGTATATTATTAATATTTTGTTTGATAAATACAGTATATGCTAGTTCGCCATGTAATATGACTTTGCAAGGAAAAACACAATTAACTTTAAATGAAGAATTTACTGTAAACCTTGAAATATCAGATATACAAGACCAAAATGGAATATATGCAGTATCTGCTAAATTAGAATTTGACAATAGTAAATTACAAATTTTACGGAGTAGAAAATGCAACTGGTTGGGCAACAGCCACTTATAGTGGAAATGATGTAGTTCAAAAAAAGGGAAAAGGAACAATAGTTATCGAAAGAGCAGGAAAAGATACTGCAAAAACAAACCAAACAGTTTTTAGAATTAAGTTTAAGGCAATAGAAAACAATGTTTCAAATGTTAATATTAGCCTAAGCAATATAATGGTTACTAATGTAAATAATGACATGAAACTAGGCAGTATACCACCACTTAAAGTTAATATTGGAACTAGCAACAGCGGAAATAATGGCAATGATAATCCAGAAAATAACACAGGTAATGACAATAATAGTAGCAATAATAATTCTGGAAGTAATAACAATAATAGCAACTCAGGAAATAATAGCAATAACACTAAGCCAGGAAATAATAATAACAGTAATAATAGCAAACCAGGAAATAACAACAATAGCAATTCTGAGAACAATACTGGCGATAACGAGAACAATGAAAATAAAGACGACGAAGACAATGTTAATGATAACCAAAATAATGAAGACAACAACATCAATGATGAAAGTAACGACAATGACGAAAATAATATAATAAAACGTGAAGAACAAGATGAAAACACAAAAAATGGAAATTTACCAAGTACAGGTAATGCAACAAATATTATAATTTTAGTGGTTATAGGAATTGCTGTGGTAGGAATAATAGCAACAATACTATTTATTAAAATAAGAAAAATAAACAAAAATGAACAAATGTAAGAAACAAAAGTAGATACAAAATAAAGTATCTACTTTTGTTGTATATATTCCCTTTGAACTAGAATAATTAGTGTCATAAATATATTATTAGTAATAGCGTTAGTTTGAATAAAATAGACTTTACAAAACTTTATGAAAATGATATTATTTGTAAAGGAAAGAGGAAAAGGCAAATGGCAAAGAAATATTTAGAAAAGAATGTACTAGAAGCTGCACTTGAAAGACTAGACATCATATTTCACAATTTTGAAAATATATATTTTAGTGTAAGCCGGAGGAAAAGATAGTTCAGTAATGGTACAACTAGCTAATATGGTGGCAAAAAAGCTAAATAAAAAATTTGATGTATTATACATTGATTTAGAAGCACAATATAGACACACAATTGAACATGTTGAAGAATTAAAACAATTATCACAAATAAGGGACTTTTACCACATTGCATTACCAATAGCATTAAGAAACGCAGTATCTGTATTGCAACCTAAATGGATATGTTGGGAAGAAGAAAGTAAGCATTTATGGGTAAGAGATATGCCAAAAGATAGCATAAATATAAAAAACTGCCCATTTTCGTGGTTTAAAAAAGGAGAAGAATTTGAAGAGTTTATAATTCAATTCGCACAATGGTACCAAGAAAAGTATGGAGGAAAAGTAGCATGTGGTGTAGGAATAAGGACAGACGAAAGTTTAAACAGATTTAGAACAATTGCATTTCAAGATAGAAAAACAAGATTTAAAGACTATAATTGGACAACACAAATAAAGCAACATGAAAAACGTTTAGATGTCTATAATTTTTATCCAATTTATGATTGGGCAGCAGAAGACATATGGGGAGCTGTAAGTCAATTAGACCTGAAATATAACTATATATATGAGTTAATGTACAAAAATGGAGTAACAATTTATGAACAAAGACTATGCCAACCATATGGAGATGACCAAAGAAACGGACTAAATCAATTTAAGGCGCTAGAATATGAAACATGGTCAAAAGTATTAAACAGGGTAAACCGGAGTTAATTTTGGTAACATCTATTGCAAAACAACAGCTTTAGGAAATATAAAATCATGTAAACCAGAATTTATGACATGGCAAGAATATACAATATTTTTATTAGAAAGTATAGGAATATATAATAAAGATTTAATGCTTCACTATTATAGAAAAATAAAGAAATTTATGGTTTGGCATGAAGTAAAATTAGGAATAAAATTAAAAGACATTCCAGACACAGCAGAAGTTAAATTGGAAAGTCAGAAAAAAGCAATATCTTGGAGAAGAATTGCAAGAGCAATAGAAAAGAACGATTTCTATCTTAGAAGATTATCATTTACACAGACAAAAAACGATGATAAGGAATTAATGAGACTAATACATAAATGGGACAATCTATTAAATGAAACAACCAAAACAGATGATAAAACACTTCAAAAAATAATACAGGAAAAGAAGGAGAAATAAAAATGGTAATAAAAATGACAAATAAAGATGAAAATTTTTATAATTACATGGGAAGATTTTTCGGATCAAGATTAGTTGAAAAACAAATGAATGATAGGATGTATGATGATGATAATAAAGAATGGTATTTATGTATAGAAGAAGAAAAGGTAAAAGCTTTTGTTTCTATACATGATGAAGTGATAAAAAACATTTATACAACAAAAGAAGAATATTTAGAAGAAGTATTAAAACGAATAGTAAAACAAAAGAAAATAATAACATTTAGTATAGTGACTAATAAATATATAGATACTTATGAAAAATGTGGCTTTAAAATAGGAAATAACAAGGACTACAAGAATTTTACAACAATATATATAGATAGATTACCAACACCATTACTAGACTAATAAATAAATTATTGAAAATTAAACAGGAGGGATTATGCGAAAATGAAAAGACAAAAAATAGAAATGCCAGTATTAAATGTAAAAATGGTTGATATAAATAAAGTGGTTGCAAATGATTACAACCCAAACAAGGTAGCACCACCAGAAATGAAATTGTTAAAACATTCAATTGAAGAAGACGGATATACACAACCAATAGTAACTTATTATGATAAAAAGAATGACATCTATATAGTAGTAGACGGCTTTCACCGTTATAGATGTGCAAAAGAATACTTCCACTTAAAAGAAGTTCCAATTGTTACAATAGATAAGAATTTGGAAAGTCGTATGGCAAGTACAATAAGACATAATAGAGCAAGAGGAACACATCAAATTATTGATATGTCTCATATTGTTATAACATTAACTCAAAATGGCTGGACAGAAGCGGAAATATCAAAACACTTAGGAATGGAACTAGATGAAATTATTAGACTAAAACAAATTACAGGTTTAAAAGAAAACTTTGCAAACCATACATTTAGCAAATCTTGGGAAGAATATGAACAAAATTTAAAGAAAAAATAATTGCCACTGGGGACGGACCTTTTTGGCAAAAAAATGCCAAAAAGGTCCGTCCCCAGTGGCAATTTTTTATATGCAAAAATTGACAAAATGTGATAAAAATGGTATACTAGACTGTGCGAAAAAATTAGAAGGAGGAAGAAAGATGAACAATGAAGAGAACATTTTAGGATATGAGAAGATAGGAAAATTGATAAGAAAATTTTCAATTCCTTGTATCATATCTTTATTAGTAAACTCCCTATATAATATAGTAGACCAAATATTTATCGGTTGGGGAGTAGGATATTTAGGAAATGGAGCAACAAATGTAGTATTTCCGTTAACAATGATATGTTTAGCTTTTTCTCTAATGTTTGGAGATGGTGCATCAGCATACTTAAGCTTGAAATTAGGAGAAAAGAAAAAAGAAGAGGCATCAAAAGGTGTGGCAAATGGAATATCTTTATGTGTGATTATATCTATAATTTTGTGTGCAGGAACATTGATATTTTTACCACAATTATTGAATGTATTTGGTTGTACTGATGTACTAAGAGAATATGCTTTAAGTTATGGCTATGTTATAGCAATAGGATTACCATTTACAATGATAGGTACAACATTAAACTCAATTATAAGAGCAGACGGAGCACCAAAATATGCAATGACATCTATGGTATCAGGTGCTATACTTAATGTTATATTAGACCCAATATTTATATTTGTATTCAAAATGGGTGTACAAGGTGCAGCGATTGCAACAGTTATAAGTCAAATACTAACTTTTATTATTAATATTTTATATATCAATAAATTTAAAACAATCAAATTAACAAAACAAGAATTTAAAATAAATGTAGGTGTAGCAAAGAAAGTATCAACATTAGGAATAAGCAGTTTTATAACACAAATGAGCTTTGTAGTACTTGTAGCAGTTGAAAACAATTTACTTTCAAAATATGGAAGTGAATCAAAATTTGGTTCAGAAATACCAATTACAGTACTTGGAATTGTTATGAAAATAAGCCAAATACTAAATAGTATAATAATTGGATTGGCAGCAGGAGCACAGCCAATAATAGGATATAACTATGGTGCTAAAAAATATGATAGAGTAAAACAAACTTTAAAAACAGTACTTGGTATAAGTTTAATAATTAGTACAATTGCATTTATACTATTCCAAACAATACCAGACAAATTGATATCAATTTTTGGTAGTGGTGATGAACTATATATGGAATTTGCTTGCTTAGGATTTAGAACATTCCTAATGCTATGTATATGTAATGGAGTACAAATACCATCAGGAATATTTTTCCAAGCAATCGGAAAAAGTGTAAAAAGTGCAGCACTATCATTATCAAGACAAATATTATTTTTAATACCTGCAATGATTATATTAAGTAACTTCTTTGGAATAACAGGAATATTAGCAGCTGGACCAGTTGCAGACGGACTTGCATTTGTTATAGCAGCAATTTTACTTGTATTAGAAGTAAGACATTTTGGAAAAGAAAAAGTTAAGAGCGAAGCTTTAATAGATGACACAAGTACAGACAACCAACTAAACAAACAAATAGTAATTACAATATCAAGAGAATATGGATCAGGCGGAAGATATATTGGTAGAATAATTGCAGATAAATTAGGTATCAAATTATATGATAAAGAATTTATTACAAAATTGGCACAAGAAACAGGATTATCAGAAGAATACATAGAAAGTAAAGAACAAAAAAGAGATGTTTTATCAGGATTAAATAATGGATATTATTTTGGAATTGATAATGCAGACGAATTGTTTATAAAAGAAGCAGAACTAATTACTAAAACAGCAGAAGAACAATCTTGTGTTATAATTGGTAGATGTTCAGACTTTATATTAAAAGATAAAGAAAATGTACTTAAAGTATTTGTTTATAGTGATATGGAAGATAAGATTAAAAGAGCAACAGAATTTTATGGTATGAATAAACAAAAGGCAGAAAAAGAAATTAAGAGAATTGATAAGCTAAGAGCTAATCATTATAAACATTATACAGACAAAGAATGGGCTAATCACAGTAATTATGATATATGTATTAATAGTGATACATTAGGAGTAGAAAAAGCAGCTGATTTAATTTGCCAAATGATAAGAGACAAAGAAGCAATATTAGCTTAAACTTTTTGGGACAGGGCAAAAAAGTTTTGACTGTGGACGTTTTGGGACAGGCCAAAAAAGTTTCATTGACGGACGTTTTGGGACAGTCCCAAAAAATCCAAAATTTAAAAAGGAGAGAAAGAGTATGAAAGATTTGTTAAAAGATTATGCAGCAACTGAAAACAACCCAAAGTGGGAAAACATAATTAGAAGGGAAAAGCCTTTATATATAAGAGAAAGTGACATACGTTCAGACTTTGAAAGAGATTATACAAGAATTATACATTGCAATGCATATAGAAGATTAAAACATAAAACCCAAGTATTTTTCTCTCCAGAAGATGACCATATATGTACTAGAATAGAACATACAACACATGTAGAGTCAATAAGCTATACAATTGCAAAATATTTAGGTTTAAATACAGAATTAACAAAAGCGATTGCATCAGCACACGATTTAGGACATAGCCCATTTGGACATCAAGGGGAAAAGGTCTTATCAGAAATATCTGTAAGAGATATTGGAGAAAGATTTTGGCATGAAAAAAATGGATTAGAATATGTTGATAAAATTGAATTATTAGAAAATCATTTTAAAGATAGACAGAACTTGAATTTAACATATGCAATACGTGATGGAATAATATCACATTGTGGCGAAATTGATGAAAATAGATTAAAGCCTAGAGAAGAGTATATAGACTTGTATGATTACACTAGGCCAAACCAATATGCTCCATATACTTGGGAGGCTTGTGTTGTAAAAATAGCTGATAAAATATCATATTTAGGAAGAGACATAGAAGATGCGATTACATTAGGAATATTAGATGAAAAATTAGAAGATTTATATAAGCTATTAAATCATAATTCAGAAGAAGTAATTAATAACACTGTTATAATAAATAAATTAGTATGTGACTTATGTGAAAATTCTTCATTAGAAAATGGATTATGTTTTTCAGAACAAACATTTAATATGTTAAATGAAATTAAAAAATTCAACTATAATAATATTTATTTTGACGAAAGAATTAGTCCGTCAAATAGATACTTTAAACTTGTATTAAATGAAATATACGAAATTTTAAAGAAAACTTATAATGGAGAAAAAACACTAGAAAATATTGAAAAGATGAAAAAAGTATATCCTAAACTTTTTAGTAGTTTTAAGGACTGGATAACAAATTACTGGAATTTGGAAAGATATCCAAATTCTAAAAATGAAGTGATATTTGATATTAATAATGAAAAGGATTACTTTAAGGCAATTATTTATTACATCTCTGGTATGACAGACAATTTTGCAATAGAAATATATAACGAGATTATTAGATTTTAGTGGGACATTTGGGGACGTTTCTTTTTGGACATTTTGTCCAATTTGGGACACATCTTTAATTCTGATGGTGATGTTTTTTTGCTCCGTCCCCAAAAACATCAAAAGAAAGGTAGGCTGTTTCTATGGAAAAGTACTTAGATATGAAAAGCAAAATAAATTTGAGTGAACTGCAAAAAGTTGCAGGCATAATTAAAAATGACGGAATTGTATTGTTTCCAACAGAAACAGTCTATGGGATTGGCGCAAATGGATTATCAAAAAAAGCAGTAGAGAAGGTATATAAGGCAAAGGGAAGAAGTATAAAAAATCCAATTAATTTATTAGTAAGTGATATAAAAATGATAGAGAGTGTTGCAAAAGATATTACAGAATTAGAATATAAATTAATGGATGTTTTTTTTCCAGGTCCTTTTACAATTATATTGAAGAAGAAAGATATTGTTCCAAATATTGTTACAGCAGGAGGGGATACTGTTGGTGTTCGTATGCCTAGTGGAGAAATTGCTTTGAAATTGGTTCAAGAATCAGGAGTTCCTATTGCTGCTCCAAGTGCTAATTTATCAGGAAGCCTTAGTGGAACAAATTTGAATGATATAATTGGTGATTTTGAAAATAAGGTGGATTGCATAATAGATGGTGGAGATAGCAAAATTGGTTTGGAATCTACTATTGTTAAGGTCGTAGACGGTGTTCCACATATTTTGAGACCTGGAGCTATTACAGATGTTCAAATAAAAGATGTTGCAGGTGATGTTGTTTTGGATTATTTGAACAAGAATGAGTTTTTACCAAGTAGTGATATGGCACATTATAATATTAAAAATAGGTGTGTTTTGGTTAAGGCTGATAAAGGACAAGTTGATAAAGTAAATGCTATCTTAGAGCAATATAATAATGCTGTTGTTATTTGTTGCAATGAAAATGCTTGTAAGTATAATTCTAAAGTTATTTTGAATATGGGGGCTAAGGATAATTTAGAGGCTGTTTCTAGAAATATTTTTAGGTTGCTTAGAGAAGCGGACAGGTCAAATCCTGATGTTATTGTTATAGAAGGGATAGAAGAGAAACGGCCTAGGCAAGGCTATTATGGATAGAATTGTTAAGGCTTGTAATATATAATGTTTGAAGAACTGTTGAAAGAGATAAACTTTTTCGGCAGTTTTTTTGTTTATTATATTAACGTTATATGACAGGTTGTGTGCAATATAAAATTAATAGTAAAACGAAAAAATGTAGATACTAAAAAGAGAATAATGGTATACTTGTTGACGTAATTTGTATAAGAAGTGTAAAATTTAAATGAACAAAAGAAAGGAGTTTTTTAATGAAAAAGATGAAACAAAAAGGAATTACACTAATAGCACTCGTAATCACAATAATAGTATTATTAATATTAGCACGGAGTGACAATAGCAACACTAACAGGAGAAAATGGAACAATAGCAAGAGCGGGAGAAGCAAAATTTAAAACAGAATTATCAGCAGTTGCAGAAGAATATGACTTATATTTAATCCAAAGACTTTCAGAAGACAGAAACTTTGAAGAAGGTGCGTTATATGCAGGAAAAAATGCATTAATATATGATTCTGTCCAAGAAGAAGGAAATATATATACAGTTTTAAAAAATTCAGACAAAAAATATGTAGATAGTTTTGAAGTAATAAAAGGAGAGCTAATATTTTCAAGCCAAAGTAAACAAGAACTAGACTGGGCACAGGAGGTAGGAATAAAAGTAAGTCCATATATAATAATAGACGGAGAATTGATGTCATCAGACCAAAACTTATACTTAATGGATGAAGCAACAGGAACGATAACAATACCAGAAAATGTAACTAAAATAGGAGAAGGAGCATTTTCGAATGTAGAGGGATTGAGAACGATAGTAATACCAGGAAGTTGTAAAGAAATAGGTAAAAATGCTTTTGCGAACAACGAAACACTTGAAAAAGTAATAATTCAAGATGGAGTCGAGATAATAGGGGAAAATGCTTTTGGGAGCTGTTATAATTTACAAAGTGTAGAAATGACAGATTCGGTACAAGGAATAGGAGTGGGTGCTTTTTATTATTGCATAAATTTGAAAAATATAAATATTTCAAATAATATAAAAGTTTTAAAACGACAAGTATTTGACGGTTGTGGTAACCTAAAAGAAATAACATTACCAAAGAATTTAGAAAGAATAGAGCATGGAGCATTGGCAGGTGGTGGTCTGACATATTTAAAAATACCAAAAACAGTAACATATATACACCCTAATTTTTGCTTAGGAAGAAATAATTTGAATGAAATAGATACAACAGAAAATGAACATTATAAATTTGAAAATGGTTTTTTATTAACAGCAGATAACAAAACAATCTGTTATATTTCACCAAGTAAACTTAAAGCGAGTAATACATTTGTTATTCCAGAAGGTGTAGAAACATATTCTTATACTACAAGCCAATATACAAATATAAAAAAGCTAATTTTACCATCATCTTTAAAAGCTATAGGTGAGTATATGTGTTTACCTTCAAGCATAGAAGAAGTAGAAATAGCAAAAGGAAACACAGCTTTGATAGCTGATGATGAAAATAAAATTTTATATAATAATAGAAATCAGCTAATATTATGTTATTCAAAAAACACAAATATAAGGATAAAAGAAGGAATAGTATCTGTTGGACAAGAAGCATTAGCAACAGCTACAAATGCAAAAGAAATAATATTTCCAGACTCGTTAACAACACTATATTCTGGAGCTATTACAAGAATAAAGCAAGGAGTTAACATTACACTTGGTAAAAATGTTAATAGTATTCATTATGATGCAATAGATGTAAGAGAAAAAATAGGAAATATAACAATGAGTGAAGAAAATGAAAGATATACAATAAAAGATAATGTATTGTACTCTAAAGATAGGAAAACATTAGAAAGAGTTTTTTATTATATAACTGGTGAATTTACAGTTGAACCTAATGTGGAAAAAATATCAACAAATGCTTTTGGTGTTCAAAATCAAATAACTAATATTGTTTTACCAAATAATCTGAAAGAAATTGGTACCAGAGCATTTTGGGGATGTTCTGCACTTACTAAAATAAAAATACCTTCTAATACTGTTTCAATAGCTGGAGATTGTTTCAACAATTGTAAAAACTTATCTGCAATAGAAATTGATAAAAAAGAAGGTAGTATATCAGGAGCACCTTGGGGTTGCCCATATGGTCTGAGAGCAGTGAAGTGGAAATAGGATATTAATAAAAAGTAGAAATTTTAATTTTAGAGAATTTCTACTTTTTAATTTAATGAAATAATAGACAATAAATAAAAAATATATTATAATAAGAATACGAAAGAAGGGAAAGAAATGGAATATACAGAGCTATTAAAAAAGAAAGACTTTTATAATGAAAATAAAAATATACTAGATAAAGAAATTGTTGAAAAAATAGACAAAGCATTCGATATTGATTTTACATATAATTCAACAACAATAGAAGGAAATACATTAACATTGATTGAAACAAAAGCAGTATTAGAAGATAAAATTGCAATTGGCGGAAAATCATTAAGAGAGATATATGAAGTAGTAAATCATAATGAAGCCTTTGAATACATAAAGAAATCGATAGAAAAATTAGAGATATTAGACGAAGAAAAGATAAAAGACATACACGAAATATTAACAGAAAATATAATGCAAGGTGGAATATATAGAAACACAGATGTAGCAATAACAGGTGCTACACATACACCTCCAACACCAAATGAAATGTACAAACAATTAAAATTTTTCTATGATGACTTAAAAATAAATCAAGAAAAACTAAACCCAATAGAACTTGCAGCATGGACACATGCAGAGTTTGTTAGAATTCATCCTTTCATAGACGGAAATGGAAGAACATCAAGATTGATAATGAATTACCAACTGATGAAAAATGGCTTTTTACCAATAAACATAAAAGTAGAAGATAGATTAGAATATTATAATGCATTAGATTTATATGCGACAAAAAAAGATTTAACACCATTTTTAAACTTTATTTTAGCTTTAGAAAAAGAAAGACTAAATGAAATCAATAAAATAATTCTACAATGTTTACATTAAAATGATAGACAGCTTTAAACTAAAGCTGTTTTTTTAATGCTATAAAAAGAAACATAAGGAGATACTTATTGACATAATTTCTTTGCAAACGATAAAATTATACTAAAGAAAACAAAGGAGGAAACAACAATGCAAAACAAGCAAACCAAAGGAATTACGCTAATAGTACTAGTAATAACAATAATAATTTTATTAATACTAGCACGGAGTAACAATAGCAACCTTAACAGGAGACAATGGAACAATAGCAAGAGCAGGAGAAGCAAAATTCAAAACAGAACTATCAGCAGTAGCAGAGGAATATGACCTATATTTAATCCAAAGACTTTCAGAAGATAGAAATTTTGAAGAAGGTGCGTTATATGCTGGAAAAAATGCATTAATATATGATTCTGTCCAAGAAGAAGGAAATATATACACAGTACTAAAAAATTCAAGCAAAAAATATGTAGATAATTTTGAAGTAATTAGAGGAGAATTATTTTACTTTGCTCAAAATGACCAAGAGAAAGAATGGGCAAAAGAAATAGGAATAAAAGTAAGCCCATATATAATAATAGATGGAGAACTAATGTCAGCAGGAGATAACCTAGGACTAATGGACGAAGCAACAGGTTCAATAGTAATACCACAAAATGTAACTAAAATAGGAGAAGGAGCATTTTCCAATCTTGAAGGATTAAAAACAATAGTGATACCAGGAACAGTAAAAGAAATAGGTGTTAATGCTTTTTCAAATAATAAAACACTTGAAAAAGTAATAATTCAAGACGGAGTTGAAATAATAGGGTGGTATGCTTTTAAAGATTGTAACAATCTACAAAGTGTAGAAATGGCAGATTCTGTACAAGGAATAGGAGTGGGTGCTTTTTATTATTGCAGAAATTTGAAAAATATAAATCTTTCAAACAACATAAAAGTTTTAAATGACGACGTATTTGATGGTTGTGAAAGTCTAAAAGAAATAACATTGCCAGAGAATTTAGAGAGCATAAACAGTGGATCATTAGCAGGTGGTGGTCTGACATATTTAAAAATACCAAAATCGGTAACATATATAGCTCCAACTTTTTGCTTTGGAAGAGGTGATTTTAATGAAATAGATACATCAGAAAATGAGCATTATAAATTTGAAAATGGTTTTTTATTAACAACAGATAACAAAACGATTTGTTATATTTCTCCAAGTAAATTAAAAAACACTGATACATTTGCTATTCCAGAAGGGGTAGAAGTTTTTTCTTATAGTATATCATCTTATACAAATATTAAAAAGCTAATATTACCATCAACATTAGCAAAATTATTGGAAAATGTATGGATGGGTCTGCCTTCAAGTATAGAACAAGTAGAAGTGACATCAGGAAACACAAACCTTATAGCTGATAATGAAAATAAAATCTTGTATAATAAAGATAATGTTTTGATATTATGTTATTCAAAAGAAGAAAATATAATAATAAAAGAAGGAATAGTTAGTGTTAAAGATGAAGCGTTAGCAGCGGCTACAAGAGCGAAAAAAATAACATTTCCAGATTCTTTAGAATTTCTAGGATATAGGGCATTTGGTAGAATAACAACAGGACTTAATATTGTTTTAGGGAAAAAAGTAAATAGAATTGAGGGAAGTGTAATAGATCATAATGATATAGGAAAATTGGGAAATGTTTCAATAAGTCCAGAAAATGAAAGATATGTAATAGAAAATAATATATTATATTCTAAAGATAGAAAAACACTAGAAAAAGTTTTTTATTATATAAATGGTGAGTTTACAGTTGAATCTAATGTAGAAAAAATATCAGAAAATGCTTTTCAGGGGCAAGGAAAAATGACAAATATTGTTTTACCAGACAATCTGAAAGAAATTGGTACCAGCGCATTTGGGAGATGTTCTGCACTTACTAAAATAAGAATACCTTCTAAAATTAATTCAATAGCTGGAAATTGTTTTGGTACTTGTAGAAACTTATCTGTAATAGAAATTGATAAAAAAGAAGGTAGTATATCAGGAGCTCCTTGGGGATGCCCATATGGATTAAGAGCAGTGAAGTGGAAATAGGATATTAATAAAAACAGCTTTAGACTAAGGCTGTTTTTATGTTGTAGAAAAATAAAAAAAGCAATTGACAATTTATTAATATATGTTATAATAAGTACAAATGTTCGACAAAAGGAGACAAATATGAAACAAAAAATAAAAAAAGAATTAAAGCAACTACAAGACAAAAAATATCAAGAATTTCATCAAGGTCTATGTCCAGGAACAACAGACATAATAGGAATACGAGTACCAGTACTTAGAAACTATGCAAAAGAATTATTAAAAAAATATACTTTAGAAGAAATAATAGAAAACTTGGACAATCAATATTATGAAGAAATATTATTAGAAGGAATGCTTATAGGGTTAAGCAAAAAAGACTATGAAGCAACAATAAAATACATAGAAAAATTTGTGCCAAAAATAAACAATTGGGCAGTTTGTGATACATTTTGTGCTGGATTAAAAATAACAAAAAAACACAAAGAAGAAATGTTTCAATTCTTACAAAAGTACTTAAAATCAAACAAAGAGTTTGAAATCAGATTTGGTGTTGTAATGTTATTAGATTACTATGTTGAAGAACAATATTTAGAGAAATTATTTAAAATATTTGACAATATAAAAAACACAGAATATTATGTTCAAATGGCGGTTGCTTGGGCAATTTCTATTTGTTTAATTAAATATTATGACCAAACATGTGCATACCTTGAAAATGCTAATTTAGACGATTTTACATATAATAAAGCTATACAAAAAGCAATAGAGTCTTATAGGATTTCTGATGAACAAAAGGCATTTTTACGTAAAATGAAACGTTAATAGGATAATATTTAAATGTAAAAAATTTGTGAAAATTATAAAAAATGGTTTGCGAAAAAAACAAATTATGATATAGTAGTAAAGTAAGAAAAAATAAGGAGAGAAACATGAGAAAAGAAATACAAAAACCAAAGGGAAAAAGAACAAAAACAAGAGAAGATATAGAAAAAAAGAAAAAGGTAATAGTAAAAACCTTTTTTACAATAGTAGCACTAATTGTAATTTTTGTAATAGGAATGATTGCAAATAATTTTATAATTTTAGATAATAACAAAGAAATAAACCTAGTAATAAACAACAGAAATGTAACATCAAATTTAAAAAACAATGTATTAGTTGAAAATGGTGTAATATATTTATCAAAACCAGATATTGAAAACTTTTTCGACAAATACATTTATGAAGAAAAAGAAGATAATAAAATTGTAACAACATATGAAAAAAAGATTGCAACAATAGGATATGAAGATAATAAAATCAATATAAATGGTTCAAACAAGAAAATTTATGCACATGCAATAAAAAAAGACGGAATAGTATACTTACCAATTTCAGAGATGAAAGATGTATATGACATAGAAATTTCTAATATAGAAAAAACAAAAGTAATAACAATGGACTCATTGAAAAGAGAACAAAAGAAAGCAATAGTAAAATCAGGAACAGCAGTAAAGTCATCTACCAAATTTATTGCGAAAACAATAGATAGAGTGAAAAAGGGAGATTGTGTAATTGTAGTTTCTTCAAACAATGGATATACAAGAATAAGAACAGATAATGGAAAAGTTGGATACATAAAATCAAATAAATTAGAAAATGAATTTACTGTTAGAGAGAGTATGGAAGAAGAAAAGCAGATTGAAGGAAAAATAAATCTAACATGGGATTATTTTTCTCAATATGGTTCAGCGCCAGACAGAACTGGGGAAACAATTGACGGAGTAAATGTTGTATCACCTGCATTTTTCTATCTAGATAAAAACGGAAACTTACGCGAAAATATAGGAAGTAAAGGCCAAGCATATATAGAATGGGCACATCAAAATGGATACAAAGTATGGCCAATGGTATCAAATGCAGAAGCTGCAACAGAAAGCTTATCAATAACATCAAAAATTATGAACAGTTACGAATTAAGACAAAAATTGATTGAAAGCATTGTAGAAAAATGTGTAAAATATAAGTTAGACGGAATAAATATAGACTTTGAAAATATGAAACAAGAAGATAAAGATATGTTTTCAAGATTTGTTATAGAACTAACACCTAGATTAAAAGAAATAGGGTTAGTAACATCAGTAGATGTTACAGCGCCAGACGGCGGAGAAACTTGGTCTATGTGTTTTGATAGAAATGTAATTGGAGATGCAGCAGACTATATAGTATTTATGGCATATGACCAATATGGAGTAGCTAGCACAAAACCAGGAACAACAGCAGGATATGATTGGGTGAAATTAAGTTTAAATAAATTTTTGAAAACAGAAGAAATACCAGCAGAAAAAATAATATTAGCAGTACCATTTTACACAAGAGTTTGGACAACCAATCCAGACGGAAAAACAACATCAAATACATTATCAATGAAAAACATAGAAACAGTTGTGCCAGAAGATGCAGAGAGAAAATGGGACGATGACTTAAAACAAAATTATGTAGAATATACAGACGAAGATAACAAAAAACAAGTATGGATAGAGGATATATCATCATTAAAATCTAAATTATCATTAATTACAGACAACAACTTGGCAGGAGTTGGCTCTTGGGCAAAAGGTATGGAAACAGATGATGTATGGCAATTATTCAAAACAGAATTGTCAAAATAATGGATTTATTGGGACAGGCTAAAAACGGTCCGCGAACGAAACTTTTTGGGACAGGCCAAAAACGTCCGTGGACGAAACTTTTTTGGCCTGTCCCAAAAAGTTTCACAAAAATTGCTTGACTTTGGCGTTTTTGGCATATATAATAGAAAAAAAGCACTTTTGGAGGTATTTTGACATATGCAAAATGAAAAAATATTTTATGCAACAGAGAATTTCATAAACCTAACTGATGAGCAAATAATATCTCAAATAAAACAGGGAAATGATGACGCTTTAGCATACTTATTAGAAAAATATAAAGACATTGTAAATATGAAAGTAAACAAGTATTTTATGATAGGTGCTGAAAGGGAAGATGTAATACAAGAAGGAATGATAGGACTATTTAAAGCAATAAAAGGATTTAATTCAGAAAAACAAAGTTCATTCAAATCCTTTGCAAATATCTGTATAGAAAGACAATTAATAACAGCTATAAAGACATCAAATAGACAAAAACATATGCCGCTGAATTCATATTTATCGCTAAATACATCAGCATATGAAAATAATGATGAACATAGCGTAGAATTAATAGATACATTTAATAGCAAGACAGTGGAAGACCCATTGGAAACAATAATGAAAAAGGAATATTATGACCATATAGAAAGTGCTGTAAATAAAAACTTAAGCAAATTTGAAAAACAAGTTTTAGATAGATTTCTAAAAGGAGAGAGCTATATAAAAATAGCACAAAGATTAGAAACACCAGTAAAATCGGTAGATAATGCAATTCAAAGAATAAGAAAAAAAGCAATAAAAAACATGTTTAATGAATATAATGGATAATAGAAAAATGTCAACACAAAAATTGGTTGACATTTTTTCTATGGGGCTTCCAATCGGGATTGAACCGACGACCTCTACCTTACCAAGGTAGCACTCTACCAACTGAGCTATGGAAGCATGTCCATTGGGGACGTTTCCTTTTGGACATTTTTGTCCATTGGGGGACACATCTTTGATTATTATACAATACAAAAAATTAAAAGTAAATAATTTCTATTGACTTTTTTATAAAAAAATAGTAAACTATAAAGCATAGAGTAAAAACGAGTAAGAGAAAAAGTAAAATAAAAGTTACTTACAGAGAGAATTGGTCAAAGGCTGAAAGCCAATTTAAGCAAACATATTTGAAAAACTAACTCTTCAAAGTTTTTGGTGAACAAGCCAAACGTGTAAGATACGTTACAATCTGTAAATTAAGATAAAAAATAGGATGGAACCGTGTAAAATAGCACTCCTATGGATAAATAAAAATATCCAGAGGGGTGTTTTTTGATGAAGAAATCAATTAGGAGATGTGTCCCCAGTGGACAAAAATGTCCAAAAGGAAACGTCCCTAATGGACAAAAGGAGGATTTTTTATGATTAAAGTTAGTTTAAAGGATGGCTCAATTTTAGAAGTTGAAAAAGGAGCAACAATATTAGATGTTGCAAAAAAGATTAGTGAAGGGCTTGCAAGAGTGGCTACTTGTGGCGAGATTGACGGAGAAGTTAAGGATTTAAGATATGAGTTACAAGCGAATTGTGGCTTAGTTATTCATACTTTTAGGCCAGATGATGTGGAGGGTAAGAAGGCTTATTGGCATACAACTTCTCATATTATGGCTCAAGCTGTACAAAGATTATTTCCAAATGTTAAGTTTGCAATAGGTCCTGCTATTGATGAAGGTTTTTATTATGATTTTGATGTTGAAAAACCTTTTACAGATGAGGATAAAGCAAATATTGAAGCTGAGATGAAAAAGATTATAAAAGAAAATATAGAAATAGAAAGATTTTCTTTGCCTAAACAAGAAGCATTAAAATTAATGGAAAACCAACCATACAAACAAGAACTAATTGAAGAATTACCAGACGGAGAAGAAATTAGTTTTTATAAACAAGGTGATTTTACTGATTTATGTGCTGGGCCACATTTAGCAAGTACAGGAAAAGTAAAAGCTGTTAAAATTTTATCTTCTTCAGGAGCTTATTGGAGAGGTAGCGAAAAGAATAAAATGTTACAAAGAATTTATGCTATTTCATTCCCAAAAGCAAGTGAATTAGAAGAGTATTTGCAGTTATTAGAGGAAGCAAAACAACGTGACCATAGAAAAATAGGTAAAGATTTAGAGTTGTTTATGACACACAAATTAGTAGGTTCAGGGTTACCAATGTACTTACCAAATGGTGCAACAATAAGAAGATTACTTGAAAGATATATTCAAGATAAAGAATTAATGCTTGGATATAATCATGTATATACACCATCACTTGCAAATGTTGAATTATACAAAACATCAGGGCATTGGGACCATTACAAAGAAGATATGTTCCCAGCAATGAAAATGGACAATGAAGAAATGGTATTACGCCCAATGAACTGCCCACATCATATGTTAATTTACAAAAATAAAATGCACTCATACAGAGACTTACCAATCAGAATTGGAGAATTAGCACATGACTTTAGATATGAATCAAGCGGAAGTGTATGCGGATTAGAAAGAGTTAGACAAATGTGTCAAAATGATGCACACTTATTTGTAAGACCTGACCAAATAAAAGAAGAAGTTGGAAAGGTATTAAAACTAATTCAAGAAGTATATATCAAAGATTTTGGATTTTCACCTGAATCATTCAAGTATAGACTATCATTAAGAGATAAAAACAACAAAGAAAAATATATTGATAATGATGAAATGTGGGAAACAGCAGAAAGCCAATTAAGAGCAATATTAACAGAACTTAATATCGACTTCTACGAAGCAGAAGGAGAAGCAGCTTTCTATGGGCCAAAAATCGATATTCAAATAAAAACAGTATTAAACCACGACGTAACAATTCCAACATGTCAATTAGACTTTGCATTACCAGAAAGATTTGAACTTGAATATGTAGGAGAAGATGGAGCAAAACATAGACCAGTTGTAATACACAGAGCAATATTAGGTTCTTCTGATAGATTTATTTCATTCTTATTAGAAGAAACAAAAGGACTACTTCCAACTTGGCTTTCACCAGTTCAAGTAAAAATATTGCCAATTAGTGAAAAACAACATGAATATTGCCAAGAACTAAAAGAAAGACTTCAAAGAGAAGGAATAAGAGTAGAATTTGATGATAGAAATGAAAAAGTTGGATACAAAATTCGTGAAGCTCAACTTCAAAAAATTCCATATATGTTAGTAATTGGAGATAAAGAAAAAGAAGCAAATGCAGTTACAGTTCGTACTAGAAAAGAAGCAGATTTAGGACAAATGAGTGTTGAAGAATTTGTGACAAAAATTAAAGAAGAAATAGAAAATAAAAAATAGGAATTACAAAGATGTGTCCCAAAATGGACAAAATGTCCATCTGGGACGTTTCCTAATGGACATTTTGTCCAAAAAGAAACGTCCCCAATAGGACATGGGGAGGAGAAAGAGATGAAATTAGGTATTGTTGGACTTCCAAATGTAGGGAAGAGTACGATGTTTAACAGTATAACAAAGGCAGGGGCAGAGTGTGCAAACTATCCATTTTGTACAATTGAGCCAAATGTAGGAGTAGTACCTGTTCCTGACGAAAGATTAGATAGATTAACTCAAATGTACAATCCGGAAAAAACAACTCACGCAGTTATTGAGTTTGTTGATATTGCAGGTTTGGTTAAAGGGGCAAGTAAAGGTGAAGGACTTGGAAACAAGTTTTTATCACACATTCGTGAAACTGATGCAATTGTAGAGGTTGTAAGATGTTTCGAAGATGGAAATGTTGTTCACGTTGATGGTAATGTTGACCCAATTCGTGACATTGAGACTATTAATTTAGAGTTGATTTTTGCTGATATTGAGACTGTTAACAAGAGATTAGATAAAGCTAAGAAAAATTTAAAAGCAAATAAGAAATATCAAGAGGAAATCGATTTATTAGAAAAAATTAAAGAAAGTTTAGAAAATGGAATATCTGCTAGAGCTCTTGAATTTAACGAAGATGAGCAAGTCTTGGTAAAAGATATGTTTTTACTTACAACTAAGCCAATTTTATATATTGCAAATATTTCAGAAGAACAAATTGAAAATGCTGAAAAAGATAGTATGGTTTTAAAAGTTAAAGAATATGCAACCAAAGAAAATGCAGAAGTTATTCCATTATGTGTGAAAATTGAAGAAGAATTGTCAGGCTTAGAAGATGACGACAAAAAAGAAATGCTAGAAGCTTTGGGATTAGATGAATCAGGTTTAGATAAGGTTATTAAAAAGAGCTATGATTTATTGGGATTGATGTCATTCTTAACAGCAGGAGAACCAGAAGTAAGAGCATGGACTATTAAAAAAGGAACAAAAGCCCCACAAGCAGCTGGAAAAATTCATTCAGATATAGAAAGAGGTTTTATAAAAGCAGAAGTTGTATCTTATGATGATTTGATAAGAGAAGGCAATATGGTAGCTGCAAAGGAAAAAGGATTGGTTCGTCAAGAAGGTAAAGATTATATTATGCAAGATGGAGATATTGTTTTATTTAAATTTAATGTATAATTTTTGTAACATAATTGTAATACAAAAAAGATAAAAAGGTATTGACATCCCTAGATATAAAGTGTAAAATAGTAAATGTAAACAAAAGAAAAATATTGTTTTAGAGCTATTTATACAAATTTCCTAAAAATAGTATAATATAAGGTAAAAGTATAAATAATAATAAAAAATATGAAAGTAGAGGAGAAAAGATATGAAAAAATCAAATTTATTTAAAGTATGTACAATTTTAGTAATTGCGGTAATGATAGCATTAGTATTAGGAACAACAGTTAATGCAGCAACAGATAACAGTTCATTTAATGATTTATCAGATACTTTAAGAACAAATAATTCTGGAAATACAAACAATGCTAATACAAATACTAATAATGCAAATAGAAACACAAACAATGCAAATACAAACAGAGCAAATACTAATACAAATAACAATAATGGAAGTGTTTATAACAGCAACAATTTACCAGATACAGGAATTGAAAGCTCTATTCCAATAGCCTTATTAATAGTAATATTTGCAATATCTTCTGTATATGCATACCAAAAAATTAATGATTATAAAAATATATAATATATAAAGTCATAGCCGTATTTAGCTATGACTTTTTTGTGTTGCCTTTATTACAAATCTATTTGAATTTAAATTATTACAAGTAATCAGCGTTAATTCCTTCGACATTGGTTCATAATTAAAAATAGGGGTTAAATCAGAACTATTTACTTCATAAAAATCAAAAACAGTATATACATATTTTTCGCCAAAATTATCATAAACAAATATTTCATCATTAATCTCAAGTAAAGGTAAATTACTAAAAAATTTTGAATTATTATAATTATGACCAGCAATGCAAACATTTCCATTGCTTTTTAAATTTCCGCCATAAAATTTACATGGAGAAACTTTTAAAAGTTCTTCATTTAAAGTCGCAAATACTGGATAATAAACATTTATTTTAGGTATCTCAATAATTCCAAAAAGGTTATTATCAATTTCCTTTTCATCTACATTTTCATTAGTGTTAGTAGTATATAGTTTTGCAATATTATAATTATCAATTAATTTGTTTGATAATTTTTCTTTTTGATTTATTGATGATACATAATATAAAATCACCAAAATAAGACTAATTGATATGGTTAATGATAATATAAATTGGAATTTAAAAATACGTGTATCTTTCTTTTTTGATTTTCTTATTTTTGTAACTAATATCTGATTCATATAAATATTATATGTAGAAAAAAAGATAATATAATGAAAAAAATTGTAAAAAAAGCGCATAAATATTACGTTTCTATTACATATATCAAGCAGTGTTGAAATAATTTTTTAGATATGATATATTAAATATGTAAAAAATTGGCAAATCAAAATCCAAAATTTACATAATCACATATTATATATAAATAATATATGAAAGGAGGATTATTTAAATTTTGGAACTAAAAGGGCTCAATATTGGTTTTGTTTTTACAGGAGCATTTCCAATGCTTCAAACAACAATACCTAAAATAAAAGATTTAATTAAAAATGAAGCAACTGTCATTCCTATTATGTCAAATACTGTATATAACATAAATACTAGATATGGTAAAGCAAAAGATTTTATAAATGAAATACAAGAAATAACAGGGAAAGAAATTATACATACCATAACACAATTAGAGCCAATCGGTAAAGGGGACATAGCAGACTTAATGATTATTGCTCCATGCACACGGAAATACGTTATCTAAACTTGCTGTTGGTATTGCAGATACCATACCAACAATAGCTATAAAAAGTCATTTGAAACATGAAAAACCAGTAGTCTTAGCTGTAGCAACTGGTACAGGACTAAGTACTGATGCGGAGAATATTGGTAAATTATTAAATAGAAAAAATTATTATTTTGTACCATTTAGGCAAAATAATCCAATTACAAGACCTAGGTCAATTGCATATGAACCTGAATACATTGTGAAAACAATAAAATATGCTTTGGACGGAGAGCAAATAAGCCCAATTTTATTATAGATATCATTATAACTTGAAAGGAAAATAATTATGAATTCAGAATATGAATGGAATTTAAAAGAAATATTTAAAAATAAAGAAGAATTTGAACAAACAAAAACAAGTTTAAGAGAAGATTTAAATCAGATTAAAACATATGAAGGGAAATTATGCGAAAGTGCAAAAAACTTATGCGAAACATACAAAATATATGAAAAAGCTTTACAAAAATTCGAAAAATTATATGCATATGGAATGCTTTTTTATCATTTAGATATGTCAAATCAAGAAGGAATAAAACTATATAAAGAAGTAGAAGGGCTAGGAACAGAGTTTAGTACAGCTACATCATTTATAACACCAGAAATAACATATGCAGATAAAGAAAAAATTGAAGGATTTTTACAAGAAAATCAAGACTTGCAAAAATATAAAAGAGATATAACAGATATTTTAGATGAAAAAGAACATACACTAAGCAAAGCAGAAGAGAATTTACTTGCAAATTATAGTGAATTATTTTCTGCACCTGAAAATGTATTTGACATTCTTACAAATGCTGAATTTAAGTTTGGAACTTTAATTGATAGTGACGGAAAAGAAGTAGAAATGACTGATAGTAATTACACAATCTATTTAAAAGACAGCAATGAAAATGTAAGAAAACAAGCTTTTGACTTAATGTATAAAAAATATAGTGACTTTGTAAACACAATAACTGAATTATATTTGGCAAATGTTAAATCAACAGCTGTTTCTGCAAAACTTAGAAAGTATAAATCAAGCTTAGAAAAGGCAGTAAAAACAGATGACGCAAGTATAAAGGTTTATGAAGCACTAATTGAAACAATAAATAAAAATATGAAAGTAAATCATAAATTTATTGAATTAAAAAAGAAATTGTTAAACAAAAAAGAATTCCATATGTATGATTTATATGTAAATCCATTTCAAGAAGAAAAGGACGAAATTAGCTTTGAAGAAGCAAAAGAAGAGGTTTTACAAGCTCTAAATATAATGGGAGAAGAATATATTTCTAAATTGAAAGAAGCTTTTGATAATAATTGGGTTGATGTACATGCTAAGCCAAATAAAAGGGGTGGGGCATATAGTATGGGAGTATATGGGGTACATCCATATGTATTATTAAATTTTGTTAATAGTAAAAGAGATGTAAGCACTATTGCTCACGAACTTGGTCATAGTATGCATTCATATTATTCAAATAAAGAACAACCAATAATAGATTCAAATTATACAATAATGACAGCAGAAGTTGCCTCAACAGTAAATGAAATATTACTTAGTGATTATCAAATTAAAAATGAGAAAGATAAAAATAAGAAGGCAGAACTTATATATGAATTGCTTGAAATGATACGTGCAACTTTATTTAGACAATCTATGTTTGCAGAATTTGAAAAGGAAGTTCACGAAAAGGTTGAAAATAAGGAAATGCTTTCAGCTGAAAATTTAAACGAATTGTATTATGATTTAAATAAAAAGTATTTTGGAGAAGGTATGGTTATAGATGAAGAGATTAAGTATGAATGGGCGAGAATTCCTCATTTTTATACAGATTTCTATGTTTATAAGTATGCAACAGGTATTTCTGCGGCTATTTCTATTGCTACAAAGATTTTAAAGCAGGGGGAACCTTTTGTTAAGAAGTATATTGAAATGCTTAAACAGGGATGCTCTAAGAAGTCTATTGATTTGCTTAAAATGGTTGATGTGGATTTGGAAGGTTCAGAGATTTATGAAGATGCGATTGCTTTTTATAATGAAAAGATTGAAGAATTAGAAAAATTATTATAAAACTTTTTGGGACTGTCCCAAAAAGTTTTATAATTCTGCTAGTGGATTTCTTTCAACTGCACTTCTAATTTGGTCATTATTAACGTGTGTATAAATTTCGGTGGTAGAAATGCTTTCGTGTCCTAGCAATTCTTGTAAAGCTCTGATATCAACTTGGCCATATTGGTACATTAAAGTTGCAGCAGTATGTCTTAATTTATGTACAGAATATTTATTAGTATCTAATCCAGCTTTGCTAAGCTCTTTACCTATAATATATTGAACAGTTCTATTACTAATTCTTTCACGTCTTTCACTTAAAAATAATGCTTTTTCAGAGTGTTTTTTATCGTGTTTGATTCCTTCTTTTGGACGAACTTGAAGATAGTCTGAAATTGCTCTCATACAAGGCTTATTCAAATATATTGCACGTTCTTTATTACCTTTACCAACAACATTTAGTTTGCATTCTGAAAAGTCGATATCTTTTATATTTATTCCAACTAATTCAGATAAACGCATACCACAATTTAAAAATAAAGTAGTCATTGCAAAATCTCTTTCATAATTTCTATTATCTTCATCACTAGCAACTTCTAGGAGTTTTTTACTGTCTTCAAGTGATAAATATTTTGGTAATCTTTTTTCTTTTTTAGGTGTTTTTAGATTTATAGTAGGGTTTTGATTTAATTTGTATTCATCGCTGGCGTCTTGGCATAAATAGTTAAAGAATATTCTTATTGTTGATATTTTTCTTGCTCTTGTTGCTGGCTTACTATGGAAGGTTGATGTCAGATATCCTAAAAATGCGTGAATATCATCTATTTGTATTTTTTTTATTGTATCCATTTTTAAATCTGTTATTTGTATTTCTTTGAAGTCGGTTTTTTTTGTCATTTTAAAATGTATTTTTATGAATTTTAAGAACATTGCTAGGTCGTAGTTGTATTCTTTTATACTGTTTGGGGATTTGTTTAATATTGTTGTTGAATAATCTAAAAAGGCATTTAAAAATCCTGGGTTATCAATTCGGTTTATCATATGTATCACTCTTTCTTTTTATTTGTTTAAATTATATATCAATCGACTAAAAAAAGTAAATAGATTTAATGAAAAATTTTGCGCAATGTTTCCTCTACTTGACGAAAAGAGGTTAATATGATAGGATTATTTTCAAACAAATTAGTAATATTTATGATAAAAATATAGGGGGAGGTAATAATGCTGAAAAACAAATTTAAAATGATATTAATTATTAGTGGACTATTAATAATATTATTATTAGCATTCATTATAGTAAATGAATTAAAAATAGAGAAAAAAGACAATTCTACGATTTCCATAGATACAAGTATTTATCAAGAAGAAAATGATAGTAATATGACATCAACTAAAAAGGCAATTATTGTAAAGGTGTATAGTAATTATTTAATAGTTTGGGGAATGTCAGATAAAACAGACTTATATGATGTTAATGTTAGTAATTGTGGAGAAATTGAATTTAAACAAGGACAAGAGGTATTAATTTATTTTGATGGCACAATACTAATGTCTAATCCTGCACGTATTAATAATGTTGAAAAAATTGAAATTGTAAAAGAAAAAAGTGATAAAGAAATACCAGTTGAAATATTAAGAAATTATTATAGTTCGTATAATAATTTCAATACTGAAATATCTTATTAATAACCAACGTATTAATAACTATATATAGAATATTTTAGAAATTCTAATTAAAGCTATAAATTTATGTAGTTATTGAATTGTAAAAAATTAAGCAAAACACACAAGATGAAGTTAAAAGATAATTGACATAAAGAAAAGACTAGGATATACTATTTTGGTATTATTTGTGGCAATATCCAAATAGTACTAAAATGACACATAATCGCAATAGAAAAGGAGAACTTTATGAAAAAAAGTGTTGCATTGCTGAAAACAATAACAAATTTAGCATTAATATTGACATTAGTTATGGTGTTCACAGGTATAAATAATACAACATATGCTAAAGAAACAAATGCTGCGGCAGACATAAACTATGATACAAGTATTACTTATAATCTTGAAACAAAAGAGATTGAATATGGTAAGGATCAACATAAAATGTTGCCTGAGCAGGAAACAGCAGGATTAAGACTGAATGAAATTGACTTAGTATCACCGAATGCCATTATTGGTACAGATGATCGGTATAAAGTCTTAAGTACAACTGCTAGTCCGTATCGTAATGTTTGTCGTGTTACGTCATATTTCCCAGATGGAGCCTCTAGCACTGGTTCAGGTGTTTTAACTTATTTTAATGTAATGCTAACAGCTGGGCACATTGCATATTCCCATGACCACGGCGGTTGGGCAACATCCATGATTATAACTCCTGGTCAAAACGGAACAGATACTCCACTTGGTAGTGCAGTAGCTACAAATATGACTTGTTCTAATGCATGGGTTAATAATGATGACCCTGATTGGGATTGGTCAATAGTAGATTTATCTAAAAGTTTTGATACTTGGCAATCATTCGGTTACTATAATGATTACAATAGTATGATAGGTCAATCAGTTCAAACAATTGGATATCCTTCAAAAGATGGACAGAGTACTTATATGTATACAGATACTAATGTGGTAATAGCAGCAGGAGAACGTTGGTGCAATGTTAATTGTGATGTTGACCATGGCGACAGTGGAGGTCCTCTTATTGATGTAAATAGAGAACGACTTGTTGGAATTATTACAGCTGCAGTAACTAGACCTGGTGAAACTACGCCATATACTAATAGGTGCATACGAATTAATGAAGATTTAGGCAATCGATTATTGAGCCATGCTCATTAAGTATTATCATAAAATTACATAGTCATCAACAATAAATTTTAATATGTGTCATTTTGACCAGAGAAGTAATTTCTTCTCTGGTTTTTATTTTTTTATTGCCTGAAATGATGATATATGTTATACTATTATTGCATTAAAAGAAGGAAAGTGATAAAATGCATAAAGCAAGAAGAAAAAAAGAAAAAGACATAGAACCAAAAGCAATAAAAGAAATGAAACGCAAGAAAAAGCTAGAAGAAAACATACAAGAAACAAAGCAAAAAGCAGAGAAGAAATTCAAAAAAATATTGCTTATAATAATACTAATAACAATTCTATACTTAGGAATTTCAATAGGAATATCAACACATACATGGAAATCACTTGCCCAAGATATGGTATTAAATGAAAATTCACAAGTAATAGATACAGAAGGAACTACAATTGCAAAATTAGGAAGTGAAAAAAAGAAAGTTGCAATAGAAAGCAATGAAATACCAGCGAACTTGAAAAATGCTTATGTAGCAATAGAAGACGAAAGATATTACAAACACCACGGAGTAGATATGAAAAGAACGTTATCTGCGATAGGCTCATATGTTATACATTTTGGTTCTTCTTCATTTGGTGGAAGTACAATAACACAACAATTAGTAAAAAACCTTACAGGAGATTCAACTGACAGCATACAAAGAAAAGTGAAGGAATGGTGGAAAGCGTGGCAATTAGAAACCTGCCTTTCAAAAGATGAAATTTTATCAGCATATTTGAATGTTATTTATGTTGGACCAAGTATATATGGAGTTGAAGCAGGTGCTAAATATTATTTTAACAAATCTGCAAGTGACTTAACACTAGAAGAATGTGCATTTTTAGCAGGAATAAATCATTCGCCAAATTCGTATAACCCTTTTAATAATGCTAATAATTCAGAAAAGATTACAAAAAGAACAAATACAGTATTATATAAGATGAAAGAGTTAGGATATATAACAAATAATGACGAATATGAAAAAGCAGTAGCAAATACAGAGGCTGGATTGAAGTTTAAAAAAGGAGAAATTCAATCAAACGACCGGAATATATTCGTACCATACAGACGCATTAATTACAGAGATAACATCAAAAATTGCAAATAAATACAATATTTCACAAACTTTTGCAAATAATTACATAGAAACAGCTGGACTAAAAATTTATAGTACACAAAATTCTAAAATACAAAAACAAATAGAAACTGAATTTGAAAAGAGCAGATATGTTTTAAAATCTTCTAATGGAACAGACACATCTCAAGCAGCAATGCTAATTGTAGACCATAAAACACGGAAATGTTTTAGGATGTGTAGGTGGATTAGGAAAGAAAAAGATAGCACGACCATTTAATAGAGCGACTCAAAGTGTAAGACAAACAGGGTCATCAATAAAACCAATAGCTGTTGTAGCACCTGCGATTGACAAAAAAGTAATAACAGGAGCAACAATATTAGATGATACTGAAAAAGATTTTGCAAATAATTATCACCCAACAAATTACAGTGAAAAATGTCTAGGAGATATTACAGTAAGAAGAGCAATTGAATCATCGCAAAACATTCCATTTGTAGAAATAATGGAAGACTTAAAACCTAAAACTTCTATTAAATATTTGGAAAAAATGGGAATAACGACTTTAACAGAAAAAGACAACGGATTACCATTATCATTAGGTGGATTAGAAAAAGGAATTAGTCCATTACAAATGACTGGGGCTTATGCAACAATTGCAAATGACGGAAAATATATAGAACCAACATTTTACACAAAAATAGAAAGAAAAAATGGAACAACAATTATAATTGCAAAACAAAAAAGCAGACAAGTCTTTTCGAAAGAAACGGCGTACATATTAAAAGAAATGCTAACAGAACCAGTACAAGGCCAAAATGGAACAGCAACTTATTGCAAAATTGCAGGAGTTGATGTAGCAGCTAAAACAGGGACAACAGATGAAAACTACGATAGGTGGCTTTGTGGTTTCACACCATATTATACAGCTGTTACTTGGTATGGTTTTGACATAAGTGAAAGTATAAACTTTAATCAAAGAAATCCTGCTGGATTACTTTGGGTAAATGTAATGTCTAGAATTCATTCAGGATTAAATGGTGCAACATTTGAAAAACCAACATCAGTTACAGGAGTAACAATATGCGCAGAAACAGGCAAGAGGGCAACAACAGGTTGTCAGCATAAATATGTAGAGTATTTTTTACCATTTACCAAACCAACTGAAACTTGTGATAAGCACAAAGGGCAAATTTTAGAGAACAACAACGTAGAGAGTAAACCTAAAAACAATGTAACCGAAGTTATTAAAGGAATAACTGAGGACATAGATGCCAAAGAACCAACTACAATCAAAGATAAAAATACAAATACAACATCGTCTGAAAATAATGAGCAAAAACAAAATACATCAAATAAAATTAATACCAACACAAACACAAATAATACGGTGAATACTACTACAAATACACAAAACACAAATTCAAATAAAACTAATAACACTAATTCAAGTAGTAATAAAACAAATAATACTAATAATATCTCTTCTAATATTACAGGAACAGATAATACAACAGAATAAAGATAAAGGAATGATACAAAAAATGAAGAAAAAAACAAAAAGCAGAAAAGAATCGTTTATGTCAGGAGTAATGACATTAATGATATCACAAATAATAGTAAAAATATTTGGGCTAGTTTATAAAATATATTTAACAAACAGACCAGGATTTGGAGACACAGGAAACGCAATATATAACAGTGGTTATCAAATATATGCCTTATTATTGTTACTATCATCAATAGGAATACCAAATGCAATATCAAAATTAGTCTCTGAAAGAACATCCCTAGGAGATTACAAAGGTGCACACAAAATATTTAAAGTAGCATTTATGTTACTTACAGTAATTGGAACAATAGGAAGTTTAATACTATTTTTCGGAGCTGACTTTATAGCAAATACCATATTACAAATACCAGAGGCAAAACTTACTTTGATGTGTATATCTCCATCAATTGTATTAGTTGCAATGTCTTCTGTAATTAGAGGATATTTCAATGCAAGAAGCAATATGAAAGCAACTGGGGATTCACAAGCACTAGAACAAATTTTAAAAACTGTATTTACAGTATTAGCTGTTGAAGTTGTTGCACATCTAACTTCAAACAATGTAACCTTAATGGCAGCAGGAGCAAACTTTGCAACAACAATATCAGTTATAGGAAGCTTTATATACATATACAAATTCTACAAAGTTAGAAAAAAAGGAATTCATGAAGAAATACAAACAACAAAACCAGAATTTAAAGATGAAAATACAAAAAGCATAATATCATCAATATTTAAAATATCAATACCAATATCGCTAACATCAATAGTATCATCAGTAAACAAAAATATAGACTCAATTACAGTTGTAAGAGGATTAAAGAAAATAACAACAGAAGCAGTAGCAAAAGAACAATATGGAATTTTAGCAGGAAAAGTTGATACATTGGTAGCATTGCCATTATCATTTACAGTAGCATTTGCAACAGCACTAGTACCAGGGCTATCATCTGCAAAAGCAAAAAATGATGATGCAGCAATCGAAAAGAGAGTAAAATTATCATTATTAATAACAATATTAATTGGATTACCTTGTGCATTTGGACTTTGCGTATTTGCAAAAGAAATATTGCAACTAGTATTCCCAAATGCAGCAGCAGGTGCAAATATATTACAATCAATTTCATTCTTGGTAGTATTTGCTACACTTGCACAAACCATAAATGGTGCATTACAGGGGTTAGGAGACTTCAAGACACCAGTAATAGCCTTAATACTAGGAGTAATTGTTAAAACAATACTAAATATTGTTATAATTCCAATACAAGGAATAGGGATACTAGGAGCAACAGTAAGCTCACAAATATGCCAGTTTATAGCATTTTTTATAGGATTTATCAAATTGAAGAAAATGACAAAAATAAAATTTGATTTTAATAAATTTGCTATAAAGCCAGTATTAGCATCAGCAATAATGAGTGCCATATCTTATGGAATATACTATTTGCTAGATTTTATACTTCCACATAAGATTGCTATAATGGTGGGATTAGTAAGTGCTATTATCGCATATGTTGTTGCAGTATTAGCATTAAAGATATTCTCAGAAGAAGAGATTAAAGATTTACCAAAAGGTGATAAAATACATAAAGTATTAGTTAAATTAAAGATTTATAAAGAAGCATAAAACAAATATTGTAAAATATAAAATTAAAATATGTAAATAGGAGAAGAAATAATGAAAAACGTAAGTACTATAAATGAAAAAGAATTAAAAGAAAATGAAATAGATCAAGAATATGAGAATTTTGTAAAAAGCCATTATAAAGGGCATTTTGCACAATCAATAAGATGGGCAAAAACAAAAGATGAATGGGATTATGAAACAGTAGTAGTAAGAGACGAAAACGAAAAAATAAAAGGTTCAATGTTATTATTAATAAGAAAAGTACCTGGATTAAATTCTAGTATTGTATACTCACCAAGAGGACCAGTTTGCGACATACATGATGAAGCAACATTTATAGAATTAACAAAAAAAGCAGAAGAAGTAGCTAAAAAACACAAAGCATTTTTATTGAAAATGGACCCTGATATTCCAAATGATGATATGGAATTTAAAAATATAGCTAAAAATAACGGATTTAAAATAGTAGAAAAAGTAAAGGACTTAAACGAAATTGCACATCCAAGAATTGTTTTTAGACTAAATTTAAAAGACAAAACAGAAGATGAATTATTTGCATCATTTCACCAAAAAACACGTTACAACATACGTTTAGCAACTAAAAAAGGTGTTACAATTAGAGAAGGAAAAAGGGAAGACATTGCAGAATTCCAAAAGATAATGGAAGTTACTGGTCAAAGAGATAAGTTCCCAATTCCATCTGCTCAATATTTTGAAGAGCTATATGATATGATGGGCGAAGAACATGTCAAGATTTTGTTTGCTGATTATGAAGGACAACCTATTGCTGTTACTTATAATTTCTTGTATGGTGATAAGGTTTGGTATATGTTTGGCGGTAGCTTGAATGAAAAACGTAATTTGATGCCTACATATTTACTTCAATGGGAAAATATTAAGTGGGCTAAAGAGAATAATTGTAATGTTTATGATTTTAGGGGAATTTGTGCTGTTGATTTGGAACATAGAAATGAAGGTTTGTATAGGTTTAAGAAAGGTTTTAAGCCTGATTTAATTGAGTTTACTGAGATTTATAAGGTGTATAATCCTTTTATGTATTTTGCGTTTAAAAAGCTTTTCCCTGCTTATAGGAAGTTTAGAGTTATGCTTATGAAAAAGAATAAGAAAAATGAGGAGCAGTAAAATGGCCACAACAAATGAATATATAGAATATGTATGTGAACAAATAAAAGGTGTTGGAGAAATAAGATATAAGAAAATGTTTGGGGAATTTATGGTGTATGTTAATGATAAACCAGTTATTATTGTTTGTGACAATGTGCCTTTTGTAAAGAAATTGGAAAATATCAAAGATTTGATGCAAAATGCTGAAACTGGTTATCCTTACAATGGTGCAAAGGAACATTATGTACTAGATATTGATAATTCTGATTTTTGTAAATCTGTTGTAATTGAACTTGAAAAGGTAACATCAATACCAAAATCTAAAAAGAAAAAATAGAAATCAAAAGTATGGAGGAGAATATATGGAACTAGATAATTATATTGAATTTATAAAAGAAAAACATAAAGGACAAACTAGAAAACAAGGAACACCATATTATATGCATCCATTGGAGGTAAGCAATATTCTACATAAAAAAGGGTTTCCAATAGAATATCAAATAGCAGGTTTATTTCATGATTTATTAGAAGATACTAATGCTACTTATGAAGAATTAGTTGAAATTTCAAATCAAGAAATTGCTAATTCTGTAAAACTTGTAACAAAAGAAAAGGACTATGTAATGTCAGAATACATTGATAGAATTATGAAAAATGATATGGCAAGAATGGTAAAATTGGCAGATAGAGTACACAATTTATCAGAAACACATTTAGCTTCAGAAAAATTTAAAGAGAAATACGTTAAAGAAACAGAAAAATGGTTTATAAATTTGGCTGCAGGAACAGTTTTTGAAGAAGATATAAGGGACAAATTAGATAACTTAAAACAAGAAATACAAAATAAGAGAGAAATAGATACTAATAGCGATTCATTAGAAAGATAAATTACAAATAGATGCTATAAGAATAAAATGAAGAAAAATAGAGAAGATATTAAGAAATTAGTATCTTCTTTTTTGTATTCATAAATAAAAATTTCAATAAAAACATTGACAAGTGTTATATGGTGTTATATACTGTATAACAAGGAGGCGATAATATGAAGATGATTATTAGTAATAGCAGTTCCGTTCCGATATATGAACAAATAAAAAAATCTATTATAAATCAAATACTAGAAGGAGAACTGAATGAAGATGAATTATTACCATCTATAAGAGTATTAGCTGGGGATATAAAAATAAGTGCTATGACTATAAAAAAAGCCTATGATGAATTAGAAAAAGAGGGATATTTAAAATCTATACAAGGAAAAGGAACTTTTGTAGCACCTAAAAATACACAACTTGCAAAAGAACAAGCACAAAAGGATATAGAAAATTACATAGAAAAAATAGTTGCTATTTCCAATAGATTCAATATAGATGAAAATGATGTAATCGAAATGTTTAAAATGATTTATGGGGAGGATAAGTAAATGGAAAATATTATTGAAATTAAAAACTTAAAAAAGAAATATGATGACAAATTTGAACTTGGTAAAATAGATATATCAATACCAAAAGGAGTTATTGTAGGTCTTATTGGAGAAAATGGAGCAGGAAAAACAACCTTGATTAAGTCAATGCTAAATATTATAAAGATTGATAGTGGAGAAATAAAAATATTTGGAAAGGATTATAAAAAAGAAGAAAAAGAAATAAAAGAAAATATAGGTGTAGTTTTAGATAATATGTTTTTTCCGGAATTATTAAATGCAAGAGATATAAATAATGCTATGAAGGATGTATATAAAAACTGGGATAGCGAATTGTATTTTTCTTATTTAAAAGAGTTTGATTTACCAGACAATAAACCTTTAAAATCGATGTCAAAAGGAATGAGAAAAAAGTTAGAAATAGTGGCAGCTATTTCTCATAAACCAAAACTACTAATATTAGATGAGCCAACAAGTGGATTAGATCCAGTAGTTAGATCCGAAGTATTAGAGATATTCCAAAAATTTATAGAAAATGAAGAACATTCTATATTGTTATCAACACACATAACAAGTGATTTAGAGCATATAGCAGATGAGATTATATTTATTGATAAAGGAAAAAAAGTGTTACAAAAGTCAAGAGATGAAATAATTGATAACTACGGAATTTTAAAATGTGATATTGATTATTTTTCAAATATTGATAAAAAAGATATTATCGCATACAGGAAAACAAAATATGCTTATGAAATATTAGTTAGCAATAAAGAGCAAGCAAATAAAAAATACAATGGATGCGTAATAGACAAAATTACACTTGAGAATTTAATGGTATTAGTAATTAAGGGGGAAAAGGTATGTTAGGGTTAATAAAAAAGGACTTTTTGCTTATAAAAGCAAATTCAAAATCAATGGTAATAATATTTATAGTCTATTTAATGTTAGCATTCCAAGGTATATTTGATGTTACATTTATAGTTCCACTAATTGGAATAATGTTATTTATATCAACATTTAGTTATGATGATTTTAACAATTGGAACTCTTATGCAGTAACTTTACCAAATGGAAGAAAAAATGTAGTTAGAGCAAAATATATAGCTTCAATAATTTTAACAGCTATTTTAGGAGTTGCTGCTTTGACTATAGGTGTGGGAATAAGCTATATAAAAACAAACAGTATAAATTTAGATGAAATTATGTCATCATTGATGGGAACAATATTGTCAAGTGTTATTATAATTTCTCTACTTTATCCAATTGTTTTCAAATTTGGAGCTACAAATGGAAGAATAATATTATTTGCAGTAGTATTTGGTGTTGCTGGAATAGGAGCTTTAATTGCCCAATTTGTAGATATGACATTTATTATAAATATGATAAATGGATTAGATAGCTATTCACTTATAGCTATTCCAATAATTTCTGTAATATTGTTGGTTATATCATATCTAATATCAAATAGAGTATATCAACATAAAGAATTTTAAGGCTATAAATCTTGAATGTTAATGAGCATTGCTTGTAGCACAAATTACAATAAATAGAGCAGACAGTTTGAAAACATCTAGCATATTGTGTATGGATCCCACTTTATATATTAATGGATTATCGGCTGGATGGGGAATTGGAAAAAATGAAAATTATTATTTGGAAAATAGTAGCTTGATTTTGAAACAAATTATAGAAAAAATGAATATAAAGCTAACGGATACTGTAATTTATGGAACATCAGCAGGTGGATTTTTGTCAATTATGATGGGAATCTATTTAAAGGGAGCAAAGGTTGTAGCAGATAACAGCCAACTTAATTTAACGAATTGGATAGTAAAACCAGCATTAGATAGTGTTATGATGTATTGCTTTGATAACATTGTAGATTCATTAAATTATGTGGAGAGATTTGATGTGATAGAAGCATTTAAAACTCATGGATATGTGCCTAAAATTTATCTTCATGTTAATCTATGCTCTGAGGCAGATAATTCAAAGCAACTAGTACCATTTTTAATGGAAATGGAAAAAGTAAAAGATTTAAAAGGATATCAAGATGTGGAAGTAGTATTGCACTATGAAGAAACAAAAGGACATAATGGATTGGATAAAGATGATGCAATTAAAGTTTTATATGATATTTTAGAGGTTTAAAAGAAGCAGTAGACAAACACCCATTGAGTGATTTTGAAATTGAAAAAGCCGCATAGTAGGGAATAGGGGGAGTAGGAGTAAATGGAAAAAATAGATTTTGATATTGAAAACATTGAAAAACAAAATATTAGTTTATTGAATTGCCAGGTGGATTTAATTTTAAGAAGTTTAGAATTTTATTCTTACACTTATAATTTTATTTATCCAAGACGTGGAAAATCTGAATCGCTTGAAGAAAATTTACGAAAATCTTTGGTTCGTGATACTTATCATCAAATTACAAGTCAAATTAAAATTACTAATTCTGATTCTAAAAATGAAAATGTTTTTGATGATGATAAAAATTATTTTGAAAAAATTGCATAAAGGTATTGCAATTATTATTATAATATGTTATAAGTGTAGTTACAAGTTATTAACGTTTAACTTATGCGAAATATCGACGCACGAGAATCGATTTTAAGCCGTTTTTGTATTTTAGGCAACAAGTTATATGAATGAAAAATAGCCTAAAAACGGTGTAGCAGTAAGAGTATGGGATTTTAGGAGAATTTTACTCCTTATATTTTATTCCTATCTCTTATTGCACAAAAGATTGATTACTCCGCCATAGATGTAAAATTATAAACGTATAAATTCAGAAAAGAATTTATGCGTTTTTTTGTTGTGCAAAAAAGGAGTGAAAATAATGTTAAACGAAAACCTAAGAAGAATTAGAACAGAACAAAGATATACTAGAAAACAATTAGGAGAACTTGCAGGAATTGCACCCACAACAATTCAGTTAATAGAGAATGGAACAATTGATAATCCAAGTTTAAAAACAATACTTGGTTTATCAAAGGCACTAAAAGTGTCTATTTTAACATTAATAAAATAAAAAACTATACGTCCCGTCAGGAAAAGGGAAAACGTATAGTCGCTTCTTAGTATGTGCTTTTTCTGATTATAGCAAACAAAAAAACAAAAGTCAATTATTTTTTGAAGGATGAAGGAGGTTGTTGGCAATGTAAAAACAAAATTTATTACATTATTAGTTTAAGGAGAGAGAAATAAATGGACAAAGCAAGTTTTTTAATATACCTAGATTATGAAGAACAATTCAACTTATTAACAGACGAACAAGCAGGACAACTTATAAAAGCAATAATAAAATACGAGAAAAATGGAGAAATAGTTGAGTTAGATAAAGTTACAAAAATGGCTTTTTCTTTTATCAAGCAACAATTAGATAGAGATAAAGAAAAATGGCAAGAAGAAAAGAAAAAAAGAAGTGAAGCAGGAAAAAAAGGTATGAACAACAGGTGGAATAAAGGCTTAAATACGCAGAAAGAAGATACAAATATAACAAACGATAACAGTGTTATAAATGTTAATAACAAAAATAACAGTGTTAAAAGTGTTATAACACGGAATAACAAAAATAACTGATAATGTAAATGAAAATGTAACAGTAAATGTAAAAGATAATGTAAAAGTAAAAGCTAAAGAAAAAGAAAAAATAAAAAAAGAAAAAATAGACGAACTAGAGAATGTCATTAACAATAATTTTACGGATCAAGAATTAAAAGATACAGTACGTGAATTTATCAAAATGAGAAAGACAATCAAGAAACCTTTAACCAAAAGGGGTTTAGAACTAATGCTTAAAAAATTATATAAATTATCAACTAACATTGACGAGCAAATAGAAATATTAAATAACTCGATAATGAATAATTGGCAAGGTATTTTCCCTTTAAAGCAGGAGAAACCACCTCCAAACAAAAGAGATAAAGGAGGTTTTGAAGATTTTAATGAAATATGGGAGGAGGCAAAACAAACAGATGAACAAACAGGAAACAGTACAAGTAATAGCTCTTTTAGCTGGTAATTATAACAGTATAGCTGAAAAGAATAGTTCTCAAAAACGATTAATGGTCAATACCTGGTTAGAATGCTTAGGTGATTTAGAGTACAAGTTAGTGTTACAGGCTGTTAAGAAAACGATAATAGAAAGTCCATATCCACCAACAATACACGAAGTACGAAAAAACGCAATAGAACTAATGAAACCAGAACAAACCAAAACAGCTATAGAAACTTGGAATGAAGCATATAGAATGATATGCAATGGTATATATATGACAGAGGAACAGTTTAATCAAGCAAGTCCAGAAGTTAAAAATTTTTTTGGTAATGTTAGACAAGTTACTGAATTAGCAAAAACCAACATAGATACTGTTAACACTGTTGTAAAGGGACAATTTTTAAAACAATATGACATACTTGTACAAAGAAAAAAACAGCAAAGATTGCTACCAAAAGAATTAAAAGAATTCACAGAACAGTTAGTAGAACAAATGGATATTAGAGAATTGGAGGAAAACTATGGATAAATATGTTTTAGTATCATATGAGCTACAAGGAACATGTGGTCAAATTATTGTAAAAGACGGAACACCAATTGAAACAATAAAGGAATATTGTGCAATAGATAGATTTCAAAAAGCACAAGAAAGTTTAATAAAAAGAGTAAAAATAAAAAAGGAAAGTGAATAAAAATGCTAGAAAATAAAATGGTTTTAGACTATGAAACTGAATATATAGAAAACGACGCAGAAGAATACCTAGAACATCTTTACGAAGAAGATGACCGAATATACGAAGATGAAATCTTTGAAGAAATTAATACAGAAGAGCCAGAAAGAATATCAAAAGAATGCTATAACTACGAAAATTGGTCAAAAAAGTTTGATAAGGAGGAAGAATAATGCAAGAAGTTTTAGATTTTATTTGTGCTAATATTGCACAAATAATGGAAAAGAAATCTGGAAGAATAGACTATACAACAGAAGAGGGCACAAAAGTAAAAATATACAAGTGTGGTGAAAGTGTAACAAGAATAGACATTGTAAAGGAGGAAAAATAAATGGCATTAGCAAGTTATGAAGAATTAAGAAAAGTTGATGTAAGTGAATATGTTGAAAAAAGAGATAATGCAGATTATTTAAATTGGGCAAAAGTAGTAGAACTGCTACATAATAACGGAGCAGAAAAAGTTTACTTTGAACCAGTTGTAAACGAAAGAACAGGAAGTAGTTTGTATATGACAGAGCAAACTTTTACAGACAAAAATGGAATAGAAAACAGAGTTTATGAAACAGCGGTAAAGATAGTAATTGACGATTTGGAATTTATCCAAAGAGGTCCTGTTATGAATGGTAGTAATCCTGTAAAAAACAATTCTATGACACAACAAAGGTTATGGAATTGCCAAACTAGATTATTTGTTAAGGGGGTAGCAATAAGAACAGGATTAGGGTTTAATTTATGGCTAAAAGAAGAACAGAAAGACGAAAAAGATAATTGGGAAGAAGATTTAAAAAAACATAATATCTTTAAAATTCAAGAAAGAATGCAACAATTAGTTTCTAGCAAGATGAGACAAGGAATAAGTTTAGAGAAAATAGCGATAAACCTAGGAATTACTGAAGAAGAATTGAAAAATTATTTTACATATTTCAAGATTTTAGACAGATTAGAAAAAAGAATAGGAGAAATGAAAGAATGATTGCTACTCAGGATAGAAGTTATTATGTTGGGTGTTCAGACACTAGTATGGTTGTTGGGAATTGGACAACTAAAACTTTTGAAAAATGGTGGTTAGAAAAGTTAGGCCTATATAAAAATACAATAAAAACAGACGCTATGCAAGCAGGTACTAACTATGAACATAAAATCTTAGATTCTTTGAAAATAGAAGGTCTTGAAAAGGACAAGCAAATAATAATTGGCAGGTTGAGAGCGAACTTAGACGGAAATACTGACGATTGTATTTATGAAGTTAAAACACACAATGCAAACAAAGAGTTTAAAGTAACTAAGCAGTATTGGAGACAAGCGCAAGTAGAAATGTATGCGGCAAATATACACAAGTTATTTATAGTTTCGTATGGTTTAGAAGAAAATGACTATATTAACTACTTCAATGAAATTGACAAAGATAGAATTAAGATGACTCCAGTAGAATATGACAAGGATTTTATAGAAAAAGAATATATACCAAAATTAGAAATATTATCACAATGTTTAGAAAGGGGAGAATTTCCGAATGGAAAATAAAATGTTAGCTTTAAAAGTTTACGATGTAGACTACAGCTTTATAATAAAAAATTATTTAGACCAAAAATTATGGGAAAAAGAATGGACTATATTTACATACAAAAGATTTGAAATAACTCTAAAACTGGATTCAATAGGAATTAAAGACAGAAGGGTTTGGTTTGAAGTGATGATAAAAGATAATAACGAAGAAAATAGAAATTACTTTGGAAAAAGTGTAAAAGATACATTTAGTTATGCTTTAAGTATAGAAAGCATAAACGTATTAAAAAATACACTAAATCATACTATTTTTTGCTTAATGCAACAATTGGAAGAAGAATCTTATATAGAATTTACAGAAGAATATAAAAGGCTACAAAATATGAAAGAAGAAGAGCAAGACAAATTAAAAGATATTGCAGAAGAATTTTTGGACGATGAAAGAGTAACAAACGAAGAAATTAGAGAAGCATATATTGAATATTACATAGATAAAAACGAAAGTGTCTACCGATTAATTAATAACTATGAAAGTGATATGAAGTATAAAATGATAACAGATTTTTATGTTGCATTTTTAGAATCTACTGACGATAAAGACAGGTTAGAAATAATTAGACAAAGAATAGGCAGTAGTAAACTGGAAAAAACATTAGAAAAAATAAAAGAATATGAAGAATATATGAAAACAGAAGAATTTGAAGAAGAGATGAGAGATAACTTAGAAGAGGTGTAGAGAATGGACTTTGTTGCAACTAAAATCAATATAGGACAAGATTTTAATGAAAAGGCATATACAGTTACTTTTTATACAAAACAATCTCCAATATACCTATATGAGAAACTAAAAGACAATAAAGAAATCAAGGTTGAGGCAAAAAAGAAAACTAAAAAAAGGTCACTGGACGCAAATGGATATATGTGGGTGTTATTAGGAAAACTTCAAGAAGAATTGAATATTCCAAAAGAAGACATTTACAGAGATTTGATAAAAAATATTGGAGAATATGAGGTCTTACCAATTAAAAATGCAGCTGTTTCTCGATTTTGTGAAAGTTGGTCTAAGAATGGTATTGGTTGGATAACAGAGATTACAAACAGCAAGCTAGAAGGATATACAAATGTATTTGCATACTATGGTAGTTCTACATATTCCGCAAAGAGTATGGCTAGATTAATAGATTTAGCTATACAGGAATGTAATCAGCTAGGAATAGAAACAAAACCACAGAATGAAATAAATAGCTTGCTAGAAAGTTGGGATAAAGTTGATAGATATAAGTAAAGAACTATTAGTTTAGGGGAAAAGAAATGATAGTAACAGATTTAAGCAATAGTTTTAATCCATATCCTAAGAACAAAACAGAAAAAAAGAAAACAACCAAAACCATTAAAAATAAAAGTAACAAACTAGCCAAAAAAGAAAGAAATAGATTTAGTATTTTACAAAATGATAAAACCAAATGCTTTTTATGTGGCAGATGTTTAAAATTAGATACTCACGAAGCATTTGGTGGCTCAAATAGACAAAAAAGTATACAGTGGGGATTAGTTTATTACCTTTGTAGAAAATGTCACTCAAAAGCCGATATAGAGAAAGAAATACGACAATACTTACACGATTACGCAAGAATAATGTTTATCAAAAAGTACAACAAAGAAAAATTTTTAAAAGAATTTGGAAAAAATTATTTACAGGAGAAATGAAATGCGAATAATAAAAGAACCGTATCAAATAAGAATAGAAGGAAAATGCACTACACAAGAAGACATAGTAGAACTATTTAATTTTGGTATGTCTATTGCTGGAATTTCAAAAATGTACAAAAATGATAATGATTTAAAAATAAAAGAAGCTCAAGAAGTAGTTGAAAAAACTTTATATAGAAGGTTGAACAACATTAACAAAAACAAATTATAAAGACTTATATAAAATAAAAAATGCTTATGCAATAGGAAATTTAGGAGGAATAAAAAATGATTAAATCAGATTTTGGGAAAGTAGAAGTAAAAGGAAACAAAATATTAATAATGACAGAAGTAAGTGCTCTTCTGCATAGCTTAAGAAAAACAAAAACACTTACAAAAGAAGAACTAATAAAAATTATAAAAGACTCATTTAGAAGTGAAGAAGAAATAGAAAAAAATGCTAATAAGATATTAAATAATATGACATTATCTGAAAGCTTAGAATTAATAAAAGATGTAATAGAAGCTAAAAAGAGCGGCGAATCTAATTTTGAAGACGACGAAATTGCATTAAAAAAGGTAGAAATAGACACCAATGGAAAAAGCCAAGAACAGATAAAACAAGAATTAAAGAATGCTTTAGACGAAATTTTCAAGAAATAATTAGGGGGATAAAATGAAGAAAAGGAAAAACAAAGAGAGTGAAACAATTAGATACATACGCAAATTAAGAAGTATATTAAATAAAGAGTATTTTCACATCTATACAGAAGTAAAAGAAAAAGACAGGGTTGAATGGAAAGTATATTATAAGAATTTACCAACTCCTGCATATTGGTCTAATAAAAATGACGAATTATTAACAAGTAAAAAACACACAATAGAAGATATTTATAAACTAAAAAAAGTTTTTGAGCAAGAAAAAGAAAAAATATATAGAGACAATTTAAAGGAATATTTAAATGTTTGGAGTGAATCATATATACAAATGTGTAATATAAAAAGAAGATACAGCACTAATATAACCAATTTAATGTTTGCTATTGTTGCAATGAATATCTTGAACATACTATTTTTTGACATTAGAGAATTTGGAATACTACAACCAGTACTAATAATAACATTAGGAACAACAGACCTTTTAGGAGCACATAAAATCGAAAAAGAAATAGATAAGGTGTCAGAGAAAACAAAGGAAAGATTTATACAAGATAAAATAAGAAGACAAGGCTTTTACTTTGTTAATAAGCTAAAGGAGCAAATGCAAAAATGAACTTCAAAGAGATAATATACAAAACGATAAACGAAGGATATGTTGGAGTAAATAATACTTGCAATGGAAAATGTAGCAAGTGTGGAGAATGTTGTGGAGCTATTTTGCCAATAGACCAGGAAGACGCGGACATAATACAAGACTATGTTTTAAAGCATAACATTTCTCCCACAAAACAATTGCTAATAATGGCAAGAGAATGGAGATGTCCATACTATACAGGAAACAAAGAAAAAGGGTGCAGTATATATGAGGCAAGGCCAAAGATATGTAAATATTATAAATGTGACAAGAAGCGGAATGAACATAGAAGAACTTAAAAAGATGAAAAATGCAATAAGTGTAGATATGTGGGCTTTCGCAGAAACAGTAGAAAAGGAGAAAAGAAAGTATGAAACTAACAAAAAGACAAGAAAAGCAACTAAATAAAGTATTTGACGACCCTAGAAAATTAAGGAAATGGGTAGATGATGTTTACAATGGCATAGTAACTAAATGTGAAGAGGCAACAAACAAAAGAGTTTTAGAGTATTTGGATATATATAGTATTTCTGTTGCTTACACTTTAAGATATGTATGTGGTTTTGGAAAAAAGAGACTTCCGACAGTAATGGAAAGTATATGGAATACTATGGATTCTTTAAAACGTGGATATGTCGATTTAGAAGACTGCATACAAGAGTTAGCAGAAAATGGAGTAAAATTCGATACGATAATAAAAAAACAAGAAAATTTGAAAGAAGGGAAATACATTGTTGATAAGTAAAGAAGAATTTTGCCAAATCATAAAAAGGCTAAAAGATACAGATGATATAGTGGACAAAGTAAATAATATGTTTAATAGTAGCATTGATAATAAAATCAACGATTTCATGAATGCAGCAAGCTTAATGATATGTCATGAGGATATAGTTGTACAATTGTTGGAAAAAATGTTTAACGATACACACAATATCAGCTGGTGGCTGTATGAATGTAATTATGGTGAAGATTTTAAAATAGGGGATTTAACAGATAGTGACAAGGAAATAGATTTAACGACTCCAGAAAAATTGTATGACTATTTAATAGAAAATATGGAAAGGACAAACTAACTAAAATGAAAAAACTCGATTATAGGTATTTAGTCTATAATACCGTGAAAAAAGAATATCAATTTGCAAGAATTTGTGAAACGACAGAAAAAGGGGCAAGGACAATTTTATTTAAACTTATAGGAAATGACGCAAGAAAGTGGAGATTTGAAATAAGAAAAGTTACAAAAAATGACGCACAAAAGATTATAAATGCTATTAGATTAAAACACAAAGTAGAAAAAATAAAAGGATATTTACCAGAATTTACAATGCTAGAAATTGAAAACTTAATAAATGAAAATGTTAGGAGAAAAAATGGACAACAAAAATAAAATAATATTAGATTTGTGTGGAGGCACAGGAAGTTGGAGCAAATATTATAAAGATAATGGATACGATGTGAGAGTTATAACACTACCTGATTATAACGTGCTAACATATGAACCGCCTGAAAATGTATACGGAATATTGGCAGCTCCACCCTGTACAATGTTTAGCATAGCAAGAAATGATAAAACAGCTAAAACTCCCAGGGATTTAAGAGGTGGTATGAATATTGTAAATGCTTGCTTGAGAATAATACATACTTGTTTGTATGACAATTATAGAGTAGGACAAGGATTACAATTCTGGGCATTAGAAAATCCATATAGTGGATATTTAAAAAGATTTTTAGGCAAGCCAGCATTAGTATTTGAACCATATGAATATGGAGATCCGTATACTAAGAAGACGGCAATATGGGGGGAGTTTAAAGAACCAAAAAAGAACATAGTAAAACCTAGGGAGTTTGTACATAATTGCGGAGCTAGGGATTTTGTAAGCTGTGTAGAACACTTTGCAGATTTAAAACAAATTCCAGAAGGTTACTTGAAGAAAACAGGATTAAGCAAGAGAACAGTATTAAGAAGTATGACACCGCTAGGATTTGCAAAAGCATTTTATGAAGCTAATAAATAAAAAGAGATAAAGAAACAGTAAGATATTACGAACAAGCAAGACGAGACTGTTCGGCAGGCAGTGCGTACAAAAGAATATATCAAAGAATTTTGAAAGGAGAAGAGATATGAGCAGGGAAGGAGAATATGCACTTTACAAAGGGGATAGATTTATAGATTTAGGAACAAAAAAATATCTTGCTAATTTACTAAAATGCAAAGTGGATTTTATAACGTATCTAGCAACTCCTGCAAATAGAAAAAGGATTGAAAAAAGGAAAAATAAAGAAAAAGACAGTAATGCACTAATCGTAATTAGAATAGAGGAGGAAGTATGAGTAAAGCAGAAGACATTGGAACAGACATATTTACAATGCAAAGTAGAATAGTTACAGTGGTGTTAAGATAGATTTTGGACACGAAAGCGTAGAGATGTTATAATAGTTTTATACGCTTAGGAAGGAGTGTTCAAAGTGGCAAAAAATAAGAGTTATGACGAAGAATTTAAAAAGATGATAGTTG
>Ga0209064_1000314_pt1 | contig 111136 bp, 98 predicted proteins | sample Inofromicrocosms_FD_187498 | JGI IMG/M metagenome (GOLD analysis project Ga0209064, IMG submission 187498) | Mouse cecum microbial communities from Vienna, Austria - Inoculum for glucosamine and mucus D2O microcosms (SPAdes) (version 2) | ecosystem: Host-associated > Mammals > Digestive system...
GCGGCTGCCAAAGTACATGCAAAAGGCATTGGAGTGCGGTTCAGCGGCTGCCTGAGCGCTATTTTGTGAGCTAAAGTATTGATTTTTCAAGGAGCAAATCCCATTTTTAATGTGGGAAGTTTGAGTAAATAAATATAAATAATTTTAGCAAAGTGAAAATATATGAACAATGTAGAAATGGAGGAAATTATGATTAAAGAAGCGATTCAAAAAGCAGTAACAGGGAAAAACCTTACGTTTGCGGAAGCGGAAGCAGTGATGGATGAAATTATGAGCGGCCAAGCTTCCCAGATTCAGATGTCGGCTTATCTGACGGCATTATCGTTAAAAGGGGAAACCATAGAGGAAATTACGGCATCGGCGGCAGGAATGCGGAAACATTGTATACGCCTGCTGCATGATATGGATGTGCTGGAAATAGTGGGAACGGGAGGGGATAAATCCAATTCCTTTAACATATCCACCACATCGGCATTGGTGGTATCGGCGGCGGGGATTCCGGTGGCAAAACACGGCAACCGGGCAGCCAGCAGCAAATGCGGTGCGGCTGACGTATTGGAAGCGCTGGGTGTAAATATTTCCATAGAGCCGGAAAAGAGCAAGGAAATTTTAGAGAAAATAGGAATTTGTTTTTTATTTGCCCAAAATTACCATATTGCGATGAAATATGTGGCTCCGGTGAGGAAAGAACTGGGAATCCGAACGGTATTTAATGTGTTGGGGCCGCTGTCCAATCCTGCGGGGGCAAATATGCAGCTTTTAGGGGTGTATGAGGAGGAAATGGTGGAGCCGATGGCGAAAGTGCTTTCCCAATTGGGGGTAAAAAGCGCCATGGTGGTTTACGGTATGGACGGCTTGGATGAAATATCCATGAGCGCACCCACAAACGTATGTGAAGTAAGGGATGGGGTATTTAAAAAATATATGATAGAGCCTGAAATGTTCGGCTTTGCCCGGTGCCGGAAGGAAGATTTGCTGGGAGGAACACCGGAAGAAAATGCGCAGATTACCAAGGAAATACTGAGCGGATGCAAAGGGCCGAAGACAGATGCGGTGATATTGAATTCGGCAGCAGCCTTATACGTGGCAGGGGCTGCGGAAACAATGGTTGCTGCAGTGGGAAAAGCAAGGGAAATTGTGGAAAGCAAAAAAGGACTGGAACAGCTGGAGCGGTTTGCGGAATTGTCCAATAGATAGGTGGAAAGGGCATGGGTATTAAAATGACAATTTTAGATGAAATAGTAGGGCGGGCGAGGGAGCGTGTAGAAGTGCTGAAAAGAGAAAAAAGCGCGGACTTGATTAGGCAGGAGGCAGAAGCGCTGGGGAGGAATACCGGATTTCCTTTCCGCAAAGCTTTGTCGTCACCAGGAATATCCTTTATCTGTGAAGTAAAAAAAGCCTCTCCTTCCAAAGGCATTATTGCGGAGGAATTCCCTTATTTAAAGATAGCCCAGGAGTATGAAGATGCGGGGGCCGCAGCGATTTCCGTGCTGACAGAACCGTATTATTTTCTCGGATGCGACAGATATTTGGAGGAAATAGCAAAAAAAGTATCCATACCGGTGCTGAGGAAGGATTTTACAATAGATGCTTATCAGATTTATGAGGCGCGGGCAATAGGGGCTTCGGCTGTGCTTTTGATATGTGCCTTGCTGGAGGAAGGGGAGTTGAAGGAGTATTTGGAAATAGCCCATAGCCTTGGGCTGTCGGCCTTGGTGGAGGCGCATACGGAAGAGGAAATCCAAATGGCGTTAAGATGCGGGTCCGGAATTATCGGGGTAAATAACCGGAATCTGAAGAATTTCCAGGTGGACATTTCACTCAGCAGCAGATTGAGGAGCAAAGTGCCAGAGGATGTACTTTTTGTTTCCGAAAGCGGTATCCGCACAGGGCAGGATATGGCCCGGCTAAGGGAGGCGAAAGTGGATGCCGTTCTAATCGGAGAAACCCTTATGTGGAGCGAGGACAAGAAAAAAGAACTGGAAAAATTGCGTTGATATACGGTATTGGAAGGGGGATTGCGGAACTGGAAAACAGCAATTCCCCGGACAATGCCCCAGAGAAATTCATGGCTGCAAAGCAGACAGGAAATTGCTCTGCGTGAAAAAGGGTATTGGAAGGGGGATTGCGGAACTGGAATAGGAAAAATATGAAAACAAAAATTAAAATATGTGGCCTGACCAGAGAATGTGAGATTGATTATGTAAACGAAGCGAAATCGGATTATGTTGGTTTTGTGTTTGCAAAGAGCAGGAGACAGGTTGGGCGGGCAAAAGCAGAAAAAATGAAAGAAAATCTGGATGCCAGGATTAAGGCGGTGGGGGTTTTTGTAGATGCCCCCATAGATGAGATAATTTCCCTAGTGAAAGCGAAGACGATAGATGTAGCGCAGCTGCACGGAAGGGAATCTCCAGCCTATGTAAAAGAATTAAAGAAAAAAGCTGGCTGTCGGGTAATAAAGGCGCTGCATCCGGAAGAGGGATGTCAGGAGAGGGAACTCTATGATGCATACTGGGAAGCCGGAGTGGATTATTTCCTGTTTGACAGCGGAGGGATTACCAAAAGCAGAGGTAATATCTCCAATGCAGACAGTGTGCAGAATGAAGCCAATGTTCCAAATGGGCGGGATGGCACAACGAAAGACCAAGCAGAAATCGGCGGTACGGGCAGAGCCTTTTGCTGGGATTTGATTCCTGACATACCCTACCCCTATTTCCTGGCAGGAGGGGTTTGTATCGAAAATGCCAGGGAAGCGATAAGAGCAGCATCGCCTGTTCCTTACGGGCTGGACATCAGCAGCGGTGTGGAGACCAATGGTGTTAAGGATAAGAAGAAAATATTGGAAATATGCGCAAAAAGCCGCGCAGGAATGAGGTAAAAAATGTCTAAAGGAAGATACGGTGTTCACGGCGTGCAATATATACCGAAAACGCTGATGAACGAGATTATACGCTTGGAAGAAAGCTATGAATATTATAAAAAAGACCCGGAATTTCAGCGGGAACTGACGGATTTGCTCAACAATTATGCAGGACGCCCTTCGCTTTTATATTATGCAAAGAAGATGAGCGAAGATTTGGGAGGGGCAAAAATTTATATTAAAAGGGAAGACTTAAACCATACAGGCTCCCACAAAATTAACAATGTATTAGGGCAGGTGCTTTTGGCGAAGAAAATGGGGAAAACGAGAGTCATTGCGGAGACAGGAGCCGGGCAGCACGGGGTAGCCACGGCTACGGCAGCAGCTTTGCTTGGCCTGGAGTGCGAGATTTTTATGGGAAAAGAGGATACAATAAGGCAGGCGCTGAATGTATACCGCATGGAACTGTTGGGGGCTAAAGTGCACCCTGTGACTACGGGTACAATGACATTAAAGGACGCGGTGAATGAGACAATGCGTGAGTGGACCAAGAGGGTAGAGGATACATTGTATGTGCTCGGCTCAGTGATGGGCCCCCACCCGTTCCCGATGATTGTCAGGGACTTTCAGAGTGTTATCGGCAGGGAAGCGAAGAAACAGATATTGGAACGGGAAGGAAAGCTGCCTTCGGCGGTGGTGGCCTGTGTAGGCGGCGGAAGCAATGCTATGGGGATGTTCTATGATTTTATTCTGGAAGCCGGGGTGCGGCTGATTGGCTGCGAAGCGGCAGGGAAAGGGATTCATACGAAGGAGCATGCGGCTACGATAACAAAAGGAACACCGGGGGTTTTCCACGGGATGAAATCCTATTTCTGTCAGGACGAGTATGGACAGATTGCCCCGGTTTATTCCATTTCCGCAGGGCTGGATTACCCGGGTATCGGGCCGGAACACGCACATCTTCATGACATCGGGCGGGCGGAATATGTTCCGGTGACCGATGAGGAAGCGGTGAGCGCATTCGAATACCTGGCCAAAACGGAAGGGATTATCTGTGCCATTGAAAGCGCCCATGCGGTGGCCCATGTGAGGAAAATTGCCCCGTATATGAAGCAAGAAGATATTGTGATTATATGCCTGTCAGGGCGGGGGGATAAGGATGTGGCGGCGATTGCCAGATACAGGGGGGTGGATATCCATGAATAAGGAAAGTAAAAAAAAGATAGATGTAAAAGATGCATTTGAAAAAGGAAAAGCTTTTATCGGATTTGTGACCGGAGGAGACCCCTCCATAGAAAAAAGCGAAGAAATTATTTTGAGGATGGTGGAAGCGGGCTGCGATTTAATAGAAATCGGCATTCCCTTTTCGGATCCGATAGCGGAGGGCCCGGTGATTCAGGAAGCCAATATCTGGGCACTTTCGGTGGGAACTACTACGGACAAAATCTTCGGCCTGGCGGAAAATGTCCGCAGGAAAACGGATGTACCATTGGTGCTTCTCACTTATTTGAATCCGGTTTTCCACTATGGCTATGAAGGCTTTTTCGCCAGATGCCGGGAATCGGGGATAAATGGCATTATCATCCCGGATATGCCCTATGAGGAAAAAGGGGAATTGGAACAGTATGGGAAAAAATACGGGGTGGATTTGATTTCTCTTATTGCGCCCACTTCGGAAGAAAGGATTAAAAAGATAGCAAACGGGGCAGAGGGTTTTGTTTATGTGGTTTCTTCCATGGGGGTGACAGGGGTGCGAAGTGAGATTACCACTGACCTGGAATCTATGATTTCGGCGGTAAGAAAGGCCACCGATACGCCTGCTGCGGTGGGGTTTGGAGTAAATACCCCGAAGCAGGCGGCACAGATTGCGAAGATAGCGGATGGAGTGATTGTAGGCAGCGCTATTGTGAAAATAATTGCCAGGTATGGGGATGAAGCGGGGGAGCATGTTTATAGGTATGTGAAAGAAATGAAGGATGCTATTTTGCAGTGAGGCGGAAAAGTGTCTTTACCAAGACGTAAAAAAACAGAAAATATCGGGTAATTCCTAAAGAAAAGAGATATAATGGAATATATAACGGTGAAATCACAGACGGTTGTACTTTTAGAAGTATATTGTTAAGCGGGAGGGGCTGTGTGGACTGGATTAAAATTATAGAAAATGCTCTTAGGTACATTGAGGAAAATCTTTCCGGGGAACTGACGGTTGGCAGGATAGCGGAAAAAGTGAATATATCCCCGTTTTATTTTCAGAAAGGCTTTTCCATGCTGTGCGGCTATTCGGTAGGTGAGTATATCAGGATGCGGCGTTTGTCCGTGGCCGGCAGCGAATTGGTGACATCGGATAACAAAGTGATTGATTTGGCTTTGAAATACGGATACGATTCGCCGGACAGCTTCACAAAAGCTTTTACCCGTTTTCATGGGAGCACTCCTACGGATGTACGGCGAAAAGGGGCACTGCTGAAGTCATTTGCGCCGCTGCATATCAAAATTATATTGGATGGAGGCAATACGATGGAGTACAGAGTAGAGGAGAAACCCGCATTTCGAGTGATGGGCGTATCAAAGATGTTTTCTTATGAAACTGCAAATGCGGACGTTCCCCAATATTGGGATGAAATCCATGTACAGGCGGCAGTAAAGCCGGTGGAAGGAATGTACGGAATTTGCTTTGATGAAGAAATGGGCGGCAATAGGTTTCGATATATGATAGCGGATGACCTGGAAGAGGGGGAAGCGGGGGAAAAGAACCTGGAAACCTATGAAGTACCTCGGCATACATGGGCAATTTTCCCATGCCGCGGGGCAATGCCGCTTTCGCTCCAGGAGGTAAACCGGAGAATCTTTTCCGAATGGCTGCCGGCGAGCAATTATGAGATTGCGGAAGGCTATAATATAGAATATTACAGCGATTCGGCCGAGTTTAAGGATGGTACACAAGACCCGGACTATTATGCGGAAGTTTGGATTCCGGTAAGGGAGCGGCGGTAAAAGGAAACGGATAAGGCCATGGCAATGGTCCAGCCGATGGGCCATGCGCACCATATGCCTATAGGGGATTGGGTCCAGCCGGAAAGGGTGAAGGCTAAAACCACCCTTAGAATCAGGTCGGTGAATGTGGCAGCCATAAACTGACGCATTGCACTGATACCACGCAGAATCCCATCGGCAGTCAGTTTGGCGGATACTACGAAATAGAAAGGGGAAAGTATCCACAAAAAATGCTGGCCTGTTGCCATTGCGGCAGAAGAACTCTGTTCCATAAACAAAAGCAGCACATATCTGCCGAAGAAAATATAGAGGATGCAGAAGGGAATGCACAGACACCACACCATTTTCAGCCCGGCGCGGAAACCCTCCTTGATCCGGCTGAATTGCCGGGCACCCAGGTTCTGGGCCGCAAAGTTGGAAATCCCGTTGCCAATGGTGGTAAAGGATGTAATAATCAGGTTATTTAGCTTTACGGCGGCGGAGTAGCCTGCCATAACGGGAGCGCCAAAACCGTTGATAACACTTTGAATCATAATATTTCCTATAGAAATAAAGCTCTGCTGCAGGATGCTGGGAATTGCTACAACTACAATTTTTTTCAGAAGACTCCAGTCAAAAAGGGGTGCTTTTTCCTGAACCGGGATTTTTTTCAACCGCAACCAGACTGTGATGACGGCTAAAATACAGCTTATCCCCTGGCAAAGAAAAGTAGCCCACGCTACGCCGGCCACACCCATGTGAAAACTCTTCACGAACAGGATATCTACGGCGATATTGGATGTGGAGGATATGGCCAGAAAGTAAAAAGGGGTTTTCGAATCGCCCAATGCGGAGAAAATTCCGGTGGCAATATTGTAAAAGAATACAAAGGGAAGCCCCCATACATAAATGTCCAGATACAGGCTGGAATCCGCGAAGACATTTTCCGGTGTCCGGATCAGGTGCAGCAGCGGCGAACAGCCTAAAATCCCGGCAAGCATTAACAGGGCGCAGATAACGGCGCTGAAAATGCAGGCGGTAGAGACGGCAGTTTTCAGTTTGGTGTAATCTTTCGCTCCGAACAGCTGTGAGACGATGATGGAACATCCCATATTGCAGCCGAAGGCGAATGCAATAAAAATTAAAGTGATTTCATAACTGTTACCTACGGCGGCCAGGGCGTTTTCGCCGATAAACTTGCCTGCTACAAGGCTGTCGGCTATGTTATAAAGTTGTTGGAAGATAATGCTTCCGAACAGGGGGAGGCAGAATCGCCATAATACCGTTTCAGGTTTTCCTATAGTTAAGTCTTTGTTCATATTGTTTGCTCCTACAAAGTTTCAGCTCAAAAATAAATTTTCATGCCTGGAATGATTTACATGTTTCTAAAAGGGTATTATAATGCGTTTATATAGATATGAAAAATATATAAAATATATTGGAGAAATATAAATATTATATGGATATTAACTTTGAATATTATAAGATATTTTACTATGTGGCCAAATATGGGAATATCACTAAGGCCGCAGCCGCATTGGGGAGCAATCAGCCCAATGTGACACGGATTATGAAATTGCTGGAGGCACAGTTGAACTGTAGGCTGTTTGTACGGGAGCCCCGGGGGATTAGCCTGACGGAGGAGGGGGAACTGCTTTATTCCCATGTAGAAATCGCATACAGGCATTTAATAAATGCCCAGGAAGAAATATACAGGCAGGATTCCGGGAGGTGCGGCACTGTGGAAATAGGGGTGACAGAAACGGCGCTTCACCTTTTCCTTCTGAACGCATTGCGGGGATTTAAGTTAGAATATCCGGCCATCAGGATTAAAATCCATAACCACACCACCCCGGAAACAGTGGGGCATTTGATTAGCGGCAAGTTGGATTTTGCTGTGGTCACTACGCCTTTTGAAGTGCCGAAAAATGTTTCCTGTGTAAAAGTATTGGATTTCGAGGAAATATTGGTCGGGGGGATGCAGTATGAAAATCTGCGCAAAGGCGCATTGGAATTGGAGGAAATAAAGAATTACCCATGGGTGGGTTTGGGGAAGGAAAGCGCTGCTTATCGGTGGTACAAGGATTTTTTCATCAGTCATAAGATAGACATAGAGCCGGACATGGAGGTGGCTACCTTTGATTTGATACTGCCGCTGATTGAGAACAATTTTGGAATCGGGTTTGTGCCGGGAAAGCTGGCACAGCCCCTGCTGGAAAAAGGGAGGATAGTACAAATACCGGTGAAATGCCATATTCCCGGGCGCTCCATACAGATGCTTGCGGATAAAGGGCGGGGGAAGGGGATGGCAGCGGATACACTGTATAGGTATTTGATACGTAATAGCGCATTAGGTTGTTAGGAAAGAATGCGAAGCATTCTTTGGAGTTGGCCGTTTTGCCAACTCTTTTTTTCAGGGAAGAGAAAAAGCCACGGAGTTTCATGCCACATCGCCCTGTGCGGCAAAGGAAAGTTCATAATGTGTTTGTTGGTGAAGCTGGTCGGAATAGGAGGAATGGATGTGGTAATTCTTGCGGTGGGAGTATGCCAGATGGTCTCCCAGCCAATAGTCAGTCCATCCCCTGGAATCTTGAAAGCTTTCCAGCCCGGCAAAGAGAGCGATGGAAAATATGCTCTAAAATCTGCGTAAGAAATAGGGAGAAAATGCATTTTGTCTCCTTAAAATATCACAAATTCATCATTTTATATCACAAATGCGGTATAAGTTTATAATTGTTAATGATATAATCGTATCATAACATGAAGGGCGGAATTGTCAATACGAAAAAGAAAAACCAGTTTTCTTAAAAGAAACGGGGGCGGAAAACTATGAATTAATCTGGGTAGGAAATGTGGCGGGAAGCCGGGAAAGCAGGAGGCTGGCAGGGGATTATGTGCTTACGGAAAATGATATCTTGGCTAACCGGGTCTTTGAAGATGGGGTGGCATATGGCGGCTGGCCCATGGATGAACATACGGCAGGAGGATTTTGGGCAAAAGGGGAAATACCCTCCAAAGTACGCAGTTTTCCGGGATTCTATTCCATTCCTTATGGCTGCTATTGCTCAAAAAATATTGAAAACCTGATGATGGCAGGACGGGATATTTCCGCTACCAAGTTGGCCATGGGCTCTACCCGGGTGATGGGAACCTGTGCGGTGGGCGGAGAGGCAGCAGGGGTTGCGGCGGCGCGTGCAGCAATGCTTGGGATGACGCCCAGGGAATATGGGAAATCTCATATGGAAGAACTGCGCCAGGAACTTTTGAAAAATGACTGCTATGTGATGGGATGCAGGAACAAGGATGAAAGAGATTTGGCTTTGAATGACTGGAATATACCGATGCTGGCAGCACAGACCTTTGTTGAAAACAGTATTAAATATGCAAAAGTTGGGGGAGGGGATAGTGCTTTGCTCATTGAAATACAGACAAATCTTTTGGAAACGGAGAATGGGAGATATTTGAATCTGATAGTAAAGGACAATGGGCAGGGCTATGGAAAAGAAATTTTAGACGAGATTAATGGACAGACGGAAACCGGAAAGAAAAACATAGGGATTAACAATCTAAAACGGAGATGCCAAATTCTTTATGGAGGAAAGGTAGAATTTACCTTTTATAACCGTAATGGCGCTGTCAGTGAAAGATATTTCCGGAGGTGACCGGAAAAGCTGGTGAGAAAGGGGAATAAAACTGAAAATTCAAATCTTTAATGGGTGCAGAATATCCAGAGCCTTTCATGGGATTTGGATGATGTCAATAGCATGCTTAGGAAAATTATGTTGAAAGCTTTTGAAGAAGTGGTGGCTATAAGTAAAGAAAACAATGTATCGCTCCGCATAGCGTCATATATGCTGGCGATTAAAAGGATTACTACTGCGGCTAAATTGCGCGGTGGCCCAGTATCCATGGATTAAAAGAGGGATATGGTATAAAGCGAAAGTTAAAAACAGAACAAAATGTGCAAATGCACTGATGAGCCGGAAACCTATATAGGCATGTTTCCGGCTCTGGCTTCATATTATAGGAAATGTCCGCCCTGAAATATGAATTTTTGGAGGTTTCTTTTTCCTTTTCTATTTGGTAGAATGGATAAAAACAATACGACTTTATATAAAAATTTGGAGGGGCAAAGATAATCATGCATTTTGGTTTCGCCTATATTGGATTGCTGTATTTGGTTATGCTGATGACGCCCAATATTATTTGGACGAAGCATCAGCCCAAAGATTATGAGAAATACGCGAAAAATGAAAATAAGATATTGCTGATGATGGAAAGGATTGGGGAAATAGCGGTTTCCTGTCTGGTGCTGATATTTTCCGATTTCAATATAAAGGCCTGGTCGAACTGGTCCTGGTGTCTGCTGATTTCCTTTGGGCTGATGGTGCTTTATGAAATATATTGGGTACGGTATTTCAGGAGTGAAAAGACTATGGGGGATTTCTACAGCAGCCTGCTTGGAGTGCCGGTGGCCGGGGCAACCTTGCCGGTAGCTGCATTTTTCCTGCTCGCCATATATGGGAGAAATATATTTTTGGTGCTGGCGGTGATGATCCTGGGAGTGGGCCATATCGGCATTCACTGATGCATAGGAAAGAGGTGAATGGTAATAGGAAGGGGTGAATCGAGAAAAATGGATATCAGGCATTTTTATATGGAAAAAGGACAAGGGAAACCTCTTATCCTGCTGCATGGAAATGGGGAGGACAGCAGTTATTTTGAAAAGCAGATAGAGGAATTTGCACAGTATTATCATGTATATGCATTGGATACAAGGGGGCATGGGAAGACTCCAAGGGGAGACAAAACTTTCAGCATCCGCCAGTTCGCAGAGGATTTGTTTGGTTTTATGGAGGGGCATGGAATAGCCAGGGCGCATTTGCTGGGATTTTCCGATGGCGGTAATATTGCCATGGTATTTGCAATCCGATATCCTGAACGCGTGGACAGATTAATCTTGAACGGCGCGAATCTGAATGCAAAGGGCGTAAAATCCAGTATCCAGATTCCCATAGAGATTGGATATAAAATTGCCAAAAAATTTGCAGGGAAAAGTAACAAGGCAAAGTTAAATGCGGAAATGCTGGGGCTGATGGTGAATGACCCGGATGTACCCATAGAGGAACTTGGCAGAATACATGCGAAGACATTGGTCATCGCAGGGAAAAAGGATATGATTAAGGAAGAACATACAAGATTGATTGCTTCCAGCATTCCCGATGGGGAACTGGAGATTATTGACGGCAATCATTTTATAGCGAATAGGAACGCGGCAGCATACAATGAAAAAGTGCTTGCGTTTTTAAAATCAGAGTAGGAATGGAGAGAAATATGATTGATTTGAAGGATAAAAACCAATGCCCTGTATTGGAGGAAATCGGGGAATATGTGGGAAACCCGGTTTTCATGCAGTTTTGCGTGGAAGTTAAGGAAACCTAGAATTGCAGTGAAAAAATTGAGTATAGTTCATGCAGTATGGAGCCGGGCTGGAATATTAAGTTTAAAAAATCCGGAAAAACCTTATGTACGATATACCCCCGGGAACTTTATTTTATAGTAATGGTAGTAGTGGTGAGAAAAGAAAAAGAAGCCGTAGAAGCAATTTTGCCCGAATGCACATCTCGGATGCAGGAAATATACCATGAAACCAAAGAAGGAAACGGGCAAATGAAGTCTTTTGATGCAACTCCATTATTGGAAGGAATGCTATCTTAAATCAAGGCACATCATGTCAAAATCGAAATAGGCATTTTCCATTTTGAAATATGCCGGTATGGTACCGATGCGTTGGAAACCATGTTTTTCATATAAATGGATTGCACTGGTGTTGTCGCTACGCACTTCAAGCTGGATAATTTCTATTTCATTTTGGCGGGCATATTCGATTAATTTTTCCACGAGCATGCTGCCAATACCTTGATTCCATTCTGATTTCATAACGGCCAGGCTCATTTCGGCACGATGGCTCATGCGGCGTGGGAATCCGCTTAAATTGCTGTGACCTATGATTTGCCCGTTTTTCCATGCGCCGTAATGAACGGACTGCTTGGATTCGTGCGCTTGCCGGAGGAATTCTTTCTCCTGCTCTACGGTAATGGGAAGGCCTTCTTTTCCAAAGGTCAAATTATCGGTTTCACCACCTATTTTTTTCAAATATTCTATCATTTGTTCTGCATCTTCGGGCAACAGTTCCCTTATTTCAATATTGTCCATGGGAATTCCTCGCTTTCCAATTTGATTGTTTTGTGTTAAGGATTTTTTTAATGGGTGTACGGCTGGCTTGGATATATGATATAATGAATTGCGCCAAAGCGCAAGCAGGTCATCAATTTTCTGGTGAAAATTGGTGACAAGAGATATTAGTGGACTCCGGTAGAGGAACTGGACTTTTATTTGTGGGAAGAAAGAGGATAATGGATATGGAACATAAAGGGACAAAAATAATCGAAACGGAGCGCCTGATACTCAGGCCATTTCAAATAGAGGATGCGGAGTTTATGTTCCGTAATTGGGCATCTGACCCGGTAGTGACTAAATTCATGACTTGGCCCACACATGAGGATGTCAGTGTTTCAGAGCAGGTGATACAGGATTGGATAAGTAAAGAGGATGACCCTGAAAATTATCAATGGGCATTGGAGTGGAAAGAGACTTGTGAGCCTATCGGAAGTATGGGAGCTGTGAGAGTAGATAACCGGACGGAGTCAGTGACTGTTGGCTATTGTATTGGACGCAGCTGGTGGGGAAAAGGATTTACTGCGGAAGCGCTGCGGGCGGTTATTGGTTTCTTCTTTGATGAAGTAGGAATGAACTGCGTCAATGCCTGCCATGACCCCCGGAATCCTAATTCCGGCAAGGTGATGAAAAAAGGCGGCATGACATATGAGGGAACGTGGAGAGCGGGCGGCGTGAATAACCTGGGGGTATGCGATGAATCCTGGTATTCCATCTTGAAAGAGGAATACTATGGGGGAAGGACGCCGGAGATAATAATTCGCAATGAAGGGGCCGATGACTACCGTGCTGTGGAGGAGTTGACCAGAAAGGCCTTTTGGAATGTGTATGTGCCGGGCTGCAGTGAGCATTATTTGGTGCATGTTATGCGTGAACATGAGGACTTTATCCCGGAACTGGATTTGGTGGCGGTGACGGCGGAAGGGAAAATTGTGGGGAATGTGATGTACACTAGGGCGACGTTGTGCAATGAAAAAGGGGAAGAAGCGCCGGTGCTTACTTTTGGGCCAATCAGTGTCCTGCCTGAATATCAGCGGCAGGGAATCGGGAAAATGCTTTTGGAATACAGTTTTGGCCAGGCCAGGGAAATGGGCTATCTGGCGATTGTGATATTTGGCAATCCGGCTGATTATACGGCAAGAGGCTTTAAAAGCTGCAAAAAATATAACGTGTATGCAATGGACGGTAGTTTTCCATCCGCAATGATGGTAAAAGAACTGGAAGAAGGGCTGCTGGACGGAAGGAAATGGTTTTATCGGGAAAGTCCGGTGTATGATGTGAAGGGCAGCGATGCGGAGAAGTTTGAAGAGAGGTTTGAACCCATGGAGAAAGGTTTCAGCCCCAGCCAGGAGGAATTTTATATCCATAGCCATTCGGTGATAAAGGGGTAATTAGATGTAAAAGCTACTACACCATCACACCCCGCATCGAGGCTTATCTGACAGGCTATAGCAAATAAATGTGCGCCAACGCCAGCATAGATACCTTTTTGGCTATAATTATGAGGCGCTGTTTCGACAATCTCCACATCAGCCACGCCACCATCGGTTTTTGAGGATATTCTGCCTTGCACCGTATCATCACCTTTTACAAACAACTCATATATATGATACCCGTTTTTTTCAAAGATCAAAGATATGCAAGATTGGTTTTGCATAAAAGATTAGGGCATGTTACAATACATAAATAAAGAGTATCCGCTAAATTCCAGAACATATTCGAAACAGGAGGCAACAAGGATGAGTATAGCATTATGGAGTCGTTCAATGAGCGAGTTGAGCATCCTATCCATGATTTTGCGGGTCATACTGGCGATGATATGCGGGGGCACGATTGGATGGGACAGGCAGAGGTCCAAGCATCCGGCGGGGATGAGGACCTATATGCTGGTATGTCTGGGAGCCTGTGTGGTCATGATTACGGGAGAATTTCTGTTTTACAAATATAATGCCGGAGACCCGGCCAGGCTGGGGGCACAGGTGATAAGCGGCATCGGTTTTCTCGGCGCAGGCAGCATAGTGATTTCCGGGAGGTCGAAAATAAGGGGGCTGACCACGGCAGCAGGGCTGTGGACTTCGGCTTGTATAGGCTTGGTGATTGGAACCGGCTTTCTGGAATGCGGTGTAGTGGCTACTTTTGCTGTTTATATTATCGTGAAATATTTTAAAAAGCTGGAAGGCAAAATGGTATATAATGATGGATGGTTCAGCCTTTATGTCCAATTAGAGGAAATTGCCCGGCTGACGGAGTTGTATGAGTGCACGGGCAGCCTGGGGATGAAAGTAGGGGATGTTCAGATTTACAACAAGAAGGACGAACTGCCCGAGGCTGTGGTATCCATCCAGAATTCCTCCGGGAAAAGCAGGGAAGAGTTGCTGGCTGCATTGCATGGGATAAAGGGTATAATTGAGGTAAAATATATTTCATAAGCGTCAATTTATAAACTGAGAAACAAAGTCAATCAGGTTATCGGCCAGCACTAATTTCTGGACTTTTTTCGGGTCTCCCAACGTCCTGACTACGCCGTTATAAAGTTCCATAAACTTTTTCCGGTCGCTTTGCTGCACGGCAATCATCAGAACGATGTGTATGTTGTGCCCATCCCACAGAATCCCTTTTGGGCTTGTGAGCACACAGAACATCGTGCGTTTGGCATCCATATCTATGGCATGGGGGATGGCGAAGGTATCAAAAAAACAAGTGGAAGAGAGGCGTTCCCTTTGCAGGACGGATTCGGTAAAGCCCTCGTTGGCAAGCCCGAATTCTATAATTTTCTGCCCTAGAAAGCGGATAACTGCCTCTTTCCCGTCAAAGTCATCCTGTCTGAAAAAAAGGTTTTCGTCGAACAGGGAAGAGAGGAGTTTGTTATAGTGAGCCCGTTTCTTCTCCTCTGCACAATCATTAATCGCATTTGTAATGTTTATATGGTCCATCATCGTATAAAACGGGCTGATGACCAGATTTTTGCGCCCAATGGTATTCAAGGGTTTTGTCGTAATAATCAGGTCCGATGAGGTATTGATAACTGTCTTCGCATCGGTATCGCGGAAGGCCAGAATATGAATCATATCTGAAAAGTTTTCTTTTATTTTTTTTTCCAAAGTTTCATAAATATGATGGTAGCTGTCGCAAAGAAGCAGTACGGAAACTTTGTCATCCGTATTGCATGCCGCTTCAATGAGGTAGCCCAGATGGATACTGATAAACCCGATTTCCGAGTCGGCGATTTCCACATGGAATTTCTTGTGAATCCGCTGTGCAACGAAAACGGAAACATCGTATATGAAAGGACAGTTCCGTTTGATGGTATTCAAAATTTCATTCTCTACGGATTGTGTATTTTTGGCACGTTTAATCATCCCGTCAATATGCAGGGCAAAGTTGTACAGATAATCGGAGTAGTCGATATCCAGCATGTAATAGTTGAAAATATTCCTTAGAATATCGTTGATATCAGAAATAAACTGCTCCGGCAAAATATCCTGGGATACCATATCCGATCCATTGCTGTCGATAGGTTTGATTTGCCCTTCCAGGATGGAAGATAAAGCGATGATATCGTTGTCTTCCGGTTTGATATGGCAATGGTTCGCATACTGTTCGTAGATTTCTTTGGCAATTTTATATTCATCGGAGTCCTTGCGGATTTGGGAGTCCGGCGAAGTCTCGATGTAATTATCGCTTTTTACCCGGTATAATGCAATAATGACGTTGATAAGGATATTATTATAGTAAGTGCTGTCCACAAAATAATTATATTTGTGGATGGAATTGGCCAAAATGGACTTGATTTTATCCACATCCATTTCAGGGAAATAGGTGGAGAGGTTGTCTATGCTGTTAAAAGCAGGATTGATTTCGTCATAGAGCAAAGACTTAATCAGCCTTCTTTTGTTTAGTTCGCTGCCATTGATTTGTATATAGGTATTTTCCCTCCCAAGATTCAGTTGGAATTTGGACAGGATATCCTGGAAGCTTTTGAGGTGCTTTTCCAAAGTGGAGCGGCTGATGAACAGCGACTCGGCAAACTCGTCAATTTGGTAAGGGGATGTGGAAAAAATTAGCTTCTTTAAAATGGAATGGCTGATATTGTCATCGGCAGCAGTTTCCGGTATACGCAAGGTAAGGCTCTTCCAGGAATCGGGATTGATACGGTAGCCCTTGTTGGAAGAATGGACGATAGGGAGTATGCGGTTGATGGAGGCGATTTCAGATTGGATTAAACGGAGGGAAATATCCAGCATAAGGCTTAACACATTGCCAGTGACAGGTGTGTCCGAATCGGATATTGCGGTTAAAATGTCCCGTTGCCGTTTGCTGAATCGTTCCATATATGTAAACCATTCCCTTTCTCAAATGCAGTTCGTATAGCCCGCTGCGCCGCTTTCATTTGACGGAGCATGCCATGCTTAATCTCCCGCCCAATTGCGGTACATCTGACAGAAGTGACAGAAAGCAATTTTTAGGATTGCAAATCCTGGCTGTGGAAGAGGGTTTGCCAGGTGTTTTCCGCAGCCAGGTCTTTTGATTTTAAGAATATTATCAGAAAAAAATGGGGAAAAAGCAAATAATTAATTACAGAATACCCCGCAAAATCTAATTTGATACAAAAAATAAAAGAAATTATACTAAATACAACAATTGTCTGGACAAAAAATGCGAAAGGATGGAGGCGGGTTTGATGAATAAAGAGGAAGCGCAGATGATAGCATTTCAACTCATCGGTTTTGCCGGGGATGCATTTTCCTTTTTTTATAAAGCGGTGGAAGCCGCAAGGGAAGGGAAAATGGAAGAGGCCCACGGGCTTCTTGCAGAGGGGGAAAAACAGCTGGCAAAAGCACATAATGCACAGACGGAGCTTTTAACGGCAGAGGCCCAGGGGAAAGATATTGCATACAGCATTATGCTGATACATGCGCAGGATCATTTGATGACTACGATTATGTATGAGCGGGTGGCGAAGGAATTTATCGTGCTTTATAAGGAGAAGGGCGGGCTTGCGCCTTGCAGCCAGCCACACATATCACAATCGCAGACTGAGAAAGGAATGTAAAGCGGATGAATAAAAAGTTTTTATGGGGAAGTGCCACTGCGGCGTATCAATGTGAAGGCGGGTGGCAGGAAGGCGGGAAAGGGCTTTCCAACTGGGATGTATTCTGCCATAGCGAAGCAAACAATGTCAACCCGGTAACCGGCGATGTTGCATGCGACCATTATCACCGATATGAAGAAGATATTAAAAGGATGGCGGACGGCGGGCAGAACGCTTACCGGTTTTCCATCGCCTGGACAAGGGTTATCCCTGATGGCACAGGGGAGAGAAGTCCGGAAGGGATTGATTTTTATAACAGGCTGATTGACACTTGCATAAAGCATGGGATAGAGCCTCTTGTTACATTGTACCATTACGATTTGCCCCAAACGCTGTATGAAGCGGGGGGATGGGAAAACAGGGATACGGTAGAGGCCTATGTGCGGTACGCAAAGATATGCTTTGAAGCGTTTGGCGACAGGGTGAATTATTGGGCCACAATCAATGAGCCGAATTATGAGACGTTGTGCTGTTATGGCTATGGGAATTATCCCCCAAATGTGAAGTCGTTAGACAGACGCTGGAAGGCCATGTATCATATGATGCTTGCCAGCGCAAAGGCGGTGGGGATTTACCGGAGAATGGGCGGCAAGGGGATGGTTGGCCTTGTTTCCGACTGCTATAGCATTGACTATATGAAGGACGAGGAAGAATACCGGGAAGCGGCCAGGTTTGCGGACCTCTTTTTTAATATTTCCGTCAATGATGTCTGCGTAAAAGGGGAGTATCCAAAAGCGTATATGGATAAACTTACGGAAGAAGGATATGACCTTTCTTATATGCGCAAAGAGGATAAGGAAGCCTTCAAAGCAGGATGCGTGGACTACCTGGGGGTGAACGCTTATTGCAGATTTCTTGTAAAACCGTGTACAAAGAAGGGTGTCAGCCTGACGGTGAACAATACGGGGGATGGGAAAAAGAAAGAGTTGTATATCGAAGGATGGTTTGCCATGGATGAAGATAAAGGGTTGGAAAAAACGCCCTGGGGGATGGAAATCTATCCCAAATCCATTTATGACTTGCTGCTCGCTTTGAAAAAACGGTATCCGGGTATGGCAGTGCTAATAACGGAAAACGGTGTGGGGAACTATGATTCCGTAGGCGAGGATGGGAAAATCCATGACCAATACCGGATTGAGTATTTGAAAGGCTATGTGGACTGGATAGAAAAAGCAATGGATGCGGGCTGTGATGTCAGGGGATATTTCGTCTGGTCTTCCATGGATGTATATAGCTGGATCAATGGTTACAAAAAGCGCTATGGCCTGGTTTATGTGGATTTCGATGACCAGGGGCTTAGGCGGATACCCAAGGACAGCTATTATTGGTACAAAAATACAATCAGTGAAAAAGGAGAAAAATTCGATGGAAAAATTCAGTAATTTTATTGAAAAAAGAATAGCGCCATTTGCCAACAGTGTTGCAAGAAATAAATATATGCTTGCTTTGCAGAATGCCTTTTTGTCATTAATTCCGTTTATTACGATCGGGAGCCTGGCGCTGGTTATCATATCTCCGCCGGCAGATTATGCTAATTGCGAAGGAATAGTGCGTTCCATTATGTTTGGCTGGGCAAAGCTTGCAGAATGGACAGGGCCTACGCTGGGGTTTGTAAATATGGTGACCATGAATGCAATTGCCCTCTATGTGGCGATTGGAATGGGATTAAATCTGGCCAATTATTATAAGATGAAACCGGCCATGCCGATGCTGGTGACGGCTATGTCTTTCCTCATTTGCGCAACGATGAATGCGGATGGAACATTGACTTTCGATCATCTGGGCGGCACAGGGCTTTTTACGGCAATTCTTGTATCCGCTATTTCTTTTGAACTATACAGGGTATTAACGGAAAAGAAAGTAGGGCGCATTGACTTGCCCGGGGGAGGCGTACCTCCTGCGCTTTTAGAGTCGCTCGGCAATTTGGTTCCTACTACTATCGTACTTCTTGTATTCGGGGCGGTAAGCCAGATCCTTTTAGCCGTAGCAGGAACCGGCTTCCCGGATTTGCTCACCGTAATTATGACACCGATTGTAAATGCGGTGGACAGCATCGGGGGTGTAATTATCCTTGCGGTACTGGTTATGGTATTCTGGTGGTTTGGTATTCACGATGCGGTAATTACCGGGCCCATGGATGCATTTCTTACCACGACATACACGGCGAATATGACCGCCTTTGCGGCAGGGACTGCTGCGGTATCCCTTCCATATATCGTAACAAAGCCGTTCTGGTGGCATTTTATGACAATAGGCGGCAGCGGCGCTACGCTGGGCTTGGCCGTTCTTGCCTGCATGAGCAAGTCCAAACAGATTAAGACGGTTGGAAGGCTGGCACTGGTACCTTCATTATTCAATATTAATGAGCCATTGATTTTTGGGCTTCCCCTTATGTATAATCCGGTTATGATGATACCGTTTATTTTCGTAATGCCGTTAAATGGTGTGATTACGTACATATGCATGAGCACCGGCATTGTGTCCAGGACATTTGCCTATGCAGGATGGAATATGTTCTGCCCGATTGGGGCATGGATTGACACCATGGATTTTAAAGCATTTTTATTGATTCTTGTATTGATTGTGATTGATGTGGTGATTTACTTCCCCTTCTTTAAGCTGTACGAAAAGAAAAAGCTGGAGGAAGAAGCCTCGGTGGAAAAGGAGGCTTAAGAGTGCGCAAAGTTCCGGAATTGCCGGGCCGCAAAAGCAGCACAGAGATGAGGAAAAATGTGAAAGTATGGATGGAAAGGAAATGGCGCAGAATATGAAAATAGTATTGGTATGCAATGCAGGGATGAGCACGGGAATAATGAAAATGAAACTGGAAGAAGAAGCGAAAAAACGCGGCCTGGAAGCAGAGGTGGATGCTGTTCCCATGGTGGAACTGGAAGAAAATATGGATGGATGCGATGCGGTTTTGTTAGGGCCGCAAATCCGGTTTGCGCTGGATGATATCAGGAAGAAATCCGGGGGGATTCCGGTAATGGCCATTGCCCCTCAGGACTTTGGGATGATGAATGCACCTAGGGTGATGGAGCAGCTGCTGGAGCTGTTGTGAGTGAGAGAAAGTCTATGAAACAGTTTGACTATGTGATTCGGGATAAACTGGGCCTGCATGCCCGGGCGGCTGCGAAGCTTGCCCGGTATGCACAGACTTCGGCGTGTGATATTTATATCCAGAAAGACCGGAAAATCGTGGATATGAAAAACGTAATGGGACTGATATCGCTGAAGGCATTGAAAAATGATAAGGTGAGCGTTTTCGTAAACGGGGAGAGGGAAGAGGAAGTGGTGGAGGACATGAAACGGTATATGGGGGAAAATTTATAATAGAGTTTCCTCAGACAGCATTTATCCGGCAAATTCGTGCGGGCACGGTTTGCCGGATAAATGCTGTCTGGTAAAATGTTGCACGAAAATGAGAAAAATCCTTTTTTTTAAATTGAATTTTACCGCGTTTGGGAGTAAAATAAAAAGAAAGTTTACAAACACGAAAGAAAGGATAGATAGTATCATGAAAAAAAGTCAAAACAAATGGATATGCGCTGCTATTCCGGCGCTGCTGCTTCACTGCAGTATTGGTACCGTTTACTGCTGGTCGATTTTCAGTCAGGAGATAGCGGATTACATCGGTTTTTCAAAGGGGGCAACAGAGTGGGCATTTAGTTTCGCCATTTTCTTTTTAGGGATGTCGGCGGCATTTTTGGGAAATGTGGTGGAGAAGGATATCCACAAGTCTTCCCTAATCGCAGCGATTTGCTTTGCAGCTGGTATGGCGGGAACCGGGTTCTTCATTTATTACGGCGGGCAGCATCAGCAAAGCCCTCTGGCTCTAATCGGTATTTATATATGCTATGGTTTCATTATGGGCATCGGACTGGGAACAGGGTATCTGTCTCCGGTTAAGACCTTGATGCTCTGGTTTGAGGACAGAAAAGGCCTTGCAACCGGCCTTGCTGTGGCGGGTTTCGGGGCTGCCAAGGCGATTGCAAGCCCTATCATGCAGGCTATGTTAGAGAATCTGGGCGAGGGCGGCATTTATAAGATGTTTTTAATTTTGGCCGTGGTATATTTCATTATGATGTTCGCAGGGCATATTCTGCTGAAGAAACCTGAGGGATGGCATGAACCCCAGAAAAAGGAAAAAGGGCAGAGCATCCTATCCGTTATCAAGACGAGGCCGGTGGCCAATTATATCGGTATCTGGGCAATGTTCTATATCAATATTACCTGTGGGCTGGCATTGATTTCCCAGGAAAAAATGATTGTAAAATGTATCGGCCTGGCAGGGGTAGTAGGGATTATCTCCACGGTTTCTGCAATCTTTAATGCGGGCGGGCGTCTTGGATTTTCCGCATGGGCGGATACAATGAAAGACAGGAATACCATATACAAATTAATTTTTGTGCTCTCCATTGCATTTACTGCATTGGTAATGGTGACAGGCGGTATTAAGAACGGCCAGGGCAATATGCTTTTAGTAGCTCTTGTGCTCGGATTGATTTTTGTTGTCAATGCGGGCTACGGCGGCGGTTTCTCCAATGTGCCTACCCTTCTTTCCGACCATTACGGAATGGGGAGCATCAGCGCACTTCACGGCATTACCTTATCGGCCTGGGCCTTTGCCGGACTGACAGGCAATCAGGTGGCGAACTTAATCGTTAATAATACCGGAACCTTTATTCAGGATTCCCATGGCAACAGCATCAACCCGGTGGGGTATCAAAATGTGCTGTATTTAACGATAGTGCTTTATATTGTGGCATTGTTAATCAGCTTGTTTATGGTAAGGCCTTTGAATAAAGACGGGAAGAAAAAATAAACGCAAAAGACAGGAATAACTGACTGATTGCTTATTGAAAGAATAGGCGGAAAAATCCCCGGTTCAGGAATTCACAGTATAGAAAGGAATGGTACATGTATGGAACACTATTACCAGCCGGAAATCGAGTGTGCCTCCCAGGAGCAAATCCGGGCCTGGCAAGGCGAACGTTTGGCAAAAACCGTAAAAAGGGTTTATGAGAATGTGGAATTTTACAGGAAAAAGATGGATGAGGTGGGGGTAAAGCCTGAAGATATCCATTCTGTGGAGGATTTACATAAGCTTCCTTTTTTGACGAAAGATGATTTGCGGGATGCGTATCCCTATGGTTTGCTTGCAGCGCCTTTGTCCGATTGCGTTCGTATTCAGTCGACCAGCGGAACAACAGGGCGCAGGGTGGTGGCATTTTATACTCAGCATGATTTGGATTTATGGGAGGACTGCTGCGCCAGGGCGATTGTGGCGGCCGGAGGAACCAATGAGGATGTGGTGCATGTCTGCTATGGATATGGGCTGTTTACCGGAGGGCCTGGCTTAAATGGCGGTTCACATAAGGTTGGCTCGCTGACTCTGCCCATGTCTTCGGGAAATACGGAGCGCCAGATTCAGTTTATGTGCGATTTAGGTTCCACTATTTTATGCTGTACGCCGTCCTATGCGGCTTATCTGGCTGAATCCATCTGGGAAAGGGGGCTTCAGGATAAGATTAAGCTAAAAGCGGGGATCTTCGGTGCGGAAGCCTGGACGGAGGAAATGCGTCATGACATTGAGGAAAAGCTGGGGATTACGGCATTCGATATTTACGGCCTGACAGAAATTTCCGGCCCTGGGGTTTCTTTTGAATGCAGCGAGCAGACGGGGATGCACATCAATGAGGACCATTTTATTGCAGAAGTAATTAATCCTAAGACCGGGGAAGTACTGCCGGACGGGGAGAAAGGGGAACTGGTATTTACCAGCATTACAAAAGAAGCTTTCCCGTTAATCCGTTACCGTACCAGGGATATCTGTATTTTGAGCCACAAAAAATGCTCCTGCGGACGTACCCACGTAAAGATGACCAAACCGTTAGGCCGCAGTGATGATATGCTGATTGTGAAGGGTGTCAACGTATTTCCGTCTCAGATTGAAACGGTGCTGCTCAACCAGGGTTATCCGGCCAACTATCAGATTATTGTGGACCGTCAGAACAACAGCGATACCATTGAGGTACAGGTAGAAATGACGCAGGAAATGTTCTCGGATAATGCAGGTATTGTAGCGAAGAGGGAGAAGACGTTAGTGGATGCGTTAAAAGCGATGCTTGGTATTTACGTAAAGGTGAAACTGGTAAACCCGAAGAGCATTGCCAGAAGCGAAGGGAAGGCAGTCCGCGTAATCGACCGGAGGAATTTATATCAAGGGTAAAGTTGAAAACCCAGACAGGAGGGCTTATGACTGTAAAACAGATTTCTGTATTTGTGGAAAATAAAGCAGGGAAGCTTGCAGAACTGACAGAATATTTGCATGAGCAGGAGATTGACATGCGTGCTCTGTCTATTGCTGAAACGCAGGATTTTGGGATTGTACGTATCATTGTGGACGATGCGTATAAAACATCCTGCATCCTGAAAGAGGCAGGATATGTGGCCTCCATTACCCCGGTGCTGGCGGTGGAAATGCCGGATGAACCGGGAAGCCTGTTTAAAATTCTGAAAATATTAGGGGATGGCAATGTTAATTTGGAATATATGTATGCATTCCTGACCAGAAAAGAAGACACGGCTTATATGGTACTTCGCGTGGAAGACAATGAGAAGGCAGCGGATATTTTGAGCAAAAGCGGGATACATACGATTTGCCAGGATGCGGTGGCTAACTTGTAGTGAGTGAGGAAAAGCATATCATAAAGGCATATGCATGAGGATAAAAACGGGAGCACGAAAAGTGTTGGGCTTTTTGTGCTCCTGTTTTTGATTCAGTAGTGGGGAGGGCAAGTGCATAAAACAGCACTCGCGGAACTGGAAAACAGCATATGCCCGGACAGTACCCCAAAGGATTGACGGATGCGAGAGCGGCCGGAAAGCCTTTGCAAAGAAAGAGATGAAAGGGTACTGGGAAGGCATATGCGGAACTGGAATGAAAAGGGAGAGGGAAGATGGATTGGATACAGGCAGCGGATGAAGCGGTTTTGCTGTTCATCCAAGAATATATAAGGGTGGATGTGCTGAATGGATTCTGGAAGGCAGTTACATTTTTGGCGGATAAAGGCTGGTTTTGGCTGGGGGTGAGTTTTTTGCTGCTTTTTTTTAAAAGAACCCGCGCTGCTGGAGCGGCATCGCTGGTTTCGATAGCCATTTGCTTTTGCATAACGAATCTGGTGTTGAAAGGGTGTGTAGCCCGTCCAAGGCCGGATGCTGTCATGGATGCTATTGTGCCGCTAATCAGGACGCCCAGGGATTATTCTTTTCCTTCCGGGCATACTACGGTTTCATTTGCCGGCGCCTTAGTCTGTTACCGTATGCTGCCGCGGAGGTATGGAATACCGGCGCTTGTGCTGGCGGGGCTGATTGGATTTTCCAGGCTGTATCTGGGTGTGCATTTTCCCAGCGATGTGCTGGGCGGTTTTCTGGTGGCGTTGGCGGGGAGTGGGGTGAGCGTGAAAGTATTGGCAGGCAAGGCGGATGTACAGTAGGTTTATAATACCAAAAGCTCCAAATCCTCCGGAACGTAAATATTGCCCTGAAAATATTGCCTCCCTTCGGCCAGATACAAATCTTTCCGATTTCCCATATAATTATCCACAGTATGATACAACAAAAGATTCTCAACATGAAGTTCTTGAGCAGCCAGACAGGCATCTTTTACGGTAGAATGGCTTTTTTCATAGGGCTTGTAGATATCTGCCTGGGAGTGGAGGCAAAATGCTTCGTGCAAAAGCCACTTGCTGTCTTGGGCATATGCATGCATACATTCGCGGTAGGGTTCATCGCCGCAGCAGGTGAGCTTTTCACCATTTCCGAAATCCATGGTGAATCCATATTGTTTCGTCTTGGAAGACCGGATATCAAAAAAAGTAAATTTTTTTCCAATGATTTCCCGCATTTCCCCGTCCTGTACAGTAACCAAGTGCAGTCTGTTCCCTACAAATCGATTGTGGGTTTTTGGCAGCAGCGTATGGGCCAGATTATGCAGGATGGCAATCACCTCGTCATGGCCATAGATATAGGCTTCTCCTTCGTACTGCTCCTGGTTCATGTGCTGGCATATAATCCTTATCATCCAGACAATCCCTAAGATATGATCTATGTGTTTATGGGTTACGAAAATATCTCTGATGCCATTCCAAGGCAGATTGGCCTGATGCAGCTGATCTAAAACTGTATTTCCGCCACCGCCGTCAACTAATAGATGACGGTTGTTTTCGCTTAATACAAAGCATGTGTTATAGCACTTTGCGGCAAGGGCATTTCCTGTTCCTAACATTGTAATTTCCATGTGGGGCCTCTTTTATATTTATAGTACGGTTATTTTATCATAGGGCAGATGAATTGTGCAAGGCAATGGAAAAAGAAAGAAAAAAGCATGTCAGGGGGAATAGTATTCAAAAGATTTCTGAAAAATATAACAACTTAACTAAAAAAATAAATGAAAAATGTATAGATTTTTAAAAATAACTAGTACTGCATTGCATTAATTATTGTGAATAAAATCAGCACTTCCTTAAATGTTCTTTCATGCATAATAGTTTTATCTACTTATACTAAAGGATGACCATTATGCGAAAAAAGACAATTGATACCATTCCTGTCCTGACAGAAGAAATAAAAAATATTTTAACCTCCTTTTCCAGAAGCAGGACCCTGCCCGCTAGTCTCATGAACCGTGCCAGCATTGCTCTAATGGCAAGCGAAGGACTTACAAACCAGGAAATATCCGCCCGGCTGAACATGCACTATAACAGCGTGGGCACCTGGCGCAGCCGTTTCCTTGAAACACTTCCCCATCTGCGGGAAGTCCAGGAATCCGCCCCGGAAAAACTTACCGATGAGGTCAGGAAGTTTTTTTCGGACAGACCCCGCCCGGGATGCCCCTGTGTCTTCACCCAGGAACAGATCATGAAGATCATTGACCTTGCCTGCAAGGCGCCTTCCGATTTCGGGTATGAAGTAAGCCAGTGGAGCCTGAACCTGCTTGTGAAGGAAATCCGCAGACAGGGGATCGCAGAAGATATTTCAGCGAAATCGGTAAGCCGTTTTTTAAAAGGAGGCCAAATTGAAACCCCATAAGATCCGTTACTGGCTCCATTCTCCGGAAAAAAGCGAGAATCCGGAAACCTTTGCCGCAAAAGTAAATGAAATCTGCTCCCTATATCTTGCCAGCACAGACCTTATGGAAGAAAATACCTGTGTCGTATCAACGGATGAGATGACCGGAGTCCAGGCGTTGGAACACAAGTACCCGGACAAGCTGCCCCTGCCGGGGCAGACGGCAAAAATGGAATTTGAATATATCCGCCATGGCACCACGAGCCTGATCGGTTTCTTCGAGGTCGCAACAGGGAAGATATTCCCGCCTTATTTAAATGAAACAAGAGGGGAGTCCGATTTCTGTGAAGCAGTACGCCAAGTAGTGGAAACTGCACCGGAGAAGGACTGGATCTTCGTTTGTGACGGCCTGAACACGCATAAATCCGAAACCCTTGTCAAATATGTAGCTGAAGCCTGCGGCATTGATGCGGGCCTTGGACACAAGGGGAAGTCCGGTATCCTGAAAAGCCTGCGGAGCAGGGAAGAATTCCTGCACGATCCTTCCCACAGGATCCGGTTTGTATATACACCAAGGCACTGCTCCTGGATGAACCAGATTGAGATCTGGTTTGGTATCATTAACCGTAAACTGTTAAGACGGCAAAGTTACACTTCCATAGAGGAAATGAAAGAAAGCATCCGGCGTTTCATTGAACAGTACAACCTTACTGCCCATGCATTCCGCTGGACTTATGCGGGGATTCCATTAACTGTATAATTCATAGTTATTTAAGCAATGCTGTACTAGGTTATAATGAACTATAATCAGCAAAAATAATAAATATTTACTGGTTTAAAAAGGCGACATTGTGAATTATTAATAATAGCAAGGAAAAAGATGTTTGGCAAAGCTTTAGTATGGATCATAGTACCGCAAAATTGTACGGAATATATATTTCGTCAATATACTAAAATGTTGTTTCATTTGGAGGAGGGAATTTTTATGAAGACAGGGAAGGCACCGTACAGGATATTGGCAATGGCACTGGCAGTAACAGTGTTTGCAACGTCTACCTCGTTGACCACATTGGCCGAGAAGGGGGAAGGTTATGATGGAACAGGGGCAGTGCAAACCTTGAGTGAGGCTATGCCGGAAATGGATTACGGCAGTCCAACGAGTGAGATTTCAAGTGAAAGCCAGACGGAAAGTTCCGCTGAGATAATCGGGGGGGGGTGGAGACGCCTCTCATGAGAATCCGCCTGTAGATGAAACGACAGGAAATCAAGATGTTCCATCAGAACCACAGGTTCCGGGAGAAAAACCGGGGCAGTCAGAGAATCCGGAAGAGAAGCCGGATGAGTCAGTAAGTCCGGAAGAGAAGCCGGACGGGTCAGTAAGTCCGGAAGAGAAGCCGGACGGGTCAGTAAGTCCGGAAGAGAAGCCGGACGGGTCAGTAAGTCCGGAAGAGAAGCCGGACGGGTCAGTGAGTCCGGAGGAGAAGCCGGATGGGTCAGTAAGTCCGGAAGAGAAACCGGATGAGTCAGAGAATCCCGAAGAAAATTTGGATGGGGTGGAAAACCCCGATGAATTGCTTGATGAAGAGTTACTGGAAGAAGATTTGTCAGAACCCGAAGAAGAAGTGTCGGGCTACTTGTTGTGCGGAAAAATATATGAAGACAGAAACGGTAACGGGCAGCAGGACGAGGACGAGATCGGCCTGCCGGACATAGAGGTTTCCGTATATAAGGGCGACACCTATGAGCCTGTGGGCAGCGTCATGACGGATTCGGACGGGCGGTATGAACTGGAAGGGCTGGAAGAGGGGAGTTACACGCTGGAGATTATAGACGACGAGTGGCTAGACTTTTATTATGACATAGAGAGAACTGTGGCGGAATTCCCGGGAACAGCATAGAGCCCCGGTGAGCCGTGTCCGCCCTGATCCTGTTTGTGGTATGGTGGTGGAAAAGGCGTAAAAAGGACGAACCAAAAGAGGAAAACAGCTAAAAACCGAATAGAAAGAGTAATGGAGTGTAAACCCTTTGTATTTAAAGGATTGCACTCTATTATTTTTCTCTATTTTTCGTTTCACTTATAACTACCGAAATCCCTTAAAAAGTGTTAATATATATAAAAATGCTTACGGAACTTTAATAGGAGGAAAAATAATATGCCAGAGAAGAACCTTGATTTTGACAGGATAATAGACAGGAGGAATACGAAGTCCGTGAAATATGATTTGGCTGCAAAAAAGGGAATGCCAGAGGATGTATTGCCTTTGTGGGTGGCGGATATGGACTTCCGGGTATCATCCTATATTCAGGAAGCGATAGCCCGCCAGGTAGAGCATGGGGTTTTCGGGTATAGTGATACAGGGGAAGAATATTTTGAAGCGGTAAAAGGATGGATGAAACGGCATCACGGCTGGGATGTGGAGGCGGACTGGCTGGTGAAAACCCCAGGGGTTGTATTCGCTTTGTCTTTGGCAGTAAAAGCCTTTACGGAACCGGGGGACAGCGTTTTGATACAACAGCCGGTTTACTATCCTTTCAAGCGTGTGGTAGAGGTGAATGGGAGAAGAACTATCAGCAATACGCTGGTATATGAAAACAATAAGTACTTTATGGATTTTGAAGACTTTGAAGAAAAAATCATCCGGGAAAAGATAAAACTATTTATCCTTTGCAACCCTCATAATCCGGTAGGACGTGTATGGACGGAGGATGAACTGGTGCGTATAGGGGATATTTGCCAGAAGCATCACGTGATTGTGGTAAGCGATGAAATTCATGGGGATTTTGCATTTAAAAGAAAGCACCATGTATTTGCGGGTCTGAAAAAGGAGTATGGGGAGTTTACCGTGACTTGTACGGCACCCAGCAAAACGTTTAATCTGGCGGGGCTGCAGCTGTCCAATATTTTTATCAGCAATCCGGAATTGAGAAGGGCATTCCGCAGACAGCTGGACATTGTAGGGTATGAAGAACCCAATATTATGGGAATGGTGGCTTGTGAGGCGGCTTATAGAGACGGGGATGAATGGTACGAGGCTATGCTCGAATATGTGGCGGGAAATATTGCATTTACCAGGGAGTATGTGGAAAAGAATATTCCTGGTGTAACTATGGCAGAACATGAGGGAACCTATCTCGTTTGGCTGGATTTTAGGCAGTTGGGGATGACCGGGGAAGAACTGGAAGAGATGATCGTGCAAAGAGCCAGGCTATGGCTGGATGGAGGGGCGATGTTTGGGGAAAGCGGAACCGGATTCCAGCGGGTGAATGTGGCATGCCCAAGGAAAATATTGGAAGAGGCGTTGGAGAGGATGAAAGGGGCGGTCTTAGCGTAAAACGAACCCTTGCCATTTGATTTTTGACAATGCAGGACAGCTGCACGGAGATATTTCGGGAAGAAATTCGGGGATAAAAAGGAAGGAATTGCTGTATATATGAAAATAGTATTAATAAATGGGCAGAATCATAAAGGCTCTACTTATCACGTGGGGCGGCAGCTGGCGGAAAAGCTGGGAGGGGATGTAAAAGAATTTTTCCTGCCCAGGGATTTTGGCGAGTTTTGTACGGGATGTGCGGGCTGCTTTATGAAAGGCGAAAGCGCATGCCCCCATTATGAAAAGCTGCGGCCGGTCACGAAAGCTATGGATGAAGCGGATATACTGATCCTGACCAGCCCGGTATATGTATATCATGCGACAGGCTCCATGAAGGCATTTTTGGACCATTACGGATACCGTTGGATGGTTCACAGGCCGGAGGAGAAAATGTTCCGCAAGCAGGCGGTATGTATTTCTACTGCAGCAGGGGCTGGCATGAAATCTACCAATAAGGATATGGCGGACAGCTTATTTTTCTGGGGAGTTCCGAAAATATACCGCTATGGCGTAGCCATACAGGCGATAGAATGGAAAGGGGTCAAAGGAAGTATCTGGAAGAAAATCGAAAAAGATACGGATAAACTGGCTGGGAAAATAAAAAGAAATGCCGGGAAGGCAATGCCGGGAATAAAAACCAGGGCATTCTTTTTTGCCATGCATTTGATGCAGAAAAAAGGGCTTAATGAGACGGACCGCATTTATTGGAAGAAGAAAGGCTGGACAGGCGGGAAGCGGCCGTGGAAGTGATGGGAGGAAAAAGGCTTTTCATCAGAACAAAGAGCATTGGAATTCCATTATTTTGGATGGCACTGTGCCGGAAAAGGATGTAAAGAGGATGATTGCAGAAAGTTATGATTTAGTAACTGCGTGATGAAAAGAAGGGGCATTTGTCTGGTAGGTGGCATTGTACCGGGAAGGAGACGGCTATAAATGAAAATTCTTATCGTAGAGGATGACAGGGCTTTGAATAACGGCATTGCGTTATCCTTAAAGGGGGAAGAAATCCTTCAGGCATTCAGCCTGGCACAGGCCCGAAGCTTATTGGATGGGAGCATAGATCTGGTAATCCTGGATATCAACTTGCCTGACGGGAGCGGGTTGGATTACTGTAGGGAAATAAGGGAAAAGAGCGGTGTGGCGATTATTTTTCTCACTGCCAATGATATGGAAATCGATATAGTGACCGGTTTGGAGATGGGGGCGGACGATTATATTACAAAGCCTTTTTCCCTCATGGTGCTCCGGGCGAGGGTGAATGCGGTTTTCCGCAGAAGGCAGGAGCAGGAGTACGGGCAAAGCAAGCGTGCGGAAAAGAATGAAGGGCAGGGGAGATTTTTTTTCGACTTTGAGAGGATGCTGTTTAAGGTGGACGGTAGGCCGGTAGAACTTAGCAAGACGGAACAGAAGCTGCTTCGGCTGCTTGTGGCCAACCAGGGAAGGACACTTTCCAGGGAAATGCTGATGGAGCGTATCTGGCCGGACGGGGCGGAATTTGTGGAAGAAAATGCGCTGTCGGTAACGATGAACCGGCTGCGTGCCAAGCTGCCGGGAATCCCGGTAAAGACCGTGTATGGGATTGGGTATGAATATGTTTGAGGGAGAATATCTGCCATGGCTGGTTGGCGTGGTGCTTTTGGTGGTGTTTTTGGTTTTTTATTGTAAGGTGCAGCGGGTATGGACGCGGATTGATAGGATGATAGATGCGGCAAAGGACGGAACTTTTGAGGAAACGGAGTTTGATGAGGGGAAACTGTCGCGGCTGGAATCGAAAATGTACCAGTACCTTTTGGCGGGCCATCTTTCCAGGCAGCAGCTGGAAGAGGAAAGGGAGAAGATGAAAATGCTGGTGAGCGATATTTCCCACCAGACGAAGACGCCCATTGCCAATATGCTTTTGTATGCCCAGCTGCTGGGAGAAAATAAGAGTCTGGACGGGGAAGCGAAAAATATAGTATTACAGATTGAGGAGCAGACCAATAAGCTGAATTTCCTGATTCAGTCATTGATAAAGACTTCCCGACTGGAGAGCGGTACGGTATCGGTAGTACCGGAGAGCAGCCGGGTGGATGAATTGATAGCTAAGCTGGATTTTGCTGAGGCGGCCAGGCAGAAAGGGGTTTCCTTTTCCGTGGGGGAAGTTCCCCCGCTGACAGCTTTTTTTGACAGAAAATGGACGCTGGAGGCGTTGGCCAATATTGTGGACAATGCATTAAAATATACGCCGGCAGGTGGGAGCGTAAAGGTAGAGGTTATGGAATATGAGATGTTTGTACGCATTGATATTAAGGATACAGGCATCGGTATGACAGAAGATGAAACGGCGAAAATTTTTTCCAGGTTTTACCGTTCCCCTGTGGTGAGCGGGGAAGAAGGGGTAGGAATCGGGCTGTATCTTGTGCGGGAAATTTTGAGCAGGGAGGGCGGGTATGTGAAGGTGGCTTCCCGGCTGGGGGAGGGCTCTGTGTTTTCTGTTTTTTTGGTAAAACAGGATGGGCTTTCCGATTGGGCGGCAGGTAAAGATGCCTATTAAATTTTTTGTTTTTTCTAGTAACAGTTCAGCCCAGGGCTGAACTGTTACTTTTTCTAAAAAAACTGCTTTTGAGAATCTTGAAATAAGATAAATATCTTGATATATTAATGTAGTTCGGCATATATAGAGGGCATTGCCGCATTGCTGTCTGGAAGGCCGGTCTTTTAAAAACCAAGAGGGTAGTACGGCATGCTTTAAGAACAAAATATAAGGAGTCAGGGGAGCATGTAGCTTATGAAAGGGAATGAATCGAAGAAAAGAAATGGAAAGGTAAAAAGCAAGCATATTGGCCGTAAGGTAGGGAATTTGGTGGCTGTGATGCTGGGGGCGAGCATTATTGCAGTGGTGTCGCTTTGCGTCATAATGTTTTACCGTCTCACTTTGTCCATAATGGAGGATGTATGTGTGAGCGGAACAAAAGTCTTGGCCTATGAATTGGCAAATTACAATGGTCCGGATGACAGGACGGCGCTTTTGGATATCCTTAAGGAGCAGATGGGATGTGAATTTACCATCTTCCATGGGAATGAGAGAGCGTATACAACCATCCAGCAGAACGGCCAGCGTGTTATAGGAACCAAACTATCAGATGATATCTCCAAAGTAGTATTGGAACAGGGGCAGTCATATGTGGGCCAGGCTTTCATTTTGGGAGAGAAACATTTGGGCTCTTATGTACCTACAAAAGATGCAGAGGGAAACATTGACGGGCTCATATTTGCCGGGATTTCCATGGCGGATGTTTACGGGGAGATTGGCCGTACGGTGTGCTTGTCTTTTTTGGCCGGTGTGGCACTTATTTTTATAGGCATTATGATTGTGGGCGCTTATATTAAGCGGACAGTTACCAGGCCTCTCTTCCGTTTGACTATATTGGCGGAAACATTGGAGCAGGGCAACTTAGGGCTGGGTATGAATCAAAACATGCAGGCAGATATCCATTCTAACGATGAAATTGGCGTTCTGGCACAAAGTTTTGATAAAACGATAAGCCGCTTGAAGAATTATATCGGAGAAATATCCAATATGCTGGAGTCTGTGGCAGGGGGCGATCTGACACTCCAGATAAGCCAGGAATATGTAGGGGACTTTGCCACTATCCGCACTTCATTGAATGATATTCTTAAGCACCTTAATAAAACTATGGGTCAGATTGCTTCCAGTTCAGAATATGTTTCCGGCGGGGCGGAGCAAATGGCTTCGGCAGCCCAGGGGCTGAGCATGGGGGCTGTAGAACAGACCAATGCCGTAGAGGGGCTGGAAGAGACAATGCAGGAGGTTGCAGGACGTATCAGGCAGACGGCGGACAACGCCGGGCAGGCACAAAAGCAGGCAGGGGAAGTAGGGCAGAAGATTACCGAGAGCAATCAGAAAATGCAGGAAATGATGGCTGCTATAGAGAAGATTAATAGTAGTTCCCAGGAGATTGGGAAGATTATCAAGGCTATTGAAGATATTGCCTTCCAGACCAATATCCTGGCGCTCAATGCTTCCGTGGAAGCGGCACGGGCAGGGGAAGCAGGCAAAGGGTTTGCGGTGGTGTCTGAAGAGGTTCGCAGCCTGGCAGGCAAGACGGCAGAAGCATCCCAATCCACAGCGGCATTGATTGAACGTTCAATGGCTGCGGTGGAAGAGGGAACGCAGATTGCCGGCGTAACAGCGAAACAGCTGGAGGGAGTAGTGGTGGAGGCACAGAGAATCGTAGGAACCATCAATGACATTGCGGTGGATGCGAGGACGCAGGCAGATGCCATGGAGCAGATAGAGGGGCAGATTGACCAGATTTCCAGCGTGGCTCAGACTAATTCCTCTACCGCCCAGGAGAGTTCTGCAACAAGCGAACAGCTAAGTGCCCAGGCGAACCTGCTGAGACAGCTGGTTACAACTTTCCGCCTGCGGGAAGAATGATGGGGCAGAAAAAATGTTTCCTTAATTTAGGGGAGGGAAGGGCATAGCAGCTACATATATATTAGAAGAGCGTATATCGGAATAAATAAGGAACACGCAGCTAAGATTTCATTTTCGGCTGCGTGTTTTTCTTATAGAATTTGGGGATATTGGATTTATAGATTTTTGCGACAATGATAAGGAGCGGAAGGAAAGAATCCGTCTGGCAAAGGCATCATGTATGGAAAATGACTAATGTACTGACACGTTCACTTTCAGCCCAATGACGCAGAGTGAATTTTCAGCCTGCAAGGCGGCTGAACGAGGCGGTGCGGCGGCATCGTTGAGTGAAGCCAACACAGCAGATGGAAATTCAGGTAAATCATCTGGCGAAATGTGAATGTGTCAGTGCATTAGTACTAGGAAGATATCAAAAGATTTTTAAGTATTTAAAGAAAATATGTTGACGTACGTAAAAACGTACGGTACAATACAGCTAAGGAGATGATAATATGACTGCAATAAGTGTGACGAAGGCGCGAGAAAATATATATCAAATACTTTCCGATGTAAATAGCAGCAGCCAGCCAATTACGATTACGAATAATCGTGGAAAAAATGGTGTTCTTATATCGGAAGATGACTGGAATGCAATTCAGGAAACATTATATCTGAATTCTATACCAGGCATGGTAGAAAGTATTTTAAAAGCAGGAAAAGAACCGTTGGAAGAATGTTCCATATATAATCCTGATGAGGAATGGTAGATGTATATCATAAAGTTTAGTAAACAGGCTGACAAGGATAAAAAATTATTGAAAGGGGCAGGGCTTGATTCAAAAGCGAAAAAAGTGCTGAGTATCATAGCGCAAAACCCTTTTCAAAACCCGCCGCCGTTTGAAGGATTGGTGGGAAATCTAAGCGGCTATTATTCCAGAAGGATTAATATACAGCATAGGATGGTTTATCAGGTGTTTGACGATCCGATTGTTATGGAAGGATTGGAGTATGAAGGAACAGTGAAGATTGTCCGTATGTGGTCACATTACGATGCTGTGAGGTAAAGATGAGATTCCCAATCTTTCTGCTGAATTCCGTTTTTTTAACCAATAGGTCTATATAAAATCTTTTTTTGCATTCCTGCCATTCTGGAGGAATGCTTTATCTATGCACGCGGGCGTCCAAAGGAAATATGTCGGCAGAACTGGCGGCCGCCCGGCGCGCGAGTAGGGGAATAAACTTCCCTGCTCGATTTCCCAATTGCAATTTTCACCGTTAAAATAGTATTTACACAATCTGAATTCTTTCCATTCTGTAAGATTTCAGAAAGAATGTGGAAAGAATCATAGGTTATAGTGATATATGTAAGGGCAGAATGATGCAGAACTATAAAACAGCATATCCCCGTACAACGTCCGGAGAATTTACGGACGCAAAGCGGCCGGAAATTGCTCTGCGTGAAGAATGGCGTTGGGGGGAATATGCGGTATCAAAATTAGAAAGGAATGTTTTTTACATGGAAATTTTAAAAACAAAAGGGTTAAAAAAATATTACGGAAGCGGTGATATCACCGTAAAAGCGCTGGACGGCGTGGATTTCTCGGTGGAAAACGGGGAATTTGTGGCCATAGTGGGAACCTCCGGCAGCGGGAAATCCACGCTTTTGCATATGATTGGGGGGCTGGACAGACCCACAGAGGGCAGCGTGGTGGTGGCGGGGAAAGATATTTTCTCCTTAAAGGATGATGCCCTGACCATTTTCCGGCGCAGGAAAATTGGGTTCATTTTCCAGAGCTATAACCTTGTTCCGGTGCTGAGTGTGCATGAGAATATTTCCCTGCCCATAGAACTGGATGGAAACCGGGTGGATGAAAGATATTTGGACAGGATTATTCAGACGTTGGGGTTGGAGGAAAAAGTGAATAGCAGGCCCAACCAGCTTTCCGGCGGGCAGCAGCAAAGAGTGGCCATTGCCCGGGCATTAGCGTCAAAACCGGCTATTGTGCTGGCGGATGAACCCACCGGGAACCTGGATAGCAAGACCAGCCAGGATGTAATGGGATTTTTGAAGGTAACCAGCGAAAAATTCAAACAGACGATGGTGATGATAACCCACAATGAGGAAATCGCCCAGATGGCGGATCGGATTATACGCATTGAGGATGGCAGGATTGTAGGGAAATAGACACTTTAAAGTGGGCATGAAGATTTGTGTTATGTACAAAGTCTCCGGGCTTTGGAGCATGGCTATAAGAATGAAATAATCCCATAAAACAGGGGAAACAGCGTAGAAATGGAGATATGGACATTATGTTTAAAGTGAACAGTAAAAAGGCAGTCCGCCGGATTGCCAACAAGAGTTTTATGGCCAACAGGACAAGGAATGTGATTGCTGTAGCAGCTATCGCGTTAACCGCTGTTTTGTTTACGGCACTTTTCACTGTCAGCAGCGGGATGATAGAAAATATGCAGAAACAGACGATGCGTCAGGCAGGCGGTGATGGGATGGGGGTCTTAAAATATATCACCGATGAGGAATATGAGAAGGTGAAGGGGCATGAACTCATAGAGGAAATTTCCTATAACCGTATCCTGTGTGACAGCGTGGAGAACGAGGAGTTGTTAAAGCGCCGTGGGGAATTTTATTATATGGACGATGTTGCTATGCGTCTGGGGTTCTGCGAACCGACGGGAGGCCATAAGCCGGAGGCAGAAAACGAAATTATGATGGATACCAGGGCGATACAGCTTTTTGGCATCGAGCAGAAGGTAGGTGCTCCCGTTACTTTGGATTTGATCGTCCATGGGAAACCGGTGAGCAGGGATTTCGTCCTTTCCGGATGGTGGGAGGCAGACCCGGTATTTAACGTATCCTTGTTGATTACCTCCAAGGCTTATGTGGAGGCTCATATAGATGAATTGTACAAAAGCTATGATAAAGATAACTGGGAACTGACTGGTGTGATAAACAGCTATATTATGTTTTCCAATTCCTGGGGGCTGGAAGAAAAGCTGGAGCGCGTGATTACGGAAAGCGGCTTTTCTATAGATGAAAATGCGGCTAATTACATGGAAAGCAATGTGAATTGGAGTTATCTTTCCGCCAGCATGGGAACAGACCCGTCTATAGTTATCGGGGTGGCAGCGGCCCTTATTCTGATTATATTGACAGGATATCTGATTATTTATAATATTTTTCAGATTTCGGTGGTAAAGGACATCCGTTTCTACGGGCTTCTAAAAACAATCGGAACTACTGGCAGGCAGGTGAAGATGATTATACGCAGGCAGGCGGCGATTTTGGCCTGTATTGGGATTCCGCTAGGGCTTTTGGGGGGATATCTGATAGGCTGCGGCTTGGTTCCGGTGATTATGGATGCCATGGCTTTCGGGGGAGGCGCATTTATGACTCAAACCTCTGCCAATCCGTTTATTTTTGCAGGAAGTGCCGTTTTTACCTTGGTTACCGTTGTGATTAGCACGGCAAAGCCTGGACGGATAGCGGCAAAAGTATCGCCGGTAGAAGCGGTGCGGTATACGGAGGGGAGGGGCAAGACAGGAAAAAAATATGCAAATGGATTAAGAAATGGAATAGGGAAATGGAATAGGGAAAAAGAAGATTCGCAAGGTAAAGTGGAGAACGGGAGAAGGCAGGGAAAGGCAAACCACTTTCTGGCACGTTCCAAAACGGCATCCATGGCGGCGGCAAACCTGGGGCGGGATAAGAAAAGGACATTCCTGGCAGTGCTGTCCATGGCATTGAGCCTGGTACTGTTTAATACGGTGTATACATTCAGCATTGGTTTTGATATGGATAAGTTTCTTTCCAAATTTATCAGAACGGACTTTCTGGTCGCCCATGCAACCTATTTTATCCATGAATATTCGGGGATAGACACTTCCCTTTCGGAAGAAATGATAGAAAAGATTGAGGAACAGCCTGGCTTTGAGGAAGGAGGAGGGATATATTCGAATATCAGGGATGAGGGTTTTTTTGCAACAGTTCCGGTGCAGGGGGAGGAAAATTTCCATATGAACATGCTAAGCGACGGAACCACGCCGTGCCCGGTTTACGGCATGGATGATTTTCCGCTTAAACAGCTGGAAGTACTGGAAGGGGAAATTGATATAGAAAAACTGAAAACCGGCAAATATATATTGGAAGGCATTATTTGCGATGACCATGATGAGCCTTATTGGGAAACCTCCCATTATGATATTGGGGATAAAGTGGTTCTTTATAATTATAAAGGAACTTCGGATGTGCGTGGGGAAAATGAACTTACAGAACATGAATTTGAAGTCATGGCGAAGGTAAAAGTGGGATATTATACCAGTTCCTGCGGCATAAGCTATAACTATAATTATTATCTTCCATCAGAGGTCTATAAACAAATGGTGATGCGGCCTGGTATTATGAATTATACTTGCAATGTAAGCGCGGAAGGGCTGGATGGGATGGATGCGTTCCTTGAAAATTATACGGAGAACGAAGAACCGGTCATAAGCTATACATCAAGAAATAAGAGGGCAGGGGAATTTAAAGGGGTAAAGAATATGGTACTGCTGATTGGAGGTACCCTCAGTTTTATTATCGGTCTGATAGGTGTCCTGAACTTTATCAATTCCATGCTGACCAGCATCATTACAAGACGGCGAGAGTTTGCGGTGCTGCAGTCCATAGGGATGACATCGAGGCAGCTTAGGCGGATGTTAATGATGGAAGGGCTGCTATATGCGGTTCTGGCCGGCATCACGGCGCTGCTTTTAGGGATAGCCTTGTCTTTTATTGTGGTGAAGCAAATTTTAGCTCAGCTATGGTTTTTCAGTTATCGGTTTACGCTTTTGCCGTTAGCTGGTATCATTCCTATATTGGTTATTGTTGGCATATTCATTCCGGGGGTGATGTTAAAATCGGTGGAGAAACAAAGTATTGTGGAGAGGATACGGGAGTAAAACGATATGCCTGTCTGGTTCTAAAATGGAGGATTGCCTTGTGCAATGGAACGTATACAATATTTTTGGCTAAAAAAGGTTAAAAAATGCCTAAAATAATGTAATTTTCGCTTGAATATGGCCTATTATTCTGCTACAATATAGCTGTTCAGATTAATCTATAAACAGGGGCATCAACGTTCATGATGTCAGTTTCTATGGCAATTCTGCCATTGACCCCGTTTTTAGTAGCAGAATATAGGCAATTGAGATACGCTAACTGTAAGGTCTTGACTCCTGCGAGTGGCGGGCGAGGAAACCGTGCCTGCATGCTTATTGGGCGGCTGCTGTGAGGAAAGTATACCCCATGGGAGGGCAGTTGGCTTCATGGTGCAGAAGAATTTCCGCAAGATATATGGTCAGAACATTCAGTGAGTGTATTGATTTCGCAATTGCCTAAGCTGCAAAATAAAGCAAAAGGAGAAAATCAAGTATGAAGAATGGACTGACGAAAGAAGAAGTATTGCGCCGGGTTTCAGCAAATGCTGGTATGGAAGCTGCCTACCAGGGGATGCCCGGGAAATGGCAGGAACGATTCCTTAATTTTTGCACCGGGAAAGGGGGGCTTCCCATAACTTATGACCCTTTTTTCAAGAAAATATTTGACCCGGAAATCCATCCGGAAAGGCTTTCAAGGCTGCTTTCCCTAGTGTTGGGGAAGGAACTTAAGGTGCATCGTGCATTGCCCAATGAAGGAACACGGATATTAGATGAGGGCAGCCTGGTGATTATGGATATCGTAGTGGAGATGGGGGATGGTTCTATTGCGGATGTGGAAATACAGAAAATCCCTTATCTCTTCCCGGGGGAGCGGGCAGCCTGCTACTCGGCGGATTTGCTGATGCGGCAATATTTAAGGGTGAAGGGGGAGCGGGGGAAGAAATTTTCTTACCGTGACATCAAGAAGGTGTACACGGTGGTGCTGTTAGAGAAAAGCAGCGAAGACTTCCGTACGATGCCTGAAGCATGGATACATAAGTCGCGGCAGAAATCGGACACGGGGATTGAATTGGAACTGCTGCAGGAATATGTGTTTATAGCCCTTGACATGTTCCGGAAGGTCAGCGACAATAAAAGGACAGGAAGTGAATTGGAGGCATGGATGCAGATGCTGTCTTCGGGCAACCCGGCGGTACATGCCCAGATAGCCGATAAATCCCTTATATTTAAGGGAATCTATGAGGAGATAGAGGCTTTCCGCCAGGACATAGGAGGTGTATTGAATATGTTTTCGGACGCATTGAGGATACTGGATAGGAATACTGTCCAATTGATGATTGATGAGATGAAGGAAGAGTTGGAGGGAACAAAGGAAGAATTGGAAGGAACGAGGGAAGAATTGGAAGGAACGAGGGAAGAATTGGAAGGAACGAGGGAAGAATTGGAAGGAACGAGGGAAGAATTGGAAGGAACGAGGGAAGAATTGGAAGGAGCAAAGGAAGAATTGGAGGGAACGAGGGAAGAGTTAGAAGAAGCGAAAGGAAAGGTGGAAGAATTAGCTGGGCAGATAGGTGAGCAGGCCGATCAGATAAAAAGGCAGTTCAGTGAAATGGAGGAACAGGCCAAGGCATTGGAAGAAAAGCAAGATGAACTAGAGAAAAAAGATAACAGGATTAAGGAATTGGAAAAGATGTTAAAGGCATTAGAGGAAAATTGAAAATTTTTAATCCCAAGTTTGTGGCTGTGCATCATCCACAAATTTGGCATGCGTAAAGCCCCGGAAATGCCGGGGAACAAAGGCCGCGCAGAAATGGGGTTAAATATGATCTAAAAATGATGGCATCCAGTGATTTTTCACCTTATTAGGAAATTACGCCACAACGTTGTAAGTCACCAAGAAAGAATGCGAAGCATTCTTTAGATAACATCTGCCTATTCACTTTTGGCTATAAAGTGCCGATATATAAATATAATTATTTTTCGTGTTCGGCATTGCAAAGGATGCAGTGTTGTGTACAGGAAAATATAAAGGTGCAATATTGCCATATAGACTAACGGAATCCTGAAAGTTTCTTTCCATCCATTTATACAGAAAAATGAGGAAGAACGGATTCCAGTGACCTATCCATGGATCAAGGAGGATGATGGTATGGGGATAAATCGAATTAGCGAAACGGCTGTGAAGACATCCGTTGCCGGTAAAGCAACTGCCGCTCGAAAAGCAGAAGGAACTGCAAGGCGTACGGTGAGCATTTCCAAACCGGGAAACAAGAAAAAAAAGAGGATCAATTATAACTACAGGGAGTTATCCAATCAGCTGATGCGGGCGCGGACTTCAATGGGCGCAAGCCAGGTGCTGGTGAGGGCTTTTCAGAGAGTGGGCATACTGCAAAGGCAGTACAGGAGCGGGGATTATAATGAAAACGAAGCGAGAAGGGCCCTGATACATGCGGAGTCCATTGCACGTGTAGCCAGGAAACGGGTAAAGCATTTGAAAGAGGAGGAACGCCTGAAAAAGGGCGGCTTCTGCGATGCGGAATTGGAGGAAGAAAGGGAAGAATTCAGGCCGGAGGACATAGACTTGCAGAAACAGGAATCTCCCGAAATGAGCAGTGAAGAGATGGAAAGGCTCATGGAGGAATTGGAAGCAGCGATGCGGGATCTGGAGCGGGAGAGTATGGAAACCATGGAAGAATTAACGGTGGCCGTGCAGGAAGATATGGACCCTGAGGATCTGAAAATGTTGAAAAAGAAGCATAGGTCAAAGGAATTGCGTGAAATTATGGAAGCCGACTTAAGATACTTGAAGGCTCTTTTTCAGGAGTTAGAGAAGGAACGGCGGGAAGGCAGCAGTAGCAGCCCGGTAAGTTCAGGCAACAGCAGCGGCGATTTATCAGGGGTCACATTAGAATTGGCAGGAATGGAGATGGCAGCCCAGACCACTGCGGCGGCCGCCGCACCTGTAGAGGGCGCCAGTGTAGATGTTTCATTGTGAGAAATGTGCATTGCCCAAAACCCCAGAGGATTTACCGACGCGCAAGCAGGTAGAAATCCTCTGGAAAGTGGGAAAAAATGGCATCGGGCAGCGGGGTATTTGACCCTCGCGGCAGCCGCCAAATGTCCAATCCAACCTTTGGTTGGATTTAAGCATGCCGCTTGGCCCGTTGTTCGCGGGAATAAAATAAAAAACAATATGTGTGCAGGCCGGGGCACATGCGGAATTGGAATAGGAGAAGATAGATGGCAGAGATAACAGAGAAAGAGCAGTTAATATTTGATATTGTACAGGCGGAATGGGATATGTTCCAGAATGTTTACAACACGGGCGGCAGGGCATCCTGCCAGGAAGATCCGGATACTTTTTTCAGGATGCGGATGAGCCAGTGGATGGTTTATGAGGACGAAATTTTGGAAAGCTATGCAAATGATATCCGTCAGGCCTATGAGGAAGGCAGAAATCTGCTATTTGAAAAATATGCCCGGATGATGGAGGTTACCTATCCGGAGGAATACGAAAATGTAAAGGAATATTTGCCCGAAGTAAGCCCGGAAAAGAAACAGATGGCTGAGGAAATCGTAAAGATTCATATGGAGTGGGACAGATATATGTTAGAGCATTACCCTAACATACGGGCACAGGGAAGAGTCATGACCACGCAGGAGGACTCTGTCCGAGACGGATCGTCTACGGAAAGCTATCTGCGGGGGGAACTGCTGACCTATTCAGAGTATACGGTTTCCCTGATTTTACGCCAGGTAAAAGAAGCATATGAAAAAGGCGAAAACCTGGAAAAAGAGATTATTGAGAACGAAACCAGGTTTTACGGCTACAGCAGCATCGAAGATGCGGAAAAGAAGCATGGGGAACTGGCAGAGCAGCAGTGAGTATCCCCGCGATTAAGTATAGAATTTAAGCGAACTTAAAAATGCAGCCTTCTGCGCACCGCATCCCGGAGTCTGCGGACGGAAAGCAGGGTAATCAAGGCGATGACGATAATCCCGCAGACCGTGAGAACGATAGCGGACCAAGACAGGGAAAGTGGACTGCCAAAATAGCGGTCAATAAACAGTTCGATGCCCACGCAGAGAATGGCGGCTTCCGCAAAAATATAGAGCGCTGTGGCGATGATGGAAACGGGCAGCTTCCGTATGCACAGCGTAAGGAGTTCGGCCAATATGGTTGCCAGGGCCACAATCGGCACGGCCAGTTCCCAGAACCATCTGGGGGAACTGGTAAGATAAGTAATCATATACAGATAACCGCCTATGGCAATCCCATCTAAGAGCAGGGAAATATAAATGGGCTGCTTCGTATAAATGACGGCTGGAATAAACAGCACGAACAGAATAATGCAAATTCCGATAATGAGCAAAGACCAGAGAGTTCCGGTAAATACAAAAAGATTCAATAAAGCACACCCGATGGATGCGGCCAACAGCACAACCGTCAGAAGGATACCCAAATCTTTTCTTTTTACCGTTTCCACCTGGCCTTTTTCCATAGGATAAGGGGAAGGGGCATTTACTTTTTCTAGTTCCCCCGGATGAAGCACAGGAGTATGGCAAAGGGGGCAGGATTTCAATGAAGAATCCAGTTCCACCCCACAGTTTACGCAATATGACATAATGCTTACCAATCCTTTCTTAATTCAGTATATTTTCAGCGGTTGCTTTCTATTTTAATATGAATGCCGTCCTGCACCAGCTTGCGGAAAAAATACCGTTCCACATCCGCTTCCTTGATGCTGCTGGCAAAGTTTATGGTCAAAGTATCTTCAAAGCTGGCTATGGCGCAGTTCGTACGGGAAGAAAAAGGCTGCCCCATATAAATGTCGAACCGTTCAATATAAGGTTTCATATCTTCCGGCACTCTTAATGCCCCCATATTGGTCAGTCCGGCGGAAGAGTTTTTATCCTGCACTTTCGTATAAAAAAGCCGGACGGTAAAATCTTTGATAAAAAGGGGAACAATACGTATCAAAGGATGCCTTTGTGTGGCAGCGTTGGTGGTAATATCTCCCCTTAAAAACTTTTCATTGATATAATATCTCATATAGTTCCGCACATGGATTACAATTTCATCAAAAGTATATTCTCCCAGCCTGGGGTCGATGGAGGGGTATACCATGGTGATAAAATTGCGGAGCGTCTTAGAGGGGAAAAATCTCCGCAGGTTGACCGGCATGGCAATTTTAACGGGAAGAAGCCTCCGATGCCAACTATGTTCCTGCTTTTGGAGCAGGGCATAGAGCAGGACGGAGTTCAAATATTCCGTGATGGTGGCATTGTATTTGGCAGCTACCGCCATGACCTGCTTTACCGACATGATGCCGTCAATAATATTTAAGGTATAAAAGGGTTCCTTGGTGCCCCTGACGCGGTAGGCCTTTTCGCCGGGGCGGGGCGGGCGCACCTGGGCATTGGCATAACGCATATAGGCATCCTCCAGTTCCTCCGGGTCTGGCTCTCCATTTACATCCAGGACAAAGCCGCCATTGGATATTTTATACCCCAGCAGCCTTAAATAAACAGCGGTCATTGTCTGCAGAACACACATGCCGCCGGTGCCGTCGCCCAGGCTATGATGGGCTTCCAGGGCAATCCTGCGTTCGTGATAGTAAATGCGGATGAGATAACGGTTGTTTGCCTTAAAGGGCATAGGCATACAAGGGTTTTTGATATCTGGCTGTACGAAAGGCCCGGGCCGGTGATTGGTTTCCAGGTAACGCCAGAAAAGCCCTTTTCGGATGGCCACTTTATAGGTTGGAAAACGCTGTAAGGTGATGTCGGCGGCCTGTTGGAGGACTTCCGGATCAATATTTTCCTTCAGCACAACCGAAAGCCTGTAGACGGAAGAAAAATCCCGGCGCTGCAAGGTAGGGTAAACGATGGCGGATAAATCCAGCTCATACCATATTTTTCTGTCATTTTTTTTACTGATAGCCATACAAATCCCCTTGAAAATTCTTTTATTAAGAGTATACTATAATTTCACACATTTTCGCAATGCATTCAAATATTTATAGTATACCATAGTTTAGCAAATATGTGCTAAAATTGAATCAAAAGATGCGAGGAAAGTTCGTCATCAGACGGATATAAATTGACGAGGGCGCTTTTCTGCACACAAATTTGTGACGGAGCTGCAAATTTGGAGTGCAGAGCCGAAGCTGACATTCGGATTATGTGTCTGAGCAAAAAACGCTCCGGCAAGGAGGATTATCATGGCATTGACAGAAAAAAAGAATTTAAATATGCTGAACCTGATAAAAAGGGTGCACAGTGTAGTGGAGAATGTGGATATTGAGAAGCATAGGCAGTCGCAGGACTATTTTGGGGCGATTTTGGGAAACAGCAAGGATACGGTGATTCACGAAGTAGTGATAGAAGATATTTATGCGGAATGGATATCGGTAAACCGTGCCCATATGAAAAAGTATGTGATTCTTTATTGTCATGGAGGAGGGTATTCCACTGGAAGCAGCCTATATGCCAGGACTCTTACAAACAAACTGGCCATGTCTACTTCCATGGATGTACTTTGCTTCGACTACCGCCTTGCCCCGGAGCATCCTTATCCGGCGGCTTTAGAGGACGCGATGAAAGCATGGAATTACCTGATGCTTTTAGGATACGGGGCCAGGGATGTGGTGGTGGCAGGGGATTCCGCAGGGGGAAATCTGGCACTGGCCCTGGTGCATAAGCTGAAAAGTGAAAAGCGGCTGGTTCCCAGGGGGCTGGCATTGATGTCTCCGTGGACGGACCTGACAGCATCGGGGCAGTCCTATGAGACGAAAAAGGATGTAGACCCGGTGTTGGATGCGGAGTATATCGGCCAGATGGTGAAAAATTATGCGGAGGGGCAGGATTTGAAAAACCCGTTTATTTCACCGATTTTTGGGGATTTTTCCGATTTCCCATCCACATATATCCAGGTGGGGGAGAACGAAATCTTGTTAAACGATTCTATTATGCTGCATCAAAAGATGATAGAGGCCAATGTGCCGGTGAGAATGCATACTTTTGAGGGGATGTGGCATGTGTTCCAGATGTCGCCTTTTAAAACAGCCTATGAAGCCATGGACAAGAATGCGGAGTTCGTTTATACCATATGCCGGTGAAAATAACGCTGCTGCTAACATGATGGATATTTTCATTTAAAATATAAAATAATTATGAAAAAAAAGGATTTTCCCATCATATGCCGAATATATAAAATGAATACTACAAACAAAAGAGTACGAAACGCCGTTTTGTGAAAGGATGGTGGTTTGGCTGTGGGAATGTTAATCCGTGAAAAGCTGGAACAATGGGAGAAGGAATACCTGAGCCCATATGCTTCTTTGAGCATGAATTCCAGGGGGCGTTCCAGGGAAGAAGAGCAATGCGATATCCGGCCGGTGTATCAGAGAGACCGGGATAGGATACTGCACAGCAAAGCTTTCCGAAGACTAAAGGATAAAACCCAGGTTTTCTTAACGCCAGAGGGAGACCACTACCGAACCAGGCTGACCCATACACTGGAGGTATCCCAGAACGCCAGGACAATTGCGAAGGCACTGCGCTTGAATGAAGACCTGGTGGAGGCCATTGCCCTGGGGCATGATTTAGGCCATACACCTTTCGGCCATGCGGGGGAGCGGGCCTTGAACAAAATCTGTCCTTACGGCTTTTGCCACAGCGACCAAAGCGTCCGCACCGTGGATATTTTGGAGAAAAACGGCATTGGCCTGAATCTGACGGAGGAAGTACGGGATGGAATACGGAATCATCAGACAAAGGGAATGCCTTATACATTGGAAGGCAAAATCGTGCGGTATTCGGATAAAATAGCATACATACATCATGATATGGATGATGCCATCCGAGGCGGAATTTTAAAGGAATCGGATGTGCCAAAGGAAATAGGGGAGGTTATCGGGTTTACCACAGGGGAAAGGCTGGACCATTTCATTCACGATTTGGTCACTTTCAGTTATGAAAAAAACGAAATCAGCCTCTCGCCGCCCGTGGATACGGCTATGAAAAATTTGCGTCGCTTTATGTTTGATCGGGTTTACCAGAACAAAGAGGCAAAAAGCCAGGAAGCGAAAGCGGAGATGCTGATGGAGTCTTTATATAGCTATTACCTGAAACACTTGGAGAAACTCCCGGGATATTCATTGGCCAGAATGGAAGAAAAGGGGGAAGCGCCGGAAATCATCGTGTGCGATTACATAGGTGCAATGACAGACCGCTTTGCCATCGCCCAATATGAAGACCTTTTCATCCCCAAATCATGGCATTACTAGAATAAATTGATTGCGGAACTGGAATAAAAACAGCAATCTCCTGTACAGCGCCCCAGAGGATTTACGGACGCGGAAGCGGCCGGAAATTTCTCTGCCAAATGAACGTATTATGGGTGCTGGGATGGGGATTGCGGAACTGGAATAGGAGATAAGATGTACTATCCTGACGATTTAGTGGAAGAAGTACGGATGAAAAACGATATCGTGGACGTGATTTCCGGTTACGTCCGGCTGCAGAAAAAAGGGGCGAACCATTTCGGGCTGTGTCCGTTTCATAATGAAAAATCCCCTTCGTTTTCCGTATCGGGCCCAAAACAGATGTATTATTGCTTCGGGTGCGGGGCCGGCGGGAATGTGTTTACGTTTATTATGGAATATGAGAACTATACCTTTGCGGAGGCAGTGAAGATGCTCGCGGAAAGGGCCGGGGTGAATCTGCCGGAGATAGAATATTCGGAAGAAGTTAAAAGGAAAGAGAGCCGCAAGAGCAGGCTGCTGGAAATTAACAAAGAATCAGCCAGATACTTTTATTACCAACTCCGTTCCAAGCGGGGGGAGGCGGGCTATCGTTACCTGGCGGAGCGGCAGCTGACCGAAGAGACGATGAAAAAGTTCGGGCTTGGGTTTGCCAGCGTGTCCAGCAATGATTTGGTGCAGTATCTCCGCTCCAAAGGGTATGCGGATGACTTGATACAGGAAGCCGGGGTGGCCGGCTTCGATGAAAGGTTCGGGCTTCACGACAAATTCTGGAATCGGGTGATGTTCCCCATTCAGGATACTAACCACCGGGTTATCGGCTTTGGCGGACGGGTGATGGGCGATGGGAAGCCAAAATATTTAAATTCCCCGGAGACCGCGATTTTTGACAAAAGCCGTAATCTGTACGGGCTGAACTTTGCCAGGACATCACGCCAGGGCCGCATGATTTTGTGCGAAGGGTATATGGATGTAATCGCTATGCATCAGGCCGGGTTTACCGAGGCTGTGGCATCCCTGGGAACGGCTTTTACCATAGGCCAGGCCGGGTTGATCAACCGGTATGTGAAAGAGGTGCTGTTAGCCTATGACAGCGACGGGGCGGGAACCAATGCGGCGCTGCGTGCCATCGGTATCTTAAAGGAGGCCGGGCTTAGCGGGAAGGTAATCAATATGGAGCCTTATAAAGACCCGGATGAATTTATGAAAAACCTTGGACCGGATGAATTCGTGAAAAGGATCGAAACGGCGGAAAACAGCTTTTTCTTTGAACTGCGGATGCTGCAGCGGGAATATGATTTGAAAGACCCGGAATCCAAGACCAGGTTTCACCGGGAAATTGCCCGGAAACTGTGCGGTTTTTCGGAAGAAGTGGAGCGGGAGAACTATTTGGAAGCCGTGGCGGAGAAGTACCATATCGGTTTTGAAAATCTGCGCAGGCTGGTGGCCTCTTACGCAGCGCAGACTGGCGTGGCAGTTCCGGTAAGGCGTCCGAAGACCGGGGTTTCGGAGAAGAAAAACATGCCTGAGGAAAACCGGAAAAAGGCTCAGAGACTGCTGATTACATGGCTCACCGATGAGCCGGAAATATACCCTAAAATAGCAAAGTATATCAGGGCGGAAGATTTTACGGTGGAATTATACAGGAAGGTGGCGGACAAGTTGTTGGAAGGGCTTTCCAAAAAGGATTTCAGCCCGGCATCCCTGATAAGCCTTTTCTCCGATGAAGAAGAGCAGCGCGAGGTAGCATCGCTTTTTAACACCAAACTGGAAGAACTGCAAACGAAACAAGAGAGGGAAAAAGCCCTCCATGATATTATATATACGGTAAAAAGAAACAGCTATGAATTTTATTCCGAGAGGATGGGGGCGGATGTGGAAGCGCTGAATCAGGTAATTGCGGGAAAAAAAGCGCTGGAAGAACTTAGCAAAACGCATATTTCTTTGGATGAATGATAATACTATGACTACGTGAGGAAGGATGGAACCAAAAAATGGATGAAAACACACAAGCAAAGTTTGAGGAGCGTCTGAAAGAACTTCTAAACGCTGCGAAAAAGAAAAAGAATGTTTTGGAATATCAGGAAATCAGCGATTTCTTTACAGATATGACGCTGGAAGAGGAGCAGTTTGATAAGATATTGGAAACATTAGAACAGAATAACGTAGATGTCCTTCGGATTACGGAGGATGACGATGTAGACGATGAGGAAATCATCCTGACGGAGGAGGATGAAGTGGATGTGGAGAACATCGACTTATCCGTGCCGGACGGCATCAGTATCGAGGATCCTGTCCGGATGTACTTAAAGGAAATCGGGAAGGTTCCCCTTCTTAGTGCCGAAGAAGAGATTGAATTGGCCAAGAAGATGGAGATGGGCGATGAAGACTCCAAAAAGCGTCTGGCAGAGGCGAACCTCCGTCTTGTAGTCAGCATTGCAAAAAGATATGTGGGCAGGGGCATGCTTTTCCTGGATTTGATTCAGGAAGGGAATCTGGGCCTTATTAAAGCTGTGGAAAAATTCGATTACCGGAAAGGGTATAAGTTCTCAACTTATGCCACATGGTGGATACGCCAGGCGATTACCAGGGCGATTGCGGATCAGGCCAGGACTATCCGCATACCGGTGCATATGGTGGAAACTATCAATAAACTGATTCGTGTCAGCAGGCAGCTGCTGCAGGAACTGGGGCGCGAACCTGCTCCGGAAGAGATTGCGGAGGAAATGAATATGCCGGTGGACAGGGTAAGGGAAATCTTGAAGATATCTCAGGAACCGGTATCTTTGGAAACTCCAATCGGCGAGGAAGAGGATAGCCACTTAGGCGATTTTATACAGGATGACAATGTGCCGGTGCCTGCGGATGCGGCTGCATTTACCCTGTTAAAGGAACAGCTGGTGGAGGTGCTCGGCACACTGACGGAAAGGGAACAGAAAGTGCTCAGGCTTCGTTTTGGCCTGGATGACGGCAGGGCCAGGACGTTGGAGGAAGTGGGGAAGGAATTTAACGTAACCCGCGAACGTATCCGCCAGATAGAGGCGAAGGCACTGCGTAAGCTGCGCCATCCCAGCAGAAGCCGGAAACTGAAGGATTATCTGGACTGAGGGAGGCGGCAGGAGCAGTGAACGTGTCAGTGCACTGGGAGGGAATGGCTGAAGCGGCAGGAAATGACAGAAAAAGTGGCTGACCCCTGTGCAGAACCGGGGGAAAAAGAACTTGGAGGAACAGTGAAAATGCCAGGGGTTTTGGAAGTGACCGAGACAATGGAACTCGCAGGAAGAGACCTGGGGAAAGGCAGGGAAACAGTCAGGCTGTCTAAGCGCCTGGAAGCCGTGGCGGGGATGGTGACGAAAGGGAATATGGTATGTGATGTAGGATGTGACCATGGCTTCGTTTCCATTTATCTCGTGCAAAAGAACATCAGCCCCGGGGCAATCGCCATGGATGTGAACAGTGGCCCACTGCAGGCGGCAGGGAAACACATCCTGGACTATGGCCTGCAAAACTACATAGAACCCAGATTGTCCAATGGGGTAGCAGCCCTGAAGGCAGGGGAGGCAGACAGCCTGATTTGTGCCGGCATGGGCGGAAGGCTGGTGATACGCATCCTGGAAGAGGGGAAAAGTAAAATCCGTTCCATGAAGGAAATCATCCTCCAGCCCCAGTCGGAAATCCGTTCCGTGCGGGAATATCTCCGGAAGGAAGGGTATCGGATTGCAGATGAAAATATGATTCTGGAAGAGGAAAAGTTCTACCCGGTGATCAAGGCAGAGCCGGCGGGGGAAGCCGGAACGGAGGAAATGAAGGCGTCAGGCGGGCAGAATCCGGCAAAAGGCCAGGGTGCCAAGGACGGACGGCATACAGCCGTAAACCAACGGATAGAAGATAAGTACGGCCCGGTGCTCCTGGAAAAAAGAAATCCGGTTTTGGAAATATTTTTGCACCGGGAATATGATTTGTGCATGGAAATTATGGAAAAACTGCGCAGGAACGGGAAAGATGAGAGGCAGGAAGAGATAGCGGGGAGAATCAGGGATATTGAGCGGGGGTTATCCTATTTTATAATATAGGAAATAACGCCACAGCGTTGGAAGATGCCAAGAAAGAATGCGAAGCATTCTTTGGAATTGGCCGCTGGGCCAATTCTTTTTACATTATAGGAAATAACGCCACAGCGTTGGAAGATGCCAAGAAAGAATGCGAAGCATTCTTTGGAATTGGCCGCTGGGCCAATTCTTTTTACCTTATAGGATGCAGGCGGCAAAAGCCTTGCCCTGCGAAAGGGGGACAGCTTATGGGAAATGAAAATAGTGTGGAGTGCAGTATTATCATAGAAAGCCTGGAACAGCTTTGTGCACCTGTGTTTGCGGAAAGCTGGGACAATGTGGGGCTGCTGGCCGGAAGGAGAGATAAGCAGGTAAAGAAAATCTGCATAGCTTTGGATGCTACCGACGAAGTGGTGGAGGAAGCGGTGCGGAACGGAGCGGATATGCTGCTGACTCATCATCCGCTGATCTTTTCACCGATGAAGAAAATCAATACGGATGATTTTATCGGAAGACGGCTGGTGCAGCTGATTGGGCATGATATTAGTTATTATGCCATGCATACTAACTTCGACGTGATGGGGATGGCGGATGCGGCGGCGGATGAAATCCGTCTAAAAGACAGGCATGTGTTGAGCATCACATATGAAGATGAGATTGCCAAGGAGGGCATCGGCAGATACGGCAGGCTTCCCCAGGTTATGACTTTGGAGGAATGTGCTTCTTATGTAAAAGATGTTTTTCATCTGGAAAGTATAAAAATTTATGGGGATAGAAGTATGGCCATCGAATGTGCTGCGGTATCGCCGGGATCCGGCAAATCCATGATACGGCCTGCGGTGGAGGCTGGTGCGGAGGTATTGATTACAGGGGATATTGAGCATCACGAAGGGCTGGATGCCATGGCTCAGGGTCTGGCGGTTATTGATGCGGGCCATTTCGGGCTGGAAAAGATTTTTGTGCCTTATATGATGGAATATATCCGGAGGGAATTTCCCCAGATAGCTGTTTTTGCGGCCAGGGAGAAAAATCCGTTCTGGGTGATGGTATAAAAAATAAAGATAAAATAAAGATAAAGCAAGGACAACGCAAGGACAACGCAAAGATAAAGCAAAAGCAGCAGGCAGCGGAAATGCTAAAATAGACAGTGGGGATGCGAAAAAGCGCATATGCCGCAAGACGGGAGGGGAATCCACCGACTGCCGTGTTTTGGAAATAATATGAGAAAAGGAGGTGCGTAAGGACTATGGTTACAGTAACGGTGAACGGTGAAAAGAAGGAGTACGAAGCAGGTACAACTTATGAAACCATAGCGAAGGAATATCAGGGGCATTATGACAGCAGGATTGCCCTGGTTACGGTGAACGGGAAAATCAGGGAATTATTCAAAAGGGTAAAAAAAGACTGTGAGGTTTCCTTTTTTACCATGAGCACACCGGCAGGGCACGCAACCTATGTAAGGTCTGCGATTATGCTTATGGTAAAAGCGCTGCAGGACGTGACGGGGGAAGGGGAACTGGAAAAGGTGAAAGTGGAGTTCGCCATAGGACCGGGTTACTATTGCAGCGTGAAAGGGGACATCATCCTGAACCAGGAGCTTGTAGACAGGCTGAACGGCCGGATGCGGGAACTGGTGGAAGCGAATCTTCCTTATACGAAAAAGACCTATCCTATTAACGATGCGGTGGAACTTTTCCGCAGCCAGGGGATGAAGGAGAAGGAGAAGCTTTTCCGGTACAGGAGGAGTTCATACGTAAATGTATATTGCCTGGACGGATATTATGATTACTATTATGGATATATGCTTCCCAGTACAGGATATGTGGAGCACTTTGAAGTGCTGACCTATGAGGACGGCCTGATGCTGCTGCTTCCGGAGGCACAGACACCGGATCGGATGCCGGAGGCAGAGCCCAGGAAAAAGCTGTTCGAGACATTGAAGCAGTCCGATGAATGGGGGAATATGCAGCATATAGGAACAATAGGGGATTTGAATGACCGGATCTGTGAAGGGAATATCAATGATATGATTTTGGTGCAGGAAGCTTTGCAGGAGCGGAGGATTGGAGAAATTGCGGAAGATATTGTGAAAAGGGGCGGCGTAAAATTCGTGATGATTGCAGGGCCTTCTTCTTCCGGGAAAACTACTTTTTCCCATCGCCTTTCCATCCAGCTGCGCACTTACGGCCTGACCCCCCACCCTATTGCGTTGGATGATTATTTTGTTAACAGGGAAAATACGCCGAAAGATGAAAATGGGAATTATAACTTTGAGTGTCTGGAAGCAATTGATGTAGAGCAGTTTAATAAAGATATGCTGGATTTGCTGGCGGGGAAAACCGTAGAACTGCCCAGCTTTAATTTCAAGACAGGGCAGAGGGAATACAGAGGAAATGTGAAGACGCTGGGGGCGGAGGATATTCTCGTGTTAGAAGGCATTCACGGGCTGAACGATGCCATGTCATATGCCCTGCCCAATGCCAGCAAGTATAAGATATATATCAGTGCACTTACCAGTATTAATATTGATGACCATAACCGGATTCCCACCACCGACGGGCGTCTGCTTCGCCGCATGGTGAGGGATGCCAGAACGCGGGGAACGCCGGCCAAACGCACTATAGGAATGTGGCCTTCGGTGAGGAAAGGGGAGGAAGAATATATTTTCCCCTTCCAGGAGAGTGCGGATGCTATGTTCAATTCCGTATTGATTTATGAGTTGGCGGTGTTAAAGCAATATGCGGAGCCCCTGCTGTTTGGCATTGGCAAAGGCGAGCCGGAATATTATGAGGCGAAAAGGCTGTTAAAATTCCTGGAATATTTTATCGGGGTCAGCAGCGATAACCTTCCGAAGAATTCGATTTGCAGGGAGTTCATAGGGGGAAGCTGTTTTCATGTATGATTTCCCCAAGCATGTTTCAGATGCTCATCGCTATTTGCGGGATATGGGCAGCATCGTAAGTATGATAGCCCATTGATAACAGAGAGAATTCATATTATAATATTGACAGAAAGTATTAAGTAGAATAAATGATCGCAGCCGCATCTCAAAAGAGTGCGGGTGAGGAAAGTCCGGGCTTCACAGGGCAGGATGCCGGATAACGTCCGGTGGAGGCGACTCCAAGGCTAGTGCAACAGAAATAAACCGCCGCAGTTCGGCGTATGCCGAACTGCTGGTTAGGGTGGAAAGGCAGTGTAAGAGACTACCGTCCGTTTGGCAACAGGCGGAGCCATGTAAACCCCATCCGAAGCAAGACCAAATAGAAAGCGACAGGCTTGCCCGGCCTGCTTTCAGGTAGGTCGCTTGAAATTACCGGTAACGGTAATTCTAGATAGATGATCATTCACGACATAACCCGGCTTATCGTTCTGCTTAATACTTTTTACTATTTATGCAAAAAGAAAATCCCTCCATGGCCGGAGGGATTTTTGGATATACTATTATATATAATAGGAAATTACGCCACAGCGTTGTAAGTCACCACGAGAGGATGGGAACATTTCTGTTCCGCAGTCCGAATGGAGGAGAAAAGGGAGAAAGGCAGATAGAAGATGTTTTTTGGGAAAAAGGCGGGTTTACCGGATGAGGAGGAAAGGGATTTTACCGTACGGCAGCATAAAATAGGGTATGGAATAGGTATATGGATGATAGGGGCGGGGATTTTTATCCTGATTTTGGAAATATTGTACCATGTGTCAGCTATACCGTTATGGGTCTATGGAATCATAATGGCTATTTTCGGACTTGGGATTTGGGTGTGTATGGAAGTGAAAAACAGGCAGCTGGCGGTAAAGGAAAACCGGCTCTACTACAGCAGCACATTGGGAAGGGCCAGGCAGTTTGCCCTGGAGGATATCGCTTCCGTAAAAGCGGTATCTAATCCTTCCGGAGGGCGGGATGATTTGCGGCTTTATGATAAAAAAGGAAGGATTTTGTGCCGGCTGGAAACAAGCATGCAGAACGCGGATGTCATGCTTTGGTATCTGTATGACAATGGGGTTCCTCTGGAGATGGAAAAAAATACGAAAAGGGAATTGACGGATATCATCTTCCAGGAACCGATCGAGGAAGAAAAATTGCCCGGACTGTCCAGGGAGGTATATGGACAAGCCTGGGATATGATAGAAAAGTGGATGGAAAAGAACAAGAAACTGGGGGCGGAACTCTTCTTTGGCTTTGCGGAATATTACGGCAGCCGAATAGACCCCGAAATGCAGATACAGCCGGAAGAAAGCAGAATATGCGATGTGGCGGGGAACAGACAGGGCATTGGGCAAAATGAGGGAAAAAAGCAGTGCGCAGTGCAGAATAGGGAAAAGGACACGGAACAGGGAGTGGAAGAAGGCCTCATGGAAAGCGGGAAACCGGAAGATTATATTTGTGTATTGGAAGTGTTTGTGAAAAAAGACGGTTATTTTATCCGCGACAGAAAGAGGTCCTTACTGCTGATGGATTTTCAGGTTTTTTATAAGAGGAAGTCATGGGCGGCCACAGGAGGGGCGCGTCTGTATTATAACGAAAACTGGAAAAAGGAAGTGAAGGATATGCTGGCTTCTTTGGCAAAATATCTTCAAGGGCATAAATTTATTATGGATGAGATGGAATTGGGGTATGATTTGAAGAAAGAAGTGGCATAGCATTAAGGAAAGGAGTACTTTTAAGATATGAGTATAAATGTGGCAGTTGGTTTGGGGATTCCGTTTTTAGGAACAGCGTTGGGGGCAGCGTGTGTGTTTCTCCTGCAGGGGGAGATGAACGCTACGGTGCGTAAGACTATGCTAGGGTTTGCTGCGGGGGTGATGGTGGCGGCTTCGGTCTGGTCTTTGCTGATTCCGGCAATGGATTTGTCGGAAGGTATGGGGAAACTTGCGTTCATACCGGCAGCGGAGGGATTCCTTCTGGGTATTTTATTCCTGCTCGTTCTGGATAGGGTGGTGCCCCATTTGCATTTGGACAGTGAAGAGCAGGAAGGGGTCAAAAGTAACTGGAAAAAGTCAACGATGCTGATTTTGGCAGTGACGCTTCATAATATTCCGGAAGGTGCTTCCGTAGGAATCGTATTGGCTGGGGCAATGGCCGGGGGAAGCCCCATTACCATGGCCGGTGCGCTTGCTTTGTCGGTGGGGATTGCCATACAGAACTTTCCGGAAGGGGCTATTATATCCCTTCCCTTAAAAGAAGAGTTGGGGAAGGGGAAGGCTTTTCTTATGGGAACGATGTCAGGGGCGGTGGAGCCCGTTGCGGCAGTGGTGACATTGCTTCTGGCAGAGCAGATGACACCTTTTATTCCTTATACCCTTGCATTTGCAGCGGGAGCCATGTTGTATGTGGTGGTGGAAGAACTGATTCCGGAGTCCGCAGAAGGGGCGCATTCCAATATGGGAACGCTGGGCTTTGCGGCGGGGTTTGTCATAATGATGATTCTGGATGTTGCACTGGGCTAGTACTCCGTACTGCATTGCGGAAAAGGAAAACAGGAAACCCTGATTCCAATTCATTGCCTGGCAGGATTTTACTGTCCTGCAGGAGTTTCCTCATTAGCCGCCGGACGAAAAGGCAGGCAGACGGAAAAAGTACTGCCGCCCCCGGGGGTGTCCGTTACGCGAATAGTGCCGTCCAGGGAGCGGACGATTTCGAAAGCGATGGACAGGCCCAGTCCAAAATGGTCTTTTTCACTGCGGGATTGGTCTAAGCGGTAGAAGCGGCGGAAGATTTTTTCTTTCTCCTCATCGGGAATTCCGATGCCGCTGTCCGCCACGGACAGGGTAAGGTGTTCCGGCTTTTTGACGGTATTTAAGGATAGGGATAACGAAATGGTACCTCCCTTTGGCGTATAGCTTATGGAATTATGAAGCAGGATGGCGGTAATCTGGTTAAAACGCTCCCCGTCGCATAAACAGGGAGGAAGGCCGGCAGGAGGCAGGGAAATCGTCATGGAGATGTCTTTTTCCCTGGCCATAGGCTCAAAGGCTTCATAGGAATTTAAAAGCAGAGTGTCGCATTCGGTGGGTTTGGGGCAGACGGGGAAGGTGTGGGCATCCGCCTGGGAAAGCAGCAGCATGTCGTTAATCAGGCGTGACATCCGCTGCCCTTCGGAGGAAATCGTGGCCAAGAAGCCCTCTTTTTCTTCCGGTGCGGCCTTTTTTACGGCGGAGACGCAGGAAAGGATGACTGCCAGCGGAGTGCGCAGTTCATGGGAAGCAGCGGCCACGAATTGGATTTGCTCCTTGCGGCTGCGCTCAATGGGGGAAAGCAGTTTTTTTGTAAAAAAGAAGGAAAAAAGGGTGAGCAAAAAGACAGCGGCCATGTCGATAAGGGCGAAATGGATGCGCTGTGTTTTTATTTTTTCATCTAAATCCTTGATAGGATGGAGAATGAGAAGTTCCGTATGCTGTTCTCCGCTGCTTATCCGGGCGAAACATGCATAATAGTTTTCTTTCGAGGAAGAGGTAAAGGGGAAAGTAAAATGCAGGATTTGTTCTTCCTCGTCGGGCAAGTCCCCCACAGCAAAGGAAGTATAAAAATAATCCAGCGCTTCTTCTTCTGTCTGCCTGAACACAGGGTCTTCCTTTTTTTGGCTGAAAAGCAGAGGAATCCCGTTGTCGGTGATGCGTATGGAGCAGGCATTGTTTTTTTCCGTCTGGGCCAGCCATTCATGGTTGATGACACGCTGCTGGCGGAAATTATTGATCAGGTTGTCCATGGCATGCTGAAAAGACAGAAACTGGCTTTGTGTCAGGCTGGTTTCCGAAACATAAAGATAGATGAGGGACATAACAAGCAGTATGGAGGCGGTAATACCGGCACAAAGCAGTGTCAGGAGGTAATGGACTTTACGGAACATGGGATGGCCTTTCTGGTGGTATTGCGGTATATGGGGTCAATGCTTTATATGGGCTGGGCTGTATCGGAAGGAATGTTCATGCCTTGGATACAGTGTATGCAAAGTTCTCGTTTTGGAGGGGCTTCGAAACAATGTACCGGAGTATGTGTCAAGGTTTCGGCAGCTGTAAGCTATATCCCACGCCCCGGACGGTGCGTAGGGCCACGGCGCTGCCTACGGTTTGCAGACGGCGGCGGAAAAAGTGGATATAGTTGTCCAGGTTGCCGTCTTCGATATCCGTATCCAGTCCCCAGACTTTCGCCAGCAGCTGTTCCCTGGTAAGGGTTTGTTCCGGGTTTCGTAAAAAGCACTGGAAAAGCTCGTTTTCCTTTTTGGACAGGCTGCAGGAGGCTTTGGGGCCGCTTAAACGGCTCTCTCCGATATGCAGGACCAAATCACCTATGGAAAGGGTATCATCGCCCCGGATAAGCGGGGAACGTCTGGTTACGCACCGGATGCGGGCCAGAAGTTCCTCAAATTCGAAAGGTTTGACCAAATAGTCATCAGCCCCCAGATCCAGGCCGGTGATTTTATCATTTAAAGTGCCAAGGGCGGTGATGAGAATAACGGGTGTATTGTTGTTCTTCTGCCGCATTTGGGCGAGAAGCTCTGTGCCGTCCAGCAGAGGGAGCATCCGGTCCAGCAGGATAACGTCGTGGATGTGCTGGCTGGCATAAAAGAGGGCTTCCTCGCCATCGAAGCAGGAGTCCACAACAAAATTTTCCTTTTCCAACTGATATTTTAAAGAATAGTTCAGTTTTTTGTCATCTTCTACGAGTAGCAGGCGCATGGTGCAATCCTTTCTGTATGTGTGTGAGTTAGGTAATTGCGAAACCAATAAACTTGCTGAATATTCTGACAATATATTCTTGTGAAAAGCCTTTTCATGCCATGGAAGCAAGACCGTAGGAAACAGGAGGGCCTTTGCCCGAGTGTTTTCTGCTTTGGGGCTTGCTGCAGTGCTTGGCATGTTTGGCTTTGAACAAAATATATTGTCAGAATATTCTCACAGCTTAGAGTTTCGCAATTACCTATGTGTGTGTAGTATTTGCTTACATATTTTATGTATTTATTATAGCAAAGAAATCTCTAAATAATCTCTAAAATTTTTAGGCACATAAAGTTAATTATAAATTTGGCAGTTGAAAGTTATTATTTGTTTTTTTTTGAATTTTAGAGATTATTTAGAGGTTGGGCTGTTATTATGGCATGTAAAGACACATGCCAGGCATGTAAAGACGCATGCCGGGCATGTAAAGACGCATGGCACAGCATACATAAAGCGGTATGCCGCGTTATATGTAGGTGCACAGCATATAACAGGCAGTATGCAGCAATAAAAGCAGAGGAGTATGGATATGAACAAGTGTAAAAATAAGAACAGAATGAAAAGGGCCGGGAGCGGAAAATGGGAAAAAGCAGTCTCGTGGATTTTGATAGCCGCTATGCTGTTAAGTATAGCAGGTATTATGGGCTGCGGAACGGCACAAGGTGATAAAGGCCCGGGAGAGGGCGGGGAAAATATAGAAAGCTCGAAAGGAACAGAAGAGCGGGGGGATAAGGAGGATACGGGAGAAAAGACGGAAGACGCGGACAACGGAAAGGTGATGGGGCGTTACCTGGAGCATTCCAACGAGGCTTTAAAGGGCCAGCTGGACACAGGAAGCAGGATTGCCTGTATGGATGACGGAAAACTGGCCATTATGTCGGGGAATGCAGGAAAATGGGTGTCCGCGGATGGCGGTGTCACGTGGGAAAAGGAAAAAATGCCATGGCATGAGGAAATGCGGGCGGATGATGTATGGATTATGAATGCTGCCATGTCTGGGGATGGGCATATTGCGGTGATTTATGCGGGCGGTGGAAGCGAAGAAGGAGGGGAGGAGGACTCGGAGTATTCTTTCCATCCAAAGTATGGGATAGCGGCGCCGGACGGCACTTTTACGCAAATCGAAATTCCTTATAAGGATATGGAATATGTGCATGCTTTAAGTTTTGCCGAAGACGGCAGGCTGTTTGGTGCGGCTTTGGGCGGCAAGGTATATGAAATAGACAGGGAGACAGGGGATTATGAAGAAGTGGCGCAATTGTCTGCGACAGCGTATTACATGGTGGAAAGCAACAATCAGCTGATGTTAGTGCATGGAGATGGTATCACAATTGTGGATTTAGGAAGTTTGGAAGTGGTACGGGATGAAGTGCTGGATAATTTTATAAAAGAACAAATCGGCGAACATGTGAATTTTGCCAGCGAAGGGATACAGCCCTTGCTGCTCGTGCCGGATGGCGACGGGGCACTATACCTTGTTTTTGATAAAGGGATTTATCGCCATGTCATTGGCGGAAATGTGATGGAACAGGTGATGGACGGGAATCTTACCTCCCTGATTGACCCTTCTTATGGGATGACGGATGGGATTTTTCTGGAAAATGATGAATTTTTGATAGTATTCTCCGGCGGTATGCTGATGCGGTACGTTTATGACCCCAATATCCCGGCAGTGCCGGATGTGAAGCTGGAGGCGTACAGCTTAAGGGAGAACCAGCAGTTGAAAACAGCGATTGCCGCGTTCCAGGCGGATCATCCGGAGGTATATGTGGAGTATGAAATAGGAATGGGCGAAAACTCTGCCATTACCAGGGAAGATGCGCTGAAAAAATTGAATACGGAGATTGCGGCGGGGAAAGGGCCGGATTTTCTTCTTCTGGACGGGATGCCGGTGGACTCATACGTGGAAAAAGGGGTTTTGGCGGATTTGACGCCTTATCTGGAAACTAAAACAGAAGAACAGTATTATACCAATGTGCTTCGTGCATTCCAGAAAGGGGAAGAAACTTATGTAATACCGGCCCAGTTCCGGCTGGTACTGCTGGGCGGAAAAAAAGAATGGGTGGAAAAAATATCGGATTTGGAATCCATGGCCGGGGTGATGGAAGCATATCGGGAGGAAAACCCGGACGGGCCGATTCTGGGGAGCAGAAGTGAGGAAGAAATGCTGGATATATTGATGCCTGTCTGTGCACCGGCCTGGAAAGGGGAAGAAGGGAAAACGGATAAAGAGATGCTGGCTCAGTTCTATACATTGGCAAAGAGGATATGGGATGCGGAGAGTGCAGGGCTTGGCGAGGAAGAACGGGAGGAATATGTAAAATGGCTGGAAGATATGAGGACATCAGGGGTTTCGGAAGATAGCATCAGGGAAGCGAATTCCTCGGTAAGCAATAAGATGTTAGGGATGATGCGGGGAGAGAAGGTATTGGCTGCCGGTATTTTAATGTATGACAGCGGGGTGGACGTTGTTACCTCGGTGATTAAGGAAATGGGGGAAGAAGAAAATAGTTTTGCCGCATATAAAGGGCAGGCGAAGGATGTATTCGTGCCGGGCAGCCTGATGGGGATTAACCGGACATCAAAGAATCAGGAAATGGCAGCGTTGCTATTGGAAGCCATGCTGGATAACCATAGCTGGGAGGGGATGGCAGTGAATAAAGCCCAGTGGAACGAAAACATGCGGGAACATGTTACAGAGGACGGGGGGCCTTATGCCACCATGGGCGGGGCCGAGTCAGATGGAAGCCTTTCCTATACTTTGGATCTATACCAGTCATCAGAAGAGGATATTCAGTATTTGGAAAAATTAGTAAAAGAAGCCAGAGTTCCCTATGTGAGGGAAGCTGTACTGGAAGATGCTGCTGCAGAAGTAGGAGTAAGGGTGCTGCGTGGGGAAATGAGCCCTTTGGCCGGGGCAGAAGAAGTGATGCAGAAGACAGCGATTTATATGGCGGAATAAGAACGGGGCTATGCCCATTGGAAAGGAGAATATTTGTGCAAAAAGCAGGAAAGACAGGAACAATCGGAAAAGGAAGAAAAATCGGGAAGAGAATTGCAGCGTGGCTGCTGGCCGCGGCCCTGCTGGCGGGGATGGGCAGTATGGCCGGCTGCGGGCAAGGCGGAAATGATTGGGATGGAGACGGCAGTAAAAGGGCCGGCGGAGAAAATGCGGAAAACGGAAGCGGGAATATAGGAGAGGGGAATCAGGGGGATAAAGCGGAAAGTTCATCGGATGTGATGGGGCGTTATTTAGAAACGATGGACGATTCTTTGAAAGATGTATTGAATGTGGGCAGCACAATCCAGCGGATGGAGGACGGGAAGCTGGTGATCGTGAGCACGTATTCCGGAAAATGGGTCTCCGGGGATAACGGGGCCTCCTGGGAATGGGAAGAGATGGCCTGGTTTGAGGAACTGAGCGCTGCGAACTGGATAATGAATGTTGCGGTGGCTAAGGACGGGTATATGGCCGTGATTTATGAGCCGCAAGGGGAAGATGGGTCAGAAGGGAGCGCCGACAAAGGGGCGGAAAGCGGCAGTACGGATACGGAAGAGGAGACAGGAAGAGAAGAAGGAAGTGCCGGCGCAGGGGCAGGAAGTGACAGTACGGATACGGAAGAAGAGACAGGGGGAGAAGATGAAGGTACTGGAGAAGAAGCGGAAAACGGCGGAATAGATACGGAAGGCAATGCTGAGGAAGAGGATAACGTATCGGATAAAGAAGGGGAAGACGGCGCGGATATGCTGACGATGGATTTTTCCATCCATGCGAAATACGGGATTGTGACACCGGAAGGGGATTTCATGGAGGTGGAAATTCCGTATCAGGGGTCGGAATATGTCAATAACTTTGTGTTTTCTGAGGATGGCAGGTTGTTTGGATCGGCTCTGGGAGGAAAAGTGTATGAGGTGGACAGAAATACGGGCAGCGGGAAAGAGGTAATGGAGTTGTCCGGCTGGGTACAGCATATGGCGGCGAAGGACGGCAGGCTGATGATGGTGAACCGGGACGGGGTTACCATTGCGGACATGGATACATGGGAAATTGTGGAAGATGAGGCGCTGGATGATTTTCTGGGCGAACAGGGGGACAGCCTGACATACGCTACCGCTGGGATACAGCCCCTTTTGCTGATGCCCGGAGAGGACGGAATCCTGTATTTTGCCTTTGAAAAAGGAATTTACCGTCATATCATCGGAGGGAATCTGGTGGAACAGGTAGCGGACGGTTCGCTCAATTCCATGGGGAATCCCTCTTATGGCATGACCGGCGGTGTGTTGTTGGAGGATGATGTATTTTTGATTCTATATGGCAACGGGGAATTGATGCGGTATACCTATGACCCCAACACACCTGCGGTACCGGAAATACAGCTAAGGGCATACAGCCTGACAGAAAACGGCCTGCTGCGGACAGCGATTTCCACCTACCAGTCCGCGCACCCGGAGGTGTATATTCGATACGACATTGGAATAAGCGAAAGCGGGGCAGCTACCAGGGAAGATGCCTTGAAAAAGCTGAATACGGAAATAGCAGCGGGGAAGGGGCCGGATTTCTTTTTGCTAGACGATATGCCCATGGATTCTTATGTGGAAAAAGGGGTACTGATGGATTTGACCCCATATTTGGAAGGGAAAGGCGAGGATAAATATTTTACGAATATTATTAACGCTTTCCGGAAGCCGGAAGGAACTTTTGTGGTGCCCGTCCAGTTTCAGACGTCCGTTCTGGTGGGGAAGAAGGATGATATAGAAAAGATGGACGGTCTGGAGGAAATTGCCCAAATGGTGGAAGACTACCGGGAAGAGGGCGCGGAAGGCATGATTTTCGGCGCAAGAAGCGAGGAAGAGCTGATCAATAAACTTTTGCCTGCCTGTGCCCCTGCGTGGAAGAGGGATGACGGCAAGATAAATGAGGATGCACTGACGGAATTTTACGGGCTGGCGAAACGGATATGGGATGCGGAAAGCATGGGGATTAATGAAGATTTGGAAGAAGAGTATGAAATTTGGGTGGAAGAAATGAAGGAAGCCGGGATGTCGGAAGCGGAAATCAGGGAAAACCAGTTTGATGCAGGAAACCGGATGCTTGATTTTCTGACGGGCAGCCAGGAATTCGTGGCCGGTGTGATTAGCGACAGCTTTTCTTTCGATACGATGATTTCCTGCTTCAAAATAAAGGGAAAGACGGACAGCGGGTTCAGGGCTTACAGCGGGCAGGCTAAAGGCGTATTCGTTCCGGACAGCCTGATAGGCATTAGCAGTACATCCAAACATCAGGACATCGCCGCAGAACTTTTAGAGGAAATGCTGGATGGCGAAGGATGGAGAGGTATGCCGGTGGGGAAGGAAAAATGTAAGGAAAGATTCCTGATAAACGCCACGGAAGACGGGGGCAGCTATGGTGCTATGGGTGTGTCCTCCGCAGATGACAATAGCTATATAGGGCTGGACATTTATCCCGCTTCGGAAGAGGAGATAGAGCTTCTCATGAAGACGATTACGGATGGCAATACCCCATATATAAAGGATTCGGTTTTGGAAAATGCAGTATGTGCTGCCGGTACAAAGGTACTGCAGGGAGAAATATCGGCGCAGGAAGGCACAAAAGAAGTGGTGCAGAAGATAGCGATTTATATGTCGGAATAAGTATTCTAAAGTTTCACACACGGATTGTTTGCGCTGCCAAAGGCGCATGAAGAGGAAGGTTGAAAATGAAAAGGATGAAGGCAAGGATATATTTTCTTGCGCCAAGCTTTATAGGGGTGTTTTTCTTCGTGCTCCTTCCGTTTGGGGATGTGGTGAGGCGTTCGTTTATGACGGCGGTTACGAAGGAAGGGGCAGGGATTCAGAATTACAGGACGATATTTGCTAACAGCGCTTTTTTGCTGGCGGTAAAAAATACACTTCGTTTTACCGTGTTTTGTATCCCCTTGATGGTGGCGCTGGGGCTGGCCATCGCATTAGCGATGGGCAGCATACGGCATATGCAGACGGTGAAATCTTTTTATCTGTTCCCCCTGGCAATGCCCACCGCCACGGTGGCGGTAGTATGGAAAATGATTTTTTATGAAAAAGGATTTCTAAACAGGTGGCTGGAGCAGGCCGGGTTCTTTGCCGGGGATGGGGCAGCCGTGGATTATATAGGGAGCGGCGCTGCATTTTATGTGCTGGCAGGAACTTATATTTGGAAAAATCTGGGGTATACGGTGGTGCTCTGGCTGGCAGGGATTATGGGGGTGAATGGGGAAATGATGGAGGCCGCGCAGGTGGACGGTGCGGGCAGGCTGCAAAGATTCTGGTATGTGATGCTTCCGAACCTGAAAGGCAGCCTTTACACGATTGTAGTAATTTCTTTTCTAAATTCCTTTAAAATATACAGGGAAGCTTATCTGGTGGCAGGCTCCTATCCCCATGACAGCATATATATGCTGCAGCATCTGTTCAACAATTGGTTTGTCAATCTGGATTTGGATAAAATGGCAGCGGCAGCAGTGGTTTGTGCCTTGTTTTTCCTGATTTTTATTATGCTGCTGCAAAGGCTATGGGATAAAGAGTCCGGGTAAATTCCGAAGATGCAGTTTTGAAAGGCCGCTGTAACAGTTCAGCCCAGGACTTTTAAAAAAGCCCGTACCAATATGTAAATGCGACAAGGAATCCGGCCTTTTGCCGTAGGTAAAACTCGAAATGGACGGATTTCGTAACAGGGAAGCCGAAAGGCTGAACTGTTACAGGCCGCTTAACATGGCAGGATAAAACGGTAGGATGTAAGAGAAAGGCGTAGTAAGTAAGATGGAGAAAGAAAAGGGAAGGGTAACGGTTCGGAAAGGTCTGAGGACTCTTGGCGCCGGCCATGGGAAAACGCTGGTTTGCCAGAGCGTGCTGGAAATGATTTTGGTACTTCCGGCACTTTTGGTATGTATCCCGATTCTCCTGCTGGTGACGGGAGGGTTTATGGCCAGGGATGAACTTCGGGAAGGGCTGGCCCCTGTGTTCACAGGCATGGGGGATTATATTCGGTGGAACTGGATGCCGGATTACCCTACATTTGAGAATTATAGAAGGCTGATGTTTGAAACCCCGCAGTTTTTTGTGCTGTTCTGGAATTCGGTGAAAATGACAGGATGCATACTGCTTGGGCAGCTGCTGATGGGGGTGCCGGCGGCCTGGTCCTTTGCCGTCTACCGTTTTCGGTTTGGGAAAGCGGTATTTACTATGTATGTGGCGCTGATGCTTTTGCCTTTCCAGGTGATGATGCTGTCCAATTATCTGGTGCTGGACCGGTTTCACCTGATGAATACCCAGTGGGCGGTGATACTTCCTGCCGTGTTTTCCACTTTTCCGGTTTTTATCTGTTACGGCGGGTTTCGGCAGATACCGGCGGCCATGTTGGAATCGGCCAGGATAGACGGGGCGGGGGAACTGTTTATTTTCTGGAAAATAGGGATTCCTTTGGGAAAGGGGGGGATCTTGTCCGCTATGGTTTTAGGATTTCTGGAGTATTGGAATCTGATGGAGCAGCCCCTGGCTTTTCTGGAAAACAAGGAATTGTGGCCGCTGTCGCTTTACCTGCCGGAAATCACATGGCAGCAGGCAGGATACGCTTTTGCGGCTTCGGTGATTACCCTCATACCATCGGTATTTGTGTTTTTGATGGGGCAGGATTATCTGGAGCAAGGGATTATTTATGCCGGGCTGAAGGAGTAGATGTGACAAAGCATCCGGCCCTTTGCCTCAGGCAAAACTCGAAACGGACGGATTCCGTAATATGGAGGGCGAAAGGCTGGACTGTTACAGGGAACAGGAGATAGGGGAAAAGTTTGCAGGTTATGGAAAGGGCATGGTTATTAAGATGAAAAGGAAGGAAAAGATTGCGGCGGGGCTGGCGGTTTTTTTTGTTTTAATGTGGATTTGTACATTGGTTTCCAAGAGTATTTATGCTTCCAAGCTGCCTCGTGTGAATACGGTGAATCCGGAGAAAAGGCGGATAGAGCACCTGGTTGAAGCGGAAGGGATTGTGAAACAGGGGAGCGATGTGGCGGTTCATACGCTGCCGGGGATGAGGGTGATGAAAATCTGTGTGCGTGTTGGGGATGAGGTGGAGGAAGGAAGCGAACTTTTCTGGCTGGATACGGATGATCTGGGGGAATTGATTGAGGAAAAAAAGCTGGAAGCGGCCAAACTGGAATATCAAATAGAGGATTTGAAGGAGAACCGGGCATTGGAGGGGATTGAGAAGCAAAAAGAGATTTCCCGTGCCAGGGAGGACCTGGAAGTGACGGCGGATAAAGCGGATACGGCGCTGGAGCGGGCGGATGAAGCGCTGGATCAGGCTGGGGAAAAGCTGAACAGGCTGGATGGAAAGAAACCCTCCGCCACATCGGATGGTGACAGGAAGAAAGCCAATGAGGAATATGAGCAGTGGGTGAAACAAGGGGAGCAGCTGGCGGCTACTGTGTCCGGGAACCAGGTGAGCGTGGCGGAAAAGGAAAAGCATCTGGAGAAGGTGAAGGGGGAAGGAAATGCGGAAGAGATAAAGAAAGCGGAAGAAGAGTTAAAGGCGGCGGCGGAGGCGCTGGAAGCGGCGGAGGACCGTTATGAAAATTATCAATCAAACCCGAAAAGCCGGCCGGATTTTTCCGATGAGGACAGCGCCAGGAAAGCGTGGGAAAGCGAGAAGGAAATACTGGAAGATAATGTACGGAATGCCCAATATGGCAGGGAGGATGCGCTGACCGGCAATGCGGACAGCCTGCGGAATGCGGAAAGGGCACTGGAAGATGCGGGCATGCCGGAACGTTCGGACAGTACGCTGGAAATTTATCAGATGCAGTTGGAAAGGCTGCAAAAGGAGATTGAAAGATACAGGGAAATCTATCAGGCAGGCGGGAAGGTGGCCAGCGACAGGCTGGGAACGGTTACAAAAGTCAATCTGACGGTAGGGGAGCGCACTGTGGACGGCGCGGCGGTAGTTTGTGCGGACAATGAGGTGCCCTATCAGTTTGAAACCTTAATTGCCAAGGAACAGAAGAAATATGTGAATCAGGGGGATACGGTTACTCTGAGCACACCGGAGGGCAAAAGCGAACTGGAAATCAACTATCTGGAGGAAGATGCATCCGGGGCTTACCGGGCAGTGGTTTATCTGCCGCAGGGAAAAGGAACACTGGGGATGAGCGGTACTTTGAACAAAGCGGAAGTTACGGAAAGTTATGAATGCTGCGTTCCGGTGGATGCCCTGCATAAAGAAGGGATGGGTGAGCGGTATTATATTTATCTGGTTGGCGAACGGGATGGGATTCTTGGAAGAGAGCGGTATGTGGAGATGCGTTATGTAAAGGTGTTGGATATGAATGACAGCTATGCCGCATTGGAAAATGGTTCGGTGTCGAAAGAAGAGGAAGTGATTATAGGAAGCAATAAAGAGGTGGAAAATAATATGGTGGTACGGATGGAGGATTAGATGAAGTACTTTTCAAAGTTGGCCGTTGAGCCAACTTTTTTTTATTATAGGATTCGGGTGTCAAAAGCCCTGGCTGCGGAGTGCGCTTGGCAATTTGCACAAAAAAGTTGTGCGCCTTCCATTGTGCGGAGCATTCCGCTGAGCCTCTAAAAACGTAAATCGTGTTCAGCAGAGGCTTCCACGATTTATGAGTCTCACCTCCATCGCACAAAAGTCAGTTGCACGAACATTTTTTGTGCAATATGCCAAGCGCACTCCGCAGCCAGGGCTTTTGACACCCGAATCATTATAGGAAATTCCGTTGCCAGACGGACACATGAAGTGTCGAAGCCACTTTTTTGCCTTTTTTCCGCAATTATCCCATTTATAGGAGTAAATATTATAATATTTTCGTCATTTTCAACATATAATATGTCCTATTGTGATGGTAAAATCTATGTGGTATAATGAATCTGCACAAATCATATTTTCAAATCTAAGGAAAATAATTATTATCTATGCTGAATGACAGGGCTTTCAGGGGCAGATTGGTGATGTGCTGATAGGATGAGGGGGAGAAAATGTATTTGATAGCCGTTTGTGATGATGATGAGATAGAACTGAATAAAACGGGAAGCTATTTATCCGGCTGGCAGGAGGAACATCCGGAGCTGCAGATGCAGATAGACCGGTTTACCAGTGCGGAAGAACTGCTTTATATGTTGAAGGAGGAGGCATATTATCCGGATTTGCTGCTGTTAGATATTTATATGCCGGAAAAATCGGGCATTGAGCTGGCCAGGGAATTACGGGGGATGGGGAATGAAGGGAAGATAATTTTCCTGACTACATCCAAAGATCATGCATTGGAGGCTTTTAGTGTGAATGCCGTCCAGTATCTTTTAAAGCCGGTAAAGGAGCAGGAACTGTTTCGGGTATTAGACAGGCTGATTGCGGATGAAGAGGTGAAAAAGAAGGACTATCTGCTGCTGAGGATTGAGGGGAAGATTTGCAGGGTATTGTTAAATAATATCATATATTGCGAGGCGCAGGGGAAGAATCAGAAGCTGTATTTGGAAGACAATACACATCAGAAACTGCGGATGTCCATGACAGAAATATATGGAATGCTTTCAGGGAGGCAGGAATTTGCGAAAGTGGGCGTTTCCTATATTGTGAATCTGAACCATGTGGACAGTATGAATGCCCAGGAGATATGTCTGGATACCGGGAGAAGTATCTATTTGCCTCGGGGGGCATACCAGCCTTTGCGGGAACAGTATTTTAGATATTATTGCGGGGAAGGAGAGAGGGGATGAGCATACAGGGGATTGTATCCGTATATTTGCTTCATGCAGTTTCTATTATGCTGCTTTGCCGTTCTAAGTATAATAGGCGAAAGACAATAAAAATATGCGCAGCGATGGCAGCTGCCCAGATAGGGGTTGCCTTCTGGGCGGATTTATACCTTAAAGGTGCGGTATGGGTGTATCTGGTATTTATTATTACATTTGCAATTTTGATGGTGGAAATTTTCTGGCTGTCGGCGGAGGGGGTTGCCAAGACTTTATTTTTTTGCATGACTTATGTACAGATCTTCCTGGTAGTGGCATACATGGCGGGCATGCTGGGAAATTGGCTGTTCGATAGCCATATAGGGGCGACCGCATATCTGAGGGCGCTGTTGCATGTGGTACTGCTTGCCGTCTACGTGCGGTTTTTAAGGGATAAGTTTGAGATAGTTCGGCAGGAGGTAACGAAGGGGTGGTGGCCCATGTGTATACTTTCTATCCTGTATACCATATATATCAGCAGTGTCGTGATGAGGGCCCAGGCAGATTATTTTCGCGGAGTGGAAATACTGCCTTTCTTTTTGCTGCTGGCAGCTATCCTGGCAGGGTATTGGGTGATTTTTAACACTATTTATTATATGAGGAAATCAGCTTTACAAAGTAAGATTGAACTACAGGAAAAGATACTTATGCAGAAACTGGAGATTATGGAGGATGTGGAACGGGAAACAAGGAGAAAACGCCATGATTTTCGGCATCACATGCTCAATATCGCCGAGTTTGCAAGGAACGGACAGATGGAGGAACTGTTGGTTTATCTGGACAAATACTACGTAGAGGTGGAGGATACGGAATCTTTGTTTTTGTGCGCCAATTCTACCATAAACCACATCCTGACGGTTTATGTCAGCCAGGCGAAAAAGAAGGGCATACGGGTGACCTGTGATGTTTCAGTGAAAGAGGAAATAGGAATAAACGATGTGGATTTGGTGGCGATTTTAGGAAACCTGTTGGAAAATTCCGTACATGGCTGTTTGGAAGCGGGGAAAGAAGAAATGTATATTTTGGTGCGCATTCAAATGAAGGCGCAGAAATTTTCCGTTTTGGTGGAAAATACGTGCAGGGAGAGTATCCATTTTGAAAACGGACTGCCCAAAGCGGAAGGAAGAGAGGGGATAGGAGTTTCCAGTATTGTGAAAAGTGTGGAAAAATATGGTGGGGCAATAGATTTTGGATGCCGGGACGGACGGTTTGTCAGCAGGGCGGTAATGCTGATGCAGAGTTAGGCCGATTAGTTTTTTACAAAACAGGAAAGTCGATTTGCAATCGGCCGTAGGGGGAAAAGATATAGCAAAGCATTCCCAAAAAAGTGCATTCCATTCCAAGAGCCTTTTCGATGGCAGATATTCTGGTATAATACGCACAAGGTTACATGCTGCAGAATTAAAAAAATGTAATTTTTTATTGTGAGGGGAAATTGCAAAAACAGTGTAACGCAATTGGAAAACCGAAAGCTGACCGGGGGGAATGAAAAATGTTAGGTGGCAGTTATTGGATATCGCTTCTGCGCAATGCAATAGGAGCAATGTTGATGATGGCTGTTTTTTTGCTGTTGGATAGGCCCAGATATCCCATGAAGAGAACAATTCTGTTTTACATCATATTCGGGGTATTTATGGTGCTGGGCTTTAGCGCCTGGTATGTGCTGGACTGGGAGGGTTGTGTAAGGTTCGCAGGCCTGGCCTGTATGCCGCCGATAGGGATTTTTTGCGGGCTGCTTAGCGAGGATGGGATTTATTTGTCCTTGTATAAAATTTCCCTCGGCTTTTATTTGCTTTCCGTGTGCGTATTTTTGGGGGTGGATATTTCCCGCTTGCTGTTTCACTGGAATATGTGGGCGGATATACTGATACGTATTTTGCTGGCGGCAGCGATATTGCTGTTTATTGTCAAGCAGTTTCGGAAAGCTTTTTTTGAAAGGCTGGACTTTCTGCAGGGGGAACTGGATTGGTTCAGCACAGTTACGCTTATTATGTCTGTGATAATGGCTTCTTTTGCGGCTTATTGGCCTGCAGACCGGGATTTTACACTTTATGGTATGGTGAGGATTTTTGTTACCATGTCCATGGCAGGTATTATTCAGTACCTTATTTTTTACCTGTACTATCATCTGGGGGTGGAGCATTGTTACAGGGCAGAGAAACAGTTGTTGGAAATGAACGAGCAATTCCTTTACCGCCAGCTGGAACTGGAGAGGAAATCCCAGGAGGAGGCGGCCAGAATCCGCCATGATGTGCGGCATCATTGCATGCTAATCAGGGAATATGTGAAAAGCAAGGATATGGATAGCCTGCTCTCTTATCTGGAGCAGTACAGGGGGGATACGGAGAGCACCAGGCCGCAGCGGATTTGTGCAAACAGGGCGGTAAACGGAATATTGAAAGCTTATGTCGGTTATGCCGAAAAGGAAAATATACAGGTAACGATGAAGGTGGATGTGGCGGAAAAACTAGCTATCCGGGATATTGATTTGGTAGCTATCCTGGCCAATATTTTTGAAAATGCGATTAAAGGCTGTTTGGACTCGGGGAAGGATCAACAGAGGATACATATAGATATTTCCCAGAAAGGGCACAAAATAGTAATCCAGTGCAGGAATTCCTGTGCACCGGATGTACATTTCCGCGGAGGGCTGCCCAAGCCGGTGAAAGGGGATGGCATAGGGGTATCCTGTATCATGCGGACAGCATCCCGTTATGACGGGGAGACGGATTTTTGTGTAAAAGATGGAATGTTTATCGTGCGGGTTCTTCTGAACCAGCCGGTTTAGGAATTTACATAAGGAGGCAGGCAATATGATGAAAATAGAAGAAATCTTAGAAAAAGCAGGGGCCGCAGGAGCCAGCGATGTGCACCTTACTGTGGGGAGTGCCCCCAGGATGCGTGTGAACGGGAGTCTGGTTTCCATGCCCTATGACATACTATCTCCGGAAGATACTATGGAAGCGGCAAAGAAAGTGATGAGCCGGGAGCAGATGGAGATTTTCAATCAGCGGGGCGAATATGATATGTCCTTCGCCCTTGGGGAGACGGGACGATACAGGGTGAATGTGTTCCGGCAGCAGGGGGCGGCGGCTCTGGCTTTCCGACTGGTGGCGACTAAGGTGCCTTCCCCGGAGGAACTGGGGGTGCCCGCATCCATTATCGAACTTTCCCAGAGGAAAAGAGGGCTGGTCCTGGTCACAGGCCCCACAGGAAGCGGAAAATCCACTACCCTTGCAGCGGTTATCGACAGAGTGAACCAGAGCAGGGATGCACATATTATTACGTTGGAAGATCCTATCGAGTACCTTCACCCTCACAAGATGTCCATGGTAAACCAGAGGGAAATCGGAATCGATACGCAAAGCTATGCCGATGCATTGCGGGCAGCCCTAAGGGAAGACCCGGATGTGATATTGGTAGGGGAGATGAGGGATTATGAGACCATCAGTGTGGCGGTTACGGCAGCGGAGACGGGGCATCTTGTATTGTCCACCCTGCATACCATTGGGGCGGCCAGTACGGTGGACCGGGTTATCGATGTATTTCCGCCCCATCAGCAGCAGCAAATCCGTGTGCAGCTGTCCAATGTGCTGGAGGCGATTATTTCCCAGCAGCTGATTCCAAGGGCGGACGGGAAAGGGCGGGTGGCAGCTTTCGAAGTATTGCATGCCAATACGGCCATACGGAATCTGATTCGGGAAGGGAAATCCCACCAGATTGCCAATATTATGCAGACAAACCGGAGGATGGGGATGATTACTATGGATGATGCCATTGTGCAGCTGGTGAGGGAAGGGAAAATTACCAGGCAGATGGCGGCAGCCTTTGCCCAGGAGCCGGATTCCATAGAGGGAAAGTTTTAGACGTAATATAATTTATGAAGACGGAAAGTAGTCCGGACAGGAACTTTGCATTTCGTTCCCGCAGACAAGATTGTTTTGAGGGTCAAAGGCCCAATTGCCTGCAATGGGGGCTTTGACTGTAAGGTTTGTGCGGATGGATAAAGGCATAAAAACGGGAGTAGGGTAATGAAGAAGTTGTTTGATAAGTTGGGGAAAAAGGGATTTACATTGGTAGAACTTACGGTGGTTCTTGTAATCATAGGAATTCTTGCGGCTATCGGGATTCCTACGGCCATGCATTTTATCAAAAAAGCGGAGTACCGCAAAAACGAAGAGAATGCGAAGACGGCTTATCTGGCGGCGGAGTCAATGCTGACCTGGTATCGTTCCTCCGGGGAGTGGGAGGCTTTCCGGAATGAAGTGATGGCAAACGGCGTTGAAAATAATACGTTCCCGGCAGGAGATGAGCGGGAAGGGCGTATTTATGCCGTATCGGTAAACCATTGGGATGGAGTTCCATCCCAATCCCAGGAGCAGGCGATGAAACTGCTGGACGGGGGAGTATACAGCAAGGATTTCTTTAATGCGGAGATTGTTATAGAAATAGATGTGGAGTCGGGGCAGGTGTATTCGGCTTTTTATGGCACGCGCTGTGACAGCCTGACCTATAGTGAGACTGCAGGGGAGGGGCAAAGGTGCATTAGCGCAAACGGCAGCTGGAGGGAACCGGATATCCGCAAGGAAGTAGTGCTTGGCTATTATTCCGTGGAAGATGTGGCCAATGTAGTGGAATTAAAGCAAGTGCGGCTGAAGGTGACAACCATTAACCTGATTAACAGCGAAACGTTGTCTCTCAATTGGACCAGTAACTCCAGGAATGACAACCTGGATGTAAAATATTTGATTACTTTTTATCAGAAAGACGATAATGGGGATAAGAAACTGTTTACCACAGAAGTGGAACTGAGCGAGTTGAGTGGGCAGCTGGAAACAGTACCGTTAGAGGATGCGGGAATCTCCACGAAAACGGGGATGGTGAACTTAGAAGTGAAAGATCCCAATGCGGAGGATGTTTCATGGGGGGAATGGGCGTTCCCGCTGACCTATCAGCAGACAGGCGGCTCCAGCGGCAGATTTTCCCTTGTATTGGACGGTATGATGACGGCGGAACTGGCAGAAGTGGTGGAAGCAAACAAGGGAACGGGAACTTCCGTTTCGGATGTGACGCAAAAAGCCAGCACAAGCATTACCAGGCTGGGAGCAGTAGTACCGGCCCTGAAATCGCCGCAGGATATTTATGCGGAAATATTGGCGCAGCCGGCTTACAGGGAAATTACAGGGGAAGACGGCACAAGCATTACGATGAACATTACCGAGTACAAACCGAGCAGTCCGGTGCGTTCTAATACAGAAAATACATTATTTGCCAAAGCGGGCATGAAGACCCAGACGGGGGAGGACGGCACGGAAAGAACAGGGCTGGAAGCGGAAATCACCAGATTCCGCCATCTTTCCAATATCCGTTATTATGAGCCGGAGGAAGCGGCGGTATTCACCCTGGCCAGCAGGAACATGGACTGGACTTCCACAGGGGTGGGGATGTACGGCGTATCCAGGAACGAAACAGAGGAAGACGGCGTAGCTTCCGGCTATGGAAAAGTGAAGTGGAGCAGCGCAGCCAATGAGGATAAGATTTTGGATTTCCCGTCTATCCCTCTGCTTGGGGAAAACCATAAACTGGAAGGAAAGAAGGGAATACAGGCCCAGTTGTCCAATTTACATTTGGGCACTGGCTCTATGCCTGATGACGAGCAGATAGGGAAATTATATTCAGGGACCGGCGGTGATAAGGTAACCCATTATCTGGGATTGATTTGCGAATCGGAAGGACAGATAGAGGAACTGACGCTGTCAGACCCGGTGCTGCGCCTTGTGGGCGGCAATAGGGAAGGAAATACCGGCGGAAGTGGAGACGGAACAGATGGAACTGGCGATACAGCCGGAGCGCTGGCAGGGGATATCCCGGAAGCGGTGGAAAATTTCGATGCCTTATATGGCGTGGGCATCCTTTGCGGAAGGAATCAGGGAAGCCTGAAGGATATTGCCATTAAGACGACCAGCCGGGAACATCAGACGGTGTTAGTGTGTTTAAAAGACAGGGAAGATGAAATTTCGGGAACAATAGGAGAAGCAAAGAAACCGGCTGGTATTGGCGGCCTGGTTGGTGTGCTTGCAGGGAAAAATGCGGACGGTTCTTTAAAGGAACTGACGGATGCGGATAAAATAACATTGAGCGGCCTTACTACGGAGGGGAAAGTCACAGGCTATCTGCCCAGCCCGGAAGGTGGTTCAGGAACGGCCAATCCGGATGGAACAGGAACAGGAAGCGCCAACCCCGGCGGCGCAGCGGGCGTAACCGCAGTGTCCGCAGAAGAGCGGGCCAAAGATTATACATACGGTATTGGCGGGATGTTCGGCTATGCATGGATTGGGAAAGGCAGCGGGAACGGAAGCGGCGTGCAGCTGGTAAAATGTACGAACTATGGGGATATCAACGGCAACCTTTTCACGGGAGGTATTGTTGGCTCGCTGAAAGGCGGCTTTGCTACAGAGGCGAAGAGCATAGTCAGCATCAGGGATAGCATTAATAACGGGCTTGTGCTTTGCCTGGTGAACTATAAAGAGGAAGATAACAGGTTGGAAGGCCGCTACTTCGGCGGTATCCTTGGCCATGGCGATGGGGCGCGGATTATCAACTGTGTTAATGCTTCCCAATACAGGGAAGATTTTAATGATACGAAAAAGGATGAACTGCTTCATGGGCATTATGTAGGCGGTATCATCGGTTATGGAAACAACAGCCAGCTGTCCGGGTGCAGTACCCGGAAGGGAAGTTATGTGCTGGGCTCCGATTATGTGGGAGGCATCGCCGGAGGCCTGTCCAATGTCCTGCAGGAAGCAATTACAGGGGAAAATAGTGAATCGGCGGGCGTTCAAATAACAACCAATGGGGGATACATAATCGGCAACCGGTATGTAGGCGGTATTGTAGGTAAGAATGACGGTTCGGCTTCCACCACTGTTGCCAATTGCATCAATAATGGAGTGGCTGCAGGCTATGACCGCTATATCGGCGGTATCGTAGGCTATAATGGAACAAATGGGGTTATAAAGGATTGCGCCAGCTATTTTTCCGATTACGGCGGTTTCATTTTTCAGATGATCGTGGACAAATGGAAGGCTGCCGGGGACTGTGCCGGAGGCCTGGCAGGATATAACAATGGTGAAGTGGTATTTAACAGCAACAGTGAGGGCATTCAGGTGAAGTCCATTTCCAGCATTGTAGTAGGTGACAATTATGTGGGCGGCGTTATCGGTTTTAACGATGTGGATGGTACGCTGGATGTTGCCTATACGCTGATTGGAGGCCAGATTCATGGATACGGCAATGCTGTGGGCGGCTGTATCGGGCTGAATGCTTCGGAGGAAATACTGGAAACGGAACTGGCCATCAGCCCTACCAGCATTAAGGGGAATTATCACGTAGGCGGCTGCATTGGTGCCAATGTGGTGAATTTAACAAAAAATAGGGCAATGACCAAGGTTAAGGCAGATAACCGGCTGGGCAGCATTACGGGAAATGCTTTCACCGGCGGCGTCATCGGGTATCAGAGGACATATACGGAGGAACAGCTGAAGGAAGAACTGAATAATGCCAATCCGGGGTGGCTCGGGCAGGCGGGAGGAAGCGGTTTTGGCGGGAACGGCTTATCCAGCCACGATATTTTTGGAAAGAATGGCAAAATTCTTCTCCTCTCTTACATAGAAGGCATAGAAGATGCGGCTTCGGAAGGGGATACTCCATCGGAAGCGGATGGGAACGGGAAGGGAACGGCAGGAAAACTGCTCCCTCTTCTGCGCGAGGATCATGTACCTGCGGAAGTTCTTACTTCGGAAAATGAGATGACCTTTACCATCGGAGATAGGATGAATGGGATGCAGACTGAATATAACAACATCCCGGTTTATTCTGACCTTTATACCGGGGGAATCGTGGGTTACTGCGAACGGGATAGCCGGATGCACATTGTAAACAGCAGGAACTCCGGCAATTTATCCAGGCGCTCCCAGGCACAGACTCAGGGAGATGGCGTGTCCTTAAAGGCTTATCTGGAGAGCCGGGAACTGGATGCTGAAATAAAGGAACTGGAAGGGGAAGACCTGAACCTGGAAATTTCCATCGGCGGGGGTATCATTGGCGCCAATCTGGAAAACCAGATTATCGACCATTGCATCAATACGGGAACTATGAACGGCTTTATCGGGCTGGGCGGCATCGTTGGCTTCAATGCGGGCGGCGTATTTAACTGCCAGCTGTCCGATAATTTCGGAAATCCGGGGCTGGATTACATAGGAGGCATCGCGGGTTTGAATGTACATGCGGGCGGAGCAAAGGAAGGCGCAGGCGGCATCGGCAGGAAGACCAGCACTTATACGGATGTATTAGGCAATCAATGGAATGATTTTACCTCCGGAACGGTTGCCCAGTGCAGCACTCAGGAGAAAAGGAATATTTCGGGCCGCAGTTATGTGGGCGGTATCGTAGGCTATAATCTGTCCGGGGCCGGGATGATATCCAACAGGAACAACGCTAACGTGACCGGGGCAGGCGATTATGTAGGCGGCATGGCAGGAGCCAACAGCGGCAGTATCTTAGTGGCGGAAAACGGCAATGCCAATCCGGCGTATGCCATTGCCGGCAATAACGGCCAGGGAATCGGCGGTATTGTGGGATGGAACAGGGCAAGCGGAATCATTGATGTGACAAGCGATAAAGAGGATGTTACGGAAATTGTTGCCGTGGATAACAATGTGAGCATCACCGGGAGAGAGAAGGTGGGCGGTATTGTCGGCATTAATGAAGGAAAATTGGATGCTTCCGCAACTGACCAATCAGTGGAAGAGCGCTTTTTGGTTTGCCGGGCTAAGTCAGTGCATGCCACCGGAGGCTATGCCGGAGGTATCATCGGCGAGGCGAGAAGAAAGGCTGGAACGGCAGAAGGTACGGCAGGAGAAGCTAAAATAGCAAGGGCAATCAACAAATCCGTAAACGTTACGGCGGACCGGGGGCCGGCTGGCGGCATCGTGGCGGTGAACCAACAGGGATTCCAGCTGGAAAGCTGTATCAATCTGGGGAATGTGAACAGCGATAACGGCTATGCGGGCGGCATTGCTGCCGAGAACTATGGCCAGATTATGCAGTGTAAAGTAGGGGATGAAACAAGGGAAGAGGTGGAAATTACCATTAGCAGCCGGGGAGCGGATGCCATAGGGGCAGTCTGTGCGGTGAACCATGGAGTCATCTGGGAAAGTGCGCCCGAAAAGTCAATGGCTGAAAAAGACGGAAAAAATACGGTAATCCTGTCAGGAACATCGAAGCTTGTGGGCGGCATCGCCGGGCAAAATGCAGCCGGCGGGCAAATCGGAATGGTTTATGAGGACGGTACAGATGCGAATACTACATTGTACCATGTATCTTATATGCCCCATATAGACATCGCAGCCGCTGCTTTGACCGTGGGCGGCGTGGCAGGACAGAACCAGCCGGCGCTGTTTGAAGCAGACGCAGCAGGAAATGGGGAACAGGCAGCGGAATTAAAGCCGGCAGCGATACAGAACGTATCGGCAAGCGGCCTGGCCTTTGAAGGATTTAATAATTATCAATATTTGGGCGGCATAGCTGGGGAAAACCAGAATGGCGCTGTGGTAAAGGACTGTATTTTTGCAGACGGGAAAATCATACAGAACAGTGGAACCGCGGCTGGGAACTGCTATGGCGGTGTGGCCGGAAGGAATGACGGCAATCTGCAAAACTGCCGGATTGAGGGCATTACGATAAATGTCCAGGGCATTTATACGGCCACCAGTACCAGCACGGCACAGGAAAAAGAAAACCTGGCCTCCCATATTGGCGGAATCGCCGGGAAGAATGAGGAGAACGGCGTGATTGAAGGCTGCCTGATTGCAATGGGGCAGGGTGCAGACGGAAAGCTTAAGGCCAATAATATTAACGTGGCAAATGGCATGGCAGGCGGCGTGGCAGGGTATAACAAGAATAAAATCTGGCTTTCCGGCGATGAAATTACGGCCGATTTGATGGATGTACAGACCGGAGCGGACGGCAGCGTCAGCGCAGGGGTGATGGATGTACAGACCCTGATTAGAAATGCGGAAAAGAAGGACGTAACAGCGGATGCAAGTTATGTGAACTGGAATGCAAGTGGAGATTTGGAGAACCAGACATATAATGGTAGTTCGGATAAGATCAGTGATGACAGGAATTTACTGCTGATTATGTCTAATAACGGAAACCTGGGAGGAATTACCGCATACAATGCGCCTGCAGGGGAAGTGGGTTACTGCGCTACGGGCAACTGGTATCTGAATAATAAATCCGAGGCAATCGGCGTAGGAACCGGCGGCATTATCGGTATGAATGAATCGGAGAAGAATTTGGTTTTCTTGTTAAATCAGGCGTTTGTGGGAAGGCAGCTGAGAAGTGGGGTGACTGACCGCTTTGCCGGAGGTATTATCGGAAATCAGAATAATACTACAATTGGTGGTTGGACAATACAGAACAGTGTGAATTATGGAACGGTATATTGCAAGAACACTCATTACTCAGGAGGAATTCTTGGTCAGTGGACCGGAACAGGCGGGAATATTGAGAAATGTTATAATTTTGGGAATTTGCAGACTACTTATGCCGCTGGCTATCAGGGAGCTTCAGGAGGAATCGTAGCACAGCTTTATCATGCCTATGAAAACAATGAATACAATATTGTGGGCTGTGGAAATTATGGGAATATCTATAGTAGGGCAGGAAAGGACATCGATAATTGCGCCAATGACAGTGCGGGTATATTGGGAAATGTGACAGCTTATAAAGTGAATGTCGGTCAGGAGGAAAATGCACAGAAATTTATAATTAATGTAACAGATTGTGTTAACGGAGCTGGGGTAGAGATTTACTCGCAGTCAATGGCATCGGGGATTGTAGGGTTTTTATCTACTGATAATCCGATGGAAGGTGTATCAGAATCTGTGGCTACAGCTAAGATTGCGGCCTCCACTTCTAATATTATACTGAATATCGAAAGGTGTAGGAATTATGCATCAATATTGCAGGGAAGATATTTTGTGGCAGGTATTTTTGGTGACAGGTATGGAAAAACAGGATCAAGCAAAACAACTTTGAAATATTGCTTCTCACTCAGCCCAGGAGAAGGGTATAACAAAGTTCCATTTCCGATAATTTCGTACCAAAATAAGCAATATGCGGTGCATGCATCGGAAATCAATCCCGGGGATGCGGGGAAAGTTTATAATTTCTTCTTGGGAGACAGTAATCGTATTAATAGTTTTCCGGAAACCAATTTCAACAATTCCACTATAACCGATCGGGATAAGATGACCAGGGCTAATGCAGGATGGATTTATAGTATAGTAAAAGATGATGTACGGTATTTTGTGTATATTACAGAAACGGGAACTAGTGCTGACTATATAATTGCCAATTGGGAGATAAAGGGGGAAAATTATAAAGATGAAGTCTTGAACAAAGATAAAGAGATGATAGGAGAAGTCCTTTTCGTTATAAAGGGTGGGGACGCTAATAAATATAATAGTATGGATGCCGTTATAACACGGGGCAATGGCTTTGACTATTTTAATAATTTTGATACTTATGTGCGCGAATTCTGCTTCACCCAGGCCGGTTTATTGCTGGCTCCGGAGAAGGTTGTCTTATCCAAAACAGATGACGGGCAGTTCATGCTGGAAGTGGATGCTCCTGCCTATGCTGATTCCGATAATATTGAATATGTAGCAACGTTACACAGGAAAGCGGATGACGGCACGGAGAGTGAAATTCGTGTAGATAAGATAGTGAACCCGGCAGGCAGCGGAATTACCGTAAATCCAGATGGTACTTTCCAATTTGATGCGGAGACATGTACTTTCGCCCTTTCTTCCGATGTGATAGAGGGAGGCGGGGAACTGTTCGTAAAATTAAAAGCCAGAGAGAAAGATGACCCGGGTACAGAATCCACCGAAGTGAAATCCAACAGCGTTCCCTTAGGCAGCGTATTGCCTGAGCCGAAACTGAGAATCGAATTGGTGAGCAACGGTGCGGGCAGCTATCAATACCGTTTCCGCCTGGCAAATCAGAAGGCGTATGAAGGCTACAGTGACCTTAAGGTACATGTGAAATTGATGGACGGAACGGAACTTAACTTCGATACAGTGAATCCGGATGGAACGGCCGGAACTGCAACCTATGGATTGGCAGCAAATTCCCTTCAACAGCTGGTAGTATGGGTAGCGAAGGATGGGGCGGCGCCAGGCTCGGGGACGTCTTCGGCAGAAGTGTCCGTACCCGTATATTTGCCCAGTTATACACCATCTATTGCAGTAAAGGGAGGGAGTGTTACACAGCCTTCCTGCACCGTATCGGGCACCAGCCTGAAAGATTTGGCTATCACGGTAACATTGACAGGCCCGGGTGGAAATATTACTACCCCGCCCATTTACCGGGCAGAGTTAGTGGGCACATGGACGGATAAGGATGGAAATCGGAAGGAAAACTATGTATTCCAGACTGCCGATATCCTGACAACAGCAAATGGTACAGTAGATGCAGTCTTTACGGATTTTGCAGATTCTGAGGATTTGCCGGAGGAATTTGCCAGTGCAGAAGATTTAAAGGTTCGGGTGTGGTATGCCCAGTCCGGATTAGGCCCTGTTTATACTTATTATATGGATTTGAATGGGGAGACGCCGAATACCAGGACAAAAGAAACCATAGATGGGGAGGAAGAAAACGGCCCGCAGTGGCAGGATGCTTATACCCATGTGTTGACGGATCCAACATTTAATGATTATAGATGGGAGTCCGGAAAATTATTTGACTGGCTGGATGCCCCTGTCCTGATGACAGTACCGGACGGAAAGAGCCTGACGCCGGAAATTGACAGCAGCAACGGACATTTGATGTATACCTTTAAATGGGATGAGCGTAAAAACCCTGAACAAAATGACTATATCGTAACCCTGACCGGCATTACCATAGATGAAGCGGGAAATAAAGGCAATCCGGTTTCCATTGTGACGGACAGGGAAGTAAGGGGCGGTGAGCTTACACTGGATGCGGAAGATTGGCCGTACCAGGAAGTAGAACTTTCCGTGACAAGAAAAGGTTATACGGATTCAGCGGCTAACAACACTATTTATATAGGAAAGACAACGGTCGGAACTTATCAGGTAAAGAAGAGGCTGCCCAGGCCGGAACAGCCGAAGGTGACCAACCCGGATGTGAATGAACTGGGCTACCAGATAGAGTGGAATCCGGTGACGCCGGAGATAGGGCCGGATGGAGCGCCACCGGTTTCCGGCTGTACATCCTATGAAATTTATATCCGTCCGGTAACGCCCAGCGTTCCGTCTGATCCGGACGATGAAAAACGGTATTCGGTAGATGTATGGGGTACGGTTGACGGCACAACAACACCGAATATTACGCCGGAAGGCGTCTATAGGGAGCTGATTGACTTTGAGAAATATGCCGGCAAACAGATACTGATTTCCATAAAAGCGATGGCGGCAGCTGACGATGAAGTCTATGTCCACAGCGTGGACGGCGTTACTTATGAACTGACCGTACCGGAGAGGATTAAAACGCCCAATATCAAAGAGTGGGAAAAGAACTGGAAACATGAGCGGTACGAGCCGAATCCGGATGACCCGGATAAAATAGACCAGACCAAATCCATCGAAGAATTCGAGGAAGGCGGCGAAAATGGGTTAAAAGTGGCGCTGACGGCGGCAGACGCTGGCAGCATCCCGCCCGGCGGCAGCAGTTATCTGACGAAAGCATATATCTTCGAAACGGAGGATGATGCGAAAGCGGCCCAGCAGGCGTTGATAAATAATGATGAAACGGCTTTAGAGGCAGCTTTGGAAAAGCTGGTGGCTTATTATCCCTTATTGAATGCGGAGAATCAATTAATTCCCGCAGGGATGGAGCCGGAAGGGGACAGCCAGGTCAAATTCAGCCATACCCTTACCGGGCTGTCGGCAGAATATGCGGGTAAATATATACTGTTCTCTGCCAGGATATCATCCGGCGGAGGAAAGGTCAGCTCCCAGTGGGTGGTGCAGCAGGGTGATACCAATCCGGATCCCTTTATCTGGCAGCTGCCATATGTGAAACTGCCTATGCCGGAAGTATCGGTAGGAACGGGGGAACAGGAAGTAGAGATGACTTTCACCATTAACCCGGATATCAGGACAACAAGCAGTGTGTCTGCGGATGAACCGGAAGAAGCGGTGAATGGTGAGGAAAACAGCAGCGTAGGGAATGTAGGCAATATTGGCAATAGCGATGAAGCAGTAAATGACGGGAATACCGGTAATAGTGAGAACGGCGGAACTGTAGGAAGTGCCGGAGATACCGGGAATGCCGGAACTGCTGGAAGTGCCGGAGATACCGGGAATGCCGGAACTGCCGGAAGTGCCGGGGATACCGGGAACACTGAAAATGCAGGAAACACCGGAAACACTGGAGCAGCAGGCACAGAAGCCAATCCGGATGGAAATAATGCAGGTGCAAGCGATACAGGCGGAAATAATGCTGATACAACCGGAAATACAGAAAACACCGGAACAGATACAGGGAATAGCGAAACCGCAGACCCGATGCCTTCAGAAACTGCAAACAGAAGAACAGCGGTCAGAAAGGTTTCGGCTGCGAACGAAAATGCTTCGGGAAGAAGAAATGGGCGCATGGCGGCGGAACGGATGATTAACATCCTTACATCAAACGAAATGATTTATCGGATGGGAGGCATGGCAGGCAATGATATAACCTTCATGACAACAGCCGTTAATACAAGTGCGGCCCCGGCAACAAGCAGCATACAGCCGGCAGACAATACCGCCCAGCCGGACGGCACAGGCCAAAGCCAGCCGGGTGGAAGCGGAAACGCAAGCGCCCAGCCGGACGGCACAGGCCAAAGCCAGCCGGGTGGAAGCGGAAACGCAAGCGCCCAGCCGGACGGCACAGGCCAAAGCCAGCCGGGCGGAAGCGGAAACGCAAGCACCCAGCCGGACAGCACAGGCCAAAGCCAGCCGGGTGGAAGCGGAAACGCAAGCGCCCAGCCGGACGGCACAGGCCAAAGCCAGCCGGGTGGAAGCACAAATGCTCAGCCGGACAGCACAAACCAAAGCCAGCCGGGCGGAAGCGGAAACGCAAACGCCCAGCCGGGCAACACAGGCCAAGGCCAGCCGGGCACAGGCACAAACATACAGCCGGACAGCACAGGCCAAGGCCAGCCGGATGAAAGCACAAACGCACAGCCGGACAACGTAAGCCAAGACCAGCCGGGAGCAAGTACGAACCAGCAGCCAGGCAGCGTAAACGGGCCAGCCGATGGTGCAAATGCGCAGCCGGACGGCACAAGCCAGCCGGCAGACGGCATAGCTTTGCAGGCCGATGCGATACAGGGGCAGGAAATTTGGACGGCTGAAAATACCGTGCTCACATGGAGCAGCGTGCAATATGCGGATGCCTACTATTTCACCCTGACAGATAAGGGCGGGATGGATAACGGAAGCGACAGGATAGCGGAATTTAAGATAGTGGAAACAAAAGACGAAGATGACCCCTCCGTTATACCTGCGGCAGCAGTATATGGAAAAGACGGAAGCGGCGCTTGGCAGCAAGTGGGAACAACAGAAGCGGATTTGGCAACAGGAACGGACTACACCTTTGATTTATCCGAGACTATGGCAGGCTTCCAGCCTTACTCCAAGGTAGTGAGCGGAACATATGCGGTAGACAGCACTACCACCATTCCTTATTCGGTGGAACTGAAGACCAGCCTGAAAATAAGCATGCGGGACGGAATATTTACCTATACCCTGTCTCTGCCGGACAGCAACCGGCTGAATCCTCCGGCGGGCAGCCAATACGGCCAAAACAGTATCGTGAACAGCGACAGCGATAAATTGCGGTTTACGGATACGGTGAGCGTTTGGGCGGATATGGTACAGAATGAGGAACCCAATGAGGCTGACAAAAGCCAGGCTTACGTGAAGTCTGAAGAATACCTGGCAGAATTTAATAATTAACCGATAAAAAGCAAGTCAATGAAAAGAAACAAAAACAATTTAAGGAATTAAAAACAATCAGAAGAATCAAAAGAAAGGAGGGCAACATGTTTCGCCGGAAGCTGAAAAATATACGGATAAAAACAGAATCCAGAGCCGGTTCCTCCCTTATCATGGTAGTTTGCGTATCGGCGTTTCTGGTGGCATTTGCCCTCGCCATGGTCTATACGGGCAGTATGCTGATGGCCAGAGCCAACAGGCGGCTGGAGCAGGAGCGCTGCTACCAGCTGGCCAGCAGCTTTGCTAAAGTTTTGGACGGGGAACTGGAGCGCTATGGCGGGCGGGATTTGGAAGCATTAAAGTCAGATACAACGTATAATAATAGCTTTTACCGCTTTGCATGCCAGTTCCTGGAAGATTCCAGATATCAGGAATATAATCCGGAACATCCGGAACTAACTACCTTTTACTACAGGCATACTGCCGATGCCGGGGATGATAATTACGGAAAGGCGACCATTATCCTTTATAAAGAAAATGACCAGGAAACGGATGTGATGACAGGAATGATTACAAACCCGGCGTCTCCTGGGGCAGGGGGAAGCGGAACTGACGCTAATCCCATAGAAACTGTCATGGCAAATATTTCCCGTTTCACTTTACATGTGGAAGTGGTGGCAGAGCTGGATGGAATGACCTACAGTTACAGCACGGCCTACGATACACAGGTAAGGTACACGGAGAAGGCGGTGGAATTTACTGTGGATGGCAATACCATACATTGGAAGGATAATAAATGGACAGATAATAATGGAAATGAACTTTCGCTGGAGCAGAATGCATTGATAAGCTATAAAATATCCCCCAGCCTTGAGGAATTAAGCGAATGTACCTTTACCAAAACCATTTCGGAAGGGGCAAATCCGGAAGCCGGAGGGGGAGGAGGTGTTGGCTCGTGAAAAAGCTAATAAAGTACAGGAAATCAGGGGAAACGCTGGTAGAAGTCATGGTATGCGCCGTCCTTTTCCTGATGATGGCGGCAGTGATGCAGGGAGCGATTTCTTTTAGCACCAATGCCCAGCATAAGAGCGAACAGATTCGGGAAAATAATGCGAAAATATGCAGAAGCCTTCGGACAACGGGAACAACAGAAAATGGAACTAAAACCTATACCTTCAAGGCAACCTCTATGGATGGGAGCGTGGAAGGCAAGGAAGTATTTACGATAAAAGTGCCCTTGGGCAAAAAAGAAGCCGCCTATCAGGATGGGCAGGGGAATAATCAGACGGTAGATTTTTACCTATACGGCCCTGTTACTGTCACGGCAGGAGGCGGAGGAACGGGAGGTGGCGGCTCTTGAAAAAGTATTCAATACGCCTTTCCCATAAGGTAAAAAGTAAGTCGGGGATGACTTTGGTGGAACTGGTAGTTTCCATGCTGTTAGTTGCCATTATTATGGCAATGGTAGTGGGCATTTTAAGCCCTGCCGCCAAAATATTCCTTCGGATGCAAAAGCTTCAATACGCCCAGCAGATTTTGGATAACACTGCCGCCCAATTGCAGGATATGGCGGGGGAAGCCACCAAATATGTGAAAATCTATGTGAATGGAAACAATATTGCAGGAGTCGGGGGCGCGGCATCAGGCTCTGCCCTGGAATTCGTGAACCCGGAAGGGTACATTACATTGATTTCCGCCGACGGAAGCCCGGCCATGGATTTGATGCTGGAGGATACTAAGATTGACACGGCAGAAGAAGTGAAGAAAGGCCGCCTGGTGGCCAGATATTATAACATAGCAAAAATAACAGGTACCGATACGTACCAATATAACTATACAAAGGGCGAAGTTCAGATAGCCCGTGCCATGGCCAGGATTTTTACCGATGGCTATTATATGGGGAATTACCTGGGAATCGAATTTACCTATCCGGCCGGTGCGGCAGCCGGCAGCCCGGTTACTTACCTGGAAGCGAAACTATCCCTTTATAATCATGAGGACCGAATGCCTGAGCATCTGGTGGCTCAGGAGGATGTGGTTTTAGATTTCCGGTACACGGTGGAGCGCGAGGATGAAGAGACCGCTGTGAACGGTCCATAGGGTTTAAGATTGAAAATTGAAAATTCTCAATTTCAAGTTTGTGTCTACGCGGCATCCACAAACTTGACATGAGTAAAGCCCCGGAAATACCGGGTCACAAAAGCCGCGCAGAAATGGAGTAAAAAATGAGAATATAGGTGCAGTCCATACGATGCATTTATAGATAAATGGGGCGGTTTCCCAGGTTCCTGTGGATGGCCGTAAACCGGCCCGGCTGTTTGGCAGCCGGAGGTTTTCGCACACAGGCCACCAGCAAAAGGAATTAAGGAATGCTGCACCGAATGTAACTATATTTTATAAAATGTCTTATGAAAAAGGAGAGGAAATATGTTAAACAGACTTAAAAAGAACAACAAAAAGGGCTTTACCCTGGTAGAATTAATCGTTGTATTGGTTATTCTCGCAATTTTGGCAGCTTTGCTGATTCCGGCTTTGACAAAGTATATTGACAAGGCGAAGGAGAAACAGATTATTGCACAAACAAGACAGGCCGTAATGGCAGCACAGACATTGGCAGACGAACAGTATGCCATAGGAGTATTTAAGGGTGCTATTCAAACGGCTCTAACGAGTGGTGGCTCTTTACATGATGAGTTAATCAAATTAGCAGATGTTCCAACTGGCAGTGAAGTAACAAGTATAACAGTTGATACATCGGGTCATGTTACAGACCTTACATTCAAAAACGCAGCGAATAAGACTTGCATATTTGACCGTGATTCAACCGGCGAAGTATATGATCCTCAATAGTATACAATAAAAATATTATGAAAATAAACATGCCAAACACATTGTCAAATGACCAAAATTACAAAGAAAAATCAAAAAACAGACACCTCATCCGGGCTCTGTCTGTCATAGTCCTCATCTTGGCAATCGTGACGGCATCCGTTCCGGGCATCCTGGCCATTATGCGGCGCGCCGATGCACAGGTGGCACTGGGGAATGCAAAATCCCTCCGCCTGGCGCTGCAGATGGCCTCTACGGAAGCCTATGCTGCAGGACATCCTTTCGGCGATGCCTCCCAGATTGGAGGCGTCACCGAAGAATCCTGGAGAAAGGTCATTACGGACAGCAAGATACCCGGGGATTTCTGGGTGCTGCAGACGGATGAAAGCGGCTATGAAGTACTTCGTTTTCTCTATCAGGAAGGGGACTTTACAGTAAGCTACACAAAAGAACCGTTAGTTTATGAGGTATGTTACAGGCAGACCTTTATAGAGACGGAACAAAGCGCCGTTTATTCCCGCGAGCAATGAGGAAAATAGCCATGTTTACATGGATATTTGACGAATGCCGCGAGGCTCAAATGCCCCGTTGCTTGCAAAGGGGTATTTGATGAGTACTCCGAATCAGGAATCTACATAAGAATTTCGGAAACAGCGGAGGAAAGCAGGGAGTGTGCCCCTGTAAATAAAACGGCGCATTAAGTGGAGCAGACTCATTTCAATACGAACTCCGTTCGCGGGCGTCTGCGCAGGCAAGCCATCCTGGCGGACGGCTCACAAAAAACAGAAAGGAAGAAAATGATTGCAGTGCTAAATGGAATCCTGTGGCTGCTCCGGTTTGCCATAGGGGCCTGCGTATTCAGCTTCCTCAATGTGGTTATCTACCGTCTCCCCCAGGGGGAGAGCGTAGTCCACGGGCGCAGCCATTGTATGGGCTGCGGGAAGACACTTACGGCAGGGGAATTGATTCCATGTGTCAGTTATTTGATACAGGGGAAAAAATGCCGCGGATGCGGCGGGAAAATTTCAGGGAGATATTTTAAAGTAGAACTGGCAGGCGGCCTGGCCTTTGTCTGCTGCGGCGCCTTTTTTGGATATGGGGAGTCGGGGCTGTTGTCCTTACGCGGGCTCATAGCCTTCGCCTATTTGGGAATCCTCATCATCGTAGCACTTATAGATTGGGATACAAAGATTATTTATAATCGTTTTCATATAATTATTTTGCTCCTGGGCATTGCCGCCCTGTGGCTTTTCCCGGAGCATCCCGTGACCGACCGCCTCATCGGCGCGGCTGCGGTATCGCTGCCCATGCTCCTGATTGCCATAGCGATAGAAGGGGCTTTCGGCGGGGGAGACATCAAACTCATGGCCGTAAGCGGCTTCCTCCTGGGCTGGCGCAGCATCCTTATCGCCATGTTCCTTGGCCTGCTTACCGGCAGCGCCTACGCCATAGGAATGATGGCCGCGAAAAAACTAACCCGAAAAGACCATTTCGCCTTCGGCCCTTTCCTGGCCCTGGGCCTGGCTATTGCCCTCTTTTATGGCGATACGATAGCTAACTGGTATTTATCGCTGTTATAATAAGAGTGAATTGGTATAATAGCGAGAACTAAAGAAACTGGTAAATAAAGTCTTGGAGTCAGAGGATAAAAAGTAACAGTGTCTAGATTTTTTGAAAAACAATGAAAGGAGCAAACCAATGCCAAATTTCCGCTATACAGCCAAAAGCATGGAAGGAAAAATACAGCGGGGAACGATGGAAGCGGCAGGGGAGGGCGCCCTCCAGCAGATGCTGAAAGAGCAGGGCCTTTACCTTATCGAAGCCAAAGATGCCGCCGCCGTTAAAAAACATAAAAAATTGAATGCCAGACAGCTTTCCGAATTTTCCAAGGAACTGTCCACCCTCCTTGCCTCCGGCGTCAGCATTGTCCGCGCACTGGAAATCATTGCGGAGGAAGATGGGATTTCCCCGGTCACCAAGGCGCTTTATCTGGATATCCTGGCAGAATTGAAACGGGGCCTTAGCCTGTCGGAAGCCATGGAGATGAAGCAATGCTTCCCCGAACTTATGCTGGGGATGATTCGTTCCGGGGAAGGGAGCGGCAATATCGATGCCGTTATGAACCGTCTCGCCCTGCACTATGAGAGGGAAAACCGCTTAAAACAACAGGTGCAGTCGGCCATGACCTATCCTATGGTGCTGCTTGTGATGAGCATTCTGGTAGTGATTCTTATCGTTACCTTCATTTTACCTCAGTTCGAAGAACTTTTTGCGGAAATGGAAAGCCTTCCTGTTGTGACGGAAATATTAATGGGCATATCCGATTTCCTCGTGACACAATGGTATGTGGCGCTGCTGGTTATATTTTTGCTGTTTATCATCCTGCGGACGGTAGGAAAGATTTACAAAGTGCGCCGCACTATCGACTATATCAAAGTACATATGCCGGTGGCGGGCAAACTGAATAAAGTGATTTACACAGCCCGCTTTTCCAGGACATTAAGCAGCCTTTATTCCAGCGGAATGCCCATCGCATCGGCTTTGCAGACGGCGGGGGGAACGGTTGGCAATGTCTATGTGGAAGAGCAATTCGATAAGGTCATATCCATGGTGCGCAGCGGTATCCCCCTATCCCAGGCATTGCGGGAGGTGGACGGCTTTCTGCGCAAGCTTTCCAGCACTATCATGGTAGGGGAAGAAAGCGGCCGCCTGGATGCAATGCTGGACTCCATCGCTATGACCATGGAAGAAGAAGCGGAAGCGGCTACCAAACGCCTGGTTACACTGCTGGAACCCATACTTATCTGCATTATGGCGCTGGTAGTAGGCTTTATCATCATAGCCGTTATGCTGCCTATTTACGAGTCCTATGGGGCAATCGAAGGTTCGGCATATTAAGAAGGTAAATAATCAGTACAAAAAAACAGTAAGTGCCCGGACAGTGCCAAAGGGATAAATCCCTGAAAATTTCAGGACGCGGAAGCGGCCGGAAATTGCTCTGCGTGAAGATCGGTACTGGCAGGGCACTTACGGAACTGGAATAGGAGAATGAGAATGAGTCAGACAGTCATTGTTTTTTCAGAAGATTGTATATTGGCGGCATCGGGAAGGGAAGGGAAGTATCCGGTCCTTTCCGGCACAAAGCGGATTGGCCTGCAGATGCAGGGCGATTCTTTTGAACGGTGGGGGCAGGCTCTAAAAGAGCTTCCCGGGGAATGGAAAACCGGGCAGGCACATCTGGTGCTGCCTGTGGGCATGTGTTCGTCCAGGGTGTTGAAGCTGCCCTATGCCAAAGGGAAACAGCTGGCGGATATGGCATCCAAAGAGATGGCCGACAGCTTCCGGAATGAAGTGGCTGATTACTCCATTGTATCGGCGGACAAAAAGAATGGGGTGGATATCTGCGTAGGCGGTGCGGATGCAGGGCAGCTGGACGGCTTTCGCTCTATCTGTAAGGATGAAGGCATTGCCATTGGCGGCATAAGCGTTCCGATGGAAGGGTATCTTCATATTTTGCAGCAGCTGGACAGCTACTATAACCGCACGGCTATTTATCTCTTTTTTGAAGAAGGAAGTATGGTGAGCGTGCTCTGTCAGGATGGCCGTTACCTTTATTCCGGGCGCAGCCGTTTGTTCAGCGAGCCGGGGACATTGGATTTCGGGACGGAAATTGTCCGCAGCATTTCCGGTATTCTCCAGTTCTATGCATCGGAAAAAAGGGAAAACCCCATTACGGATGTTTATTATGCGGGCTGCCCGGCGGGGGATTTTGAAGTGAGTGTGGAAGGCATTGAGAATATGAACCTGAAAACTGCCCCCATGGCGGTGAGCCAGAAAATCTCTGTTCCCCCGGGCCAGACGGCCGCGGACTGGATACCCTGTATCGGTGCCATGATGAGGAATGGCAGGGCGGAAAAAAAGATTGACCTCTACCGTGCGAACAAAAAGCTTTTTGAAAAAGGGGAGAAGCAGCAGGGAATCGGAAAACATCTGTTGTTTCCGGCAGCGGTGTTCGTGCTTTGCATGATTCCTACGCTGATATTTTTTATACTGAATAAAATTACCTTAAATGAAATCCAAAAGAAACAGGAGTGGATAGCATCCGAAGAGGTCCAGGGCCAATATAATCAGGCGCTGGAACTGGAAAGGCAGCTGGCGGATATCGAGAGCAGTATTGCGGCGGTGGAATTGACCGGCCAGAACCTGTCCGTATATCCGGAACTTTCCAATGATGTGCTCCGCCGGATAGAAAATGCGGGAGGGGCGGGAATCGAATGCCGGATTACCGGTTACGATGCCTCCACCGGAGTGCTTACTTTTCAGGCAAACAGCCGGAAAGTCATCGACGTGCCGGATTACATACTGAAACTGAAGGACAGCGGGCTTTTCCATACGGTTAATTATACGGGATATGATTATGATAACGAGTGGTACAGCCTTTCCCTTTCCTGTGCGATGGAAGGCAAGATTTCCGGCAAGGCACAGGAGCAGGGGATGACCTGGGAGACGAAGGAAGCGCAGGGCCAAAACCAGGTGACGGAGGAGAGCCAGACACAGACAGTCCAGGAAGCGGGCGGAACCGGGAATGAAGATGCCCTGAACACGGATGGGCAGCTCCAGGAAGGAGGTACACAATGAGACTGGAATTGACAGAGAATGATATTTTGTTATTGAAGCTGGCAGGCAGCGTGCTGATTGCATTTCTGGTCATCCGTTTCCTGCTGATGCCCGGAATCGAACATTATCAGGAAAACATTATACAAAGGGATGAACTGACGGAGACGGCAGAAGGAATGCAGGCGGCCATTGACGGAATCCCCGTCCTGGAACAGGAAATCGAGAACAGCAGGGCCAAACTGGAAGAAGTATCTTCCGTTTATTATGAACGGATGGAAAACCATCAGGTGGATGAATTGCTCACAGGGCTGGCCCTAAAGCATGGCCTTTTCCCCGTATCCCTTTCCATAGAAGGGGCGGTGCCCAAAATCCCGGCAGCCTATTTATATGGCGTAACGGCAGGCAGCGAAAAAGTTCCTTCCGAGCATTACATACAGACGGCGGCAGGAAATATGGTTCTGCGCGGGGAGGAAGCCAAGTTTTTCGGCTTCCTGGATGATGTGGAAACCAATTATCCGGCACTCCGCCTATGCAAACTCCAAATGGAACAACAAATATATTTTGACGAAGATTGGAATATTATCGACCAGCCGGATATGAGCTGCGCGTTGGAAATATATATGCATGAATGAAAAATGTGGGGATTTACGGAACTGGAAAACAGCAAGTGCCTGAACTGGAATGGAGGTTTAACGATTTGAGGACGAATCTGAGGATTGGGGAAATATTGGCGGAAAGAGGATATGTGGACGCCTGGCAAATGGAGCAGGCGCTGGCCTATCAGAAAGAGCATCGAGACAAACGCGTGGGCCAGATTCTGATAGAACTGAAATTTGTGACGGAGCAGCAGGTGCTGGAAGCTTTGGCCAGCAGGCTGGAACTGGAGATTGTGGATGTGGCATCCCAACAGGTGGATTTGGAAGCCGTGGCCATGGTGGATAAAGAACTGGCGGAGAAAAACCTTTTCCTCCCCTTAAGTGTAAAAAACCGTACCATGCTTCTGGTGACCAATGACCCCCTGAATTATTTTGCTTTGGAAGAGGTGCGACAGCAGACAGGCTGCTATCTGCAAATTCTGCTTAGCGAGGAAAAACCCTTGCGGCAGGCCATTTCCTACTATTTTGCGGAAGTGGGTGCCAGACAGGCGGCAACGAAGGCCAATGCCGGCTTTGTGGCGGATGAAATGGATGATTTTGACCTGACAGAGCTGGAAAATGTAGACGAAGAGGCTCCCATTATCAACCTGCTTAACAGCCTGGTGGAAAGGGCCATCAAAAGCAATGCCAGCGATATTCATATAGAGCCTTTTGACAGGGAAACAAAGGTCAGGATGCGAATTGACGGCGTCATCCTGGAATATGTCTCCCTGCAAAGGAATGTGCACCAGCCGTTGATTGCCCGTATTAAAATTATGGCGAACCTGGACATTGCGGAAAAGAGAATCCCCCAGGACGGCCATTTCCGGGTAAGGACAGAAAACGGCCATGTGAATATCCGTGTTTCCATCATGCCCACTGTGTTCGGGGAAAAGGCGGTGCTTCGTCTGCTCACTTCTTCCGGCCACCTGGACCATGCGGACCAGTTCGGCATGGATGATGAAAGCTACCGGCAGTTTTTACCCCTGTTAAACTGCCCTAACGGAATCATTTATATCACAGGCCCGACCGGAAGCGGAAAATCCACCACTTTATATATGATATTGGAATACCTTTCCCACAGGATGTTAAATATCTCCACCATCGAAGACCCGGTGGAAAAAAACGTGTCGGGCATAAATCAGACTCAGGTGAACCCGGTTGCCGGCCTTACTTTTGAGGCAGGGCTGCGTGCACTGCTGCGCCAGGACCCGGATATCATCATGGTAGGTGAGACCAGGGATGGTGAGACCGCAGAGATTTCTGTCCGTGCAGCCATTACCGGGCATGTGGTGCTCAGTACCCTTCATACCAATGACGCGGCTTCCAGTATTGTGCGTCTGGGCGATATGGGCGTGGAAAATTACCTGATTGCCAACTCACTTGTGGGCATGGTGGCCCAGCGCCTGATGCGGAAGGTCTGCCCCAACTGCAGCCAAGAAATAGATACCACCCCGGAAGAAAGGAAGCTGTTAGGAGAGGATGTAAAGAAAATCCATCGGGGAAGGGGCTGCATCCAATGCAACAATACGGGCTACAGAGGGCGTACCGCAATCCATGAAGTCATTGCGGTGGACGCGAATCTGCGCCACATGATTAGCGACAAGGCTTCCATGGACGAGGTGGTAGCCTATGCCAGGAAATACCAGAATATGCGTACTCTGAAGGAGAACGGGTTAAAGCTGGTAAAAGCAGGAATCAGCACCCCGGAGGAACTTTTGAAGATTGCATATGAGTAAAGGAAAATAATATGAGGAAACCTGTAGACGTGACTGTTTACAGGTTTTCTTGTAGTTAGAAGTTCTTTAGATGTGCATATGTGATGTTATTAAACTGTGAGTGCCATTAAATGGTCATTAAATTAAAAGTTTGCGGTTGTAAAAAAAGGTGCTGATTTGCCATGATGCAGATGGCAAGAAATATTTGTACGATTTGTTGGCAATAAAAAAAGAAACTTGTCAATGAAAAAATAGAAGAACTGCAATAAGTCTTTTGACCAAGTCCTCAAAAATCTGCTATAATAATAGGGAATTTCTATCTATATGCCAAAGAAAACCAAAGTGTTTGTTTTGTGGTAAGATATTTACGTATTATTTATTTGAATTTGGTAGTAAAGGTCAAAAATATTGATATAAGGCGGTAGAGTAATGCCATATTTTGAATACAGCAAATCTGTAAAAGATGTTGAATATTATGAAATTCTGGAAATGCTAATGGAACGATGGGAAGTCTGCACCGGGGATTATGTGGAGATTATACGGCGCTGATAATATGGACAGGGATTATGCCGTTTTCAAAATCCCGTTCATCAATGTGGTAGATAAGGTGTTTGCAAAGGTAAGGAATCTGACTTACAGGTATATGCCGAATCAGATGACGTTGTTTACAATGGAAACGGAACAATACGATAGCTGGCTGATGCGCGAGTTACTCAATAATTGTATTGCACATACCAATTATCAGTTAGGCGGCAGGATTTATGTCAATGAATTTGAGGACAGGCTTAAATTTACCAATCCGGGCGATTTTATTCCGCAGAAAATTGAGAACGTTTTGGAAGCAAGCTATAGCCCGCCATTTTACAGGAATCAACTGCTGGCGGAATCTATGGCGGCGTTTCATATGATTGATACTGCAACGTTGGGAATCCGCCGGGCATACAATATTCAGAAAGCAAAATATTTTCCGATGCCGGATTATAATGTTTCTTCCGGGACACAGGTTGAAGTGACAATCTATGGGAAAACGCTGAATGACAGCTATATGCATATACTGTATGATCATCAAGATTTAGATTTACAGACTGTATTTTTGCTTGACCGGATACAAAAGGGCTTATCTGTTGAAAAAGAAGATGTAGACAGGCTGCGTAGCCAGAAGTTGGTTGAGGGAAGGCTGACAAGTTTGTATTTATCAGCATCGGCAGCTAAAAGCATTGATGAAAGTACAGCTTACATTAAAAACAAGGGGTTTGATGACAAGTATTATAAAGACTTGGTGGTTGAGTATATAAAGCAGTATGGAAAAGCAAAAAAGAAAGATATTCGGGAATTGCTATGGGATAAGCTGCCGGATGCATTGTCAGATGCTCAAAAAGAACATAAGGTGAGTAATTTATTAGCAGCATTAAGGAAAACTAATGTTATTGATACAGATTCAGCTAATCAGCAGCGTTCCTATTGGATATTGAAGAAGTGGCTTGAATAATCTTGAATAAGTTTATTCGAGATTATTCAAGAGTTATTCAAGAGTTATTCAAGATGATGGATTCTATAAAATCAGACCCAGGTGAACCCGGCTGCCGGCCTTACTTTTGAGGCAGGGCTGCGTGCACTGCTGCGCCAGGACCCGGATATCATCATGGTAGGTGAGACCAGGGATGGTGAGACCGCAGAGATTTCTGTCCGTGCCGCCATCACCGGGCATGTGGTGCTCAGTACCCTTCATACCAATGACGCGGCTTCCAGTATTGTGCGTCTGGGCGATATGGGCGTGGAAAATTACCTGATTGCCAACTCCCTTGTGGGCATGGTGGCCCAGCGCCTGATGCGGAAGGTCTGCCCCAACTGCAGCCAGGAAATGGACACTACTTCAGAAGAACGGGTTAAAGCTGGTAAAAGCAGGAATCAGCACCCCGGAGGAACTTTTGAAGATTGCATATGAGTAAAGAGGAATGGAATAAGAAATAATGCAAAAAACCGGAAAGGGGTATATTCCTATTCCGGTTTTAGGTTTTATTGGTCTAATTCGTCTGCAAAAGTATTTTCATAATCTTGGAACTGGTGGTATATGGCATCCACATAAGCGGTTGTGCCTTCTATTCGGTAAAGCATGAGGTATCGGTGGCTCATGAAATGGATGATGTGGTATCCGTGCTTTTTCAGCTGGGGATGAGTACACAATTTTAGGTTGCCAGCGACTTTTGAAAGCTGGTCGCGAGTTTCCAGGGCATCTTGCCATACATTGTAGGCTGCTTGGTCATTCAGCAGGGTGTGCTGCAAGTAATCGATGTAGTCGTTCAGCTGGGATAGCGCTTTTGGTGAAATGATTACGTTAAATGAATCCATGCTGTTTACCCATCGTTTTCAGAGCGTCTTCCATGTCTAGGCCTTTGCCATCGGAAATTTGCTGGCGTGATTCGGCAAGGTCAGAAAGGATCTGTTCCTGGCTGACCGGGATGAATGGATTTGAGGGTTTTCTGGATGTGAATAGTTTTTGGGTGAATTGCATGACTTTAATCCTCGCATCTTCCGGCATTGCTTCGAGCATGGATACGGTTGCATCTAAAGTACTCATGGGAAAGCCTCCTTTCATAATCAGAGTCTATAAAAAAGTATTTCTTTCTATGGGTAGATTATACATGAAAAAGGGGTCTAATTCAATATGAGGAGAAAGAGATTTTACTGCTTATATCTTCTTTTTTTGTGTGGAATCGATGAATTGCTCAAATTCTGCTTTGCGGAGAGTGCCGCACCCCGGACAGCCCTTATGGTCGCAGCGTTTATTGCACCGGAGGTATTCATAGCCGGAAGGGTTGCGGGTAACTTTCAAGGCATAGCCGCAATTTCCGCATTTGATTTTTCCGGCTAACCAAGTGTTCCGGGCATTTCGTCCGTCCTGGAACGTGATGTTTGTCATTAGCTTCTTACGGCATTTCAGCCATGTTTCAGAAGGTGCCCCCTGGCTTTTGAAAAACTCTCAACGTCATTGAGAGTTTTTATCCTCATCCACCATTTCCGTTAATTCCTCAAGTTTCTTTTTTTATGTTCATAATGTTAGCTTATAATACGATAAAAAGGATTTAACTTTCTGGTAAATTATGGTACAATTTAAAAAAGGATATAAGAATGAGCATTGAGAATATATTAGGAAATGTAAAGAAAGAAGAACCTGAAAATGAAGCAGAATACCCGTAGTTTTTAATCTCTGCGATGATTGAATCAATGATATTGTGTTTTTATTGGTTATAATCTGGTAATATGATGTTAGTGTGCCGGTTAATGAAAAGTGTGACAAAGTGCATTGGCAGAATAAACATCGCAAGGTGACAGTTATGGGCAATATTATAGTTTATAATACAACAAGAAAAAGGGTATATTACCAAGGTGGTGAGTACATGTGTACTATTTTAAGAAAAATAAGAAATAAAACTCCATATGACCTATTGGCAGAGTATGACGTATCACAGAAACCGCCTGTTGATATTTCAAAATTATTAGAGAATATAGGAATTTCTACTATTGCAAAGGACTTTTCAGAGATAGAACATTTAATGGAAGCGGATGCAGGTTCTATTCTGGGAGCAGCATTTTCCAATGGGAATAACTTAGCTATATTTTATAAAAAGAACGAATCATTACATAGGAAAAAGTTTACAATAGCCCACGAACTGGCACATTGTTGCTTAGACTGCCCTAATGATGAAAGTTCCCATATTGAGTTTCGGCTTGGGCCATGTATGAATCTATCCGATGAGGATATTAAAAAGGAAGAGCGGGCAAATGTCTTTGCGGGGCAGCTGCTCATACCCAGTGCTCCGCTTATCACCTATTATGACAAGATGATAGTTCCTTCTCTAACTGAATTGGCCAAGATATTTGATGTTTCTTCATCTGTTATGTCTGCCAGGTTGGATTTCCTGAAATTACCTTATTTTAAGGATGATTTCTCAGAATAATATTATGATACAACTAACACTAAAAATGATAGGCTGAAAGAGCAAGAGAACTAATCTCCTGCTCTTTGCATTTGGCACAGGCTAAAATCAGAGTCCAGGACTGCCGTCATCATGTATATAAACTTGACATTATAGAAAAACAAGCGCAAAATACATTAAGAGTAAGGTTTGTGCCGCCGGTAGCGGCATGTTTGAAATAGTACAAGTGTAAATGGCATAGAAAGGAGCGCATTATCGAAATGACAAAGATTGATATTGTATCCGGTTTTTTGGGAGCCGGGAAAACTACATTGATAAAAAAGCTTTTGAAGGAGGCTTTGGCAGATGCGAAAGTGGTGTTGATAGAAAATGAGTTTGGTGAAATCGGCATTGACGGCGGATTTTTAAAGGAAGCAGGGATTGAAATTAAGGAGATGAATTCCGGCTGCATCTGCTGTTCGCTGGTAGGGGATTTCGGCACTTCCTTAAAAGAAGTATTGGAGACATATGCTCCGGAAAGGATTTTGATAGAGCCTTCCGGGGTAGGGAAGCTTTCGGATGTGATGAAGGCGGTGCAGGACGTAGTGTCGGATGCAGAGGTGGAACTGAACAGTGCGGTGGCAGTAGTGGATGCCATGAAATGCAAGATGTATATCAAGAATTTCGGGGAGTTTTTTATTAACCAGATAGAAAATGCAGGAACAATCATTTTGAGCCGGACAGGAAAAATCAGCGAGGAGAAGTTGGCAGCCTGCGTGGATATGATAAGGGAGCATAATTCGAAAGCAACGATTGTAACGACACCTTGGGATGAATTGGACGGGAAGGATATCCTGGAAACTATCGAAGGGGCGAAGGATTTGGAAGCTGAGCTGATGGAAGAGGTGCGCAGGAAACACCGGCAGGAAGAAGGGGAACATCACCATGATCATGGCCCGGACTGTACGTGCGGCTGCCATGGCCACCATCATAATGAGGAAGGCTGCGGCCACGAACACCACCATGACCATGACGGAGAAGAATGCTGCCATGGCCACCATCACGATGAGGAAGGCTGCGGCCACGAACATCACCATGGTCATGACGGAGAAGAATGCTGCTATGGCCATCACCATCATCATTCCGGGGAGCATGGCGGGCATGAACATGAAGGGCATCACCATCACCATGCAGACGAGGTGTTTACCAGCTGGGGGATAGAGACTCCTGCTTCATATACAGCGGAAGAGATCGGAAAGCTGATGGAGGAACTGGGGCGTGAGGATGAGTATGGTTTTGTACTTCGTGCGAAGGGAATGGTTCCTGCGGGGAGCGGAGCCTGGGTTTATTTCGACTATGTGCCGGGCGAGTGCGACATCAGGGAAGGGAAGCCGGATGTAACGGGAAAGATATGTGTAATAGGATCAAAGCTTGCGGAAGATAAGCTGCAAAAACTGTTTGAGAAAGGGAAATAAGACGGAGGTTATCGATGAAACCGGTTTATATTATTAATGGATTTTTAGAAAGCGGCAAGACGGAGTTTATTTCCTATACCTTAGGGCAGCCATATTTTCAAGTAAAGGGAAAGACACTTTTGATTCTCTGTGAAGAAGGGGAAGTGGAGTATGATGATATTTTGCTGAAAGCCAGCCGGACAGAACTGGAACTGATTGAGGATGAGGAAGATTTTACCCCATCCCATTTGATAGAACTGGAGAAAAAGCACAAGCCGGAACGTATTATTATAGAGTATAACGGCATGTGGAATTTTAAAAATATGAAGCTGCCGTGGCACTGGTCGGTGGAGCAGCAGATTACGACGATTGATGCTTCCACATTTCCCATGTACTTCAATAATATGAAAACTTTCCTGGCAGAAATGGTGAGGAAGTCGGAACTGATTATTTTTAACCGCTGCGACGGTATTGAAGATTTAAATAATTATAAAAGGAATATAAAAGCCATTAACCAGAAGGCGGATATTGTTTTTGAAACTGCAGAAGGGGAGATTGATGAAATTATGGAAGAGGATCTTCCTTATAATCTGGAGGACGAAGTGATAGAGCTGGACAATCAGGGATATGGCATCTGGTATCTGGATTCCCTGGACCATCTGGAAAGGTACGAGGGGAAGAAAGTGAGCTTTACGGCAATGGTGGTGAAGCCTCGGAGTTTTCCCAAAGGGTATTTTGTGCCGGGGAGAATGGCTATGACCTGCTGTGCGGAGGATATGGCATTTCTTGGCTTTGCCTGCGCTTATGAGCAGTGTGATTCCTTAGAGGACAAGCAGTGGGTAAAAGTGACCGCAGTGGTGAAGAAGGAATATTTCGAAGATTACCAGGAGGAAGGGCCGGTATTGCATGCTGTCAGTGTGGAGTTTGCCCAGGCGCCGGAAGAGGAAATCATCAGTTTTATATAATATATGGAAAAGGGAATGGATATGGCGGCGGAAAGTGAAAAGGAGTTGGTGCAGCTGCAAAAGCGGCTGGCGGAACTTTCAAGGAAATCTTATGAACATAATATTTATACCTATACCAATTTTTTAAGCATGGCGGAACTGGATGCATTTTACAGGATGCCGGCGGAGGATAGGGGGAATGATTATGAACTAAGCGGGGGCAGGGAAGGCTGCGAGAGGCAGATGCTGCGCTTTGGAAGCTTGGAAAGCGTTGGCTATGAAGAGGAATTCCCCATATCCTGCTTAGCGATAAAGCCTTTGATGGAAAAGTTTGCCGATGCAATGACCCATAGGGATTTTCTTGGCTCGCTGATGAACCTGGGGATTGACAGAAGCAATCTGGGGGATATTTTTATAGAAGGGAAGTCCGCTTATGTATTCTGTACGGAAAAAATAGCGTCTTATATTATGGACAATTTGAGTAAAGTAAAGCACACCAATGTGAAATGCAGTCTGGCGGATGCTAAGAAAGAACTCCCGGTCAAAGAGCCGGAGGAAATGCGGCTTACGGTGGCTTCGGAGCGGGTTGATGGGCTGGTTGCCAAGATTTATCACTTATCCCGGAATCAAAGTTTAGAACTTTTCAGGGAAAAAAAGATATACGTGAATGGCAGGCAAAATGAAAACAATAGTTATGCGATAAAAAAAGGCGACATCGTTTCCGTCCGCGGCTATGGCCGTTTCGTATACTATGGGGCGGACCATGAGACGAAGAAGGGAAAGTGGAGCGTATCTGTGGGGATATATTAAAATAGGTAACAGGAGACGGCTATGTACTCATATACAATGGCACAATGGTTATTTTTCTTTTATTTCTATTGCTTTTTCGGATGGTGTTTTGAATCATCCTATGTTTCATTAAAAAAAAGGCAGCCGGTGAACCGGGGGTTTATACGGGGTCCCTTTTTGCCTTTATATGGGAGCGGGGCAGTGATGATGCTGCTGGTATCCATGCCTTTCCAGCATAATCTGTTGTTAACTTACATCGCCGGGTGTATAGGGGCAACAGCCCTGGAATATGTGACGGGGGTAGTGATGGAAGCCCTGTTTAAGGTGAGGTACTGGGATTACTCGAACCAAAAGTTCAATTTCCAGGGGCAAATCTGCCTAAGTTCCACATTGGCATGGGGCGGGTTGACCATACTTATGACGAGGGTGGTGCATAAGCCGGTGGAGGGGCTGGTGTTTGCCATACCGGAAGGGGTACTTTCGGTGGTAACCTTTGTGCTGACCATATATATCGTAGCGGACTTCACTTTATCCTTTAAGGCTGCAATCGATTTGCGGGATGTGCTGATCAAGATGGAAGCGGCAAAGGAGGAATTGGAGCGGGTACAAAAACGCCTGGATGTAATCATTGCACTTTCCAATGAGGAATGGGAAGCGAAGAAGCAGGAGCGCAGCCTGAGGGCCGAAGAACTGGTGGCCAGCATTGAAGAGAGGCTAAGCAGCTTAAAAGAAAGAATCCAGAGCGAAGTATCCGTTTATCCGGACGGAATTAAAGAGGAAATCCAGGAACTTCGTATGAAGTATAGAATTAATATAGAAAAGAGGGTTCAGCCTGGTGTGCTAAAGAATTATAAACAGGTATTCAAAGGAAACCCATCGATGGTTTCCGGACGGTTTAAGGATGCCCTTCAGGAATTAAAAGAAGCGGTGGATGAGAGACGAAAAAAATAATGCATATTTCATCCGATTTTCAATTATGCCTGCCGACAATTTTTTCTGAGGCATGCCTTTTGACCCCGTGGGCAGCGGGTTAAGAAGGCAGTGCCTTGAAGAAAGAATTTACGGCAGGCATTTTTCGCTCCATTTTCAATTTTTAATCTTTAACCTCAGGCTCCTTTCTGATGGGTATAGGAATATTCGGTAAAGCGTGCGAAGTATTTCTTTCTTAAGAAATGCCTTCGCCTGGAGGAGTATTCGTGAAGGTTATTAATTCTTAACTCCGTCTTACGTTTATGGCGTTTATACAGTGCCAGGAACTTATTATAAAACCAGAAGGAGTAAATCAGGATATCATTAATGCGCCCGATCCTCTGTTTGGTGGTGAACATATATTGCTCGCCGCCGGAAGTGACGGAAGTTTCGGAGCGAAGGGCATGGATCAGGCTGGTTTCATCGGTGATGTCGGCATCTATTGCGGTATATCCCATGCCAGCGCAAAGTGCCTTGTGGGAGTCGCTGCCGCCAATCCCGGGTTTGCCAAAACGTTTGGCCAGTTGGGCAGCGGCCCTGTTGGATTCCGTCGATTCGCAGGAGTTATATGTTTCGATAAAATCAAATCGGGAAATCAAGTTCCGCGATTTCCTGCCCCGCCTTGTATTCATAAGGCTTAAATATTTTTCGCCGCAAGGATGGGCAGGCCCCAGGATACCGCCGAAATGATGGACAATATCCACCAATAAATTCACCGGAAGCCCCCTGAGTTCCAAAAGGGGAAGCTTTACGCCAGTAGGCATAATGACAATAATATGCCCTGCATCAATGGTATCATATTCGATGCCTTTGAGCACAACAAAGTCTTCCAGCTCCGGATGCTGGTTTTTAATATTTTTCAAGTAATGCCGATGGGCTTTATAGGAATTGTGATCCGTAATTAACATGCCCTGATAACCTTTTTCCCGAAGGGAAAGGATTGTTTCATAAAGTGTGATTTTGCCGTCCAAAGAGCCTTCCTTGGTGTGGCAGTGCATATCCAGTTTCACATGATACCTTCTTTCTACAGCCGCTTGCTGCATTTTTCTTCACAGTATTTGCAACGGTAAATTTCTTTTTTTTCATCGGAAAGGACAAAAATATGCGGAAGCCCCTGTTCAATGGAAGTGATGCACCGGGGGTTTTTGCATTTAATGATGTTCCGGATTTCCTTAGGGAGGGTGAGCTCCCTTTTATCTACGATTTTTCCATCCTTGATGACGTTTACCGTAATGTTATGGTCTATAAACGCCAGTACATCCAGATTCAATGTGTTAATGTCACATTCCACTTTCAAGATATCCTTTTTCCCCTTTTTATTGCTTCTGGCATTTTTGATAATAGCCACCGGGCAGTCCAATTTATCCAGCTGTAGATGATGATATAGAGAAAGGCTTTTTCCTGCTTCGATATGGTCTAAAACGAAGCCTTCTTCAATTTTTCCTACATTTAACATAATATCAGTATATCTCCTTTACTTATTTTTTATGCCTCTTGTCCGCTTAGTGGGGCAAAGGCGGTACTATTATTAAAATCTAATGATTACAGCTTTTCAGTAAAGTAAGAATCAGTGCCATACGCACGTATACGCCATACTGAACCTGCTTAAAGTAGGCGGCTCTCGGGTCATCGTCTACCTCTACGGAAATTTCGTTTACCCTGGGGAGCGGGTGCAGGACCAGCATATCCTTTTTGGCAAGCGCCATTTTATCGCTGTTTAAGATATAAAAATCTTTTAAGCGCACATAATCTTCCTCGTTGAAGAAACGTTCCTTTTGCACCCTGGTCATGTAAAGGAAATCCAGGCGGGGCATGATTTCTTCCAGACGGATGACCTCTTCATAGGGGATATTCTTTTCTTTTAGCATTTCCGTGATATAGTCAGGCACCCGCAGTTCCTGAGGTGAAATAAAGATAAAATGGATATCGGGATAGCGTACCAGCGCATTGATAAGCGAATGGACGGTACGGCCGAATTTCAAATCCCCGCACAGGCCGATGGTAAAGTGGCCCAGGGAGCCCTTCAGGGAGCGGATGGTGAGCAAGTCCGTCAATGTCTGGGTAGGGTGTTGATGGCCGCCGTCGCCGGCATTGATGACCGGAATGGATGATTTCTCCGCTGCCACCATGGGGGCCCCTTCTTTATGGTGCCGCATAGCACAGATATCGGCAAAGCAGGAAATAACGCGGATAGTATCGGATACGCTTTCCCCTTTCGATGCGGAAGAAGAACCGGCATCGGAAAAACCGATGACGCTGCCGCCCAGGTTCAGCATGGCAGCTTCAAAGCTAAGCCTTGTCCTTGTGCTGGGCTCGTAAAAACAGGTGGCCAGCTTCTTGCCTTCGCAGGCTTTGGCATACTTTGGCATATCCTTTTCAATGTCATTGGCCAGGTCAAAAAGCTGATCCAATTCCTCTACCGTAAAATCAAGAGGGCTCATTAAATGTCTCATAATATATATTCCTTTCTGAAAGTAAATTAGAAAAAAGAAAAGTTCCAACCGAAACAAAATCGAAGAGAAATATTTTCCCTTCGATTTATATATGATTTTCCGTTCACATAAATGATAACAAATCCTCTACTGTTTTACGCCTTGGTGCAGCAGGCTCTTCCGCCGGGTAACCGATGGGAATAAGGGCTACAACCTCCCTGTCCTCCGGGATATTGAGAAGCCCGCCTACTTTTTCATCATCAAAAATACCTTCGATTACGCTGCCAATACCCTGCTCATAAGCGGAAAGGCAGAAAGACTGGGATGCAATGCCGGCATCGAACATCTGCCAGGAATCCCCTCTTCTGGTAGTGAAAGAACCATCCCTCTCATAGCCGCATCTGTTTTTGATAACGGTTACAACGATTAACATGGGGGCACCTTTGATGATAGCGCCATTATTAGGGAAAGAGGAAGTGCATTCGTCAGCAATTTTATCTTTTAATTCCCCTTCCACCGCGATATAACGAACAATCTGCGTGTTCTTCCAGCTGGGGGAATAAGACGCCGTCTCAATGATTCCCTCAAGAAGGGAATGATCGATGGGCTGTTCGGTGAATTTGCGGATGCTTCTGCGTCCTTTGATGCATTCTTTTGCAGTCATTGATTACCTCCTGTTTCGACTCGGTATGATAAATTCTACAATTGTATCTATGATAACACAACGGAGGGAGGCTTTCAACTTGTAAAAGGAATTAATTTGGGATTAATTTAATTTACGAGAACGAGAACACAGGCCACCAATCTCTTGACAGAAATTGGTGGCCTGTGCTATACTCCCTGTAAAGCATATTTCTAAATAATCATTTCAGAAGAATTCTAATACTCTTTGAACATTCCAGGAAATAAATGCTTTACAATCCAGAAAACAATAGTATAAGCGGGAAGAAAGGAAGAGTGAATATGTGTCAAGCTATAGAAGAACTGATTGAAGATGGGAAAAAAGAAGGAAAAAACAGAATAAACAGCTTAAACCTGAAATTAACTCAGGATGGCCGGATGGACGATTTGATAAAATCTTTCCAGGGTATGGATTTCCAGGAACGTCTGCTGGAAGAGTATAATCTTTAAACTGGTTTTAATTGGGCAGAGAAAGGCAAGGTCATTTTTATGGCAAAGAAGAAGTTTTATGCGGTCAGAAAAGGGCTGCGGACAGGGATATATGAAAACTGGCAGGAATGCCAGGCAGTGATTGACGGCTACAGCAATGCGGAATATAAGAGTTTTTCCACAAGGGAAGAAGCGGAACAATATATGGGCGTAAACTGCTGTATCAATGAAGGGGAAATGCCTGCAGTGAGCGAAACAAAAGTAATCGCTTACGTGGATGGAAGCTATGAGGATAAATTAAAGAAATATTCTTTTGGCTGCATTATTTTAACGCCTTCCGGAGAGATTATCAAAGAATCCGGAAATGGGAACAACCCTGCATCATTGGCAATACGCAACGTGGCAGGAGAAATGCTTGGTGCGATGTATGCGGTAAAGTGGGCGATGATTAACGGCTATAGGGAAATTGAACTTAGATATGACTACGCAGGAATTGAAAAGTGGGTGCAGGGGGAATGGAAAGCTAAAAATGAACTGGCACAGAAATATGCAGCAGCCATGAACGAATGGAAAAAAAATATACATATTTCTTTTTTAAAGATTGCAGCCCATTCCAATAATAAGTATAATGATATGGCAGATGAATTGGCAAAATCGGCATTGCTGAATGCCAACGGGATTCCTAAGATTAGGAAGATGTAGATAAAAACGGCACTTGCGGAACTGGAATAGGAGGATATACAAATGGAATATAAGGAAAGAAAACGTTTGTTATTATTTGGGCTGCCATGGACATTCACCAAGTATACGGTGCGGGAAGAAGATGTGGTAATCAATGACGGTTTGCTGAAAACCCATGAGAACAACTGTTATATGTACAAGATACAGGATGTGGAACTGCAGAAGTCTTTGATGGAAAGGATCTTCGGCCTTGGAACCGTAATCTGCTATACAGGGGATACCACTCACCCGAAGCTTATGCTGGAACATATAAAAAATGCCAGGGAAGTTAAAGATTATATATTAAAGGCATCGGAGGAAGCAAGAAGAAAGAGGCGTACTTTGAATACACTGGATATAGGCTCTGATGGAATAGACGATGCGGATATTGACTGAGTGATTTTGCAGGCCGCAAGCCAGGCTTAGGAATCGGCAGATTCTTTAAGCAGCCTTTCAAAGAGCAGGCCTGCCAAAATCCAACAGGGCAGATAGTCCAGACGGATGATTTTTTTAATGTTCCATTTGGAACGCTCGTAATTCCAGGGGCATAATTCCCGGCGCATTAAAAGAGAACCGGTGATAAACTCGCCGGCGAAGATAAACAGCGCATAAAGGAAACCGCGCGCAAGAAAATGATATTTCTTTACCATCCGGCATACTGGGGCAAGGAAAGCGGCCATGCCGTAAATAGGGAACATCCATACAGAGGTGTTCCCGCTTAGAGTGAATTCCCTCCGGCGGAAAGAGTTTAAGGCTGTAAAAGTAATTTCCAGGCACCAGCCGAGAATGCCGCAATGAATAAAATTGTGCAATATTTTTCTCATAAACATATCTTTTCCACATCTATGCCCTTTTATGCAGAAAATATTATAAAAATATTAAATGTTTCTAAAGTTTCTATTTGACACAGAGGTGCATTCATTTTATTATGTATTATGTAGTGAAAAAATATATATTTTTACAGAAAACGTATACCCTAAAATTACCCTGCGAGAAAAAGGGTATTGGAAGGGAACTTGCGGAACTGGAATAGGAGGATACATATGTCAAAAGAAAAAAGTAGTGTAAAATCTTTATTGTTAGGAAAATGGAATACAAAAACTATCGTAGGCGTTGCCATCGGCGCTGCTTTGTTTGGGGTTCTGATGGTATTTGGGGGTATCAAGGTGGCGACGAACACATCCCTTTCATCGGCAATGGTGGTAGTAGTGGTGGTAGGGGCTTTGTTTGGGCCTTTGCCGGCTGCTTTGGCTGCGGGGCTTGGAAATGTGATTGCGGATTTAATCAGCGGATACGGATTTTGGTTTGACTGGTCTATCGGCAATGCGGTGCTTGGCTTTTTCGTAGGGCTTTTGCCGCTTTATGGCGCCCGCATTGAAGATGGCGTTTTTCAGGTAAAGCATGCGATTATCTATACAATACTGTGTATCATAGGCAATGCCTTGGCTTTCGGCGTTGTAACTCCCATATTTACCGTATTGTTTTTCTCCTCGGAGTTAACGATTACCTGGATTCAGGCATTCAGCGCAATCATTTCCAATGCATCCATATTGGTTATTGTGGGTATACCTGTACTGTTCCTGCTTGCTAAGAGAAACGCACGTGCGACTAATTTATCGAAGGAAGACTAATGAAAACACCGGTTATAGAATTTAAAGATTTCAGCTTCCGCTACAAATCACAGACGGAAGAAACATTACATGATATCAATCTTACCATTTATGAGGGGGAGAAGGTGCTCCTCCTTGGCGCCAGCGGAAGCGGGAAAACCACATTGGGCAATTGTATCAATGGGCTGATACCCTTTTCCTTCCCCGGCGTGATAAAAGGGTCCTGCAAAATATGCGGGAAGGAAACACAGGGAGAGAGCATCTTTGCCATCAGTAATTTTGTCGGTACCGTACAGCAGGATACGGATGCCCAGTTCGTAGGGCTGTCCGTAGGGGAGGACATTGCATTTTCCCTGGAAAATGATGCGGTATCGAGAGCGGAAATGCTTCCCAAAGTGGAAGGGGCGGCCAGAGTGGTAGGGATGGAAGAATTTTTGGGGGAACTACCATACAGCCTGTCCGGCGGACAAAAGCAGAAAGTGGCTTTGGCAGGGATTTTACACAATAATGTAAAGATTCTGCTCTTTGATGAGCCGTTGGCGGCGCTTGACCCGGCCATGGGGATGGCAGCGGTGGATTTGATTGACCAGGTTTACAGGGCGCAGGACAAAACGGTGGTGATTATTGAGCATCGGCTGGAAGATGTGCTGTACCGCCATGTGGACCGTATCGTTCTCATGCACGAGGGGAGAATCCTGATGGACACTACGCCGGATGAACTGCTTTCCTCGGATATCTTGAAGGAAAACGGCATCCGTGAGCCCCTTTATATCAGCGCCTTAAAACATACGGGCCTGCATTTTTCCAAGAAGGAACACCTGGAAGATATTGAGGAACTGGACTATGAGAAATATAAGGTGCCTTTGCAGCAGGCATTTCATAATGTGAAAATCGAACGCAGGGAACCGGAGGGGGAAACGCTGTTAGATGTGAGAAACGTGGACTTTTTCTACGGGGAGCATCAGGTGTTAAAAAATGTCAGCTTCTCGGTTCATAGAGGAGAGCGGATTTCCGTTGTAGGTAAAAACGGGGCGGGGAAATCTACCATCGCCCGTCTGGTTTGCGGCATTATTCGGCCGAAAAATGGCGAAGTGCAGCTGAAAGGCCAAAACTATATGAAAATGTCTATCCGCGATATTGGCAGGATGGTGGGCTATGTCATGCAGAACCCGAACCAGATGATTGTCAAGGACATGATACGGGATGAAGTGGAATTGGCCATGAAGCTGAACGGTTTTACGGAAGGTGTGGAAGAACGCTCGGAAGAAGTAATAAAGATGTGCGGGCTTTATGCGATGCGTAATTGGCCGGTGTCCGTTTTAAGCTATGGGCAGAAGAAGAGGATTACCATTGCTTCGATTCTTATTTTAAAGCCTGAACTGATTATTCTGGACGAGCCAACGGCAGGGCAGGATTATAAGCATTATACGGAAATTATGAATTTCCTGGAAGGGCTGAACCGGGATTATAATATTACAATTTTATGATGTTGGGGTCAAAAGAGTTTTTAGAAACTCTCTGACTTCCTATATAGTACCTTGAAAATTTTACACAATCCTTATGAGAATAAGATTTTGCATATTTATCTGTGATATTGGATAGTTGGCTTCA